>Ga0315275_10005994_pt1 | contig 11577 bp, 8 predicted proteins | sample YL17G03_0_MG_FD_205557 | JGI IMG/M metagenome (GOLD analysis project Ga0315275, IMG submission 205557) | Sediment microbial communities from Yellowstone Lake, YNP, Wyoming, USA - YL17G03_0 | ecosystem: Environmental > Aquatic > Freshwater > Lake > Sediment | place: USA: Wyoming | collected... | reverse complement strand
TCAACCAGGAGACCTCGAACCATGTCCCGAATGGCCTCTGAGCGGTTCCTGTAGCCCCTGACTGCGCACACGGAGTCGAACCTCTCCAAAAGATCATCCTCCATCGACACACCAAAGCGCATCAGCCGGCTTGATTTAGGCATTGCCCGCTCCTCTCTCACGTTGCCCGCGCCTCCCGACAGACGCCTGTAGCACAACCCGTCCAATCCTCGTATGCTTCTGACCGTCGGCGCCCCTGGATGGATCATAGAACCGGTTGGCAGACAACCGCAACCTCGTACTCACATGACCGGTTGGGCGGATTCTCTGCCATGTCTCGCGCATCCTGCAACCAATCCGATCCTGCGACACTCGCGCTACGTCCGATTTGGATTAGTGCCCATGGCGTAGCTCCCCGAGGCTTGCCCTGTCGTTTCCGAAAATTCAGTCCAGTTCGCACTGAATGCCGTCGGCGATCAGGTAGAATTGTCAAGCCTTCTCCAGGTGACATCTGGAGAGGCGTGCCAATCACCGTCGGTGGTGGAGTCCGCCAGGGAGAGCCCTCTCCCAAACCGTTCTCACGGACCAATGACTCCTGTACAAAATGACAGGAGGAGACTGCGCTATGGAGTTGTTAACAGGGATGGTGCTTGCGGGGCTCATTTTCGTCGCCAGCCTGATTTCCATCGAGCTTGGGCTTTCGGCGGCGATCATTGAAATCACGCTCGGAGTAGTAGCGGGTAACGCCCTCGGTCTGAAGCAGCTGGAATGGATGAAGTACCTTGCCGGGTTCGGAGGGATCCTCCTGACCTTTCTCGCCGGTGCTGAGGTAGATCGAAAAGTTATGAGAGAAAAGGCCAGGGAGAGTATCTGGATAGGATCCGTTTCCTTCCTGATCCCCTTTGCGGGCACCCTGATCATTTGCCGGTATCTCCTGCACTGGGATTGGCGGGCCGCCGAACTCGCGGGCATTGCACTAAGCACGACCTCTCTTGCCGTGGTCTACGCGGTACTGGTGGAAACAGGATTGACGAACACCGAGACCGGCAAGATCATTATGTCTGCAACGTTTGTCACTGATTTCGGCACGGCGCTCGGGCTCTCGGTGCTGTTTGTGTCGCCTCACCTGCACACTCTCTGGTTCGCACTGATCTCGACGGGTATCATCGTTGTGGCGCCGCGCGTCGTCCCGTATTTTCTCAAGCGCTATCGTGACAGGGTGATCGAACCGGAGATCAAACTGATGATTTTCCTCCTGCTGGCTCTCATGTTTCTCGCAGAAGTGGGAGAGAGCCACGCCATTCTGCCGGCCTTCGTGCTGGGGCTTGTGCTGTCGGGCCAGTTCCACGCCAACCGCCCGTTGCAGCGGAAGATCCGCGTCGTCGCTTTTGCGTTCATCACGCCGATATTCTTCATGAACGGCGGGATGAACATATCCCTGAAGCTGCTCTGGGCCAACGCGGCGCTGTTCGGAATCCTCCTGGCCGTCAAGATGGTCACGAAGTTTGTAGGAGTGTACCCCATAACCATGCTGTACCTTCCCCGCGAGGCCGCGTATACGACACTCCTGATGAGCACCGGGCTCACCATGGGGACGATCAGCTCCCTATTCGGTTATCAGGCCGGAATCATCAACCAGGCGCAGTTCTCAGTCCTTGTGGCTGTCGTGGTGGCGAGCGCCGTGATACCGACCTTCTTCGCGCAGCGCTTCTTCCACCCGCACCACCTGTTTGAGGCGCTGGGCAGCGAAGTCGAACCGGAGTTGCTCGAGGCTTTTCAAGAACCGAGCGCGGGCGCAGATTCATCCGGTCACTGATGCTTGATTTTCCAGCGGGGCGATATCATCCTTCGCGGCCGGCCGACCGCAGGATCGCGGACATCCGGTCAGCGACTGTCTCTGGAAGTCCGGAGGCCCGCAACCGCCGAATCGCCCGCCGGACATCGTACCGGACGCGCTTCAACTCAATCTTGCCGTCGTTCCAGATGGCATAGCAGCCGCGCGGGTCACCGTCGATCGGCATCCCGATGCTGCCCGGATTGACGATCGTCAGGCCTGCCACCTGACGACGGAATGGTCGATGCGTGTGACCCAGCAGCAGCCACTCCTCCCGGCGGGCCCAGTCGCCGACCGCAGCCTGCCATTCAGAGTCGTCGGCATCGCCTCCAAGATACTCATAGAGCGGGTCGCGCGGCGTGGCATGGACCAGATTCACGCACGCTTCGCCCGTTCCAAGCGCGGCCTGCATGGGAAGCGATCGCAGGTACTCGATGGCGTCATCGTCCATCAAGGGGCGAAAATGTGCTCTGGTGGCCACCGAGAGCTCGTAAGACACGGGAGCGCTCCGGCAATCGGCTCCGGTGGCCATCGCATGATCGTGGTTCCCACGGACCGCGACAGCCCGCGCGCGGCGCACCCAGTCGATTGCCTCCGCAGGCGCTGGACCGTAGTCTACGAGATCACCCAGGACCAGCACCTGGTCCCATGATTCCGCGATAGCCTCCAGAGCATCGATGTTGCCGTGAATATCGCTGATTACCAGGTAGCGCAGAGCTTTCTCCTGCGACCTGCTATGAAGGTCGCTTCAGAGGATTCCCGAAGACGGCGGCGCCGCCCAGCTCGGCTTCAATCTCGATGAGCCGGTTGTACTTTGCGATCCGCTCGCTGCGGCACGCAGAACCGCTCTTTATCTGCCCGCCGCCCATGGCCACGGCGAAATCGGCCATGAATGTATCCTCGGTCTCCCCCGAGCGGTGCGAGATCACGAATCCCCAGCCGGCCTTTCGGCACAAATCGATTGCCTCGATCGTTTCGGTCACGGAACCGATCTGGTTCAGCTTCATAAGGACAGCATTGGTCGTCTCCTCGGCGATCCCGCGCGCGATGAACCTGGTGTTGGTAACGTAGATGTCGTCGCCCACGATCTGGATCTTGGAGCCGAGCTTGGCGGTGTGTTCCCGGAAGCCGTCCCAGTCGTTCTCCGCCAGGCCGTCCTCGATGGAGACGATCGGGAATTTCTCGATCCAGGCCCCGTAGAGCGCGGTCATTTGTGCACTGGTTTTCCTGCCCTGACCCGACTTGGCGAGATCGTACGCACCGTTTTCGTAGAACGAGCTGGCTGCCGGGTCCAGCGCGATCGCTATCTGCTCGCCCGGCTTGTAGCCTGCGGCCTCGATCGCCTGCACGATGACTTCACAGGCCTCGTCGTTGCTCCCGAGATTAGGGGCAAAGCCGCCTTCGTCTCCCACTCCGGTGGAGTACCCCTTGGCCTTGAGAATCTTCCGCAGGGCATGAAAGGTCTCGGCACAGGCGCGCATTGCCTCTGCGAAGGTCGGCGCGCCGATGGGCATGACCATGAATTCCTGGAAGTCGACGCTGTTGTCCGCATGCTTACCGCCGTTGAGGATGTTCATCATCGGCATGGGGATCCGCCTCGCTCCGGGGCCTCCCAGGTATGCATACAACGGAATGTTGCACGACATCGCGGCAGCCCTGGCCACGGCCATCGACACGCCGAGGATCGCGTTGGCACCGAGCGTCTGCTTGTTGGGAGTGCCGTCTAGACCAATCATGAGGCGGTCGATCTCCGCCTGGCGGCGGGGATCCATGCCCTCGAGCTTCGGCGCTATCTTGTCGTTCACGTTGGCGACGGCCTTCAGGACGCCCTTGCCGTCATAACGGCGCTTGTCGCCGTCGCGCAGTTCGACGGCTTCATTCTCACCGGTGGAAGCGCCGGAAGGGACCGAAGCAGAAGCCTGGATCCCGTCGGACAGCTTGACAGAAACCCGGACCGTTGGGTTTCCGCGCGAGTCGAGGATTTCCAGCGCACGAATAGAATCGATTCTCGGATGCATGATTCCTCCTATTGATGGTTTCACCACTATTGTTGAACAAGACACCGAAACCGGACCCTGGTGCGGCTGGCCTGAAGGCCATGACATGCCTGGAGCAACCTTTCTCAGGGTGACTCCGCCGGCGACGTTTCGACTCCGCGGAGCTGCAGCTCGATGTCCTTCAGGGCGCTCTTGATGACCTCCGCCTCCGATTGAGTCCTGGACAACAGGTGCTCAACCGTGAGGCTCTGTTCCTTCACGCTTCGTTCGGCCTGCCTCATCATCGAGATGATCGCCGCGTTGATACCCTCGGTCCACTGCGACGCGAGCCGCGAGAGGTTCTTCTCCACTTCCCAATGGATCCGTCCGAGCAGGTGTCGCTCGACCCACGGCCGGAAAATGAACATCGGGATGACAAACCAGAGCAAGTCGATGTTGAACATGTAAGGGTTACTCACGGAGATGGCAGGCGCGGCGGGCTTTTTCACCTCGAACTCGAAAGGGCTTGCCGTAAGGTGGATCCCGAGAGCCCGTTGCACGTTGCCGGCAAGCCGGTCCCGGAATCCCTGGACGGCCCGCAATAAAGTGCCGCGCGACCTGTCCAGCGTAACGCAAAAGGTGGATCCTTCTCTGCGCGAGACCTCCCTCAACTCCCGCTCGAGCGATTCCTGCAACCAGTCCTCGAACGCACGGCTGAGCTGCCACATATTTGCATTCACGCCGACAAACCGCTGCTTTACGTATGCCGTCACACGCTCCTCGATGGCCGGACGTGTTTCCTCCATCTGCTTCATAATCCAGGGGCGAGTCTGGCTGGTGCCTTGTTCTGCCAGCGCCTGAAGCTCCATCCGGATCGTCTCGAAGCTGGTTCTTTCATCCAGGATCTGGCGCTTCAAGGTTGAGCGGTCGGAATCCGCCCGCTCGGCCGCAGCGAGAGCGATCAAGAGGTAGTCCCTGGTATGATCGAGCAGCGCCCTGAATTTGAAGTGCAGGATGGCTTCGCGTTCCGCATCGACATTCTTTCTCATCGGATGGAGCAGATCGCGGTCGAGTGCCGCCTGCAAACCCTCGTGGCCGGGCCGAATTGAAAAAGGCAGGATGCGGAATTCCCCCCTGAATTCCTTCTTCAGCTCTTCGCCCACGAACTCAATGACTTCCTCACGCTCTGCTTGAGACAGCAGGTCGACTTTTGTCAGCAGGATGACGATCCGGGGCGTGTAGGTGCTTAGCGTGCGGATCAGGGCCACGTCTTGCCTCGACAGGGGGGGATCAACACTGACGGTTACCAGCGCCAGCTCGGCCTTGGGAAGCCAGCCGAGGACGGTTTCCGTGTTGTGCTCGAAGACGCTGTCGAGCCCCGGCGTGTCCACGAACTGCAGGCCTCGGTAGTGGATGAGTTCCGGCAGTTCCAGGGTCATCCTGGCCACGCCGCGCACGTTCGCCGGGTTTTCCGACTCGGAAATGAAGCGAGGCGCAAGATCCAACGCAACGGTCTCTGAGCGTCCGTCGAAGTATTCGACTGTCGCGCGTTCATGTGCGCCATAGCGCAATCTGGTTATGATGGCGGTTACCGGAGTGACGCCGACCGGGAGAACGGCTCGTCGGGCCAGATGATTGAGCAGGGAGCTCTTTCCTGCCTTGAAGCGGCCAAAGATGCCGACGTCGATGAACCGGCTCTCACGAAGCAGGTCCCCGCAGGCTTCGAGATAGGGCTCGATGGCCGTGATCCCGAACCTGCCCTGGATCTCTTCGAGCCGTTCCAGCGCAGGGCCGATCACCGTGTCCGCCGCATCGACCGTCCTTGCATCATTCATATGAGGCACAAAAACAAAAATCCCGCCAGTTGCTTCGTCCCTGGCGGGATTCTCATTGTTCTCTGCCGCAGAACCCCTACCAGGGCTTCTCTCAGGTAGGAGTTATCAGGCTCGATCGGCCGGTTATGGCGAACTCCATCGCCAACTGCAATCCTAACAGAGTCATGGAAACGAGACAACATCCACGCGGGTGCCGAGGTACACGGCGCCGCCTCGGTCGTGCAGGGATGCGGCAGTCAACGTCTGTTGTCATTGACCACTAATGTTGCTGAGCCATTTGACCGCACCTATTTGCTGGGATAATCTTTCCTTCAGTGCAGGCGATGGAGTTCGCCTTTAACCATCTTCACGAAGAGTGAGATTGATGACTCCTACCCGAGCGGCGGCCCGGTGGGAGTCACCCGTCCGGCCGAAGCTCCCAAGCGAAGGGTGTTGGCTTCGAGTGAGAGTCGCTGGGATCTGGTCTTCCCGGGATTCAGGAGGCGGAGCATGGCCGACCTCAATGAACATCAAAAGCGGAAGATTCTGACATCCCTGCAGCACAGCGACAGGCTGCTTGAGGAGTGCCTGCGTATCCTCACCCCGAGTGCCCGTCCGCTGTTCCCCGCCAATCTCCAGGATGTTTCGCCTGCCGAGTATCACTGGATTGAGAGCTTTGTTGAGAAAATAAGAGACCAGTTTGCCGCCTTGCTGCAACGCTTCGAAGTGGAGCCGTGTCCGCCCAGCGTGCGGTCGAGCTGGGCGCTGCAGACAAACCTCATATCGCTCGACATAGCCCTTGAAGACCTGAATCCGGAACGGTTGCGCGGCTATGGGGAGCTCGATTCCGAGACTGCCCAGGAGTTGTCATGGGCGCTTGGTGAGGTCCGCAGGCTCGTAAGTCAACTACTCGCTTTTCTCTCCAGGGGGCGGGGGTTGGAGGGGCTGCGGCTGACCCGCGGAGGATTCGAGTCGTTGCCCGAGGGGCTGATGGAACGGCTGGCCCAGATCATCTCTCATCACGGGCTGGTTGAGTTCCTCCCTGCCTTGAGATCGATTGTGCGGAAGGTGGAGTCCCATCGATTCGAGATTGCCGTTTTCGGCCGCGTGAGCTCCGGCAAGTCTTCACTTATCAACCGCCTGCTCGGGACCAACCTGCTGCCCGTGGGAACCACGCCCATTACCGCGGTTCCTACCCACGTTCTGTCAGGGCACCAATCCGGGCTACGAATTCATCTGGCGGACCAGGTGCAGGAACTACCCTTGGAGAGGCTTCCGGAATTTGCCACCGAGCAGAAGAACCCGTCCAATTCGAAGCGGGTCGTGAGGATCGAGGTATCCATCCCTTCGGACAGGCTTCCCGCGGAGGTGGCCTTTGTCGACACGCCGGGTATCGCCTCTCTGGCCACCTCGGGCACGAGGCTCTCCTATGCCTACCTCCCGGAATCCGACCTCGGCCTTGTCCTGATCGACGGCAATTCGTCGGTGGGCCGGGAGGATCTCGAACTGTTGCGCGCCCTACGCGTCGTCGGCATTCCGTCAATTGTGCTGGTGAGCAAATGCGACCTTCTGTCGGATGAGGATGTTGCAAGGGTCTGCGGATACACGAAAGATTCGTTGGCGGAGCATCTGGGGTTCGCGCCGGATGTGGTGCCCGTCAGTTCAGCGGACTCATGGTCGGAGAGGGTGAATTCCTGGTTCCAGCAGTCCATATCCCCTCTCTTGCGCAGGTCCCGTGAATCCCTCGCCGCCTCCATCGATCGAAAGGTGCAGTCTCTGTGCGAGTCTTTGGTGACAACCCTCAAGATGAGGTTGGGTCGGACAGGCGAGCCGCAAGGGGTTGATCGTGCGCTCGAAAGGATGCTCCGTCCACTCGATGAGAGCATTACCGATCTTGGTGAGCGATGGCGGAATGCGTTCGATGATCTCCATCGATGGAGAGACCAGATCCTGGACAAGGCGGCACCCAGGATGGCTGCAGCGTCAACGGAATCCGCAGGCGAAGCGCAAATGTTCGAGCGCCTGCTTGAGCGGGTTGTCATAGATGCGGCTGCGTCTCACTGCAGCGCCTTCGTGGAAGAATACGAGCAACTTGCCGGTCGAATCGGTCGGTTGCTTGCCGACTTGAAGAGCACGGGCCAGGCGCCGCGGTCCGAAGAGCGTCACGACCCGCCGCGCCCATCTGCGCTCCCGTCGCCGGCTGTTTTCATGCTGGAGGGTATCAGTATTTCGGCGCCTGGCGCGCTGGCCAGGATCAGCGCCTCAGGCCGCGAACGACATTTTCGCAGGGAGCTGGAGGAAAAAGCCGGAGCGGCCGTGCAGAAGGTGCTGGAGGAATTGCGCCCGAGACTGCGGCACTGGCTCTCCTCCATGAAGAGAGCCCTGGAAGAAGACTATCGAACTCAAACCGATCCTCTCCGATATCGCAACTCTGGGCGCGACTTGGCCCTGACCACTAAACAAACGGAGGAATTGCAGGCCGACATCTCTTTTTTGCTCGGGCAACTGGAGAAAGAGGAAGACCGTGTCCCTTCGTGATGGGTGCCGCAAGACCCGATGAGGTTGGCCCTGATGCTCGCCGGGAGAGAACGAGAAGTAGAGAAAATCCTCCAGAATCTGCGTCGGGGAATCGGCACACTTGTGTTCGGAGCGGCCGGTGTCGGAAAGACTGCGATTCTACTGGAAGTTGCTTCGCGCCTGGGACTAGCTCACCCGGGAGGATTGTGCGGCGCCGTGTACGTCGGCGATTGCAGTCGTCGCCGGAGGTTGCTGGAAGGAGTTATCGAGCGGCTGGTGCAGGATGCCCGCATTTCGGCTCCATCCCGGGAATCAATACCTGCAGGCCGTCGAAGGTCGCTGCGGTACCAGGAACTTCGGGAACTTGTGTTTGCCAATAGTCGTGGGAAAGTCATCTACCTTTTTCTCGATCATTTGCCCAAGCTCAATCGGCGAATGGAGCACCTCCTGGAACTGCTCGAGCAGCACTTCACGTTGGCCTGTGCCGTCACCGCCACCCCCGGTGCCTACGACTTGTACTTCTGGAAGTACGACCGTGTCGAAGTGGGCGAACTGCCTCGAAACGGTGCGCTCCCGTGGATCGAGCGTGAGTTGGCAGGGATGGGCTACGAGAGCGTGCTGCGCAAAGCAATTGCGTTGGAGGTGTATCGCCTCGCCTGGGGAAATCCACGCGCCATCTTCGACACGCTGCATGCCATCAGAAGCCAAGTCGCGCCGCTCGATGATCCGATCCGCGTCCGGCGCATGTTCATCGCTGGCCTGTGGAATCGCTACCAGTGTTAAGATGATCTCACAGGGGATGCCGTGAATATCGATTCTCAGCGGCGGTTATGCACCCATGGGGAGGAATCTGGCCGTGAACGTTCGATTCATGCTGGCTGTCCTGGTTCTCTCAAGCTCGTTCCTTGCAGCGCAGGATACGGTCAAGCGGACCGGAGAAGAGATTCACCGCTTGCACCAGGACTCGAAGGCTTACATCGCCTTCCTGGAGGATCCCCAGCGGGACGCATATCAGAAGCCGCAGGAGGTGATCACGGCGCTCGATCTGAAGGAAGGAGAAGTGATCGCCGATGTTGGAGCGGGTTCCGGGTATTTCTCACTGCGATTTGCGCACTACGTGGGAGAACGGGGACGGGTATACGCGGTGGACATCAGTCCCGATATGATTCGCTACCTGAACCGACGAATCCGCGATTTGGACCTGAGAAACGTCGTCACCATTCTGGCAGAGCCTGACGACCCTCTTCTCCGAGACGGTTCGATTGACCGTTTCTTCCTGTGTGACACCTGGCATCACATCGAACACCAGACCGGGTATCTGGCGTTGATGAAACGGATGCTCAAGCCGGGAGGCCAGGTGGTAATGGTTGACTTTCACAAGAAGGAATTGCCCATCGGGCCGCCGGTCGAGATGAAGATTGCACGCGAGGACCTGCTGCGGCAGATGGAGGCCAACGGATTGCGGTTGGTTAGAGAATGGACATTTCTGCCCTACCAATACTTCCTGGTCCTTGACTTGAGGTAGAATTTCTCGCGGGCCATGGATGCCAGGGCGATGCCTGCATGGTTCTATTTTTCTGCCGCATGGTCGGTGGCATTGGAGCAGCACATCTAATCTTTTCGCCTGCTGCAGGATATTCCCCTGAAGCCGGTCGAGCAGCAGATGGTGCCTTTATAAACAGCGTAGACGACAGGGGCGGTATTTGATTATAGAATCCGCTCTTTCCTGGAGGCGATGATATGAGACGCAGCTTGTGGTTGTTCACCTTTTTCGCGCTGGCCAGCCAGACAGCGAGAGGAGAGGCCAAAAGCGTAATCCTGTTCCTTGGCGACGCCGCGGGTATTCCGACCCTGCACATCGCCAGCATTTACAGGTATGACCATCCAAGTAAATTGTTCATACAGCAGATGCCGTACATCGCACTCATGGACACATCGGCAATAGACGAATGGGTTACCGACTCTGCGAACGGCATGTCGGCCATAGTAACCGGCCAAAAGACAAAGAACGGCGTCATTTCCCAATCCGCTGCCGCGGTGCGGGGCAAACAGGATGGCGAAATCCTGCAGACTATCCTCGAGTATGCCGAGGAGCGCGGCCTGTCCACGGGCGTGATCAGCAACATGAACATCACCGATGCCACAACGGCCGCATGCTATTCCCACTCGAATGATCGCGGTGCCTCGGGTCCGATATTCGCGCAGATCTTCACTCCGCGTTTCGGTGACGGCGTCGATGTGGTAATCGGAGCCGGCCGGGATGAAGTGCTCGCCGCCACGGCAAAGATCGGGCTCAATGTCGAGGCGGCAGCGCGCGACAAGGGATATGCGTTTTGCGACTCCACGCATGCCATCTCTGCCACGGACACGCGCGTGATTGCTTTGATGAACACACACGATTTCAGCCTCGCCGAGGCGGTCGACCAGGCAATCCGGATCCTTTCGAAAAACGAGAAGGGATATTTCCTGATGACTGAGTGGGACGCGCACACGGACGTTCTCAAACGCGGCCTTGACCAGGCGATTGCTCTCGATGACACCATCCGAAAAACCGCTCAATCCGTGGCGAGCGATACTCTTATTGTCTTTGCAGCTGATCATTCGTTCGATATCCGTCTGCGCGACGGGAAGAAGGGTGAACCGCTGCTGCCGAACGGTGGTCAGGATGGTGCCGCCGGCAGTCGCAGACGGGCCAACGTCCGCGTCGATGACGGGCATACCGGAGAGCAGGTCCTGGTGGCGGCGCAAGGACCGGGCGCTGAGCGCGTCCACGGCTTCATAGCCAACACGGACCTGTTTCACATCATCATGGCCGCCTTCGGCTGGGAGAAGTAATTCGCAATTCGGGGTCTGACCCTGAAAATGCAATTTTGAGGCTGGAAATTTGAATTTCAGGGTCAGACCCGGTTCGCCCTCCACTCACTGCGAAAGTCTGGTCCGAGCAGGCGTTTTGGATGTATAAATTGAGTGCGGTGGGGACCTTGCATGCTGCGGGACTGGCGCCCATTGCCAGAGCGAACTGGGAGAGGGAAGGGTGAACGATGAAGACCGTTAAAGATTTGCTGCGCACTAAAGGGCAGGCCGTCTGGTCCATTGATGCGGATGCTTCGATATTGGATGCGCTCAAGCTTATGGCTGCCAAGGAGATCGGGGCGCTCATGGTGATGGTGGGCGGCCAGATCACCGGTATCGTGTCCGAGCGGGACTATGCCCGGAAGGTGGTTCTGCACGGCAAGAGCTCAAAGGATACGCCGGTGCGGGAGATCATGACCCGGAAGGTGCTCTACCTCCGGCCAGAGCAGACCGTAGAGGAATGCATGGCGTTGATGACCGACAAGCACATACGCCACATGCCCGTCCTCGATGGTGATCAGATGATCGGCGTCGTCTCGATCGGAGACATAGTGAAGTCAATCATCTCCGAGCAGCAGTTCCTGATCAGCCATCTCGAGAACTA
>Ga0315275_10005991_pt1 | contig 11579 bp, 9 predicted proteins | sample YL17G03_0_MG_FD_205557 | JGI IMG/M metagenome (GOLD analysis project Ga0315275, IMG submission 205557) | Sediment microbial communities from Yellowstone Lake, YNP, Wyoming, USA - YL17G03_0 | ecosystem: Environmental > Aquatic > Freshwater > Lake > Sediment | place: USA: Wyoming | collected... | reverse complement strand
CCACACTGCTCAAAAAACTGGAGAACTCTAGAGCGGTTCTCATCGCTATTATATCGAGTAATTACACATAAGGGGGAATCAATTCCCACGCAATTTCAGATCATTGGGATTTGAACAAAGTGTTTCCTTTGTTCTCCACAACTTGGATCGATTAGTACGAGTAAGCTAAACGCCTTACAGCGCGTACACTCCTCGCCTATATACGTTGTCATCTACAACGGATCTCATAACGATTCTTCATCTCGGGGTGGGCTTGGTGCTTGAGATGCTTTCAGCACTTATCCCTTCCAGATCTAGCTACTCTGCGATGCCGTCTCTCTGGACGACAACAGACACACCAGGGATCTGTTCCTCTTGGTCCTCTCGTACTGAAGAGAACTCCCCTCAAGAATCGAACGCTCACACAGGATAGAGACCGACAATTATGTTAACGTCGTTAAAAACGACTCTGCATACATTTCTGCTGCAGTCTGTATGTCGCCATACAGTTCGGACTATATCTTTCCGGCAAAGCCGGATCTGACGTATAGTCTCTGAGGGTTTCCGCCAACTGGCGGATCTTCCCTGCTGATAATCTGCACGTAACGATTATTACGTAAAAATACGTACGGTACGATACTCAGAGTTTCCAGCAAATAGTCAAATTTTTCCCAATATTGGGATGCTTTCAAAAATATAACAGTAATAATTCTCGAAGGAGTTTCCAAAAAACGTCTGAAAGCGGACAGCTCTTTATTAGCGCATTGTAATGCGCTAAAGTCTTACTGTCTCACGACGTTCTGAACCCAGCTCGCGTACCCTTTTAACCGGCGAACAGCCGGACCCTTGGGAGCTCTAACCTTCCGCAATTACTTGCGGGGTAAGACTATTCCATCACCTTATATCTGTTGTCACCAACTGATATGTCAGGTGCAAGCCGTATGATTCCCTGATAAAACACGAGAATCTCATTTGCCCCGCAGGAAGCGAGACAAAATCAGTCGTTAGAGGAAAGATGTTCTTGGATCTTTGAAGCGTAGTTCTTTCGTCTTCCAAACGAACGAACGTTATACCCGCTTAAAGTATCTGCTAATTGAGCTACAGCAATCAAATCTTCTTTTGTATTAATCACCGTCGAAAGGATCTGTAAAGCAAAATTTATTTGCTTCGATTTTCCTTTCATATAGGGCTGTAATATCATAAGAAGTTCTTTGCATTGATGTTGATCTTTTAATTCCCAATCATAGGTTGTCCTATTTTGGCGAATATTTCCAACACCAAGCGCTGTTTGTACCCATTGCAATAAATCTGGATATTTCTGAGTGAGTTGTAAACACACTCTCACTCGAAATCCAAATTTCTTTTCATTATGTGATTCTATGCACGCCATAATGGCGCCGTCACAATCAAAAAGTCCAGCAATGTATGCTCGATTAACTTCAGAACATCCTTTTCCTACGGAACCAACCATATAGAAATCAGAATACCAGAAAAATCTGGGACCTGCAAATATATGGCCTCCTCCGTTTTGAGCTTGTTTATTACCACACCATTTCTGATGAGGAGAGAAGGTAAATGTTTTCTCCACCCCCAGGATAGGATGAGCCGACATCGAGGTGCCAAACCGCCTCGTCGATATGGACTCTCGGAAGCGATCAGCCTGTTATCCCCAGAGTAGCTTTTATCCGTTAAGCCCGAACCCTCCCACGAGGGTATCGAGGATCACTAACACCCGCTTTCGCGTCTGCTCGACATGTACGTCTCGCAGTCAAGCCAGCTTATCGCGTTTGCACGACCCGTCCTGGTTTCCATTCAGGATTAGCTGACCTTTGTACGCCTCCGTTACACTTTTGGAGGCAACCTCCCCAGTTAAACTGCCCATCAAACAGTGTCCTTCTCCTAGATTTTTATGTAGGAGTGAGTAAGATTCATTCATTTTAAAGAGTGGTATTTCATATTTTGCCCGAAGGCTCCCACCTATTCTCGACAGTTAAAATAAAATCCTCAGTGCTAAATTACAGTAAAGCTTCATGGGGTCTTTTTGTCCATGTGTGAGTAGGCCGCATCTTCACAGCCATTTCAATTTCGCCGGGTAACAGTTAAAGACAGTCACTATGTCATTCTACCTTTCGTGCGGGTCGGAACTTCAATTCTGAAATTCTCAAAATTAGACTATATCTTCACTTCATCAAATGAAGAAGGTATTCCTTTGTATATTTTCGTGTCCCTGATGTGTTCATAGTAAATGCGATATTTAAAATTTCTTTTATTGTCGCTTTTTGTATATGAATTCCTTCATGCATCATTCCACAAATTCTTGCAAATTTCTCAAAATCTTTCTTTTTTGAAGAAAGTAAAGGAAACGTGCGAAAATGTGGAATAATACTATTTTCCAAATTCTCTAAACTTCGTACTTCATATTTATACGTTTTATCCGATGGGTTCTTTCTTACGGTTCCACATCGAAAATATCGTACAAATAAGTCTAGAACTTCTCGTCTATCACCATTTTGACTGACCGAAAAGCTTGGTCTTACTTCTATGTGAGTATTTAGTTTAGATCTTGGAGAAAAAGAGACACAAAAACTTCCTTCACCATCGGCGTATCCAGAAAGATACATACCAATGTTTTGATTCCGTGCTGGCGTCTTAGGCATATAATAATTATATACCTCTCGTCCTGGCCCTGTAGCGTATTTGAATACGCTACCGAGTTAGACTCAGTCGTTACGGGGCTCTCGACATTACATCGAGGCTTCCCTCGCTGTCATCCTGATTTTTCATCAGAACTCCACCGATATAAGCCAGTTTTTTCTGTCGGGTTTGCTCGACCTCGCTTGCCCGACAAGGAATTTCGCTACCATAGAACAGTTCACGTTGTTACAAGCTCTGATTGATTACAGAGTCTCATGATCGCTCATGAGGTCGGACTATATCATTCCGTCCGCCAACTGGCGGAGCGGAGTCGACATATAGTCTCTGAGGATTTTTCTCTTTATAAAAAGAGAAATCTTTCCTGCTGATTGACTCCACCGAACAGATTTTTACCAAAATGGTACTGTCGGATTCACGAGTTGTTCCAGCATTTAGTCGACTTTTACAACTACGACTTGAGTTCATAGTTACTGCTGCCGTTCACCGGAGCTTAAAAAGCTAGCTTAAAAACTTGCGTTTTGTTTACCAACCTTTTTTAACTTACCGGCACTGGGCAGGTGTCAGCCCCTATACGTTGCGTTTCCGCTTCGCAGAGACCTGTGTTTTAGTTAAACAGTTGCATAGTGTCGTTTACTGTGACCTGGATTACTCCAGGTAAGGTATCTCCAATAAGTTACACCTAGTTTTTGTTGCCGAGTTCCTTTAACTGCTGTCGCCCGCTTGCCTTGGTATACTCTACCAGCGCACCAGTGTCGGTTTGCGGTACGGATACAATGTGCTTCGTAACGAGACTTTTCTCGAATAAAAAACTATTGCTGTTGCCCTTGTCTTGCGACGCAGACTTCCCCATGTTCTCAATTAATCATGAAAACGGATTTACCAATCTTCACTGTTTCGAACATTTAAATCAGCCGGTTGGCTGACAGCAACACATCTTTCATTGTCACCCCTTTACGTCTTAATCAACACATCATAGTAACGGAATATAAACCGTTCTTACATCGAGCTACGCCCCCAAAAGAGGCCTCGCCTTAGATCCGACTCACCCGAAGTCGACGAACGTTGCTTCGGAAACCTTGCGCATTCGGCATGAAGGATTCTCACCTTCAAACGCTACTCATACCGGCATTCTCACTTCTATCCGCTCCAGTCAGCCTTACAGCCTAACCTTCACAGCAAATAGAACGCTCCCCTACCACGTACCTTGCGGTACATCTTAGTCTTCGGCAGTATGCTTGAGCCTCGTTCATTTTCGGCGCCACAAATTTCATCCAGTGCGCTGTTACGCGTTCTTTAAAAGGTGGCTGCTTCTGAGCCAACTTCCTGGGTGTCTTAAATTCATGACTTCCTTAACCACTAAGCATACATTTGGAGGCCTTAGACGTAAGTCCGGGCTGTTGCCCTCTCGACACACGCGCTTAGCCGTGTATGTCTGACTAACTTTGATATCACGAAAAGTATTCGGAGTTTGATTGATGCACATTCCTTGCGAAACATGTATCATTCAGTGCTCTACCCCTTTCGTGAATAAAAAGCCGCTATACCAAAATATATTTCGGGGAGAACCAGCTATCTCCAAGTTCGATAGGCATATTACCCCTAACCACAAGTCATCTCACAGATTTGCAGCTCTGACGAGTTCGGGCCTCTTGTTTGATTTCTCAGACATTCACCCTGCTCATGGTTAGCTCACCTGGTTTCGGGTCTATCCAATACGACTAACGGTCAATTAGACCTCGCTCTCACTACGCCTCCTCAAGTTGTCCTTGATTAAGCAAAACGCCGTATTGGGTAACTCACCGGTTCATTCTTCAATAGGCACGACGTCACCCCGATAAATCGGGACTTCGTCTGTTTGTTAGCTGACAATTTCAGGTACTATTTCATTCCCCTTCCGGGGTACTTTTCACCTTTCCCTCATGGTACTTGTTCACTATCGGTGCTCTCATGTATTTAGTCTTGGATCGTGGTGGACCCAGATTCCCACAGACCCTTCGTGGTCCATGGTACTTAGGAACTCTTTAGGGGAACAAACAATTTCAAATACACGACTGTCACGTCCTGTGGTCACCTATTCCACGGTGTTCTTCTATCGTTTGTTACATCCCATATCAAAAGCCCTACAACCCCACATCTTGCGATGTGGTTTAGACTGATCCGCTTTCGCTCGCCGCTACTGACGGAATCTCTCGTGATTTCTTTTCCTCGGGTTACTTAGATGTTTCAGTTCACCCGGTATCCCACGAGTCGCTATCTCGACCTTTCGGTCGCCTTAACGACACGCTATCCCGTTCAACACGGGATGGATTGCTCCATTCGGAAACCGCCGGATCAAAGGATTATAACTCCTCCCCGACGAATATCGCTGTTATATGCGTCCTTCCTCGGCATGAGCGCCCAGGGCATCCATTGTCAGCTTTATAACGTTGCAGAGAACAAAAGAGTCATATTTGCATATGACGCCTTGTTCAAAAAAAACTCCCAACGAAATGACATCGTATGGGTTTGTATTCCCCCTTACGATGTAATTACTCATTTTTCAAAAAAACCTGTACCTTCCATTTGTCCTATATATATGGAAGATACTATTTGTGATTTTTTAAAGAGCGATTCGCGCTCTTGTCGCGAGAGTAGGGATCAACAGTATGTGGTCCCTAGTCACGCGAGGCGAATACATTTCTTCATTGGACCGTATCGGGTCCACGCTTGGTGGACCTGACCGGATTCGAACCGGTGACCTCAGCATTGCAAATGCTGCGCTCTACCAGCTAAGCTACAGGCCCCGTACGGTCTAAACAAATTTGCGTTCAACCAGTCCGCCAGCTGGCGGATTCGGGCCCGATCAATAAGTCCAAAAACGTCTGAGTCAATGTGCAAGGGGTATTAAAAAACCCCGCTCGTGCGGGGTAAAAAAACCAATTCAAAAGAAGCTATGACATCCACGGAAAAAATCCGCTTGTCTTTCGGTTATATGGTAGGTAGCTTCTCATGAATAAATTTTGTTCTTTTAATCGGAAACTCATAAAAGAACAAAAAATGTGCTCCGCATCTTGAGCAACTGTATATTCTACGGGTGTTTCGGTATCTTGTCAACCGGGAAATCACCTCATCGCTTTGACAATCCGCCCTAAGGCTACAGTCTCATAAAAACCATGCGTATCACGGTGGTGCTTTTAAGGATTGACTCTATGGGCTTCCTCAATAAAAAACCTAGCAAAGTTTTTCGGCGATAGGCGCATCGCCACAAAATCAATTATGCCTGATTCTATGCCTTTTAAACCCAATTCCCGTAGTAATGTATTACATACATTCAGCGCTAACGAGTGATTCGTTTTAATAAACATTCGGGCATTCACGCAATACTGGTAGAACCTGGCAAAATTCTCTAACTTTCGATTCAAAGGAAGACGCCTATGCACCCTCTTTACTGCATGTGTCAGTGTTAAATTTATCATATGGAGGTAGTCCGGGTAATACCTAGGATGAGGATAGATATGCGCTACGGACTTATTTACCCATACATCTTTTGGTAATCCATTCCGAGCAATCCCTGGCAAGAACAATATCCGTGTCCCTAGTGGGCGGTATTTGTCACCGTATAGCAACGCCTTTTTTACAACATCATCAATGACCATTGGAGTATGCGCCCTCTGGTTAGTAATTTGTATTGTTAATATCTTTCCACTCATACCTGGTGTAAATGTCTGTTTTTTGTGCAGTGCTGTAAACCATGAAAGAAATTCATCGTCGTTCATCCCCTTTTCAATCTTTGGGATACTCCGTAACAAAAAAATTGCTCCTCGAATATTCGCTTTCATGAATCGAAAATCAGATACCAAGCGCCTTGGCTTAGGCATATATCCTGCAAAATAATGAGGCGCAAGCCTATGGTATTTTTCCCATCGGCCCTCGGTATCGCGCGGCAACCCTCGCCAAAATTGTAGAAGCTCTGGATCGCCTAATCGACACATTTGTAACATCCGAGAAAGATGGTTGAGGAAGTCAGATTGTGAACGATGCCTGTTCATACATTTTGTTACTAGATTTCCCACTCTTTCACTTCAGTTTTTCTGCAAAACTCGTCAGCGGGATTATACTTATGGTTGATATAAAACACCATGATAGTCGGTTTTAGCGCCAAATATCCGTGCCAAGTATATGGAGGGATGATTAACGTTTTATGATCTTGCTCATCCAAAATTACCTTTTCTTCCTTACCCGTTTTATCTATCAAACGAAATAAAACCTTACCCTTTACGATAGCAAAATAATCAAATTGCCTTTTATGCATGTGAAGCTCTTTTGGAATAATGTGAGGCTTGTGGATAGTAAAATTTACATCGCCGGAAAGACCGGGAATAATATCGTACGTGCCGGAACGGCGATAATCTTTATGCAGTCTGTGTTTATGAAATTTCATATTGTTCATGAAGCCTTAGTTCCCCTATATAATCTCGCAATGCGTCACCCCATTTTCTGAGCGGCTGTATCCCTGCTGCTCGTAATTTCCGACTACCCAGTACTGCGTGTAAAGGCCGTTTTGCCATACCGTTGCGCTGTAAAGAATGTATTGGCTTAATAGTTGTTTTAATATTCATTAGCTCGAACGCTCGCGTTGCTACTTCAAACCATGTCGGTCCTCCTTGATTTACTATGTGATATATCCCGAAAGGAGGCAATTTATAAATAAATTCGTTAATTTTGCTCGCTAGATCTTGTGTATAGGTGAGTGACGTATATTCATCATTGACCACTTTGATATGTTTATTTTGTTTTGCTTTTCGCACCATTAAGGTAATAAAATTATATCCTTTACTGCTTGGGTATCGGCCAAAAAGCCCGGCGGTTCGTATAATATAATTTCTTTCTGTCCCAATTTGTGTAAGAAATTCCCCAGAGAGCTTCGAGGCGCCATAGACATTTATGGGGCTAGGTTGGTCGTATTCAAAGTACACTTGTTTACCACCACTAAACACGTAGTTAGTGCTAATATAGAAAACTGTAGCTTTAATTTTCTGAGCTGCCGCAGCGACATTATACGCGCCAACCGCATTTACCTCAAACGACTTTCTTGGGTTAATTTCGCACTCTTCCGTTTTGTGAAACGCCGCCGTATTCAGTATAACGTTTGGTTTATGCATTAAAATAACTTCGGCACACTGCTTTTGTGAAGTTACGTCTAATTGCTGATGGTTCATCCTAATAATTTGAAAGTTGGTACCCAATTCTCTTATCAGATCCGATCCTAACTGTCCCGATGCTCCAATAATCAATATTTTCTTATTCATAATTTTTAAATTTTTTTCCTTGTTTACTTTCAAAATAGCTTTTGTACCATGCATCGTTATTATGAATACTTTCGTACGGGTCTGAACCTTTCTCTTCTAAATGTTTCCAGATTTCCAAAAGAGCCGATTCCATAGTTCTACTTGGTGTGAAACTGAAAACGCTTTTAAAGAGAGAGTTATCCGCTGAATAGTTCCTCGCTATCTTTGGCGGACCCTCATGCGTTGTAATTTTCATTCCTTTTTTTCTATAAATGATATTTTTGATTTCTTCCGCAAGGTCGCTAATCTTCCAATTTGTATCAGCCACGTTAAAAATTTTCGCGCCGACACTTTGAAGTGGTAATTCTAATCCTTTGATGTACGAATTGACCACATCCTGAATATCGATAAGTGGTCTCCAAACTCGACCACCGCCGTCGAGCGTTAGCGCCTGCTTACTGAAAGCGTCTCTTGTAAATGAATTGAAAACTAAATCATATCTCATTCTGGGTGAATATCCATAGAGTGTTCCTTGTCGAAAAATTATTGGTCTAAAATTCTTATCGACTAATGCTAGGAGTGCTAATTCTGATGCCCTTTTTGTTATGGAGTAGCTTGATATCGGATTTACATCAGCTTGTTCGTTATATAATGGTGGCTTCAAATCAGTATTAAAACTAAAATAAATAGAACAGCTTGAAGCATATATAAACCGTTCAATGCCAATCTTTTTTGCAAATCTGGCAAGCCTTTCTGTCGCCGCATAATTAACCGAAATAGTAAGCCGAGGATCGTATTCTGACGTTGGGTCCGTTGAAAATCCGGCTAAATGGATAATCGCATCAGTGCCCGTTAACATTTTTGGCGTAATGTGCCTTATGTCTCCAGCAATTAGATCAACTTTATCTTCAATTCCCCTCAAGGATGTTCTGCCAAAAATTAATCTGTCATAAACGCGAACACGGTATCCGCAAGCTAATAATTTTTGTACCAAAACTGAACCAATATATCCAGCGCCACCAGTAACGAGCACGGTTTTCATATTTTTACGAAACAATTTCTACCTTTCCTATTGGAATAATAAATTTGCCACCTGACGTCAGATATTTCTCCTCTTTTTTCAAAATGGCATCTTTATAATTCCAAGCTAATAACAAAAAAAAGTCGGGTGGAATTTTCCTTGCATTTTTTATATCTATGATAGGGATATGAGTGCCAGGTGTGAACATTCCTATTTTTGAGGGCAGTTCTTCTGTTGCGTAGTCTAGAACATCTCGACCAATATCATAATAATTGAGAAGCGTATTACCCTTAGCAGGAGCACCATATGCTGAAATTTTACTGCCTTTACACTTAAGTTTATACAATACCCTTCGTGCTTTGTTTTTTATTGAAGCAATCTGCTTTGCAAGTTTCTTATAAGAATTCAACGAATTTAACCCCATTGCTAGTTCCTGTTCTATGAATCTAGATACTGAATTCGAAACCTTGTGCTTACCTCTGTTACCTACAAAAACCCTCAATGATAGTCCTTGTACGTGGTGTGCCTGGACATCAAAAATTTCCATATCGTATTTATCCATTAGCATCATTAGGGGCCTCACTGCTAAATATGAAAGGTGCTCATGATATATTGTGTCAAAGGAAAGATTTGTAAACATATCTATCAGATAGGGCGCTTCAAAAATAAAAACACCATCTTCATGAAGTAATGTTTTTACTCCTTGTATAAGGTCGTGATGATCATTAATATGCGCAACAACGTTGTTTGCGATGACCATATTGGCACGACCATATGTTTTAACTATCTTATGAGCTAATCTATTACTAAAGAAATCAGGGATAGTAGGAATACCTCTAACATTCGCTACTAGGGCAATGTTTTTAGCGGGATCGACTCCTAAAACTTTTATTCCGTATTTTTTCACCTCAGCTAAAAGTATGCCGTCGTTACTCCCTATTTCTACTACTCTCCCTTTTTTTGAAGGAATAAACCGAGTAATAGCCTCATCTATATATTTGCTAAAATAACCTGACAGTTGAGGCATTGGCGATGAAAAATAAACGTAGTGACTAAAGAGGGTTTGTGGATCAATAATATGCTGCAACTGACAAAGATTACATGTCTCACAAAAAAGGACTCTTAATGGATAACGCTGCTCTTCGTCCTTTATGTCTTTTTTTTGAACAAATGCGTTGGCTAAAGGCGTTTTTCCTAAATCTAGGAATAGCTTTAAACGACTACTGCCACAAATGCGACACTTTCTCAGAGTCGTAACCATTTATCACATTATAGCTTCTTATAAGCCCGCGTCAAATCTTAACGCTTTTAAAATCCGTCCCAAAGCAACCACAAACGCAGACGTCCGTAGGTCTGCTTTGATGTTCTTGGAGGTTGTCCAGATATCATCTACTGCTTTCTCCATTTTTGCCTTGAGTTTGGTGTTGACTGCTTTTTTGCTCCAGTGCTGGCCTTTCAGGTTCTGTTCCCATTCGAAAGCCGATACTGACACTCCTCCGGAATTGGAGAGAATGTCCGGGATAACCGGGATACCCCGCTTATATAATATGGTATCTGCTTCCGGAGTCGTTGGACCGTTTGCCATTTCAAGAATGACTTTTGCTTTGATCCTTGGAGCGTTGTCTTTTGTGATGACGCTTTCCAAAGCTGATGGAACCAAAATATCAACGGGCAGTTCAAGAAGTGCTTCGTTGGTAATTTGTTTTCCTTTTTTCATGTCACACACTGATCCGGAGCAGTAACAGCCCGCTAACATTCCATTTTTCTTTTTGCATTCCAACGTGACTGCAGGATTAATTCCTTCTGGAACATGAATTCCGCCTTTACTGTCTGATACAGCAATAACCGTAAATCCCTGACTGCCGTCAGGCAGGCGTGCTTCATACAGAAATTTCGCAACATTGTACCCAACATTTCCAAATCCTTGAACGGCAACTGTGAGTTTCTTGCCTGCTAGTTTCATTTTTGCAAGCATTGCCTGCAAAACAAACAATCCTCCAAGTCCGGTTGCTTCTTCCCTTCCTTCAGATCCTCCGTCTTTGATAAGTTTTCCGGTAAATGTTGCCCGCAATGTATTTTTTTCTTTCTTTGTGCATTTAGCATTTAGCATTGGGCATTGGACATTGATGTATTCATCCACCATCCATCCCATGATTTGCCCAGTGGTATTGACATCAGGCGCCGGTACGTCTTTTGCTGGCCCTATGTTATCTGCTATTGCCCTCGCGTATCCACGGGAGAGTCGCTCGAGTTCTTTAGCTGATAACGTTTTTGGGTCAACGATTATGCCGCCTTTTCCTCCACCAAGTGGAAGGTCAGCAACAGCGCATTTCATTGCCATCCAGAACGATAATGCTTTGACTTCATCAAGCGATACATTGTAGTGATAGCGGATTCCGCCTTTATACGGACCTCTCGCGTTATTAAACTGCACACGGTATCCTTGGAAAATTCTGATCTTCCCATTATCCATTTTTACTGGAATGGTAACATTGATAATCCGTTGGGGTTGTTTCAGAATTTCAAGCTTTTCTTTATCCCGCGAAGCTTCAGCGGAGTGGGACTGTATCACATAACTAGCAGCTTTGGAAAGTTGTGCCATTGCGCTCTCAAACGGATTTGTACCTAACATAGTAAACCTCCTAAAAAATAATCAA
>Ga0315275_10005989_pt1 | contig 11581 bp, 9 predicted proteins | sample YL17G03_0_MG_FD_205557 | JGI IMG/M metagenome (GOLD analysis project Ga0315275, IMG submission 205557) | Sediment microbial communities from Yellowstone Lake, YNP, Wyoming, USA - YL17G03_0 | ecosystem: Environmental > Aquatic > Freshwater > Lake > Sediment | place: USA: Wyoming | collected... | reverse complement strand
AGGTTTGATATATTCTCATATCAGTATATATGCTCCTGTTATTGAAGTCAAGCTGAATTTGACGGTCTCTTCGCCTTCTGCTAAGCTGGTGGATTAAACAGGAGGTGAGAGGCGAACCTTAGAGAAGCCTAAAAATTATTGAGAAATTTTGAAGAAAAGAGGGTTATTGGCTGGCCTGTACTAAAGAGTGAATAGATTTCTTAAGCGAGCTGGTAAGTATGGGGAGTCTGGGACAACTTTAGAACTTTTTTGAAGACAGCGCCTATAAGATAAGTCTCGTGCCTTTTTTCGTGACAGAGTGCCCGAAGTGGTTAATATTGCGAAACTTACTTACCCCACCCTTAGTTCCAAACCACTTGTTGCGTGAGGCATCAATGGCTATTCCGAAGACATGGTACTCGGCCAGGCCGCTGTTTGAGGTATTGTAGGTGACCCAGATTGGCCGCGGTGGATTACTTTGGGTTGGGTTTTTCTTTTTACAGGCAGAGAACACAAACGCTACAATGACCGATGCCACTAAAATCAGATAAAACCATTTCCTTAACATTTTGAATCCTCCTTTTGAAAAATCATTGAAGTCTTTTTTCTTTGTCTCTTGGATAGATATATTCTAAGATTAATATATATGTCCCTATTATTGAAATCAAGATGGATTTGATTGCCTTTTCGCTTTCTGCTATGCTGGTTAATTAAAAAGGAGGTGAGAAGTGAACCTTAGAGAAGCTCAAGAGTTATCAGAAAGTTTTCAAGAATAAAGATTATCATCTGGCATGTAATAAAGCCTGAAAGGAAGCAAGTAAATATGGAGGCGGTGGGAATCGAACCCACGTCCGAAGATAAGAACTAAAGGACTTCTACAGGCTTAGCTTAATCTTTCTTCCTTCCCGCTTTTGGCAGGAGGGAACTTCGCTCCAGGAAAGACCGACAAGCAGGTCTAACCCGGAACTATCCCGGTTTTGTTTCGCCCTCTTCCCCCAGGAGATAGAAGAAGGCTATCCTGTTTTTCTCGACGCCTTAGCCCAAACCAACAGGCAGGCTCAGGTAAGACGAGCTACCTTTTATTAGGCAGCCAATGCATACGAGTATTCGTTTGCATTTAGATTTGTTCCCAATGGATTAACGAGGTTACTGGGTACCTCGGCCTGCTTTCCTTTACCCTTGATCCCCGTCGAAGCCGATCGCCCCCAAGAAAGTGGCTTAAGTCCTGTTAAAATATACGTATATCTAGAGAAAATACAACAGGAATTTTGCGATAATTTTCCCCCATCGAGGGTTAGGAAGGTATACCGATGATAAAAGTAGCGTTGCCACTGCTGTTGCAGAAGATTTTGTCAAGCAGTCCCCCTCTTGGTGGGACATGCTTGACCTACATTAATTCTGATACCAAACAGAAACAGCCAGATTATAGGGTGAATTAGGGATTGACGAAAATAGAAAATAAGTTATTATATAATAATATGTGGTTAATTATTTACATCTCTGGACCAGGGTGGCTAAAGGAGGAGTTTTGTGTTTAAATCTTTCAAGTTAGGCGTGTTGATTTTCTGGATGGTTTTTCTGGCAGCAGGAATAAACCTGGCTTCAGCCCAGGTTCAAACACCCGGCGATTCGATCGACCAGAAGGTGGCCCAGCTGCAAAAGGAAATCGATGCCAAAGGGTATCACTGGATTGCCCAAAGGAACTGGACATCGGAGCTTTCAGATGAGGAGTTCGATAAGCTCTTAGGCTTTAAACCGCCTAAAGGGTATTATGAATGGCTGGCAAAACAGCCCAAGCTGAGGGCTAAAGCGGGACTGGAATTCCCCCCGGTTTTCGACTGGCGTGATTCGAGTATCGTGACCTCAGTTAAGAATCAGGGAAATTGTGGAAGCTGCTGGGATTTTGCTGCAACTGGTGCTTTTGAAGCAGCTATCAAAAAACATGATGGAATAGCATATGATCTTTCCGAGCAGCAGGTTTTGTCCTGTAATATCTATGTCGAGGATGGTTGCAATGGAGCATGGGCTGAAACGGCTTATGAGCTTTTTAAGAGGTATGGGGCAATACTGGAATCAGCTATGCCTTATCAGGCAAGTGCTGGCGTGCCCTGCACTCAGGACCTTTACCCGGTAGTAGCAAAACTCAAGGGCTGGCAATACGTAGATAATGATGTCAACGCAATTAAAACTGCACTCCTTACCGGACCAGTATATAGCGGCTTTTCAGTTTATCACGATTTTGACTCTTATTCCAGCGGATGTTACCAGCATACCTCTGGTTATTATCGGGGAGAACATGCCATAGTCATCGTTGGCTGGGATGACACTATTTGTGGGGGAGGAGGAACAGGTGCCTGGATTTGCAAGAATAGCTGGAAACCCAGTTGGGGTGGTCTGGGCGGCTATTTCTATATTAAGTGGGGAGATTGCGGCATAGGTCGGAGCACAGTCCTTCCAATTTATCCGCCGGACCCGGTGACCCTGGCTTATGATTCGCATCAGGCCACAGAATCAACTGGTGATGGAGATGGAATATTTGACCCAGGAGAAACCATTAATCTATCAGTTGCTCTGAAGAACACAGGACCGAATACTGCCACAGGGGTCTCTGCCACACTGTCTACTTTAACCTCTGGAATCAATATAACCGGCTCTTCTGCCACTTTTCCTGCGATTGCCTCAGGTGCAACCCAGGTCTCAGATTCACCCAGCTTTAGTTTTCAGATCGATCCTTCAGTCGAACCAGGAACCAGGGCAGATTTCAACTTAGCGATCAACTCTGACCAGGGAAGTTTTGCTGGTACTTTGTTTAATCTCATAGGGAAGATGGACACTGTCTTTTTCGATAATATGGAGGGGACTGATAACGGCTGGACTCATGGTTTTGTCACGCTTTTAGATGACTGGCAGCACGGGACGCCCACAGGCGGCAGCAAGACTGACCCATCTTCAGCCTATTCTGGTACCAAAGTCTGGGCAAATAACCTGAACGACAATTACCCGGATCAGGTGGAGAATTACCTTCTCTCTCCTGTGATCAATTGCGGCAGATATACCAAAACCAGGCTGCAATTTCACAGGTGGCTCTCTGTGGAAAAGGGAATTTATGATACTGCCCAGGTCTCACTTAATGGAAATCTGCTCTGTCAGAATGACTCGACGAATGATAACCTGGATATGAGATGGGTGCTTCAAGACTTCGACATCTCGTCAATTGCAGACACTAACTCTTCGGTTCAGCTCAAATACCGGCTCAGGTCAGATGAAGGGCTGCATTTGGGAGGCTGGAACATAGACGACGTCCTCATCCTGGGAATAGCCAGATACAAACGCGGGGATGTCAACGGAGATAACAATATAAGCGTAACGGATGTAATCTATTTTATAAACTATCTTTTTAAAGGAGGGAATCCTCCCAATCCACTGGAATCTGGAGATGCCAACTGTGATGGCAATTCAACCGTCTCAGATGTGATCTTCCTGATAAACTATCTGTTTAAAGGCGGACCAGCACCAGCCTGTTAAATAAAATGGCCTTTCTTTTTGGTAGGGGCGTACTGCAGTACGCCCCTATTTTTTTCTACAGAAATCGTTTGACAAATGAACAGATAGTAATAAATTAGAGTTTTCGAGGTTTGGTTGAGAAGCAAATCGACAAACATATAATCAAGGAGAAGACATGGACAAAAGAAAAAGCTTCAAAGTAAGCATAGTTTCTTTTTTACTCCTGCTCTTGATTCCGTTCTTTTCTCTTCTGGCTCAGGAACTCAAACTGGACATAAAGAAAAATGTCCTGGACAATGGGCTTACCATTTTGACCTGCGAGGATAAATCCGCACCCACGATCTCCTATATGACTTTTATAAATGCAGGCTCGCGTGAAGAAAAGCCGGGAACTACCGGATTGGCTCACATCTTCGAGCATATGATGTTCCGGGGAACCAAAGAATATCCGGACTATGATAAAGCGGTTACCTCTTTTGGAGCTAATACCAATGCCTCAACTGGTGAGGATTATACCTCTTATTTTGTGAACGTGAAAAAAGATTATCTGGAGAAAATAATCCCGATCGAGGCAGACAGGGTAAGGAATCTATCCTTTACTAATGAGGCTTTCCGCATGGAGATGGGTCCGGTCAAGGAGGAAAGGAGAAGGGGTGTGGTGGATGACCCGGACGGTTTTATCTGGGATGAGCTAGTTCAGACCGCTTACCAGGTACATCCTTATCACCATCCGGTAATAGGTTTTGAAGAGGACCTGGAGAAAAATATCCAGGTTCAGGATGGGCTGGACTTCAAAAGGAATTTCTATTCTCCTGGATATACCACCATCGTCTTAACCGGCAATTTCGATACTCCTAAGGCATTGGAGTTGATCAAAAAATATTATGGGGACTGGCAAAAGACCCCTCCGCCTGAACTTAATATACCAGTTGAACCCAAACAGACCAGGGAGAGGGTGAAAAATTATGCGTGGAAGGATTCCGAGGTCTCTCCCAAGCTTTTAATCGCTTTTCACGGGCCAAATTTTGAGATAAAAGATGACGATTTTTGCGCGCTGGAGCTTGCAGCCCGGATTCTGTTTATGTCCTCAGGCAGGCTCACTAAAAAGCTTTACAATGACCTACAACTGGTCGAATATATCTCCGGAGGTATGGAAGATAGAAAGGATCCGGGGCTTTTCGAGATCAGCACGTCTTTAAAAAGGGGAAAATCGATAGATGAGGTGAAACCCTTGATCTTAGAGGAGCTGGAAAAACTGAAAAATGAACAAGTCTCGGAAAGGGAGTTGGAAAAAGCCAAAAACTCCGTAAAGGCTGAGATGATCTACCGGATGGATAACCCGCTCTCGGTTGCTTATACAATCGGGCATTTTCAGACAGCAGGTGGCGATTACAATCTGCTTTTCGAGATCCAGAAGAAATACTCGGAAGTGACTCCGGGGATGATTCAACAGGTGGCAAAGAAATATTTCAGTCCTGAGAACAGGACTGTGCTTATCTTATTACCCAAGAAGTAGCTTAACTTTCTCAAAAAATAGATGGAGGAATAAAGATGAGAAATACAGGTCTGAAAATCATACTCTTAAGTTTGATTTGTCTTTTACTGGTCTTTTCAGTTGATTGCAGCAAAACCCAGAAGCTCAAGATCATTCAGGTGAAGAAGACCGAGATACCGGTGGTCCATTTCCGGGTGATGGTTTTCTCCGGCTCGGCTGATGATCCAACTGGAAAAGAAGGTTTAGCTTATTTTGCTTCTTCTATGTTGAAAAAAGGTACCCAGTCTTATTCCCGGGAACAGTTAGAAGAGCTTTTGGATTTCCTGAGTGCCAGGATAGACATAAGCGTGGACAAACAGGTTATTGTGGTGAGCGGAACGACCCTGAAAGAAAATTTAGACAAATTTTACCCGCTCTTCTCTGAGGTCCTTTTGAAACCCTCTTTTCCACAGGAGGAAATAGAAAAACAGAAGAAAGAGCAGGAAGATGGGGTCAATATGCTTCTGCAGGATGATGGGGAATTAGTAAAGGAGTGCCTGCAGGATTATATCTACAAAGACCATCCTTACGGACACCCGGTTGTGGGAGGTTTATCCTCCATAAAAAGTTTGACTAGACAGGACGCTCAGGATTTCTATAACACTCATTTTGTAAAGGATAATCTAGTTATAGGCTTAGCCGGAGATATTGATGAAAACTTAGTGGAAAAGGTAAGAAAAGACTTCTCCACTTTAAAAGAAGGAAAAGTAGTTCATCCGGAGGGAACTGTTCAACCTCTTAAGGGTAGAAAACTTCTCTTAGTGGAAAAAGAAGGCAGAGGTCAGACCCAGTTCTGTTTTGGTCATCCGGTTAGTTTCACGCGAAAAGATGAAAAAATGTTTTTCCCTTTGTATGTCGCAAATACCTATTTTGGAAAGCATAGGGAATCTTTCGGGGTCTTATTTCAGACTGTGAGGACTGCGCACGGATTGAGTTACGGTGCTTACAGCTATATGGAGTATTTCAGGCAGGCAGGCTGGTCGAATTTAGCCTCGCCCAATATACCGCGCAGGGAGCAGTATCTCAGCATCTGGACGTATCCTAAAAGCATCAATGGCAAATTCACTATGAAACTGGTCTTGAAAGATTTGACTGATTTAGTAGAAAATGGAGTTCCCCCAGAGGAGTTGGAAAGATACAAAAATTTCGAGATCAACCATTTCCCTTTTGAGATTCAGACACCCCAGAGGAAATTAGGGCTCCTTTTGGATGAAGAGTTTTATGGTAATTATGGTTTTGTGGACAACTTCGAAAAAAACGTTAAAGGGGTAAGCTCAGACCAGGTTAATTCAGACCTTAAGAAGTATATTTTTCCGGATGACATTGCGATAGTGGCAATAGTCAGCAATGCTGATGATTTCAAAAAAGAGCTTTTCTCAGATCAAACTGTGATAGAATACCCCTCAGGCGTAGATGGTGCATCTTTAAAAGAAGGGGATGATAAGATCAAAGCTTTTGATCTTAAAATCAAGCCCGAGGATGTATCCGTGGTCAAAGTTTCAGAGCTGTTTAAGTAGATTTTTGAGATCAAATTCTATAACGTCCCGGTATTACGGCGGACGGCTTGCGGGAACGACTATCTACAGCAGGACAGTCAGGATATTCAGGACACCGATCTTATCTGAAGTGCCTGAATTAACTCGTTCCAAGCCTTAGCTGCTTGGGAATAGGCTTTTTTCTTTGGAAATCCCATTTCAGCATAGGTTTGATTTGAGCCATCAGGTATGAAAATTGGGTCCCATTGGAATTTGTAATCACCCCGCCCAGACTGCGAAATGCTCCCCCGTGTCTCGCCGGTAAACAAATAGACTTTCTTACCATCACAGTACCCAATAACAGATTTGGCAGTTGCTCCTTGGGAGACACCCACCGGTAGGAAGCTACACAACTTATCTCCGATGGTGTCCCATACAACTTTCGAAAGACCACCAGGCAGTCCCTCTAGCGCATCAATGCAAAGCCCGCCGTGTTCAACGACACAGGGCAGACCTATGTGCTTATAAGCTTTTAACACTTTATCCTTTACAATGACCTCTAGATCAATGTGCAGAATTTCCTGGATTCGGAAGTCGAGGATACGCAGATCGGGAATGGCCGCTTCAACATAGGTTTTTGCCTCAGATGCTTTAAAACTGTTAACCGTAACAAAATAGACGCTCATACAAGAAGTTCCTCCAAGAAATCATCGATGCTCTTATCTCGCTCAACCGGATCTAACTCGACGACAAGAACACCCCATTGAGCAAGAAGAGTACGCTGCACCTCCCCAGGCGAGAAAGTGGTCATGATCGCGGTCGGCAATTGTTCAGATATGTTGTTCTTTTGTCTCAACTTATGCAATCGGTATAACATATACCGAATATTTATGTCATTAAAGCTATACCCTATAAATAGGAGAGTTTTGCCAAGTATATCTGATCGGAATCTGATATCAAGAGCGGAGTCAAATTCTAGACGTTCAAAATAACTGCTTTCGGTCAGGACTAAGCTGTTGTCATCAGCGAAATTTCCATGAAACTTTACAACTTGAGTTTCGTTGGGCTTGATAACGGCCATGTCGCCAATGTTAGTGATGACTTGACAGGGTACGTCACTGAGTTTGAATGCTCGCTCTATGATTTCATCATAGTTAGTTGTGTAAATGATAGGAAGTTGCGATTTGACGAGCGCAAGATGAGACTTTGATTTTAGTATCTCTTCATCTTTCGGATTGAATTGTTTGTCCAAAAGACTTCGTAAAGGACCAATGCTACCCTTGACGGCCACGTAATACTCAGTCAATTGAAGGAAGTTACCACTCAGTTCAAATACTTCAGGATCCCAGCCCAATTCCTTAGCAATTATCTTAATAAGTCCAGACCAAGAAGGTAGGTTAAAACGCATAGATAGACCAGCTCCTATAAAAGGAATTAATTTCCCATCATTACGTAGCTCTTTGCACCGGTTACGAACAGAATCTAAGTTTGATTGATTAATCATGCTTACTCCTCCGTGCTAACAGCCTGCAAATACTATGCTTGTGTAATATCTTTGATGTAGGATGCATTTCCTCAATTATGTCATCTTCATAAGAAATTATTTGCCAATCGTAATAAAAAGTAGGCAAGTAGCCTACATTAACAAATGTAGGTTCTAAGTAATGTTGAACGTCAGGCAAGGGTAACGCATTTGTAAATGTTGCGATGACATTATAGCCTCCACCTGCGGTTGATAACTGCATCAGATGGATTACCTTATGCAGAGCCTCTAGACTGGGGAGACAATGCAGCAATCCATAAGCAATAACTGCTTCAAACTTCCCAGAAGGCAAGTAATTTTGAACATCTGCTTGGATTATTTCTATCCTTTCCCGTATTGAAGAGTCAAGCCTCTCAAGACGTTTTTTGAAATTTTCAATCGCATAGCCTGAACATTCGACAGCGATTACGTTAAATCCATGTTCTGCGAGATATATTGAATTCTTTCCTTCACCTGCTCCGAGATCAAGAATACGTCCGACCTTAAGATAATCGAGAAGAAGTGAAACATATTTTCCTGGTTTTGTACCCCAGAAACAAGAATGTTTCATATATTCTTGGTCATATTGACCTAGTCCCTTAAAAATCAATTCAATTCCTTTTCAAAGTATTCATCAATTGTTCTGAGATATGCAGTTTTTCCGCCATGGTTGTAAAACACAATTTTTGCCATTTGAATAAACTGCTGCACTTCTTGCTCTGCAGGATGTTGTAATAGTTGCAGAAATTCCTCAAAGGAAATTCCTGCACCCTCTCGGCTTTTAAAGAACGCATAGGAATTATCCACAGTTGAATCAACGTAAATTAATGTTATATCGTCATTTAGTTTTCTTTTCAAGAGTTCAAATGTTCTAAGGTTACGCAGCCCGTCTATAACGCACCTCTTCCCATTTGCTGCGGCTATGCGTTTGTAGAGGGAATCTGCGAATTGGTTTAGATTATTAAGCGATTGAATGTAAGAAAACGCAAGTTTCTGAAATTCTTGTCTCCCGATTTCATTTATTGGGGAGCAACTTAAAATTTGTTGAAGGACGCGACCACTTGGTATCATAGAATATCCATACTTTCTCTCAAGTAATCGGCAGGCTTCTGTTTTGCCGCTTCCTATGCATCCAATGACGGCTATATTATTACAGTGCTTTCGAAGGTTAAATTTTCGCAGTGGATGTACCCAACAACCAATGGTGACTTGCTGCTGAAAGAATTTCTTTATGCATAGTTTCGACCAGTACTCATAGCGTTCGAATTCATCGCCTAGTTCTTTTATCGGGACGAACTTTAAGTTATTGATAGATTTCTCTCTTTTCAGAACCTTAGCGCTTGGAATTTCCATAGAATCATCTAATTGTAAAAGATGAATGAAGGCAAAATGAAGTCTACCGAGATCCGAGGAATCGTCGTTTAGTACCCCGATCATTTTCAAGCTGTCATCTGTGATTGCATTGGGAGGTAACCGGAGTTCTTCAGTGAGCTCACGGTAAACACTGTTCCTGTAACCGCTATCCAAATATGAAAACAACGGTGCATGCTTCATATCGCGGCTTTGCACATGGCCTCCGAAACCTATACAATACCTTCCACGTAAGTAAGTTTGGACGCTTGTATAGCTTCCCCTTACAAATCGAAGTATGGATTCACGCCATTTTACTATGACGTAGCTCAAGACCTGCTTATAAACTGGGTCGGTCTCGGCTAAGATTCTTGACATAAATTTGGTGTTATTGATATTGAGTAGAATTTTGGCGTATGGTTCATAGTCGTGGCTTATGCCGTTAAATTTCTTTACCCGATCAAGTAATTCAGCAGAAAAAACGAGAACGTCTTCAGAAGACTTTATAGTCTTCTGAAATGGGGGCGCCTTGTATTCCCGGTCTTCAAACTCACGCAATGCAAACAGACCTTTACCAGATCTCATGAACCGGGATTGCTGACCGAAACATCTGATGTTTACACTTAGCTTCGCCTTCATAGTCTGATAAGGCGTCTTACCATTACTAAAGTCGAGTAGTCTCAACTCCTTTGCCTTGTGAATGAGTTCCTTCGCATTCATCGGCCGATGTGTTCTTCTTAAAACGATTTCAGCAGCGTCTAAAAATTTTCCCATGATCTCAAAAATTTGTTACGATTAATTCACTGACTGATCGTCTTGCACAGCTCTTGGCACTCAGCAAGCTCATTCGCCGCGCCCTGAAAATATTGAAGCCACGATAAAGCTTCTCAATAGAAGAATGCGCTGCGTTAGTTACGACTACCTTTGCTCCTCGCTCTGAGAGATTTAGCACCAAATCCCGCAGGCGAAGCTGATCATCCCATGAGAAAATAGTCGAGTTATATTTCAGGAAAGCATTATTATCATGCGTTACTGTATATGGCGGATCAAAATATACGAAATCACCACCCTTTACTTCAGAACAAGTCCTTTCAAAATCCCTGCAAACTATAGTTACTTTTCTCAGCAATTTTGAAGCAGCCTGGAGGTTTTCTACGTTGTTCAAAATAGTCCTTTTTCCCCCCCCAAAGGGCACATTGAAATTACCACACTTGTTAATCCGATATAAACCATTGAAGCATGTTCGATTCAAATAGAAAAATCTTACTGCCTTTCCCAGGCTACTTCTTGGCCTTGATTGTCGGATGCGATAGTAACTTTCAGGATCTTTTCTAAGCCTTTTTACTTGCTTGATGATCTCTCCACAGTGTTGCGTTAATTGTAAGTAGAAGTTCACCAATTCTTCATTCAAATCGCCCAAAAAAGCTTGTTCTGGCTTGAGTGAGAAGAATAAAGCTCCGCCGCCAAAGAATGGTTCGAAGTACCTATTGTAACTTGCCGGAACATGCTGAAGAATCTCTGGCAAAAGTTGCCTTTTCCCACCTGGCCATTTAACTACGGGCTGGAGTTTCACGCTATCGTTACTCGGCGTATCTATTTTGAGTAGGGGCAAGCCAAACCTCCAAGTCAATTTATTACCTTAAACCTAGGAACGACAAAGTGAAAGCTAAGTTGTTGCTTTATTATACATTAACATTACCTTGCATACTGGAAACAGCAGTAAAGTGTCCTTAAGTTATCAGAGCTGTTCTCACATCGATCCTGGCTTTGATATTTTTAATTATAATCATATCTTTGTCAATGTCAAGAGTCAAAAAGGGTAGACATTGCAAAAGATGTATGTTTTCTGCATGTGCAGCTGCAAGAAATTGGATACAAATAGCTTAAACTAGGGGAAAACGAACGATTATAAGAACAGGTGCGCCGATCACTTACATATTTGTTAAGTTTTTTTTAGGATTTCAAAGAAATCTCTTGACAACCAGAGGTCCCAGATAGAATAGTATAAGAAACAGGATGAAGAATGTATGAATGAGCTCTTACTAAAAAAAGAGCTAAATGAACTTACTATCCCCGAAATGCTAAAGAGAAGCACAGGGCTTTTTGGCGTTTCTATCGCCTTGTCAACCTGGAAGGGAGACGAATTCTGCTCCCTGACTTATGCTGAGCTTGAAAATAAGGTCTCTCTTTTTGCCAAAGGTTTGAAAGCGTTAAGGA
>Ga0315275_10005987_pt1 | contig 11581 bp, 13 predicted proteins | sample YL17G03_0_MG_FD_205557 | JGI IMG/M metagenome (GOLD analysis project Ga0315275, IMG submission 205557) | Sediment microbial communities from Yellowstone Lake, YNP, Wyoming, USA - YL17G03_0 | ecosystem: Environmental > Aquatic > Freshwater > Lake > Sediment | place: USA: Wyoming | collected... | reverse complement strand
GCCATATGGACATGGTGTGCGAAAAGAACAGCGACGTGAAATTCGATTTTTCCAAAGACCCCATTCAGCTCAAAATAAAAGGAGATCTTCTCACCGCTGATGGGACAACCCTTGGCGCAGACAACGGGATCGGCCTTGCGATAAGCCTTGCGATCCTAGAAGATAAGAATTTACGACACGGGTCGATTGAATCATTATACACGGTTGACGAGGAGACTGGGCTCACTGGTGCGTTTGCCATGAAATCAGACATGCTCACCGGGAAAATCATGCTCAACCTAGATAGCGAGGATTTTGGTGTACTCACGGTTGGGTGCGCTGGCGGAGGGGATTCAATGATCGAACTTCCCGTAAAAATGCAGCCCGTCAATGGCGGACGAGAAAACATCGTTATCAAAGTCTCCGGTCTTCGCGGTGGTCATTCCGGTGTTGATATCCACGAACAGCGAGGAAACGCAATAAAAATCCTGACGCGCATGTTATGGAAAGCATCACAGAAATTAGACTTCTCTCTCTTCGACATTAAAGGAGGGGACAAACACAATGCAATACCCAGGGAAGCATATGCAAAGGTATCCTTAGAAAAGAACAACAAAAATGGCTTTGTTGCTGAATTAAAAGCAGAAGAAAAAAACATCCTTGATGAAATTAAACCAATAGACCCAAAATTTAAAGTCGATGTTGAATCCTGCGAACCATCAAAGATGGTATTAGACAAACCATCTCAGACGAAACTTTTGAATCTCCTGCACGGACTGCCACATGGTGTCCATCAAATGAATTACGATATCAAAACGCTTGTTGACACATCCACGAACCTTGCCACGGTCTCTGTTAAAGAAAACACGATTGTCATCGGGATGAGCTCCCGAAGTCCAATGAAATCAGCGTTACAGGACATGCGGGATCGCATCAAAGCGATTGCATTACTTTCTGGCGCGAAAATCTCAGAAGGAGCACCATACCCCGGATGGAAACCAGATCTGCAATCAAAGATTCTTGCGCTTTCAAAGAAAATCTTCAAAGACATGTTTAAAGCAGAACCAAAAATAGAGGCAATTCATGCTGGACTTGAGTGCGGTATCATCGGGGAAAAATTCCCGGGAATGGACATGATTTCCATTGGGCCAACCCTAAAAAACCCGCATTCGCCGGAGGAACAGCTTCATATCAGTACAGTCGATAAATTCTATAAATATCTCCTAAAAATCCTCGAGTCTGTCTAAGTGAACATCGTGCCGATCAGTTGTACGTTTTCGATAATTATTCCCGTACTCCATGAATCAGAAACTATCAATACACTGCTGGAAAAACTAAAACCTATAGCAACGGACGAGGTTTTTGAGATCATTGTTGTTGATGGAAGTCCAACACAAGATACCCTTCGCGTGATTTCCGATACAAATGTGAAGAAATACTCTTGTCAACAGGGTCGGGGACGTCAGATGAACGAAGGAGCAGCCAATGCCTTAGGAGACATCTTTGTCTTTCTGCATGCAGATACCTTCCTTCCACCGGATGCGTTTTCTTTGATAACAACTGCTTTGAAAGACAGTCAGTATGTTGGAGGTGCATTTACTATAAAAGCCCAATCACAGACACTATTTCCAAGGATGGCTTATGCGTTCTCCACGCTACGGTCTCAAATCACTCGCACCCCCTATGGGGATCAAGTAATCTTTTTACGAAAATCCTATTTTAATGCCATCGGTAGGTACAAGGATATTCCATTAATGGAGGATGTTGAGCTCATGCGCCGTATCAAAAAAAAGAAAGGAGAGATTATCATCCTTCCAACCCCTGTTATCACCTCTGATCGACGATGGAACCAAGAAGGACTATTCTATACAGCATTAAGGGATACCATCATTATCTTTCTGTACTGGTGTGGCTTGTCTGCAGAAAAACTCGCGAAATTCTACCCCTGACAAAAACCATAGAACTAAAAAAAAAAAGGAAAAACCATTCCTATATCCAAATGGATAAATAGATGAAGGGAATTCCCACCACAGAAATCAACACTGGGGAAATTGATTATTATGTCAGAGAAGAAAAATGAGTTCGAGCAGCGTATTTTCGACATTACCCACAACGGATTACACTGTCTTGACCTTCGTACTATACAGATAAATCTTGGGTTTCTCTGTAATCAAACCTGCGAGCATTGCCATGTGGATGCATCGCCAAAGAGAACAGAACAGATGAGCTGGACAATCATGCAAACAATCCTATCAGTGACCGCGAAGCTACCACCGGTTCTGATTGATATCACCGGGGGAGCACCAGAGCTGCATCCGCATCTTGAAAAATTCCTCAGAAGCCTCGTCGCACAGCACCATCGAGTTCAACTCCGAACGAACCTTACCATTCTCTTAGATCCCCACTCTAAGCATTTTCCTAATCTCTTCAAAGAATTAGGCATAGAACTGGTCGCATCATTCCCCTGTTACTTCGAGGAAGAGGTACGACTTCAACGCGGAAAAGGCGTGTTTGAAAAAAGCATCGAAGCACTCCAACTTTTAAATAAAATCGGATATGGAACAACCCCAAAGCTTCCGCTCACGTTAGTGTTCAACCCGCTTGAACCCGTGTTACCACCAGAACAAAAAACACTTGAAAAAGACTATCGGACGTATCTCGCAGAACACTACAACATACAATTCACGAAGCTTATCACACTCACAAACATGCCGATCGGACGGTTTCTCAACGTATTAAAAAATAAAAAACCACAATATATACGTTTATTGAAGGAATCATTTAACCCAGAAACCCTACCCTCTCTTATGTGCCGTCACCAAATAAACATCGGATGGGATGGTACTCTCTATGACTGTGATTTTAACCTCGCTACCTCTCTGCCAGTGACATTAAAAGTACCACACCATATACAACAATTTGACCAATCAGTGTTATCCACACGGGAGATAATGACTGCGGATCATTGTTTTGGTTGTACAGCGGGTCATGGGTCTTCCTGTGGGGGAGCTCTTGTTTAAAGGGAGGAACTTACTGACGAATTTATGAAAGAGAACAAGCAAAAAAATGAAAAATTAAAAGACTGCTGGAAACCGGTTGTCTTAATCGTTATTATTGTAACACTCTTTATCGTCATGAACGTGTACGGGTTTGGAGAGAAAATCCAGGATTTACAAAACTGGATTCGATCATTAGGCCTTTGGGGGCCGATCGCATTCTTTGTTATCTACCTTGGCGCTGTGATTGCAACAATCCCTGGGACTATCTTCGGGGTCATCGCTGGTGCACTATTTGGTTCAGTCATCGGAGTTATCCTTATCAGTATCTCATCAACGGTAGGCGCGAGTCTTACGTTTCTTATCGCCCGCTATTTTGCTCGTGATGCGGTAGCTCGATGGCTGTCAACAAATAAGACAATGAAACGGCTTGACCAACTCACCGAGGATCACGGCATGATTATGGTAGGGTTAACCAGATTGATCCCATTGTTCCCGTTCACGTTACTGAATTACGGCTTTGGTCTGACCAGAGTCTCATTCAAAATCTATGTGTTCTGGTCCTGGCTCTGCATGATTCCTGGTACTATTATCGTTGTTGTCGGTACTGATGTCCTTACGCAGGGTATAACCCAGGGACGCGTTCCCTGGGTGTTAGTAGGTGTTTTAGTCATTACCGGACTCGTTCTTGGGCTTATCGCATGGTACGCACGACGACAATTACAAGAAAAAAGAAAAAACCAAGATGAAGAACGAATAAACAAATAATATTTAATGCTCTAAAAAAGTTGTGAAACCACCATGACAGGCCAAACCGATGAAAACAGGAAATCATCGAATACACGAGAGTTAATGACAGTCATTATCTCCAAATATATCGATCAATGCACCCAATGCCATCGGTGTATGGACGTCTGCCCAGTCACAAAAGGTTCGTTTTCCATCAATGAACTGAATCAGGCATCAAAAGATGGTCAAGCGGTTCCCCCTAAAATTAAAGAGTTCGCATTTAACTGCATGCAATGTGGGAAATGCATTCCGGTCTGCCCTGTGAACATTCGGAGAGATTACATGGTCCGATACATCAAATCAAAAATGAGGGACCAAAAACCTTGGAGCTATAAACGGTATCTTTTCATCAAAGAACCAAATCTTATTGGTATAAAAGGGATCACCCAGAAGCTGTATATTACATTAAAAAAAATAACAACCCGAGATCTCGCATGCTTCATGGAGACTAAACCAGTAAAGAAGGCTGAAGTGCTCTTCTATGCAGGTTGCTATATCTACTCTAAAAAGACGGTGCGACAGACGCTCCGATTGCTCGATCATCTCGATTGTTCCTATAGCGTTCTTGGGGGTGTCACTTCTTGTTGTGGTGCACCCCACATGTTACAAGGTGAGTTTGATCAAGCTGACCATTGTCTCAAGCGTTTACATGAGAAAATCAAAGCGGTTGACCCTAAGATAGTGATCACTGCATGCGCTGAATGCTACGAGGCTGTCGCTCAGATAAAAACAACCTATCATGAGGAATTTGAGGTGCTCAGTGTTGTTCAATATCTCCAACGAAACAGTAGTAAGTTTCCCGACATAAAAATCCGAGGGAAAATATTGTTGCATGATTCATGTCGATTCTCAAAGGATTCGCCCCAAGGCTCTGCAGCACGCGATACGATCTCTTCGTTTGGTGAACTCGTAGAAGCTCCATCTGCGCAGGGATCGTCGTGTTGTTATCAATGGAATCATGGGTGTGACCAAAGCAATACTGCACGTCGTATCGCATATCTCGCTGAAGTAAAAAACGCTGCGCCAACACTCGCCTGTAACTGTCTTACCTGCTATGAAGAGCTGAAAAAACTCCGAACTGATGTTGAGGTTATAGATGTGCTTCAGCTTTTTACCGAATCACTCGACAATGCACAAGGGAAGGAACGATGATAGTAATGAAGAACCAAGATACCTGTGTTCTCTGTTTTGTGAAATATCCTGAGAAAGGACAAGTAAAACTACGACTCGCCGTTGATCTTGACGAAGATGTTGTTGTGGAGCTCTATCGTAATTTCGTATTGGATGTAGTATCCATACTGAAGAAACTCGACATACAAATCTACCTCTGCTTTTCTCCCGTGAACGCGCAGAAGAAATTTCGAGAGTGGTTAGGGCCATCATATAGCTATGTTCCCCAGGAAGGAAATGATTTAGGGGAGCGGATGAAAAACAGTTTTTCTCATGCGTTTGCAGAAGGGTTTCGTCGTGTGATTCTCGTCGGGAGCGATAGTCCAGATCTTCCCAGTGATTTTCTCAGGACTGCAATCAGAGAGTTGCAGACGCACGACATGGTGCTAGGGCCATCCTCTGACGGTGGATACTATCTCATCGGGTTTCGAGACAATACGTTTTTACCTTCTGTGTTTGACGGGATTTCCTGGAGTAGTTCATCAGTTTTTGAGGAAACAATAGCGAGGGTAAAAAACGCTGGACGTTCCCTGAGTCTGCTCCCTGCATGGAGTGATGTTGATATTATCTCGGATTTGAAAAATCTGGTCCGAAGAAACCGCAATACAGCCTTTAAATCCTCGGATACGATATCGTATTTACGGCGTAAAAAGATTATGGAAGATGAAGACGATGGCGAAAAGCCCGAATCGTAAAACAGAAAATCCGTTTCTTATCCAAAAGAAAAACACCTTAGTGTACTCATTGTATCTTGCGGTCGGCAGCGTCTCCTTCTTTATTGCCCTGAATATCCTGAACACGGCATATCAGGGATACATCTGGAGTTATACTACGAAATACGTGCTGAACTCACTCGCGGTCGCACTCGTACTTCTTATTGCAAGTGCGCTTCTTTTTATGGGTTGCTACCAGATATTGAAGGGTAAAAAATTCTCTTTTACTCTTGGGGCAATTGGATGCCTCCTGCTTATCGTTTACCCAGGGTATGTCCTTCTTATCAACTCCTATGTTCCATACGCTTTTTACTACATGCTCCTGCTGTGGATTCCAGCTCTGATCGTCCTCATTATTGCGGTACTTGTCTGGAAAAAACAAAAATAATTCATAACAGTCTGTGCTAGGTTTTCCATTTTTTTAGAACCAAGAATACAACAATGATAAAAACACCGTACCCTGATCCGATCACTATAAGCGGGTCTCGCTCCTCCTCAAGATCGATACGGTTTTCAGAAAAAACATTCCCATGAACAATTGTGTTGTACTCAGGTGGGGGAATATGCAGACCGATACGGTCTCCAAAGATGCGATTATCTACCACGTGATTACCCATAGAATCACGAATATTAATCCCAGAAAAATTATTCTGTGACAAGATATTCTCCACAAGCGTGTTATTATTTGAAAATTCGTACAGACCAAATCCGTTGAAGGAATGATTACTCACGATGTTCCCGGTTAGAGTATTGTCTGATGCCCTGTTAAAATAGATACCACAGCGCAGGTTATGCATAATCTCATTTGAAGTAATCATATTATTTTTTGTTGATTCAAGGCGCATGCCATAATAGTTTCCTGTAAGTATGTTCTCCGAGACGATGTTCTTATCTGATCTGATGTACACGCCTGCTTTCGGGAATGTTCTCCCACTGTGCGTGATCGTAAAACCAGAGAGTGTGCTATTCTCTGCATCAAGAAATACGACATATTCTTCGTTGTCACCATCAATAATCGTACTGTCTTTATTATTCCCAATGAGATGAACAGATGTTGTGACCACGATGTGCTCATGATAGGTGCCTGGAAAAACATAAACCGTACCACCACTGGTAATGTTGTTTAGAGCATCCTGAATTCTTGTGTAATTTCCTAGTCCACTCCCCCCTACATAGAGAGTTGGTTTGGTAATTTCCTCACAGGTTCCACTTGAGAAAAAAAAAGAAAAAATACATAAGATTACAAGGATTCCAAGCCCAAGATTACTTGTTTTTTTCATACGTCTAAGTGCACGGTATTAGGAGTGAGAACTAATAGTTTGTGGAACGCATAAGTTTTTAGTACATAATTTGTTTTACTGGTTGACCTTGAGGTGTAAACATGATGAAAACAACTATTATTTTGCACAGCGAAGCACTTGGAAGAGGCAGTGATGAATTAGGAAAAACAATGACAGGATCGTTTCTACGAAAGCTCTGGGCTTCCGACAAAAAACCAGATACTATTATTTTTTACAACTCAGCGGTGTACCTGCTTACTGACAAATCATCGGTGTTAGATTCCTTGTCTGGGCTTTCCAAGGCAGGGGTTGACCTTGTTGCATGCCAAACCTGTATCGGGTTTTATGAAATCGAAAAGAAGATTGTCGTCGGTCGAATCGTCGAAATGCAGGAAATCGTAACGATTTTAATGAAATCTGATAAGGTGATTACTCCTTAAGGAATTCTCTTTTACAGCAAAAGAAATATGAAGGGGTTTGCTATCTGAAAATAAAGACAACCAGAAAGGTTACAAGAAGACACGCGGGTATGATCTAGTGGTTATGATATTAGCTTCCCAAGCTAGTCACACGGGTTCGAATCCCGTTACCCGCATCCGATAATTAGGGGGATAATAAATGAAAAACAAGGTAAAAGTCGGTGATCGAATCGAGCTTGGTTTTATAAATGATAGCTGGACGCGATTGAAACCAGGAGATCGAGGTACGGTTGTTAAAATAGAGAGCGAATCAGATGAAACCCTGGTTTGGGTTGAGTGGGACAATGGCGAACGGCTCGCGCTGCTCGATCCCATCGACAAATTTAAAGTAATTAAAAAATAGAAAATAGAGTTGTGTTTATACCCAAATCCTGCTGAAAATTTCATTAAAAAGAGAAAAATATGGGGAAACCATCGCTCCAATTTTTCAAAGAAAAAGAACATGACTATCTGGTTTCGTGGCATGGTCACCGCGAGCGGATCTGACCAGTTGCTTTCGTCACCCTGGACATCTTTTGCCTTTACCCGTATTGAATAGGTTCCCTTGGTGACCCGAGAGTGTTGAGCAGTAGCGGTTGTCCCCGATGCGAACGGTCCAAGCTACTCGCTGAAATTCCCGTCACCCCAGTCCCACAAGTAAAAGACTTGATTGCCATCTGCATCAGTGGTTTCAGTTGAGTAAAGATAGGTCGTCCCGATCTTTCCAGAAGCCCAGAGATATCTCCTTTATATACGTTAAAAATCGAACAGGTTTTTTTGTTTGGCGAGCTGGTTCAATGATGAAAAATTTTCTAAAATTGGTTCAATGCGTTTCCTGGAGAATTGATGCTCATCACAGAGAATGTGGATCACAGCAGATAGATCCGGTTTTGACCATTGAAGAGAGTAGTCTTGGGTGATAGTAGGTTCAAGAAATATTTTTCTGACGGCCATGATTTCATCAGATGATAATTTCAGTTCGGAATCCGAGATAGTATCAAGTGCGTTCTCAAGGTTACCTTTTTTTTGAAGAAGTTGCAGGCTTTTTTTAGGACCGTATCCTTTGACTCCTTCATTAAAATCCGTACCTAGAAGGATTGCGATATCGACGAGTTGTTCCTGTGAGATACCTAATTTCTGAAGACCGGGTTCAAGGTGGATACACTCAGGGTGAACAGTGGTGTACGCTTGTTTGTTTGGGAGTTTTCGTTTTTCTGAGGATGTTAAGTTTCTTATTAAAATAGGGGATCCGAAGAGGAGGCAGTCAAAATCTTGTGATCCGACCGCGTACGCATCACCTTTCTTTACCATATAGCTTGCCTGCGCTTCTCCTTCAGATGGCGCCTGGAGATGCGGGATTCCAAGTGCTTCGAGGAGTTGTTTGCTCTGCTCAATAATCTCGCTTGTTACCCGAGAGGTTTGTTGTGCTTTTGATTTTGCTTTTTCCAGGTCACCTTTTTCGAGTGCTTCCTTCCATTCCCGTTCCGCTTGCTCTTTTCGTTCCCGCCGTTGTTGAATAGTTCGTGCTTTTAACGGATGAGGTGCTCCATCGAACACATAAACAGGACGGATCTTTGCTGCTACCAGGTTTGCGGTCCGATAAAACAGACCAGATAAATGCGAGGTAATCCTTCCTTGCGCATCTTTTAAGGGCGTTCCATCACGCTGTCGGATACTTGAGAGAAACTGATGAAGTACGTTGTATGCATCGATAACAATAACTCGATCTCTGAAATCCTCAAACGCACATTGTTCTTTGGGGAATAATTCTTTTAGATCAACACCCATCGCAAGACTACATCTCTTCAAGGGATAAATGCCTTTCGAGGTATCCGATACGTTTAAAGAAAGAATATCTATTCCCTTGTTCGATGAAACGAGACCTTATTTCCATGCTAGATGTGAAGGATGACCTACACGACATCATCAAGCTCAGCATAAAACTCAAACGACAATCAAAGAAAGGAAAACGTATCGAGCATTTGAAAGGAAAAACACTCGGGATGATGTTTGAGAAACCAAGTACGAGGACACGGGTTTCTTTTGAGACGGGAATGACCTTACTTGGCGGCCATGCGATCTTCCTTTCCACCAATGATATCCAGCTGGGGAGAGGAGAAAGCATCGAGGATACCGCTCTTGTGCTCTCTCGGTATGTTGACCTGATTATGTATCGTGCGAAGAGTAACGACGCGATGAAAGAACTGGCAAAACATGCGACCGTACCGGTCATCAACGGGTTAGACAATAAAGAACACCCGTGTCAGGTGATTACCGACCTCATGACCATTCAAGAACACAAAGGAAAACTCAAAGGATTGCAGTTCGTGTATCTTGGCGATGGAAACAACAACATGGCGCATTCCTATTTGCTTGGCTGCGGGATAGCGGGGATGAATATACGGATCGTTGCACCAAAACAATTCTGGCCAGAGAAATATTTCTTGGATGAAACAAAAAAATTTGGAGTGAATGTTGAAGTCACTGATAAATTACAGAATTGTACCACAGGTGCTGATGTTATTGCAACCGACACCTGGGTGTCCATGGGTGATGAAGCAGAAAAAGAAAAACGCCTCAAACAGTTCAAAGGATTCACCGTTGATTCAACACTCATGGGTGTAGCAAAACCAGATGCGATCTTCCTCCACTGTCTCCCCGCGTACTATGGGTATGAGGTCACCAAGGATGTCGCGTATGGACCACAGTCAGTGATCTTTGATGAAGCGGAAAACAGGATGTGGGCGCAGATTGGAATCATGGTAACATTCTACCGGGAAATGTTCCCATAATTGACCAGTATTTCACTTGCGACGGTCCAGGCGGGAAGCATATCAGGATAAAGAGAGAAGACGTCGGTTGTGATTGTTTTAAGATCAGTATGAAACATGCCTGAGGGAAAACCACCGATGATACACAGAACATGGCGTTTCTTCTGTTTTTTTAACTCCTTGAAATAATCCGGGAGAACAACCGATGTCCCATCCTTTGAAAATGTAATGATCACGTCTGCATGTTCTTGTTCAATTACTTGCTTAAGAGGGATGTTTTGCTGTAAAGAAAGAAGCGGTTGTTTCTCATCGGGGACCACATGCTTCTCAAAGAGTTTTTCCATGAGCCCGAGGAATCGTTCGTAGTTGCGCATGATTCGAGTCTCGGGGTTCACCGTGATAACAGTATCATCTCTCGTATGAACAATGACGTTCAACTGGCCTTGTTTATTCACGATTGATTCCAGAGCGGTGAGCAAAAAAAGATGGGTGATATCAGGTCGTCCTCGTCGTCGTCCCTCGGGGAGATTATTCATCGCTGCATGATGATAGTTCGAATCCAGAAGAATCTGTGTCGGTTGTTTCCCCCGTTGCCTGGCATATGCGATCACGGCAGGGTGACGGCTGAGTTCAACAGGCATGAGCTCTACTTCAGCCTCTGCTAACACCAAGGTCAACATGTAAGGCCTCAGCTGAGGATTTCTTCAAGCTGGTTCTGTTTTATACCATACCGTATCTCTTGTGCGATCCTGCGGCCTGTGGAAAGATCAGTTTGAATCAGCTCAGAATATGGTGAGCCTGCGACATACGGGTTGGTTCCAGCAACAATACGGGCAGATATCTCAAAGACCTTAAACTCCAAGTCCTCGGTCACTACCGTCTCAAGGCAGAACGGACCGATGATGCCGCCGAAGAGCTCAAGTGATTTTTCTACGACTGCTTCCCCCATTTTGAAGACTTGTGGCAAAAGTGATTCCCGCATCACGATCGGGATGTTGCCCGTGACGACGAACGTCGGGTGAATCCCTAGCTCCTCAAGTTCTGCGATAGAACCAAGTCGTTGCACCTCATCAATAGTAGTCTCATCACGGCGATCCATGGAAAGTAACTGCAGACTTCCTTTCGTCAGCTTGTACGCGTTGTCCTGAATCGGTGAGTAGAAATAGTGAAGATAGTACCTTGTTCCCATCACAAACTCCTGGATCGTATATGGTTTATCGTGCTTCACTCGTTTGGAGAACTCTGCGAATGTTTTTGCGATAAAGAACCCTTTCCCGCCTTTCGCACCATGATATTTTACTATCACTGGTTTTTCGATGTTCCGGGGATCTTTAATCTCCTTTGGCATCGTAATTCCAGCACCCTCAAGCCAGACCCGTTCTTTCTCACGGTCTGACTCCCACATCAACACATGTCGGTTTCCAA
>Ga0315275_10005986_pt1 | contig 11581 bp, 6 predicted proteins | sample YL17G03_0_MG_FD_205557 | JGI IMG/M metagenome (GOLD analysis project Ga0315275, IMG submission 205557) | Sediment microbial communities from Yellowstone Lake, YNP, Wyoming, USA - YL17G03_0 | ecosystem: Environmental > Aquatic > Freshwater > Lake > Sediment | place: USA: Wyoming | collected... | reverse complement strand
CTGAAAGAAGACTTAAAAAAGATAAGCTGGGTAGTGCATTCTCATTCTTCAAACTTAAATGAAACAGGATTCAGAGGAAAATTACTTAAGCTGAAAGAATCAACAAAAAAAGCGGTGGTAATGTCCAGCGGAGTCAAATTGCTCGAACTTGGATTTTTCATCAGAAGAATGGATAATTTTCTTATGGATTTACTGACTGATCATGAGAAAGTATCTGAAATGCTTGATATGTTGGTTGATATGCACCTTGCCGGCTTAGAAAAAAAATGTAATCTTTTGGGGGATATTGTTGATGTGATTCGTTTCGGTGATGATCTGGGTATGACATCCGGACCATTTATGGATTTGGGTACCTTCCGGAAATTGTTTAAACCCAGATACAAAATTCTTTGCGATTTTGTAAAGAAACATAGTGATATGAAAATCTTTTTACACTCCTGTGGCAGCATAAAACAATTTATTCCTGATTTGATTGAAGCAGGTTTTGATATTATTAATCCTGTTCAAACAAATTGTTATGAAATGGATTTGTTGACTTTGAAGAATGAATTTGGCAGAGACATTACATTTTGGGGTGGTGGTGTTGATACTGCTTCCGTTATTAGCAGAGCAACACCTCAGGAAGTGCGAAAAGATGTGTTGACACGTTGTGAAATTTTGTCTAAAGATGGAGGTTTTGTTTTTGCACCTATTCATAATATCCTTTCAGATGTCTCACCTCAAAATGTAATAGCTGCTTATAATGCGGTGAAGGAGTTTAACGGGGATGCAACCTGATCAGCAGGTCTATTTTGTTTTAAATTTCCCGTTTACGAATCTCCTTTACTGCTTCTATCATGGCAAGGAAACAATCAACCGGAATATAACCTGGGATCGAATTTCCCGAACCCAGTCCATATCCTTTTGCTTTTACCCGGAATGTTGTTCCTTCTTTTAAAACTGTCTGAAAAACATCCTCAGGTTTATTCAATACTAACAAATTCAGGTCGAAGCCGCCAAAAAGGCCAATCCTGTCGGAATATTTCTGAATCCAATCATTGAAAGGGGCTATCTGATCTTCATTGGAATGTTTTGCATCAATACCGAGAGCAATTATATCATCCATTAACGGGAAAATATTACCACAGCTGTGCAGAAGGAATTTTTTTCGTGAAGCATGAACCATATCTATTATACGTTTATATTGAGGCAGAATATGCTGTTGAATAACAACAGGATCAAGCATTGTAGAAGTTTTATACCCCAGATCGTCTCCCATCCTGTAAAATACAAAGATGTCGTGATAATTACTGATTACCCAGCCCCACAATTCTACCCAGAGATCTCCGATTCTCAAAAAGAGATCCCGGAAAAGGTCAGGATCGAGGTACTGTAAAATACACAAAGGCTCATATCCAACAAGGTCCTGGCTGGCTTCAAAAATACCGTAGCCGCATCCGCCATATGCCTTCATTCCTATGGGTAAAGTCTTTCGGATAGCCTCAAAATGAGGAGAATATTTTTCTTTAAATATTGCCGGTATTTCTTTCCATGGGTATTTTTCAAAATCATCCCTCGTTTGTATTGGTCCGGGTCTACCTCCCATTATAGCTCCATGACCCGGTAGAATATCACATATCGCAGCTTCAAAATCAAATCCATCATAGGTCATTTCTTTCCAGAAACCGATCACTTTCTTATAATAATCCGTCAATTCTTCAGGGTTTAATCCGGACGGATCAATATTTTCCCCGAGAACTTTTGAAATAAACGGGGCATCGATATGATGTTCATAGAGAGGAAGTCTTTGTGGCCGCCGGTTATTTAATACCTCAAGGAGATTTGTGTAATCAGGAATAAAATCCGAATTTTTCATTCGTGTTACAATTAGATGAACAGTTATTTAAACGATACCTGGAAAGCGTAAAAGAAAACAATTAAGTATTAAAATGGACAGACCGCTTTCCTATGAGAAGGACCGCCCTGTTCTTTTTATGCCAAACTGTTAAAATATTAGCAGTAAAATCTTTACCTTGAAGTAGTCAATCCAAGAGTGATTATCTCATTTGGTTTGATCTTAACCTGAACAGTTTTTCCTGTAACTGTAGGTTTGTCTGCACCCTGAAGCGGCATTTCAAGGATATTAAGCCTGCGTGCACCACTTACACTGACAGGCAGTTTCAGATTTACTGTGGTCTCTTTACCAAAAACCTCATTCAACCTTACAATAAGTTCATTACCTTCTTCCGAATGTTTCATACCTGTTAATACAACTCCCGGAGCATCGAGTGAGAAAAAAGATGCTTCTTCAGGACGCGTTGCATGGGCTTTCACGAGCGCCAGTGACGGAGGTTCAGCCGCATATACCGGAACATTGAAGTCCTCGCCTTCGGACCAGACGCCGTTTTTCCAGTCGCCGGAATGAGGATAAAGAGCGTAGCATATATTGAACTTACCCAGGTTCGGATAGATGTCCGGAGCACCTGCTGCCCTCATAAGAGTGATTCTCAGGTCTCCTTTGTGATAGGAATGACCATATTTTGTATTGTTCAACAGGGCAATGCCGGTAACACCGTCAGTGAGATCAACCCATTTCTGGGCAGGTACTTCCTGTCCGTCAGGACCTTCATTTTGTGTCCAGTCGGAAAGAAAGCGCTTATAGGACGGCGGAGTTTTCCTGATATCAGTGGGTCGTTCAACAACATCAAATGGCACCTGGCAGTTAAAAACAGGATTTTCAATATTTATCGGAAAGAGAGCCCTCAGCATTGGGGAATCGGTAGTATCACTTCCGGTCTCAAGCCAGTGCACTTCCATATCATAGCCAATGCGCGGGTAGGAACGGTAGAGATATGTACGTTCAATAAACCTTGAATTGCCCCATGCCTTGACAGTCTCTACACAGGCTCTTACGGGACCGTTCTCAACTACCTTAACGCTGATAACATTGTTGACATCTTCTTCTTTGACAATTCTATTGATTGTCCATGATTTCATACCACCTTTTCTGTCCTCAAGATAGATCCTCAGTTTGTTAAGCTGTCCGCCATCCCTGACATACTCCTTTTTATACCGTTTGTCGTAAAGACTTACAATACCTCCGGTTTTCATGTCGAATCTGATCCTGAAAAAATCAGTTTCGAAAGTATTGTCCTTAAAAGGTATAGGTCCTACGGCTTCTCCGGGTTTGGTCATATCGACATAAAATGTCTTGTAGCCTCCGGCAGGTAAATCGTCGACAATGAACTGCACTTTGGATGTGAATCCGGGTGGTGTTGATTTGCCCCAAACAACCTGGGCTGTGTATGTTTTACCTGAAGCGTCACGTACAAGAACTGACGGAATGGGTCCCTGACCTTTATCAACCGCCAGTATATTTTTTGAGCCATAGTAGTTACCCCAGTTTGCAAGTTTTGCCGTAACGGGTTCCTGGTGCGAATAAACGTTAGCCTCAACGACCGCCTTGCGGCCTACAGGTTGCAGGTTATAAGCAACCACCGGCTGTCCTTTACCTTCCTGAAACTTTACCTCGTCGGCCATCTTCCGGAAAGCTTTGTTACGCAATTCTGTAGTTTTGCGAAGTACCTCGCTGTATCGTGAAACAGCCTCCTTATTAGCTTCATTAATTGCAGATCCGGGCAGAATATCATGGAATTGGTTAAAGGTGACAGTGGACCAGAGCTCATGAAATTCATCTACCGGATATTTATCCCCGTTCAGCCAGCGGAGAGTGTTAAAAAACTCACTCCCATAAAGGGCATTTTCGCTGTTCCTGTTACCTGCCTTTATATCGGCAACCGTTGTATAGCATCCCTCGAAGATAAATTGCATTTCTCCCTTATGTGTCGGCTGGCCATCCATCTCTTTCAGAGATCTTTTGAAGAATTCTCCTGCAGAGGTGAATTTCACCGAAGGGTAATCCGGAGTTTTATCAAGCTGGTGGACCAATTCGATATTGGCTCGGGTAGGCCCGCCTCCATGGTCGCCTACACCGGTAATATGAAGAATCCTTCGCTTTTCGGGTGAAAACTTAACAACTTCATCCCGCAGTTTTTCAGTGATGTTTCCATTATATGTATCGTTGGCATAAGCCAGGACTGTGGATCCATCGGTTCCCTGCCACCAGAAAGTCCCCTTGTATGGTTTACAGCGGTGAAAATAGAAATAGTTAATCCCGGCAAGCTTGAGGATCTGAGGCATCTGGGATATATGGCCGAAGTTATCCGGCAGCCAGCCGATGCCTGCCATCTTGCCAAACCTGCTCTGGAAATATCTCTGCCCGAGCAGAAATGAACGTGTTATTGCTTCGCCCGACGACATGTTCGCATCACCTTCAGTCCACTGCCCTCCGGCAAGTTCAAGGCGTCCTTCCTTAACATACCTTTTAACCTGATCAAGTAGAGGAGGATCGACCATTTCCACGAAGTTGAAGACAGCCGCCTGGCTCTGAAGCATTGTATAATCGGGATATTCGTCCATAAATGCTACTGTCTGCCTCAGGTTATCGTTGCACATCTGCATTGTTTCAGAGTATGTCCACAGCCAATTCATATCCATATGGGCATGGCCTATCACCTGGATCGTGTCCTTTACCGGTTTGGTACTCTTCTGTCCGTAAACAGGTGAATAAGTGTCTGTTACGAAGACTACAATTAACAAAATCAACAGATTTCTTTTCATTTTTTCAGTTTTAATATTATACTGGCAATGAGATTTTCAATTTGCAGGAGTTAAGCCAAGGGTGACGATCTCATTTGCACGAATGGCAACCTGAATGGTCTTCCCGTTTACAGTCGGATTTGCGGCATTTGTCAGGGGAAGTTCAACAAGGTTAAGGCGCCGTGCGGATGATACATTTACGGGAACGCGCAGGTTTACTGAGGTTGTTTTTCCCTCAACTTCGGCAAGCCGAACAATAAGTTCCTTTCCATCTTCAGCCTGTTTCATGCCAGAAAGAATGACTCCTGGTGCATCAACCGAAAAGAAAGATGCCTCTTCGGGGCGGGTGTTAGTAGTCTTAACAAGAGCAAGAGATGGAGGTTCTGCTGCATATACTGGAACATTGAAATCTTCACCTTCAGCCCATACCCCGTTCTTCCAGTCGCCTTCATGCGGGAAAAGTGAATAACTGATATTGAATTTACCAAGATTCGGATAAATATCAGGATCTCCGGCCGATCTCATAAGTGTTATCCTGAGGTCGCCGCGACTGTATGAATGACCATATTTTGTTTTATTAAGAAGTGCAATACCGACTTTGCCGTCAGAAACATCGACCCATTTCTGTGCAGGAACCTCCTGCCCATCATCAACTTCAGCCTTTATTCCGTATGCGTCGGCATGTTTCAGATATGATGGGGCATCTTTGCCATTTATTTTCCCTTCAACGGGTCTCTCAGCAACAGCGAACGGAACCTGTGAATGGAATTTTGAATTGCTCATTGCGATAGGGAAAACCGCCCTAAGCATCGGTGAATCTGTAGAATCGCTTCCTGTCTCCAGCCAGTGCACTTCCAGATCAAAATCGATACGAGGATACGAATGATAAAGGTAGGTACGTTCAATAAACCTCGATTTACCCCAGGTCATGACCGTTTCTACGCAGGCTCTTACAGGGCCATATTCCACTACCTTTACACTTTTTACGTTGGTTATGTCTTCCTGTTTGACAATTTTGTTGATCGTCCATGATTTCATTCCTCCTTTTTTGTCTTCAAGATACATCTTCAGTTTGTTTAACTGACCTCCCTCCCTTACGAATTCCTTACCGGTGCGTTTGTCGAAAAGACTGGTGATACCACCTGTCTTCAAATCGAACTTCACAATAAAGAAATCTGTTTCGAAAGTATTGTTGCTGAATGATATGGCATTGTTATATTCGCCCTTCTTAGCCATATCGACATAAAATGTCTTATAACCCCCGGCTGGCATGTTATCAACGATAAACTGAACTTTAGAGGTGAATCCCGGAGGCGTTGGTTTTGACCATACAATCTGTGCCGGATATGTTTTGCCGGAACCATCGCGTACCATCACTGTAGCAAGGGATCCTTCTGAATCAACCTTTTTGGTTTTAAAATCAGCTGCAAGAAAATTTCCATCTTCATTTACATCTGTTCCTTTGGGAGTTTCCGATTTATTGACCGGAGTAAAGTTTTTACCGTAGTAGTTTGCTCCCCATGTGGCAACTTTTACCGAAACCGGTTCTTCATGAGAATAAACGGTAGCTTCAACTATTGCCTTACGGTTTTGAGGCTGAAGGTTATAGGCTACTATCGGCTGGCCAAGCCCTTCCTGGAATTTGACCTCATCAGCCATTTTCCTGAAGGCATTGTTCCGTAATTCTGTAGTTTTACGCAGTACCTCGCTGTAACGGGCGACTGCTTCCATGTTAGCTTCATTTATTGCCGAACCTGGCAGTATATCATGGAACTGGTTAAAAGTAACTGTCTGCCACAGATCATGAAATTCGGTAGCTGGATACTGGTCGCCGTTCAGCCACCGAAGTGTATTGAAAAACTCACTGGTGTAAAGTGCATTTTCACTGTTCCTGTTGCCCTCTTTTATTCCGGCCACGTTGGTATAACAACCTTCAAAGATAAACTGCATTTCGCCTCTGTGTGTCGGGCGTCCATCCATCTCTCCGGAAGCTTTCTTAAAGAATTCACCTGCAGTGGTGAATTTAACTGAAGGGTAACCGGGTGTCTTATCAAGCTGGTGAACCATTTCAATATTTGCGCGGGTCGGGCCACCTCCATGATCGCCTACACCGGTAATATGCAGTATCCTTCGTTTGTCAGGCGAGAATTTCTGAACCTCATTTTTCAGTTCAGGCGTAATATTGCCATTGTAGGTATCGTTGGCATAACAAAGCACCTTTGACGAATCGGGAGCAATCCACCAGAATGTGCCGACATATGGTTTGGTACGGTGGAAATAAAAATAATCACATCCTGCAAGCTTAAGTATCTGTGGCATCTGCGCTATATGCCCGAAATTGTCAGGAAGCCAGCCTATATTGGCCATTTTCCCGAACCGGCTCTGGAAATATCTCTGACCTAGAAGAACGGAACGGGTTAATGCCTCTCCGGAAGAGAGGTTCACATCGCCTTCAGTCCACATGCCGCCGGCAAGTTCGAGCCTCCCTTCGTTGATATATTTTTTGACCTGCCCAAGAAGCGGAGGGTCGACCATCTCTACAAAGTTATAGACTGAGGCCTGACTCTGCAACATAGTGTAGTCGGGAAACTCATCCATAAAAGCCACAGCCTGACGCAGGTTGTCGTTGCACATCTGCATAGTTTCTGAATAGGTCCAGAGCCAGTTCATGTCCATATGAGCATGACCCACGACATGGATCGTGTCGGCCAGCAGGACCTTCTTTGTTCTGACGCTTCCTCTTTGTCCATATGTATCTGTAAGTATTCCGATTACAAATACAATTAGAATTAAAAATGTGAAATTCTTTTTCATATTTCGGTCTTAATTAGTTTGAAAACATTTAAGGTCTTTCAGCTTATGGAATGTTTCATATTATTGATATTTTATTCTCTGGTATTAGTCAAATTCACGTACAGCCTCGAACATTGCAAGAATATTCTCAGGCGGAACATCAGGTAAAATATTGTGAACGGTGTTAAAAACAAAGCCTCCGCCTTTTGCAAATACCTCAATATTATGCCTTACATGATCTTTAACCTCCTTCGGGGTAGCTCTGTTAAGAACGCTTTGGGTATTTGCTCCGCCTCCCCAGAAGGTAATTTCATTGCCAAACTCTTTCTTCAGCCGTTCAGGCTCCATATTATATGCATTGATCTGTACAGGATTGAGGATCTCAAAACCAGCCTCGATCAATCCTGGTATAAGTTCAAAGATGCCTCCGCAACAATGAAGCATTGTATGTGCCGAAGTGTTAGCCTTTACATATTCGCACATTATCATATGCCTCGGTTTAAAGAATTCATTGTAAATTCCAAGCGGCATGAATGGGCCCGTATTGGTACCAAGGTCATCACCAAACTTTACTACATCAACAAGATCTCCAACTGATTCACATATCTTCGACAGGAAGTTCAGATGTATCTCAAGAAGTTTATCCAGAAGCTTGTGAACATTTGCCGGATCCATAAATAGGTCCATAAGGAAGTTATCTATCCTTCTGAGAAATGTTCCCCACTCGAACAAATTGCAACCGACACCGATCAGCAGAGCTCTGTCAGTTTTTGATTTTTCCTCGGTTATTGTCTGCCTGAGCATTTTCCAGAAATCTTTTTCGTTCATCCTGTCATAAGGAGGAAAGCCAAAGCCACCCCAGCTGACTCGTGTCATCTCGCGACCGATATCATTGTAATTTGCAGGGTATCCATTGTAATAAGGGAAAATAAGCTGATCAAAAAAAGTTGCTCCGGCAGGCATTTTTCCAATAAACTCACCAGTGGGACCTGCTGCAAGCCAGCTCCCGTCAGGTTGTTGGACAGGATTAAACCATCTCGGATACAATCCGGGCACTCCTTTCATAATTTCAAGTTCCTGCCAGTAACTTTGATGACTATTAAAAAATCTGCCGATATCAAGCACATCAACCTTAAACAAATCAAGCAATTCTATATCTGGCTGGGAAACTTCCTGAACAACATCATAGACATGGTTTTTGAGGTTAAGGCCCAGATGTTTAACAAGGTTGTGATATGCCACAGCTGAAATTCCCGAACTGGGAGTTGCACCTATATCAACAGGAATCCGGTCGGGCTCTTTATGTTTTATTGCTGTAAGTAATCTTTCTCTTGAGTTCATGTTTTTGGATGCTCCTTACTTAATGTGAAAAGTTATATCACGGGATACTTTGTTTCTTTCCTTTATGCTTAACAAAGAATCACTGACTACAATTTCCTTAACGCCCTTATAATCCAGAGGAATTTCTGCTAAAAAAGCCGTAAAAGATTTACTTATAACTTCATTTGCATCTATAAAAGCATAAATATTACGGTCAAAAATCTTACCTTTTTGGGCCACAACCGGGAACGGTTCATGCAAGCCGGTTGTTCCGAATTCCATACCGAAAGCCGCGGGAATTCCGTTCACCATCGACCGCCAGAAATTTATCCATGGGTAGTCTGCAGTCTCCCAAACATATCCGAGCATAAGGCTTTTCTTCGGATTACATGCTGTAACCCAGCCGTATTTATCATTCTTACTGAATGTAAAAGAGGATACTCTTGGCCAGTCTGTCTCAAATTGTCTTAAACTTACAATTTCACCATCATGAGTTGCTTCAGGCCATTTTATTACCAGATTCTCCTGATCAAGACTCCCATCCTCCCTGTCTTCAAAACCCTTTTCAGTATTATTGTCGAAGAGTGTTGATTTATCAAGAAATGGAGACCCAATCGTGACATGCTGTACTATGTTAAACATACGGCCATATTTGTTCAGGTTTTTGATCTCTTCAGTCACAAAGAATATCGGTTCATCTTCCGGCATTTCAATTTTCCTTGTTAATTGAAGTCCTCCCATCGGAAGCGTGCACTCCATTGAAGCGGTTATAAGGCCATTAATATTCTGAGGCTCAGCCAGACTTTTCCAGATAACAGTACTGGCTTCGCCGTGGTGCACAAAACCGTTTGCTTTTTCACTTGCGGAGGGTGGTCCCCACCGGTCGAAACACAGAAAATGTCCCATAAAATCAGGCATCGTCGAATCTTTTATTCGCCAGTTTAAGGGATTCAAAGGCAACTCTTTCAGGTGAAAATCAGGGTATGATCCACCATTGAAATTTACTTCGAGGACAGCTTTCTTATTTTCAATTTTCATAAAGATATTTTTTAAAGTATCGTTTAGAAGTGAATCCTCTTTGCCTGAGCCCGAGGGAGCGGAACTATTCCTTGGCTGACAGGAGCAGATTGTGAGAATAAATAATATAAATAAAAGAGTCAGGTTCTTTTTCATAGATCGATGCAACAATTATATAATTAATAAGATATCTTTGGTTTCATTCACACGGGATTCCGGTTCTTTGATTTTTTTTACTTTCCAATAAAGATATGATTTTTAAAGCAACATTCAAATAACCGGACTCCTTTGAAATTGAAGGTTACAGTAATAGCATCTTTAAAGAATTGATACTATCAGTTCTTTAGGATAAAACACTTTGAATACAGCAAGTTATAAATCATGGAACTTAAATCCAAATCATCAGAACCAGGACGAAACCGTCGTAGTTTTCTAAAATCCCAGATTATTCTTGGCCTCGGGGCGTTCTCCTCCGGAAAAGTAATTCCTGAAGCTTTTACCTCATTTCAACAACCTGGGAATTCCGGGATTTCCAGTTCCGACATACGCCGTGAACAATACCAGAATTGTCTCGGTGGTCCCTTTCCCGAACCAGCTCCGTTGAATTTCAGGTTGCGGGAAATAATAATGAAAGACGGTTATCGCATTGAATCTCTTACCTACGAGGTTCAGCCGGGAGAAAGCATTCCTGCATTGCTCCTGATACCTGACAATGTTACTTCTGATAACCCGGCACCAGGTATTGCTGTGTGGCACCAGCACAATGGCGAATATCATCTGGGTAAATCAGAACCGGCCGGCCTTGCCGGTAATCCTATGCATTATACTGCAGTTGCACTGGTCCGCGAAGGTTATGTTGTGCTATGCCCAGATGCGTTATGCTTCGAGGAGCGTCAGGATCCGACCGGTATTCTTAAAGGTGGGGATTATGAACGTTTCGAATTTCTCCGTGAGGTAGTTCTGGGACGAAGCCTTGCATGGAAAAATATCCTGGATATGAAACAGTCTGTATCAATGCTTTGTCAGCGTGCTGAAGTACGAGCTGATCTAATAGGCTGTTATGGTCATTCAATGGGTTCAACTCATTCATGGCTTGTCGGCCCTCTGGAACCCAGGCTTAAATGCATCGTTGGTAACTGCTGCCTGCCAACATATGAGGCTATTGAAGATAAACATCTTCTCCACTGCTTTCCAAATTTCGTACCGGGATGGAAAAAATATGGCGACACACCGGAGATAGCAGGCCTCATTTCTCCCAGAGCTTTACATTTAAACCTCGGGGCGAAAGATGAAGGAAGCCCGATCGAATCGGCAATCCGTGGGATTAAGCGGATCTCTGAAGTATATAAAAAAGAACAAGCACCCGGAAATTTCACTTTTTTCGTTGAACAAGATGCTGGCCATGTATTTTCCGAAAAAATGTGGCAACATGTAAAAGAGACTTTTGCCCGTCATCTTAAAATCAGGGAGTTTGCTTTGCCAAATAAAACTCTTTGAGCTTGACAATTACATAAGAGTCCTTAACAGGATCGAGACCTAATAATTCGGTCAATGCTAAGTCAAAATCTTTTCCAATCGACTGCAGAAATTTTACATCCGGCGGGAAGCAATTACCTGTTTCATCCTTGGCGTCAAAGAACAAACCGTATGACATCGCCTCCAGAATCATATCGCAGTTTGTTCCAATAAGGCCTGCAAGACGAAGCGCCCCCATGAAACGGTCATCGAAGCCAAGTTTACGCGTAAGATCACTGCCCACCCTGTAAATGGTGTCTTTAAGAGCTTTATTACGGAACCGGGCAAGAAGGTCATC
>Ga0315275_10005985_pt1 | contig 11582 bp, 5 predicted proteins | sample YL17G03_0_MG_FD_205557 | JGI IMG/M metagenome (GOLD analysis project Ga0315275, IMG submission 205557) | Sediment microbial communities from Yellowstone Lake, YNP, Wyoming, USA - YL17G03_0 | ecosystem: Environmental > Aquatic > Freshwater > Lake > Sediment | place: USA: Wyoming | collected... | reverse complement strand
TGCGGAAATCCACGTTCCGGGATCTTCTTTGACTAGCGTTATTCTTCTGGCCTGCCTGGGCCTTCTGGCGTTGGCGTCCGCTCATCCGGCTTTTACCCAGCTCCAACCCATGGAGATCACGGTTTGCTCCATCAGCCACACCGATAAGGACGCGGACGATAAGCTCGAGCTTCTCAAGCAGATGGGAGTTACGAGCATCCAGACGTATATTTTTTGGAATAAGGTCGAGAAAGGGCGCGGGGTTATGGACTGGTCGGACTATGACGCCGACGCGGCGCTGTTCAAGAAGCACGGGCTTAAGTGGGTTCCGTTTGTCATCGCCGGTCCGTGGTATGTGACGCCGGAATTTGTCCGGCGCGACCCGGATATCGTCATGCTGCGGTGTCTCGAGCACGGCAGGGAGAGCGCCATCCCTTCGCTTTGGTGCCCTAGGCTCAGGGATTATGTCCAGGAATATCTCAAGAAGTTCGCGGAGCACTATCTGCCGCAGGATGTCCTTGAATCCGTCAACCTGGGCATCGCGGGCGATTACGGGGAAGCGATCTATTCGGTCATCGGCAACTGGCCCGGCGAATACCACTCGCACGGCGGATTCTGGTGTGGCGACCGTCTCGCCGTCGCGGACTTCCGGCGGGAGATGAAAGTGCTGTACGCGGAGGATATCGCCGCATTGAACCGGTCCTGGAAAACCGGCTATGCGGCCTTTGAGGACGTCAAACCCTTCCTGCCGAAAGATGCCCCATCGGCGCGCGCCCGGCTCGAGCTCCTCCGCTGGTACCGCGACTCTATGACCCGGTACGCCGAGTTTTGGCTGTCGACGGCGCGCGAGTGCTTTCCGAAAACCGAGATCTATTTATGCACGGGGGGCGACATGGCGCCCGAGCACGGTTCGGATTTCAGCGCCCAGGCGAAGGCTGCCGCCAGATACGGTGCCGGCATCCGCATTACGAACGAGGCGAGCTCCTTTCCCCAGAATGTCGCCTTGACGAGACTTGTCGCCTCGTCCTGCCGCCATTACGGCGCGTATTTCGGCCACGAGCCGGCATCGGCGGTGACGCCGGTCGGCATGTTGGGCCGGTTGTTTAACGCAGTCACTTCGGGCGCGCGCCAGCTCTTTCTTTATTACACTCCGGAGCTCGTCGCCGAACGGGAAGGGAAGATGGTCGCTGGCGAAGGTGGAAAGCCGGCCGCCGGTGAGGGCGGGGAGTTTCTCATCAAATATAGAGATTGGCAAAAGACCGTGAACCTGCGCGTCGACGCGGCCTTGCTGTATCCGACGTCCTCGGCCACGCACGAGATCAATGACTACGGAACATTCCGGGATATGATCGCGACGATCCGCCGGGGCGTGGACTTTGACCTGGTCGACGAACGGATGGCGCAGGAAGGGGCGCTGGTGGACAAATCGATTCTCATTCTCGCGGGGGCCGACACTCTCGATGCGACCACCCTCAGGGCTATAAACGCCTGGGTCGAAGGGGGAGGAGTTCTTTTTGTGCTGGACAGCCGCCCGGCCGACTGGGACGGCAGCCGGGCCGCTTTCGATGCGCTCGCCGGTTTCACGCCGAACTCGGATGAAATCCAGGGCATCACGGAGCTCGTCGTGGAAAAACCGGAGCGGCTGCCGTCGATTGCGTCTTTGCCGCCGGCTTTCATCGCCCGGGCGTTCACGGGATTGGCGCCAGATTGTGAGGCGCTGTTAAGCATGCGTTACACAGCAAAGGGCAAGCTGGCCTGGAGCCGCGACGTCGGCAAGGGGCGCGTCTATGCCTACTTCGGGCCGATGGACCTCAGGCAGCGCGAGGACAGTTGGGTGCTTGCCCACAACCTGCCTTTCCGGTTCCTCAAAGACGGGATCCAGGACGCCGTGCGCGATAAAAAGATCGCCAGTGCGCCGGCCAGCCTGAATTTCGATGTCCCTGACGTCTATCTTGTCGAGACGGACGATGGCCTGATGGCGCTGAATATGGGTGACGGCGCCAAGAAGGTGAATTATCCCGGCGGTGTTCTGGAAATCCGCGGCCGCAGCCTCGCCAAATGGTAACCGCCAAATGGTGACAGCATGTCAATTTCCGATCGACTTGAGACCACAATCTTGGCGGCAAAGCTCGTCTGAACTATTAATGAATGAGGGCGCCTCCTGCCCTCCATCGGGTCCAGCGGGGGACATCGTGAGCATCAATTATCTTCTCATCGACAGTTCGAGCTGTAAGAATCTAGGGGACGGTCCCGGCTTCCGGGCCTGTCCCCATGTGTACCGATGCAGGATAGATATTGAATCAAAACCAAGGCAGCCGACGGAACAGGCCGGCTCATTCAGGAATTGAATCGCCCTTCACCCGAAATGTCCGCTCGGTCATCCGGTCGATCCCACTGGGGCGTGTCGCGACATACGCGCTGGTGGCGGCGCTCGCCGGCAACCACAAGGCGGTCCGCGGCGTCGTCTGGATCCTTCACACTTCTTCGGAAGCGAGCGGGCTTCCCTGGCACCGGGTGATCAGCAGCCGGGGGACGATTTCCCTGCCCCGCGGCCGCGGGTTCGAAGAGCAGAGAAAGCGGCTCATCGCTGAGGGGGTGGCGGTGAGCCCCGCTGGTAAGATCGACCTGGCGCGCTTTCTCTGGGAACCGAAAAAAGCACGCAGTGCCGCCTTTGCCCGCGCCGCCGCGCGGTTCCTCGAGGAGCTATAACGATGGGGACAGGCCCCGAAGCGGGGACCGTCCCCAAGATTCTATGGGGACAGGCCCGTAAGCCGGGACCGTCCCCAAGATTCTTAACGACCTCGGGGACAGCGCCCGGCCTGTCGCCGCTCGATTCTAAAATAGGCAGGCTCCATGACAAATAGTGCGGAATAAGCTGACGCGGGGAGATGACCGGCCGCCGGCGGATGATCATCTCCCCCCGAACTGCTCTAACCACGCTATTCGTCATGAAGCCGAATAGGTATTGTGTTCCGATTTTGTTATATACTGTCACCGATAAACCATGAGGCAAGACATAAAAAACCAACTGCAGTTTCGGGATGCCCTGGAGGCGAGCGAGCGGGTCTGCGCCCTCTTCTATGCTTCCTGGTGCCCGTTTTCGCGGAGATTCCTTCCCGCCTTCGATGAGGCCGCCAGCGTGAACAAAGACCATTATTCCTGCGTCAAGATCGACGATCACGACGGCCTCTGCGAAGAATACGGCATCGACGTGTTCCCAACCGTCATCTTCTTCGAAAAAGGCAAGGTCCTTGACAGGGTCGACGGCAGGCTCGGCGCCGGCATCGACGTCGGCCGGTTTTTCGACGCGTCCGAAAAATGCATCGCTAAAAAAGGTAGAAAATGAACCTGCGCACAACTCTCGGTTTATGTGCTCTGCTCCTGGCGGCGCCGGCGCTTTTTTCCCAGACGCCTGACCGCGAGCCCCTCGCCGACGAATGGGGCTACCGGCCCGCGGACGGCGCCACCGTGCCCTTGAACCCTCCCTCGCTGACCTGGGTCCATGAAAAAGACGCCGCGGGTTATGCGGTCGAATGGGCCGACAACGCCCGCTTTTCCGGCGCCGCCTCGGCCCGTAACCTCCACTGGTGCGTTTATACGCACTCGAAGCCGTTGAAGCCGGGCACGTATTTCTGGCGCTACCGCATCCTGTCTAAAGATAAAAAACTTTCGTCCTGGAGCCGCGCCCGCAAGTTCATCGTCCCCGCCAACGCGACCGACTTCCCCCAGCCGACGATGGACGAGTTGCGCCGCCGCGTCCCGAAAGATCATCCGCGTCTCTTCGCGCGCCCGGAGGACATCCCGCGACTCAAGGCTTATGCGCAGGCGGGCGGCCGCCCGTACTTCGAGAAGATCATCGCCCGGGCCGGCGAACTTATGACCGCCGAGCCGACACCCGAGCCCATCGTCCGCGCCAACGCCTACGACCCCAAGACGAATCAGTTCTGGTGGTCGAACCGCGTGCAGACGGTCAAAGCCCTCCAGGAAGCCGAGATCCTGTCTTTCGCCTGGCTGCTCACGGGCGATAAACTTTACGGCGAGCGGGCGCGCGACTTCACGCTGCGCCTGGCCGCCTGGGACCCCAACGGTCCCACCAACTGGGAGCTCAACTGCGAAGCGGCCAAGCCGATGCTCCACCGGCTGGCGCGCGCCTACGACTGGGCCTGGCCGCTGTTCACGCCCGAGGAGCGCACGAAAATCCGGGCCGTCATGCTCCGTCGCGCCGAGGACGCCTGGAAAAGCAGCGAGGTCAAGCAGGGCATCGGTCACCTCAACCAGCCCTACGACAGCCACGGCAACCGCACCTGGCACAAGTTGGGGGAATTCGCCATCGCGACACTCGGCGAGATGCCCGAGGCCGAGCGCTACCTGGATTATGCCGTGACCAACTTCTTCGCCGCTTACCCTGTCTGGTCGGACGACGACGGAGGCTGGCACGAAGGGCTGTCATATTTTGCGGGCTACATGTCCAAGGTCACCTGGTGGCTCGACGTCGCCCGCGTCGCCCTGGGCATCGACGGGTTCAAGAAGCCGTTCTTCGCCCATTTCGGCGACTACTATCTCTATTCCACACCGCCGGGAACTCCCGAGATGGGCCTGGGCGACCTCGCCTGGCGCCCGGTTTCGGGCGGCTTGTCGTGGATGCACTTTTTCGTGCGTCGCACGGGAAACCCCTATTGGGCCTGGTGGCTTGACGCCTGGAAGATCCCATTCGATTCCGGCGAGCCGGTGCTGTCGTTCCTTTGGAGCGAGGCGCCGCCCGTAAAGCCCGAGTCTCCCGCGTCGCTCCCGCCCTCCAAGGTCTTCCGCGGCACGGGCGTGGCCGTTCTCAACACGACCCTGGTCAACGCCGTCGACAACGTCGAGATCAGGTTCAAGGCCAGCCCGATGGGGAGGTGGAGTCATGGGCACGACCCGCACAACTCATTCACCCTCGACGCTTACGGAGTGGCCCTCCTCGTCAACAACGTCTACCGCGACCTTTACGGCACGCCGTTCCACAAGGACTGGGTCTGGACTTCGCGCGCCCAGAACGCGCTCCTCGTGGACGGGTTCGGGCAGAAGCCGCATTCGGCGGACCTGGGCGGCCGGATCGTGAAATGGGATTTCCAAGACGGCCTGGAGTACTTGGCGGGGGATGCCGCGGCCTCCTACGAGGGGCGCTTGAAAAAAGCGCTGCGCCACGTGGTCTTCATCAAACCGGACCTGATCATCCTGGCCGACGAGGTCGAGGCGCCGAAGCCGAGCACTTATCAATTGATGCTCCATGGCCAGGGCCCGTTCTTTGTGAGCGAATCCGACCAGCGCCTGGTCCTTGACAGGGGAGAGGCGGGCGTCGTCGTCGACTACGTCTCCGAGCAGCCGCTCCGGATGCGTCAATGGCAAGGCTACGAGCCCCAGCCCGACCACTCCTATCTCGCCTCGATCAAGAGCCCGGGCATCCCGATGCAGTGGCACGTGGAAGCCGCGACCGCCGCCCCGGCCGAGGGCTCGTTCACGCTCACGGTGCTCCGGCCGTTCAGGAAGGGCGCGCAGCCGGACTCTCCGGTCCGGGTCGACCGTTCCGCCGGCGGACTCGGCGTTACCGTCAGCACGCCGTCGCAGAGCGACGTCAGCGTCGTCTTCGATACAAGCGGGCGAGGCGACTTCATCCGGGCTCGCGCCGGCAGCCGCGAATGGAAGGTCGGCCGCCCGGAATAGTCATTTTAGGTGCGGAACTTTTTGCCGTTCTCTTCGTATATTAAATTGAAGAGGCGAAGACTATCCCCAAGGAGGGCACAATGGACGCGGTCAGGAAAATCATCGGACTGGTTATCATCGCTTTTTTCGGCCTGCCCATCCTGTTCGGAATGATCTGGGCGGTCGGGCTGATCAAGGCGACGGTCTCCTCGGAGTTCCTCACCGACCTGCCCCGCCAGGTCATCTCGGAGGTCCCGGCCGCGGCCGACGCTATCTTCCGGGACGCCCAGAACGAGGAATTCATCTCGGACGCCAACACGCGGGCCTGGTTTCAGGCCGCATCCAAAGCCGGAATCCCGCCGAGCGAACTGATGGCCAAGACCGGCCTCAACGAGTGGCTGAGCGGCGAGCTCTCCGCGTCGCTCCGGCAGGCCGGCCGGGTGCTCAGGGGTGAAGTCCGGCCCCGGCCCATCGTCATCGACCTGCAGCCGCTCAAGCAGGCGCTCCTCAGCCCGGAGGTGGAACGCTACCTCGAGGCGACGCTCAACAATCTGCCTCCGTGCGATGAACAGGGGCTCAAGAGCTGGATGGAAGTCGCGGCGTCCGGACCCGGTCACCAGAAGCTTCCCGCCTGCCGGCCCGACCCCGAAGCCTCCCAGGCGGCACTCGCGACGGCGCGGACGAAGATCGTGGACGGCATTCCCGACAACGTCGAGGTTTTTCGTGACGTCCGCCACTTCCCGGCTTTTCCGCTGGGCATCTCCCGGACGATCACGCTCCTTTCCTTTCTCCTCTTTCTCATCCCCGCCGCGTTCATTTTTCTGGGTGCCGTGATCGCCGATTCGACCCCGGCCGGCTTCCTGAGGTGGTCGGGAGCGTCGATCTTGATCGGCGGAATTCCCGCGCTTCTCCTGGCTCTGGCCGTCAAGTACTTTTCGCTCTGGGGGCTGGCCAGCGGCGCATTCACCTGGCATGAACATCGTACGTCGGAGCTGGCCGACCTCGTTTTCGACAAGTTGAGGCATATTCCGGAAAGCGTCATCAATCAGCTTTTTTCCCCGGTGATCCTGGTGGCGGCCATGGTGTGCGTGGCGGGCATCGTCCTTTTTGCCCTGTCCTATTCCGCGAGGAAGACATCGAGGAGAGCCCCGAAGCCGGCCTCGCCAGTTCTTCAGGCTCCCACCGGCCCTGGCCCGGCGCCTCAGGGCCCTGCTTCTCCGCCGACTGGTCCGGGTCCCCAGGGCCCCGGCGCTCCGCCGGCTGGTCCGACCGTCAGGTAGAAAGCAGCCAGTCCTGCCCGGCAGGGTAGGTTATGGCTGGCCGAGTCCGGACAGGGTAGCCTCGAACCTGTGGTCGGATTGCAGGGTTAAGCTTTTGGTTTTCCAGAGAAGCCGTTTCCGGCTGATATGCCAGGTGGACACCTGTCTCTTCCTGATACATCCCGCCCTCCTCTATCCTCCCCCACGACGGAGGGAGGAAGAACCTTATAGCCAACAATATCCGCCGCTTCCCCTCATAAGAACGGAATCCTGAAGTTGGACCATCGGGGGAACCTCGGAATCTTGGCATGAATTATGCTTAAGTCCTTGAGAGGAGGCAACTATGAAAGCTTTAAAATATGCATTCCTGTTAGTTATTCTCTGCGCCGCAGCCTATCCGCAGACCCAGGAACTTGGGCTGGGCGCGTTTGCCAACGAAAAAGGACCCATCCTGATCGCCGTCGATGCCGCTCAGGTCATCGCCAACATGAAGAGCCCCTACAGCCTTTTCATCCTCTACCTGGCGGCGAAAAAAGAAAGCCAGGACATCGTGGTCGGCAGGAACGGTGTGAACTTGGTTTACAAGGGTCAGGAGTACAAAATGCCGAGTATCGAGGAGTTCCGGAAAAACTACTCGGGCGTGGTCCGGGATGCCGATTTTTACCGGCGTCTGTCGGCCGCTGGCCTTGTTTCGTCGTGGATCAAGTTCTTTAAATTTACGGCCAGGACGGATTTCTTCCCCGCCTTCCGTGCCGGCGCGCCCCTCCCGGTGGACGAGGCGTCCATGACCGGGTACATCGGGTTTGCGACCAAGTGCTATTTCAAGAACCCGGGCTTCGAAAAGGGGGACAAGCTGACGATCAAAGTCCGGGATAAAAAGAACCCCGAAATCACCGGAGAGGTCGAAGTCACGCTCAAGTAGTCTGAAGGGCGGCGCGCCCGCCGGCAGAGACCCCGGGGAACTCGCCCGTTTCATCCGGGTCAGGGGCGGGCTAATTCGTTGATTTCCCTGATTTTTGCGGCGAGGCGTTTGGGCGAGATTGGGTAGGCGGTCTTGAGCTCCGGGGCGAAAACCGAAACCTTGAACTCTTCGATCATCCAGCGGAGCTCTTCGACGGCCCGCCTGTTCTCCGGCGAGGCTTTGGCCGCGGCTTTTTCCAGCTTGGCCAGGGCCTGGGCGAACGGCTGGATCTCTTCCGCCTTCTTCCTGTCTTTTTCGGGGTCGTTCCTGCCTCTGTGAACCCTGACCCACAGGGAGCTGACGTACCGGGGGAGCTCCTGGAGTATTCCCAGAGGATAAAGGTCCATGAAGTCCGCCGGGACGAGCTTGTCGAGTTCAGTCCGGACTTCCTGGACGAGGGCGGCGAGCGGGCCTTTCGACCCGGTGGGTTTCTTGACGGCCTGGATGGCGTCCCGGGTCTGCCGGCAGGCGTCGAGTATCCGCGTCGTCGCTTCGTGAAGGCTGTGGCTGGTTTCGGCCATGGCCCGGTTGAGCGACGCGGCGTGCGCTTCGTAATCCCGCCGCGTCCGGATGTTCCGGCGGAAAAGCTCGGCCCGGACCTTCTCCTGCATCTTCTTTTCGAGGGCGGGTTTGCCCCCGAAGTAGAGCGCCGCCTTCACGTGCTCTTCGGGGATGAGGAGATAGCGGCGGAGGAAGTCGGTATCCTTGGCGAACTTCGCCGCGAGGAGCGCCTCGACGCCCCGCTCGTGAGCCGCCCGCGCCTCCTCCTTGTCTCTGAAGAGGCGGATGTCGACGCCCCTGTCTCCGGGCGCGAGCCCGAGGTAGCCGACGAGAAAGTGACCGACTTGAACGCTCTCCGGAAGGTCATCGAAATCCCACGACGTGATGCCCATCCGCTCCCATTGCCCTCGCGCGGCCTGCCACTCGGGGGAGTCCTCGGGCATGGCGGACGGGGCGGCGGCGCGCCGCATCGCCCCCGGGTCGCGGCCGGCCGCGATCTCTTTTCCCGCGTGGTCCGTCAGGACGATCCGTGTTTTCAGGTAGGGAGGGATGTCGGCTCCGGCCCACTCGCGCGCGGGGATGTCCAAGCCGAACCGGCTTCGGACGAACGCCGCCAGCGATTCGAAAAGAGATAGACTCGCGGGTCTCATCTCGCGCACGATGACGTCGACGGTGTTGGAAACGGGCTGGAGCTGCTTGCGGTAAGGCTTGGGGAGCGCCTTGAGGAGCGCTTCGACCTTGTCCCGGAAGTAGCCCGGCGGCCCCCATTCGAACGCCGCGTCGGGGATCGCGGCGAACTCGGGCGAAGGGATGCGGATGCTCATGCCGTCGTCCTCCGCCCCGGGGGAGAACCTGTAGACCGCCCGGAAACGCCTGTCGCCCACGGCGAACGAATCGGGATAGAGGGCGAGCTCCGCGGGGTCGGGAGGGGCGAGCCAGACATCTTTATCGGACATTCTCAGGAACCCGTCGCTGCCCATCTTCTGGATCCGCTTCTCCAGGCCGCGGAGGTCGAACACCCCGGCGAGCCGGCGGGAATAGAAGTCGCCGATCGTCCGCTCGTCCACCATGATGTTGCGCCGCCTCAGCTTCTCCTCCAGGCCGGCGACCTTGCCCTGGAGCGCCAAGTTGTGCCGGAGGAATTCGGGCGGGTTCCTGACCCGGCCCTCGACGAGCGCCCGGGCGACGAAAATTTTGTGCGCCTCGTCGGGGTTCTTGGGGCCGTAGGCCACGTCCCGGTCCTTGACGATCTCGAGGCCGTAGAGGGTCACGCGCTCCTTGGCCCGGACTTCGCCGTGCTCCATATCCCAGCGCGGCTCGGAATGAGAATAGCGGCACTGCTCGCCGCCCAACTCCTCGAGCCACGAGGCGTCGATCCTGGCGGCCATCCGGGCGTAGAGGCGCGATGTCCTGACGATCTCGGCGGCGACGATCCAGGGCCGCGCCTTGCCGAAAAGCGTCGAGCCCGGGAAGAGCATGACTTCCCGGCCCTTGGCCGCCTGGTAGATGCTTTTTTCTTTATGGACTGCGATGTTGGATAGAAAACCGGTCAGGACTGAACGGTGGATGGCGGCGTAGACCGGGGGCGACATTTCGCGCCGCTGCGCCGGTCCGGCCGGCAATCCCTGCTCCTCGAGGATGGACAGGATCTGGTCGTGGACGAATCCCCACTCCCGCATCCTGCCGGGAGAGAGAAAGTGCTCCTGGCAAAACCTGCGCTGCCGGCTTGCGGAGAGCGGGCTCCCGGGCGCGCCGTAATATTGGTGCCAGATGTTGAGGAGGGTTAGGAAATCGGAGTCCGGATGGGAGAAGCCGGCCTGCGCCTGGTCGGCGAGGTTCGCCTTGTCCGGGGGGCGCTCCCGCGGGTCGCGGATGCTCAGGGCCGAGGCGATGACGGCCACCTCCTCGACGCACTTTTCGCGGTGCGCCTCGAGAAGCATCCGGGAGATCCTGGGGTCGAGCGGGATGGGGGCCATCCGGCGGCCGAGCGGGGTGAGGTCGGCCTCCCGGCCGCTGCCCGTCGCGGCGCCGAGCTCCTGGAGCGTTTCGTAGCCGTCCTTGACGTTTTTCGGGTTCGGCCGCTCGATGAACGGGAAGGCGCTCGGGTCGGCCAGCCGCAGATAGATCATCCGGAGAATGACCTCGGCCAGGTTGGAGCGCAGAATCTCCGGCGGCGTGAACCGGGGTCGGGATTCGAAGTCCTCGCGGGAATAGAGCCGGACGCACAGGCCCTCCTGGACGCGGCCGCACCGTCCCTTGCGCTGGTCGGCGCTCGCCTGGGAGATCGGGCTGATGGGGAGCGAGTGGATCCGCGTGCCGGGCTGGTAATGGGAGATCCGGGCGAGCCCGGTGTCGACGACGTAACGGATGCCCGGGATGGTGAGGGATGTCTCGGCCACGTTCGTGGCGACGACGATCTTCGGCCCGGTCACCGAATAGACCCGGCCTTGCTCCTGGGCCGGCAGGCGCGCGTAGAGCGGCAGGATGGCCGTCCCGGCATAATGTTTTCCTTCGAGCCGCTCGCAGGTCTCGAGGATGTCCTGCTCGGTGGGCATGAAGATGAGGAGGTCGCCGGGCTGGCGCCTGGACTTGAGCCGCTCGGCGGCCCGAACGGCCGTCTCGACATAATCGGATTCGTCCATATCCCTGGAGAACGATTCGGGGGGCATGTATTCAACGTCCACGGGATAGAGGCGCCCGCCGACGTGGATGACCGGAGGGCTGTTGAACGCCTCGACGAACTTTTCCGTGTCGAGGGTCGCCGAGGTGATGATCACCTTGAGCTCGGGGCGCGCCGGGAGGAGAGTCCGGGTGAGACCCAGGAGAAAGTCGATGTTCAGGCTGCGCTCGTGGGCCTCGTCGATGATAAGGGTGTCGTATTCGAGGAGCTGGTGGTCGGACTGCGTCTCGGCCAGGAGCATGCCGTCGGTCATGATCTTGATGTAGGCTTCGCGCGGCGTTCTGTCCTGGAAGCGGATCTTGTAGCCCACCGTGCGTCCGAGGGGTTCGCGGAGCTCTTCGGCGATGCGGTTGGCGATGGTCACGGCGGCGATCCGGCGCGGCTGGGTGCAGGCGATCATCCCGGCCACCCCGCGGCCGGCCTCGAGGCACATCTTGGGAATCTGGGTGCTCTTGCCGCAGCCCGTCTCGCCGGAGATGATCACCACCGGATTCCGGCGGATGGCCTGCACGATCTCCTGACG
>Ga0315275_10005984_pt1 | contig 11583 bp, 10 predicted proteins | sample YL17G03_0_MG_FD_205557 | JGI IMG/M metagenome (GOLD analysis project Ga0315275, IMG submission 205557) | Sediment microbial communities from Yellowstone Lake, YNP, Wyoming, USA - YL17G03_0 | ecosystem: Environmental > Aquatic > Freshwater > Lake > Sediment | place: USA: Wyoming | collected... | reverse complement strand
TAATTGAAATGGAAATGTTTAAATGAAAAGGTCGCCGTTTTTTACAAATCTGCTCTTGGATAAAAGAACGTCTGCGTCCTGGCCTGATTCTGCAAGCAATTTCTCGACTAATTTGTTAATCTTAGACATGTTGGCAGCAAGGATTTTTCGGACTTCAGTCCGCACTCGCCCTAGGCTGCCTTGCAAGTTGGGGATAAATGGTTTTATTTCATCGTGACTCTTTGCGCCAAGTTCGGCTAATTGCGTATGAACCTTATTCGAAGGATCAAAACGCGATATATTGCATACCTCGAAAGGGCGACGATGAATATCACGCTCGCCGTACAAACCTTGGGGTTGATATTCCTTTATGGCGAGGTTCACGATATCTGAATTCAACACGGCCACAAGATAGAATCCTTCTTCGATTGATTTTGGATAATAATAATAGGTTTTAGCGTCAGCAATGAATCCATGAGACTTGAATTGTTGGTTGGGATGCGCATCATTAATATAAAGGGCCGCCGATATATTGGTCCCAGAAGTATTGTAGAGAACAACATAGGGCGCGTCGATATTTTGTTTTGATAGCTTCTGATTATAGTTCAGCCATTGGGCCATTGATCTATCGTCAGATTTCCTATATTTGTTCCAAAGCTCTTCCACCTTGCCCATCCAATTGGCCGCAGATTGATAGCCATTCTCCATTAATACTGCAGCATCAGCAACAAAAAAGGAATGTCTCTGTCTTATTAAAGGGAGGAATAAAGGTTCCACGCGGCTTACTGCAAATGGCATAATCCCTTTGGCCAGAACGGTTTGAAAGATGAAGCGCTTTTCGACCTTTCCTGACATTTTCATCTTCCACTGTTCTTTGGATTCCTTCATAGCTTCTTCGCCGGTCTCCAAATACAGATGCTCTTTGTGCATGGCGGCGTCCTTATCTTTTTGCACAAACCAAAAGCATCGCGGCACGATGGTCGCGCCCTGCAGAAATAGCGGATAATAATAAGAGATTGGTGTGCCGGAAATCAGGAGAGTTTGCTCAGTCTTTCTTCTCGCAATAATTTTCTTAGCTGAATCCCAACGCATATTTTTCAATGGCAGGACGCCATTATATAAAGTTGTTGGGATATTATTGATCACGACCGAATTTGGGTCTTTTATAATCAGCACGGATCTAACGTTAAATAAAGGCGTAACGCCTGTAAAATCGTGCACCTCAGAAAAACCCTTTTCCTGAAAATTGCGATGCTGTTTGGCCGGTAATATCACTGTTTTTGGGAGGACAAAAGCGATTTTCCCATTTTTCTTTAGGAATTCTCTTACGGAATGAACAAAAAACAAGGTGCTCGTATCCATCTGAGTAAATAGTTTACCGTCTTCTGGATTAAGAAGTTTGTATTCTAGCGTAAGCTGCTTAACTCTCTTCTTATAGTTTATGTCCTTAATATATCTGTAAGCCAGCCATGGAGGATTGCCCACAACGTAATCAACCTTCCTGAGTCGGATAAATGCCGGGCGATAAGCATTCTTAAGAATAAATGCCCATATGGTGTCCCTGTTATCCCTAATTAAATTAACCAGTAAATTGAAGTTCTTTCTCCAGAGCCATTCGTCCGATTCAGAAATATTATCCCTATAGCGCTTCAGGAATCCTTTGAGCGCCGCATCTCTGTCTTTGTCGTCCGTTGCCGCTTTTCTACAGGATAAGCACAAATCATCTATCATGGCATCTGCATTCAGCTTTTTCCCAATAATGGAAATAGGTATGGCAAAGCCATCACCGTTTGCAACCTCTATTGCAACTGCCTTAGTCTTCTTATTCTCGCTCGTCATCAAAGAATCAGACATATAGACAGGTAGGTAGACATCAGCCCCAAGCTTCCTAATTTCCTTTGCGAGGCCAAGCAGCAAATTTGCCTTCGTCATTATTACAGCCAGCGGATGCACATCTATTCCAAGAACGGATTCCAGAGTCTTATTCACTAATTTGCCGCCCGTAAGACCCATCTTGCGTAGCCTTCTTATCACAGCCAGCAAGAAAGTACCTGAACCGCAGGCAGGGTCAAGTATTGTGCCTTTCCTGTATTTCAATGCGGACAAGGCAATGTCTGCAATCCAGTCTGGTGTATAATATTCGCCCAGCGAGTGCCTGCTTTCAGGATCCACAAGTTCCTGATATATTTCTTTCAATATGTCTTCATCAATATTATCCAGCTTGAACGGAGAAAGGTATTTGTCCACCTTGGCCAAAAGGCCAACAAAGTGATCCTCGATTTCAGTGTCAAGAGCCCAACTGAAGAAATCGCGCTCGGCCATGTTAAGCAAATTGTGTTTGGCGAAAAAATCACCTGTCAATAGACCCTTGTACAAGTTTGCGGATTTCTTGGTATCGGGGAAAAGAGCATTCAAGACGAGCAGGCGGGAAAACATCGTCAAATAAGTATGTTTCAGAAATAGCCTTAAATCGCCAACTGGCTCGCCATAAACTTTCGAGAGAAGACTGTTCCATTCGGTGAACTTCACTTTGACGCTGGGATTGAGACTGACATGTTGATATAGTTCCTCTAATATGCCCCGCGCCTTATTGAAAACAGCACTGTTTGGTCCGAATCTTGTTGTTATGTCAATCGATTTCGGCGTCGTCTTCCTTGAGGCAAAAAGGAGATCGTCAAAAACTCTAAATGAAGCAATAACATCTGATTCGCTAAGCACAAACCGGGAAATAGCTGTAACATTCTCATGTTCGTATTGATAGAGAATGAAATTCAACCCGTCTGTCACGACAGCCAAGTACTCTCCGGGTGCTACTTGCGATTCAAAATATTTCTGCAGTTCCAATTCCGCCGCTTTTAGTTCGCCTTCCAAATTTGTCTTAAATTCGAAAATCAGATACTTATATAAGGCATCGATATAGCCTCTAAGGGCGGCAACCTTAATTTTTTCCTCAATTTCGATTTCTGTGGGGTCAACGTCGTATGCCTTTCGCAGAAAGTCTATGAATAATGCGCGCCTGTGGTCGTGATGTTTGTTGGCACGTATAGCCTCATTCGCCTGGGTAATATAGGCGGTAAGTAATGATGGATATTCCTTCTTATAAGGATAAACTTGCTGACCCAATTGAAGATGACCCGGCTTTTTCATGTTCTCTATTCTTGACTGATTCCAATTAATAACTCGACCACGTTACTCAATTAAAGGATGCTAACCGGCGTGTCAAGGACAAAGGAATTAATATTCCGCTATTTCCCCTTGTGAAAATATTCACAGAAAGGTTGCCAATAAGACGGGAATTCGCTATAATTACCCCACTGAAATGCACTTATAATCGAGCCTTGATATGAAAAGATTACTTTCCGGAAATGAGGCGGTGGCGCGGGGCGCCTACGAGGCCGGGATCAAACTCGGCGTCGGTTACCCCGGCACACCCTCCACCGAAATCCTCGAAACCATAGCCGAGGAATACCGCTCCATCTACTCCCAGTGGTCGCCCAACGAAAAAGTGGCTTTCGAGGTCGGGATCGGCGCCTCGCTGGGCGGCGGCCGCGCCCTGGTCACCATGAAACATGTCGGCCTTAATGTCGCCGCCGACCCGTTTATGACTTTCGCTTACACCGGAGTCAACGCCGGCTTTGTGGTGGTCTCGGCCGATGACCCCGAGATGCACTCCTCCCAGAACGAACAGGATAACCGTTTCTTTGCCAAGTTCGCCCAGATACCATTTCTGGAACCCTCCGACAGCCAGGAATCGAAAGATTTTGTCCGCCGGGCGTTCGAAATCTCGGAGATGTTCGACACGCCGGTGATGCTTCGGATGACCACCCGCATCTCACACTCCAAGGCGATTGTCGAGGAATACGAGCCGGTAGTGCTCCCCGAATCAGGTTTCAAGCGGGATATGCAGAAATATGTAATGATCCCCGCCAACGCCAAGAAACGCCACGTGGTGGTCGAGCAGCGCCTCGAGAAACTCCGCCTCTTTTCCGAATCAACCGAACTCAATAAAGTCGAAAACAACGGCTCCGAAATCGGCATCATCACCGGCGGTATTGCCTACCAGTACGCCAAGGATAACCTCCCCGATGCCGATTATCTCAAAATCGGCTTTGGTTTCCCACTGCCAATCGAAAAAATAAGTAAATTTGTTGCGGCCCATAAGGTCAATTTGATTATCGAGGAACTGGAACCATACTACGAAGAGATTATCAAAGCCGCCGGGATAAGAATAGAAGGGAAGAAGTACTTCTCGCGGCAGGGCGAACTTTCACCTTATAAAGTAGCATTAGGTCTCAAAGAAGCCGACATTCTTAGCTCAGTCAAGGGTGCTGAAATTGAACCGGAGACTCTTTTCCCGCGTCCGCCGATTCTCTGCCCCGGCTGCCCGCATCGTGGCGCCTATATGGCGCTGCGCAAACTCGGCGTGGCGGTCACCGGCGATATCGGCTGCTATACTCTGGGCGTGCTTCCCCCGCTCGAATATCTCGACTCCTGCATCTGCATGGGCGCCTCAATCGGAAATGCCATCGGCATTGATAAAGTCGATGGCTACAAAAAAGGGGTGGTGGCAGTTATCGGCGATTCCACTTTCCTTCACTCCGGAATCACCGGCCTGCTCGATGCCGTCTATAACAAGAGCAACATCACCGTTGTCATTCTGGATAATCGCATCACCGCCATGACCGGCGGCCAGCAGCATCCCTCCACCGGACATACCCTGATGGGTGAGGAAACCAAATCGGTCAATCTGGCCCAGTTGGCCCGGGCGCTCGGCGTGGAATCGGTGCGCGAAATTGATCCCTACGACTATAACGGCATGATACGGGCGCTCGAAGATGAAATCAGACGCCCCGGTCCCTCGGTCATTATCACCAACCGCCCTTGCGTTCTCATGCCCAAACGGATTCTTGATCGGCCGTACATGGTGATACCCGAGGACTGCAACGGCTGCAGCGCCTGTTTCCGCATCGGCTGCCCGGCCATTTCACCCTCGACCGAGATGACCAAACATGGCCGCCCCAAAGCGATTATAGATGCTGTTCTCTGCACCGGCTGTACTCTCTGCGCGCAGGTTTGCCGGCCGGAAGCGATAGTCCCGATACCCGATAAAACCCCGGACAAGTGAGGTGGTCATGGAAAACATTACAACCAACATTCTCATCGTCGGTGTCGGCGGTCAGGGAGTCCTTCTGGCATCGGAGCTTCTTTCCGAGACGGCCATGAAAGCCGGCCATGATGTTAAAAAATCCGAGGTGCATGGTATGTCGCAGCGCGGGGGAGTAGTGAGTTCGCATATCAAATTCGGCCCGAAAGTCTACTCGCCGATTATCCCGTACGGTCAGGCCGATATCCTGATTTCCTTTGAGGTGGCCGAGGCGCTGCGGGCTATCGACTGGATGAAAAAAGAGGGGTTTCTGGTTACGGCTATTACCCGTCTGGTGCCGCCCATTGCCACCGGCGGAAAATTCCATTACCCTGATGATCCGGTTGCGGAGCTCCGGAAAAAAGTCCACCGCCTGCTGGTGCTTGAAGCCGAAGATATCGCCAGAGACCTGGGCGATGTCCGGCTGGTCAATACCATCCTTCTTGGCAGCCTTTCCACCGACCTGGAATTCGCCGAATCGCTCTGGCAGGAGGTTATTCGTCAGAGAGTCAAAGAGAAATTTGTCGAAATGAACCTTCAGGCCTTTGCCCGCGGACGGCAGTTGGCCGGTTCGGTCAATAAAGGAACGGCCTGAGGAAAAAGCGATGGAAGAAATAATCATTGTTATCAACCCCGGTTCTACTTCCACAAAAATGGCCCTCTTCCGCGCGAAGGAGAAATCAGCCGAGACCAATGTTACCCATTCCTCGGAGCAACTGGCTGCTTTCGACAATGTCGCCGACCAGTTCGAACTACGGATGAAAAATATTGATGAGTGGCTGGCGTCACAGAATATCGATCAGAAAAAAGTGGTCGCGGTGGCCGGACGCGGCGCCCCGCTCCGCCCCCTCGAGGGCGGCGCTTACTGGATAAATGAGAAAATGCTCGACGACCTTCAGCATATGAAATACTCCAACCATGCTTCCAATCTGGGTGCTATTATCGCCGACCATCTCGGCCGACGATATAAAGTGCCGGCGGTCATTGTCGATCCGGTGACGGTCGATAATTTCAGCGACCTGGCGCGGGTTTCGGGGATTCCCGAAATCGAGCGCAAATGCCGATCACACGCCCTGAATATCAAGGAAATCTGCCGGCGTCAGGCGGCGAAGATTGACCGCAGTCTCGAGCAGTGCAATTTCGTGGCGGTGCATATGGGCGGCGGCATTTCGGTGGCGGCGGTGGAAAAAGGGAAAATTGTCGATGTCAACGATGCTCTTCTGGGCATGGGGCCGTATTCGCCCGACCGCGCCGGTGCCCTGCCGATCGGTGCTCTGGTCAAACTGGCCTTCTCCGGTAAGTACACCGAGAAAGAGTTGATCGATAAGCTTTCGCGCAAAGCGGGACTGCTTGCCTATATCGGGCAGTCCGATCTGCGCGAAGTCGAGAAAATGATCGATTCCGGCGACAAAAAGGCCGAGCTCTATTTCCGGGCCATGGCCTACCAGATTGCCAAGGAGATCGGCGCCTGCACCGTCGTGCTGAAAGGAAAACTTGATGCTATCATCCTTACCGGCGGAATGGCCAACTCAAAAAGATTGGTGGATATTCTGAAAGAATATATCTCTTTCCTTGGTGAGGTAATTGTCGTGCCGGGCGAGTTCGAGATGGAGGCTCTGGCGGCCGGCGCCCTGCGCGTGATCGAGAAAAAAGAGGTTCCCAAAGATTATTGACAGGTAAATTATGGCCTATCCTTATGACTTCATAAATTCTTCGGATGAGATCATATCCTCGGGGGCAAAACTCTCGGCCGGAGGCAAAAGAAAAATGGTGGCTGTGGCCGCGGCACAGGATGTTGATGTTATCGGCGCGCTGTCATCGGCCGAGGCTGAGGGGATTCTCGATGCCACCCTGTTCGGTGATAAGATACTGATTGAAAAAATGGCCGCGGAAAGCAATATCGATATTTCCCGAATGACAATTATTGACGAGAAAGATGTCAATAAGGCCGCCTATGCCGCCGTAAGAATGGCCGCCGAGGGGAAAGCCGATGTGATCATGAAAGGATTTGTCTCAACCTCGACACTTCTGAAAACGGTCCTTTCCAAAGATTTCAACCTCCGTACAAGAAACACCCTTTCGCATGTCGCGGTGCTCGATATTCCCGGTTATGGCAAGCTTCTTTCCATGACCGATGGCGGCATGGTGGTCAAGCCGGATCTGGAGCAGAAACTGCAGATTATGGCAAATGCCGTTCTCATATCCCGGGCGCTGAAACTGAACCATATCCGAGTGGCGGTCTCGGGAGTAAACGATAATGACACTAAAGCTTTTCTTGATCGCGCCAAAGAGCTTCATATGCCCGATCTCGAACTGAAAGGCCCGCTTACTTTCGACCGGGCCGCCGGCCGAGGCGGCGATACCGATATTCTCATTTCCGCCTCTATCGAAGAATGCAATATTATCGCCAAGGCTCTGATCAATTTTGCCGGGGCGGTATTTGCCGGGGTCATTGTCGGCGCGAAAGTTCCGGTGAGCCTGGTCTCACGCACTGATACCATCAAGAATAAAAAAGCCTCGGTCTCCCTTGCCTGCCTTATCGCAGACTACTATCAAAAATCGGGGTACGGAGCTGTCCAATGAACGCCTGCAAATCATTTACCGATATTCGGACCGCCGCCCGTGAAAAAGCGGAATCCGGTAATCCTCTCCAGCTTGGCATTATTTCTCCCATCCAGCAGAAGGTTTTGGAAGCCGCAGTCAGGGCCGGGAAACAGGGACTTGTCTTTCCGCAATTCCTCGGCAACAAAAGAGATATTGAAGATATCGCGCGAGTGGCAAAACTCAACCCCGACGACTTCGGCATTATTGAAAGCACGGATCCGATTGCCGATGCCCTTGCTCTTGCCAACTCAGGCAAGCTGGATATTCTACTCGTCTGTAACAACGCCATCTCGGATTTTGTATCAGCGGCAAACAAGGATTCCTCCGGTTTTATTTTTAGAGGGACTCAGGCTACTCATGTTACTCTTCTGATCGTTCCCGGATACCATAAAATGCTTTTTGTCGCCGACGGCCTTATGGTGCAGCCACTCGAAATTACCCAATCCATCTCAATAGTGCAAAATACGGTGACCGTCGCCCGGAAACTGGGTGTGGCTCTGCCGAAAGTGGCGCTTCTGGCGGCGGTGGAGGCAGTTTCGCCCGCCATGCCGGTCACTATGGCGGAAGCTGTCATTGCCAAGATGGCCGACCGGGGACAGATAAAGAATTGTGTTATCGATGGCCCGCTCTCTTTTGACTGCGCTATTAGCGCCGAGGTGGCGCATCATAAGGGGATAAAAAATTCCCCCGTGGCCGGCGACCCGGATATTTTTATCGGACCCACTTTGGAGACGGCTGATGGGATATTCAAGGCCCTATCGCTCTATGCCAAAGCTGAGTCGGCCGGGGTGATTTTCGGCGGGAAGGTTCCCGTGGCCACCGAATACGAAATCCAATCGGTTCAGGATATTGTCAATTCCATAGCCCTGGCAGTATTATTGAAATAGATTTGAAAACGTATAAGTATCTGTGAGCATAACTCTTTCAGATATTGCCAAACTGATTCTCTGTGTCGTAATCTGCCAGCTGGCCGGAGCGGTCGGCTCTGTCCCGAATGTCAATTCAATCCCTACTTGGTACGCCACTCTGAATAAACCATCATTCAATCCCCCCAACTGGATTTTCGCCCCGGTCTGGATTACCCTTTATTTCCTTATGGGTATCGCCGCCTTCTTAGTCTGGAATAAGGGATTGGATACGCCCGGTGTGACCACCGCTCTGATCCTGTTTGTCGTTCAATTAATTCTTAATGCCCTATGGAGCTGGATATTCTTCGGCTGGAAACAAATATTCCCGGCCTTTATCGAAATTGTAATACTCTGGATAATGATTCTGGTGACCATGATTCAATTTTTCAAAATATCTGTCCCTGCCGGAATCCTTCTTATTCCATATATATTGTGGGTGAGTTTCGCCTCAGTCCTGAATTTCAGCCTCTGGAGACTAAACCGGCTCTGATTGGATCAGGAGCCAAATAAACGCGAGTCTTGATTATGGCAGGCAGACGGATCAATTTCGGATTTGTGGCAATAATCGCAGTTATAATTGCCCTTGCCATATATGCCTTCTTTGCGAAAAGAGAATCACTAAATATCGCCCCTGTTCAACTGAAAAGCATGCTCGATTCCAAATCACGCCTCAGGCTAATTGATGTCCGCCAGCCCTCCGAATTTGCCGTCGGGCATATCGCCGGGGCCGAGTTGCTGCCCCTTAGCGATATTCAACAGGGGAAGTATAATCTTGATAAAAGCGACACTATTATTCTCTATTGTCGCAGCGGTCGCCGCAGCGGCATTGCCGCCAAAATTCTGAAAGACTCCGGCTATGAATATGTCAGAAACCTTGCCGGGGGGATACTTAAGTGGGAATATGGCCTGGTTTCGGACTCATCCAGCGCTGAATAATTGTGACAAGAATATGCATCAGATTGCAGCAAATTGCTATCAGGTTACTCATATTTCGCGATCAAAAACACCTTTTCTATCTGTTATCTACTTGTCTTTCAACGAATTAATTTTGTGGCATATGAATTGCTTTCTAATTGGCACTATTAATATATTAACGTGTGGAGTTATGCGTAAAACCATTCTTAAACTGTTGCTTTGCTTCGTCGTGGTGGCCGTGCCGGCAAAAATCTGGGCCACCCCTATGATGGTTGAGCATATCTACAACGATTGGTTGTTTCAAGAGGATAGCCACCGTTACATGTACTCTTCCTATGTCGATTTCTTCGACAATACCCCCAGCGGCATAACCGCCGGGTATAGGTTCGGGACCGATCCCACGCTGCAGCACGAGTTAACTTGGGGACATTCGCTCCCCTCGGATCTTCGTGTTCCGCCGGGACGGGTCTTAAGAGCCAAGTTGTGGATCGATGCTGCGAAAGTAGATGCGAGCAATAACTATGTCAGGATTCAGGAGACATTGGACTGGAACCCGCTTAACCGGTGGGGGGAAGACAATAGCACCTACGATCTGACAAATGTTACTGTAGCCGATTTCTGGAATAATAGTCCGCTCACAGCTAACATTCGTGCCGGAGAAATGAGACTGTGGATTTATCATGCGGCTTTGATGGTTGATTACCGTCCGACCGCCGTTCCGGAACCGGCCACGATGGCCCTCTTCGGTTTGGGATTGACCGGCCTCGGTCTTCTCCGCCGTAGGAAATAACACGATCCCAGGTTTGGGTAACCACCAGAGGCGTAAGCTCCTGGTGGTTTTTTTTGCCCAAAATCCCATTTAATCTTTGTCGTTTCCGGATTTCTCCTGTTAACAAATGGCAGAGTCTTACCTGGTTCGGTTGACCTTTAACCCGACTCCCCTTATATTGTCGCCATTGCGATTGAATCCGATTATTGCGGCGAAAAATTAGTGACACAATGAAAAACCCGGTGCTCAAATATATTCTGGAATTCCTGCGCCATTATTTCGGTGGCCTGTACAACCGCATTGACCAGCATCATCTCTTCCTGCTCAGCGGCGGGCTGGCCTTCTCTCTTTTTGTCTGTATCATCCCCTTTGTCCTTATCATTTTCTCGGCGTTGGGGAATATTCTGGGAAGTTCCTCGCTGGAGACACAATTGAATGCCTTTGTCGATAAAATCATTCCCTACGATAAGTACGGCGCCTTCGTGAAAAAATTAATTTTCGACCGCGTGGAAGAGTTCAAGGTTTATAAAAATATCGCCGGAATAGTCGGCGCTGTCGGGCTTTTTCTGGCCGCAAGCGGCCTTTTCAGCAGCATGAGGACCATTCTCAACCGCGTCTTTGTCATTGATAAAGGGAAGCAGATACTAATCGGCAAGCTGCGCGATTTCGGGATGGTTATTCTGGTGATCGGCTTCTTCCTCGTTTCGACCGCCATCCTGCCCGGTCTCGGTCTTCTCAAAGGGGCGGCCGCCAAAACCGAGCTTCTGAAATGGTTTCGTTTCAGCGAAGTGCAGAACATTGTCTTTGCCGTGGTTTCTTATCTCGCCATTTTTGCCGCCTTCTTCACTCTCTATTATCTGGTTCCTTATGCCAGAATGCTTGTCAGGGTTCCGGCCCTGAGCGCTTTCTGGGCGGCTCTATTCTGGGAGATTGCCCGGAGAATATTCGGCTACTATATAACCAACATTGCCTCGTTTAAGCAAATTTATGGTACTTATGTCCTGCTTGTAGTGGTCGCTTTCTGGATATATTACTCTTCAATAATATTCATTCTTGGCGCCGAAATCGGCCAGTTGTACCGCGAGCGGCTATCCCGCGCCCATCCCACTGCCTGACAAATATCAGTTTTGTGCCTTGTAGGGGTCGACCGACGGAGGCTGTCCCATAAGTTTTGGTTGATTGGCATTGATGGAGCGATTAATATGGTGGTGAATTGGAGGAAGAGAGATGATATATCGTCGCGAGGATGTTAATCAATTGGGGTT
>Ga0315275_10005983_pt1 | contig 11583 bp, 14 predicted proteins | sample YL17G03_0_MG_FD_205557 | JGI IMG/M metagenome (GOLD analysis project Ga0315275, IMG submission 205557) | Sediment microbial communities from Yellowstone Lake, YNP, Wyoming, USA - YL17G03_0 | ecosystem: Environmental > Aquatic > Freshwater > Lake > Sediment | place: USA: Wyoming | collected... | reverse complement strand
CTTGGGTGGCCGCTTTGACACTTTGCCGCTTGACGAACCTCGTGATTTCGTTATAGAGACGGTCTTCATCCCCGTCTATCTTGAAATCGGCCGTTATCGGAATGCGTTTTGTGAAGATTTTTCGCGCGATCCACGTCCCGTCCGGCTGCCGCTCTGGGAAATAGACCATGGCTTCTTTTGTTCGGCGCAGATAGAAGGGTGCACGGTGCCGTTCCATGGCCTCCCGGATCGAGCGGACATCGGCATAAACGTCAGGGTCGAGGAGCTGGAGGAATAGCGAAAAATTCTCGGGATTTCCCTTATGGGGTGTCGCCGTCATGAGCAGGATATGGTCCGAGGTGTCTCTTAAGAGTTCGCCGAGGGCATAACGGGCCGTCTTTCGCGAAGGCGGCGTCCAGGACATCCGGTGGGCTTCGTCGACGATGACCAGGTCCCAATGCACTTGCCGGAGGCCGGGTAGTATATCTGTCCTTTTTGCCAGGTCGAGGGACGTAATGACCTTCTTTTGCTCCAGCCATTGGTTGACGCCGTATTGTTCTTTGATATCGCCGCCCTTTAGTACGATGAACTTCTCATTGAACTTTTCTTTAAGCTCACGTTGCCATTGGAAGGTCAGGTTGGCGGGGCAGACGATCAGGATCTGATCGGCCATCCCGCGCAGTTGGAGTTCTCTTAGGAGCAGGCCGGCCATGATCGTTTTCCCAGCGCCGGCATCGTCGGCTAGGAGGAACCGGACACGCGGCAACTTGAGAAGATAATCGTATACGGCCTCGAGCTGGTGCGGCAGAGGATCGATCCGGGAAATGGATAGGCCGAAATAGGGGTCGAATTCGTAGGCTATGCCGAGAGAATAGGCTTGAAGGCCGAGGCGAAGAAGCTTGCCGTCGCCGTCGTAGGTGAAGACTGAATCGAGGATCGTCAGGGAGGCGAGGTCGGTATCAACGAGGTGCACTTTCCGAAAGCGACTGGACGTCATGCCGACAAGTCCGAGAACCCAGATATTCTCGTTCTCACGACGAAGGGTCTCGATACGCATCGGCTCGTCGAAAAGCGGGCCGGAGAGAATCTGTCCTTCACGGAGGTTTCCGGAGCTGTCTTGTGTCTTCTGACTCAATGGATCAGTTCCTCAAACGGATCCGTGACTGCACGGCTATCGGAAGAATGACGTCGCGATATTTCCCGGGCACATAGAAATCGCGAAGGACATCATCCGCTATGCCCCAAATGAAATTGGCGATCCAATTGAGCCTGGATTGTACCAATTCAGCTTTCTCCAAGCCTACCCCCTGCTATTCCGGTAGCCAACTGATAATAATACAGGTAAATAAATCCTGCAATGGCAAACTATCTATCAGGATACGGGAATCGTAAAGTCCCCTCTTCCTCAACGCTACCGTCGTCTTAATCTTCCCCGCGTGCCTTGAATTGTACCGGATCGTGATTTCGCCCTTTCCCTCGATCAACAACAGATGCTCGACCTTGCCGAATCTTGGTATAACACCATCCCCTTTGTTTGCAGATCAGAAGCAGATCCGGGACAGCGACGGATTGAGCCCGATAAGGAGCTTATAATCGCTGGCGCCGCTTCTTTCGGCCAAGACGTCGGCGGTGAGGGTGGATGGACACAAAGACCTGGCCGCCCATCTGGACAGGATAGCCATCCGAATAGCCGATGCCGACGGTCGCCAAATTATGTATCCCCTTTTTGATTCGGAAAATCAACCCATTCGACTCCCCGGGCTGAAGCCCGGGGTATGCTCAGGGTTGATACTGAGCGGCGCTTTTTACCCCGATTTAAAAATCGGGGTTTGGCGCCGTCGAACGTATCAAGTAAGCTCGATAAGGAGTTTTTTTCCGAGCGCGAGCGCGACTCGCTCGATTGTCGATAGCTTGATGTCTTCCGCATGGTTTTCGATGCGGGAAATGGCGCTCTTCTTCGTTTTCAACCGGCGGGCCAATTCCTCTTGGGTTAAGCCCGAATCTTCCCGAGCTTGACGGAGGAGAACTCCGATCTTGAATTTTTCATATCCGTTCCCATAATTCTTGGCAAAATCTCGATCTGAGCTTTTTCTTTTTTCGACATACTTTTTAAGGTCATCCATCCGCGCACCGCCCTTTAAAATAATCCCGCCGATACCTTTCGGAGAGAGCGATCTCTCGGGCTGGGGTTTTTCGGCTTTTCTTCGCGAATCCATTTGTCAATATTAATGTCGAATGCCTTGCGAAAAAACAGAGAATACGATAAGCATTCGACCCAGATTGAACCCGGCATTCCCATATTTCTGCGCTTCCCGCCAATTTTTTGAAATAGATATCGGGAACTCGATCAATCTCTCGGATCATTTCCAGTGTCCATGTCACTCGCTTGGCGATTTTGCCCGGAAGCGCGTTAAGAAATTCCTCGACAGGACAAAAACCTGACGGAGTTCGATAAAAGAGGACTTGCTTCCTCTCGTTCATATGTTAGCTCACATGTTAACCATTGTCAACCTGAGATTCATTTGTTGTCCCATTAAAAGAAACGTAAGCTGGATGATTAATTCTCAATGGTGCTGGGAATAGATACACGTCAAAAGTAGATTCGCGGCAGCGACGGATTGAGCCCGATAAGGAGCTTATAATCACCGACGCCGCTTCTTTCGGCCAGGGCGTCGGCGGTGAGGCCGGTCTCTTTGGCCCGGTCGATCAGGATTACCTCGTCCCCGACCTGAATGTCTTGGTCGTTTTTCAAGTCGACCATCGTGTGGTTGGCGGTAACGGCCGGCAGGACGGGAAATTTTCGATTCCTGATGGACACGAAGGCCCGCCCGCCCATCTGGACAGGATAACCGTCCGAATAGCCGATGCCGATGGTCGCCACGCGCATTCTTTCCTTAACCTTGAAGGCCCGCAGGTAAGAGAGAGATTCTCCCGGCCTGAGGTCCTTGATGAAAACGACCGTCGCCAAAAGCCTGAGAACAGGCTTAAGGCGGAGGCCGTCCTCTTTCCTGGTCCGGGCGTTGGGATAGTAACCGTAAAGAGCAATTCCCGGCCGGATCATGTCGAGGAAGAAGTCCGGAGATTCGAAGAGGCCGGCGCTGCTGGCCGCGTGCCGGATGCCCAGAGAGATGTTTTTTGACTTCGCCGCAGCGCAGACGTCCATAAACCGTTTCATCTGCTCCCGGTCGAATTCGGGGTCCTCGGTCAGAGTCGTGCAGACGCCGTCGATCTTGATCGAGGAGAGGGAGGCGATAGTTTCGATGAGGGGCAGGGCCCGGTCGGTGGAGACTCCGGTCCGGCCCATTCCCGTGTCGACGTCGATGTGGACCGACGCTTTCATCTTCAGTTTCGAAGCCCACTCGTCGAGATCGCGGGCCTCTTCGGAATAGACAGTCTGGCTGATCCGCTGGACGACGATCGCCTCTCCATCCTCCCGGCCATAGGGGCCGAAATTCAGGATCGGACAGCGGATGCCGGCCTCTCTCAGTTCTCCGGCCTCCCCCAGTTTTCCGACCATGAGGGCTGCGGCGCCGGCCTTCTCCAGCGCCTTCGCCGCCTCGACCAAACCATGGCCGTAAGCGTTCGCTTTGACCACGGCCATGACGGGCACCTTGGCCCGCTTTTTGACCTGATCGTAATTCCAGAGGATGTCGTTCAGACTGACTTCGATCCGGGGATCCCGTTGTCCGGCCGGCCTTTGAAGCGGTGGCTGAAGCGGCCGCCGGTCTTCGTCCCGCATGCGAATCGCTTTTTCCGGCCGGGCCAGGACGGCCAGAGACCCCGCCCCAAGAGCATCAAGAAATTTTCTTCGTTCCATGGCTTCCTTTCCCTTTCGACCCGGCAGGCCATATCCTCTTGATTCAATCCCGACTCCGCGGGAAGCGATTCAGGCCGAGATTATTCGGGCGAGATCAACGAGGTTCGCCGCGCGGACATGTGACATATTTGAACCATTACTTTAATATTGTCAAGATTCGAATTTATCGTTCCCTCCCAATCATCAATTCGACGTCGGCACGATTTTTGCGAGGAGTCCCAGGCATAGCTTGGCTAAGCGCGCGATGTCGTCGTCGCCGAAGCCGAAATAGTCGTGTACGCTCGAATTGCGCGCGTCAATGAGTTCCATCCATTTATCCGGTTCGGTGATCAAACCCAACCGGGCCGCTTGGCGGACGGCGGCCTTGGGAGACGGCACGTCGAGCCCCTCGTCCTCGGCCCGGCGCTTGAGTTCCCGCCACCCATATTCGACCGCGACTTCGAACGCCTTGGTCAAGGCCAGCCGAGGCAAGGCATCGCCTTTTCGCCGCCGTTCGTATGCGCGGAGGCCTTCCTTCAAATGGGCCAGCGATTCATGCAGCTTTGTGGTTCTTTTTGATTCCATGGAGCATCCCTTTCAGAAATGAAAAGCTTTCCCGGTCTCCGTCGAGGAAGACCGGTTCGTAATCGAGTCCCTCCCAGAACCAGTCGGGAGCAGCGTCCAAATTGACCACGTCGACGTTGCGGACGAGGTCCTCGGCGAGGTCGGCCGCGATGCGGCGGAGAGCCAGGAATTCGTCTCCTTTGATCGGCGCCGCCGGACGGGTGAGGCCGAGATCCCAATCGGAGAAAGCTTTGGCCCGGCCCTTCGCTCTCGATCCGAGAAGCACGACGGCAATTCCGGGATTTCGCCGGAGCAGGGCGGCGATGATCGGGCGGATTTCATCGAAATGCTCGGCCAGAGCGGGCATATCGCCGGCGGGGACGATCAGCTCGAGGGGATCGCGGCCGAGGGCGCGGGCAATTTTAAGGAAAGCGGAGGCGAAAACGGGTTTCCCCCGGAAATAACCGAGGATCGTGTTCCTGTGAACGCCGATCCGAGCTGCGAACCGGGAAGCGCTCGGAAAGCCCAAGGCATTCATCCGTTCGGTGACGGCCCTGCGATCGAGGACATATCTCATTTTTTCTCTCGTTTTATATTGAATCATAGGGGGAACGAAAAGTCAATATTATATGCATGTGCACATATTATTAGTCCATTTAATTCAGAAAAGTCAACGTTCGGAGGGCGGAAGGCAGTAATATCCGTCCCCAAGAAGCTTGAAGAAACACCGGGCGCAGGCTTCGAGATCGCCGGCCGCGTCATGGGGGCGATCGTAGGGGACTCCGAACAAATGGACATGAAGCTCGACGAGGGTCGGCCATTTGAATCCCGCGCCCCCCCATCTCGGCAGGCAGCAGACCTCGGTCGTCGTCTCCATCGTGCATACGCCGGGGAGGTCGAGGAACCGCAAGCGTTTATTCAAGCGGACGAGCTCAGCCCCGACGACGCCGAGGTCGAAGGCGAGATTATGGGCCACGAGGGAGATCTCGGGGTTGTCGGCGGCCTCCAAAAACTCATCCAGGACTTCGTCCAAGTCTTTCCCCGTCCGGACGGCCCGGGCGTGCGAAATTCCATGGATCTCCGTGGCCTCGGCCGGAATCCGGAATCCCTCGGGCCGGATGATATGACTGCGGACGCCCTCCGTGTTTCCGCCCGGGTCAAAAATACCCCAGGCGAGCTGGACCAGGCGGGGCCAGACGGAAACGTCCCGCGGGGACGCGTTGCGGCGGCTGGGCAACCCCGTCGTTTCGCAGTCGAAAAAAAGAAGCCTGGCGTTCATTCCTGCGAGAATCGTATCTCCGCCGCGCGGACGAAGTCAAGGACGTAAGACATGCCGGAGTCATTCGTCGCTGGATGCAGTTCTCTCAACGGTGTATTGAATTTTAGAAAAATCTTTTATTTTGCGAGGAGCTCGAAATATTCCATTCGATTTATACCGGAGGATCTAATAAGGTTCTTGATGACGAAAACCGGCACATCCGCTCTGGCGGGGATGACTAATGGACGAGGAGTTCCGGGTTTCGTCATGACGATATGACTTCCCTCCTGACGGTCGACCGAATACCCGATTTTCGAGAAGACCGAAATAAGGGTACGATAATTTTGCGGCGTCAAGCGCGGCATCGGGCCGAACTCTGGTCGACGACAAACGGAAGAGGAACCCAGATTTCTGTTCTCGATGAGGTTTTTTTTGCCGGAGGAGCGTTTGGCTTCTCCGGGACGAAACCGCAATCCTTGAGAACCCGGTCCAATACTCCGCGCTCATAACAGGACATGATGAAAAGGCGAAGCGCCTCTATAAGATTCTTTTCAGCTTCCTTCGCCGTATCCCCGGCGGAGCTTACATCAAGAGCCGGGCACCAGGAGACATAAGCCCCCCCTTCCCTCTTCAGCCGAAAAGGAAGTCTAACCATCAAATAAGCTTTGGTTTTCATGCCGTTTCTGAAATTTGCAGAATAATCATAACCCATCTTTTCCTCCTAGGTCAAATCGCGGAATTTTCCACCTGTGTCCGAATCCAATCGACGAGATTCTCCTCGACACTACATTAAGACACGCGATAATCATGGATTTTCTCATTCAGATATTGCGAGTTACCCTCCTCTTGAGAAAAATCCCTCCCGCATTCATCCGCTATGATAGAAATTCGGCTCAATAGGGAAATGGGTATTGTATCTCCTTATTTCGGATATTTTGGCATGAATTATGCATTATTTTATTCGAACGAGGACGAAGGCCGAGACCGAACAAATGATGGTTGAACAAGCCAAGAGCGGCCGGCCCGAAGCCCTCGAACAGATCTACGTGAGAAACCGCGACCGGATCTTCCGTCTGGCGCTCCGCTACATCCGATCTTCGGAGGACGCTGAGGACATCGTCCAGGACACCTTCATCAAGGCCTTCACCGGGATCAACACCTTCGACTTGAACCTGGGATCGAGCCTTCCGGCCTGGCTCAACCGGATCTGCGTCAATTGCGCGATCGATCATCTCCGGATCCGCAAACGGCGCGGGGGCGTCATGGCTTCCTTGGATGCCCTGTCCCGGGATCCCCCGTCCGTCGGCCCGTCCGCGGAACAGATCGCCATCGAGCGGCGCGACCTCCAATGGGTTCAGAACGCCGTCAAAATCCTTTCACCCCGACAGCAAATAATCTTTACAATGCGCTATCTGGAACACTTGAACATCCGCCAGATCGCCGTGCGGATGGATTGCAGCGAGGGTAATATCCGCTCCCTTCTCTTCCGGTCCGCGTCCAAACTGAAAAATGTCTTCCGGTCCGAATCCTGAACGAGGCCGCCCCATCCGGAAAAGCCGGCTCGGTTGCTTTTAAGGAGCTTCTATATGAATATGGGTATCGTTTTTTTGACCGTCTTGGCCATGGGTCTTTTGCCCCTATCGTCGGCCCAGAACCAGGCCGACCTTTTCAAATCGGGCCGCATCCGGCTCGCCGAAGAGGTTCGCCTCTCAGCCGATTTCCCGGCCGGCCTCCGTCTGAATCCTTGACCACGCCTTATAGCCCACCGCCTTGAGCGTCTAAACTTGCGTTTACTAAAAATTTATGAATTAATCAGGTTAACAGGGTATGGATTATGCACTTGTGGCTGATGGAGAGCTTCTGTTCTTCTTCGGCATTCTCGTGGGCAAGAATAAACCGTTCTCGATCGAAGCGGGCTTCATCTAGGATTTAAGGAAGACGGAATTGAAGGAGGAGGTCAACAAATGAGACTCGCATTCAAACTATTTTCATGCTTTTTAGTCGTCGCCGCGCTGGGGTTCAGCCAAACGGCTCCCCCAACTGCCGGCCTTGAACTCTCCGACGCGGTTAAGGCGGGAGATTTGGCCAAGGTCATGGCGATCGTCGAAAAAAAACCCAGGATCGTCAACATCCCGAATCCGAACGGAGAGACGATCATTTTCGGCGCTCTCGTCGAGCGTCGGGCAGAAATCGTCGAATACTTGATCTCCAAAGGGGCGGATGTCAACGTCCAAAACAATTTCCATATGGCTCCACTCCATATCGCCTGCGTGCGCGGTCTCCCCCTCGGACTCGTCAAGCTCCTAGTGGAGAAAGGTGCGGATGTCAACGCCGTCTCGAAATACCAAGGGAAGCCTTTGGATTTGGCCGATGAAAGCGGCGACGAGTCGGTCGTCCGTTATCTGACGTCCAAAGGCGCCCGCTATACGCCTCTTGATTTCGAGACCTACAAGCTCTCCTCCAACCTCCACCGGATCGCTTTCCCTTGGGGGATGAGGAACAACCTGATCGTTTTCGACGGATCGGATGGCCTTCTGGTCATCGACACCGGTTTCAGCAAGCGGGCCCTCGAAGCGTTCAAAAAAACCGTTTCCGGATTCGCCAAAGGCGATATTCAATACGTGGTCAACACCCATTCCGACTGGGATCATACGGCCGGCAACGCGGGCTTGGCTCCTTCCGAGGCGGCCGTCATCGACGCCGGGCGGCTGGACAACGAGGATCTAAAGAGCATCCTGGCCAAGTCGGATAAACCCATGACCGGACGCTCCGGACGAATCCTCCCCGCGCCGTATATGATGAAATTCAATGGTGAGACCATCGACCTCATCCCCTACCCCGGCCTTCATTCCCAAGTCGACATGATGATCTTTTTCCCGAAGCCGGGAGTCGTCTGCATGGGCGACCTTCTCCTCTCCCAGAGTTGCCCCGCCGTCCGGGATGCGGGCGGCTATCTCGAGTTTTTGGACAAGGTTCTTGACGTCTTTCCCGCTGGCACCGTGTTCATCAGCGGCCACGGCCGGGACCTGACGGCGGTCGGAGTGAAAAAATATAGGGACGACATAGCCGCAATGTTCGAGATCGTCAAGAAAGAATATGCCGCCGGGAAAACCGTTGAAGACATGATCGGGGCCGACGTCCTCAAGGCCTACAAGGCCGATTACTCCCATCTCGACTGGCTGGGGCCCGATTCCTGGATCCGAAGGATCGTCCGAAGCCTCGCAACGGGCAGTACAAAATAATTAAAAGGATATTTCCGTGCCATCGTCGATTTTGAAGCCAACGGAGGCTGGACGGATGCCCGCCAAGAAGGACATGCGCTGAATTTAAAAACGCAGGGAGAGGCAGCTCAAGCCGCCGTCCAGCTTGCGGAATTCCGAAACATCCACGGACAGCACTTCGTATCCCAGCCGCTCTATGGTTTTTCGTGTTTTTTCAAAACCGGCCGGAACCAGGACCCGGCCGTTGACCCAGATGGAATTGGCGGCGTAGGCTTCGGTCGAAGCGACCGGAACAATCTCAAAATGAGACAGCAACGGGTGGTTGAGAAATTCACTGCAGGCCAGCAGGCGGTTATTTTCAATGTAAGCCACGCCGGTTTTCAGATGCAATATGTCGCGGAGAAGAATAGGGGTCGCGGAATAACCATGTTTTTCCATAATGGCGACAAGCTGCCGGGCCCCTTCCTCATTGGTTCGTGCCGAAACACCGATGTAAAACCGGTCCCCGGCCATAAAGACGTCCCCGCCCTCCAAGGTACCGGGAGCGGTAATACTTTCCGGACGATCATAAAACCGCTGTAAAGCCTCGGCCACTGCCTTCTCCTCTCCCCGGCGGCTGGGGGCGCCGGGACGGGTGATGACGGCCGTGTTTTCGCAGACGATGGCCGTATCCTCGATAAAAACCGAATCGGGAAATCGATCGTCCGCCTCGAGAACCGTGACCAATAGGCCGCAGCTTCGCAAAGCGGCAATGTAAGCGTCATGTTGGGCCAGCGCTTTTTCATAGGTGGGAGGGCCCAAGCCGGCCGTGGACAGCCCTTGGGCCAGGTTCCGGCCAGGTTTCCTGACCATCGCATTTTTAAATACTTTCATATGTCTTCATAATATTTTATAGGGAAATAGGTATCGTGTCTTCCTATTTGTTAAAGGGATCGTTTTATTGACAGAATTTTTGGGCCGGAGTAGCATGAACATCCATGCCCCTCCCCAAAAAATCTCGGCTCGTCCTGGTCCTGGCGGCGGCTCTCCTGTTTCTCGTTCTGTTCCTGGTCAAGGTCAAGAACGAGATGCACGATTTCCAGGTCAATTACACGGCGGGCCTCCGCCTCGGCCAGGGCGAAACCATCTACCGCCCATGGAAACCCGATCCCGGATGGGAAAACGACGGCCATTGGCAATTCAAATACTCCCCCTTTTCCGCGCTTGTCTATCTTCCGCTCTCGTTCCTGCCTATGACCGCAGCCAAAGGCGTGTGGTATGCCCTGATCCTGGTTTCGATCGGGACGCTCATCGGCGTATCCTTGAAACTCGCGGCCTTCCAAGCGGACCAAGCGGTTGTGGGGGCCTTTCTTTCTTTCCTCATTCTGGCCAAGTTCTTCCTCCGGGAGCTTCAACTCGGTCAGATCAACGCCGTGATCACGGCCATCTTGATTGTCATGACCTGGCTGTTGGTCAAGCATGAGGACGCGCCATCCCCCGGCCGGGAGAGAACAGCCGGTCTGCTCTGGGGTCTGGCCTCCGCCCTCAAGCCCTACGCCGTTATCTTTCTCCCTTATTTCATCCTCAAACGAAAGTGGCGGGCGCTCGCCGCGGGGATCGCCGTCCTGGCCGCGTCGCTCTTCGTCCCCGCCCTCTTTTACGGCGTTCAAGGCAATTGGATCGTCATCAGGGAATGGATCACCAGCCTCTCGGAATCCACGTCCGCGCTGATCACGTCTCAGGACAATGTCTCGCTCCTGGCTTGCCTGAATAAATGGACGGAGAACTCGACGCTCGCGGTCATTCTCTTCGGAGCGGCCGTTGCTCTCCTGGCCGTCTTGACCCTGGCCTTCATTCTCCGAGGGAAAAGCGCGCCCAGGCCGGCCGTGTTGGAATGCGCTCTCCTCATCGTCTTCATCCCTCTCCTCTCGCCTCTGGGCTGGGATTATACGTTCCTCTCCGCCTTCCTGGCCGTCGCGCTCATCATTCGCCATTTCGCCGTTTTCCCCCGGCCCTGGAAGATCCTGCTGGCGATCGACCTAGCCGTCATCGCCCTCTCCCTCTACGATCTGCTCGGACGGCGGCCCTACGGGCAATTCATGAACTGGTCCGTGCCGACGGTCAATTTTCTGATTATCGTCGCCGCTCTTTTTTACCTCCGGATGAAACGGACCGCTTGAGGATGTCGCCTCATGCGAAATGAACGCAGGCTCATTTTCATTTATGTCCTGACGCTGGCCGGCATCCTCATCTGGCTGGCCGCGATCATCCTGGCGCCCTGGCTCCGCAGCCGGTCCAGCGGCTTATCCCCTTACCTTTACGCTTGCTTCTCCCCGCTCTGCCATCAGGTCCCGGGACGTTCATTCGGGCTTTTCGGCTTCCCCTTGGCCGTCTGCGCCCGCTGTCTGGGGATTTATGCCGGCTTTCTCGGCGGAATGTTTCTCTATCCTATCCGCCGGAATTTCGCCGGCGTCCGCCTCCCCAGAACGGCCTTCCTCCTGGCCCTCTCCGCCCCCATCGTTCTCGACACCGCAGCCAATGTGCTGGGCCTGTGGGCCACGTCCAATCTCGTCCGCTTTTTTCTCGGATTTTTCTGGGGATTGATCCTACCCTTTTATTTCCTGACCGGATTGGGCGAACTTGCATTAGAGGTTCATAAAAAATAGAATAAGAAACACCGGTGACGGGCGCGAGGAGGCCGGTCGCCGAGAGGAGAGACGGATGAACGGTCAAAAACCGCGTTTGCTCAGGCCCGCTCTCATCGGCGGCGCGGCCGCCGGGATCCT
>Ga0315275_10005982_pt1 | contig 11583 bp, 17 predicted proteins | sample YL17G03_0_MG_FD_205557 | JGI IMG/M metagenome (GOLD analysis project Ga0315275, IMG submission 205557) | Sediment microbial communities from Yellowstone Lake, YNP, Wyoming, USA - YL17G03_0 | ecosystem: Environmental > Aquatic > Freshwater > Lake > Sediment | place: USA: Wyoming | collected... | reverse complement strand
GATGGCCGACGCCTTCGACCCACAGCACGCCGGTCGGCTGGAGGAGCCGGCGCGGCTGGAAGCTCTGCCTCAGCCGGCGGTCGTCGCGTTGCTGCGGCTTGAAGGCGCCGAGACCGTGGTCGACTACAGCGCCGGCACGGGCATCTACACCGTGGCTGTCGCCGAAGCTGTGCCGCAAGGTCGCGTGATCGCCGTCGAGGCGCTGCCGCTGCTCGCACAGATGCTGCGCGACAAGATCACGCCGGAGCTGGCCAAGAGGCTCGAGATCGTGGAGACGGACGACAACGCGGTGCCCGCGCCTGACGACGTGGCCGACCGCGTCGTGATGGTCGATGTGCTCCACCACCTGTACGACCAGCCTGGGGCGCTGACCGAAGTCGTGCGACTCCTACGCCCCGGCGGGCTGTTCGTCGTCGTGGACTGGGGTGACCGCGAGCGGCCGGTCGGACCGCCGCTGGATCACGTCCTGGGTGTCGCCGCGGTGCGCGACATCGTCCGCGCGATGGGCCTCGAAGAAGTCGAGGCCCATGAGCCGGGGACGGAGCTGCCCTACCACCTGGTGGTGGTCGCGGCGAAGCCGTAGCCGGCCTGCGCGCTCAGTGCTGGCAGGCGCCTTCGAGCCCGACCACCGGCAGGGCGCCCTGGATGTAGGCCGCCACGGCCGTCTGAACATCTGGGCCCATTCCGGCATGCACCGCGATGCCGACCTGGTTGAACCCCATCAGCGGACGCCCGCCGATGCCGTCGACGACGATGGCGTCGACGTTGTGCTCGGCCAGCAAGAGGACCGGCGCCATGCAGCCGCCCTCGGTGTGCGGGGCGTTGTGAAGGATCTCCACCTCGCCCACCTTGCCGCCGGCCACGTCGACCATGGTGAAGCACTCGCAGCGGCCGAAGTGGCCGGAGCGACGGGCTTCGAGCCCGCCGGGCATTTCGGAAGGGATGGCGACGCGCGTCTTCGTGGTCATCTCGTCGGTCATGACTCTCTCGCTCTCGTTTGTGGATTCGTCGGTACGTCGATCTATGCTTGGCCGCCGTGGCCGCCCCGGTGGTGGCCGCCGTCGGCGCCGCAGCCCCGGCCCCTGCCGCGGCCTCCGTGGCCCATCCCGCAGCGCCCCGCAGGATCCCAGCAGGTGCCCACGCCGGGCGCCGCGCAGGAGGGGCATACGGCAGGGGGTAGCGCATCGAGGGCGGCGGCCCAGACGGCGCCGCACGAGGCGCAGCAGAGCTGCCGCCGCTCGACGCGATACTGACCGCCGCCGATGAGGATCGCCTTGCCCGCGACCAGCGCCTCCGCGACCGTGGCGCGCCCGCGTTCCAACACACGGCCGACGGTCTGTCGCGACACACCCATCGCCGCAGCCGCTTGCTCGTGACTGAGGCCCTCAAGATCGACGAGGCGGATGGCCTCGAGCTCGTCGACCGCGAGGGGCAGTTGCTCGAGCTCGCGGCCGGGGACGCCGGCGGGCTTGAACAGCGTCACATGGGGCACGCCGCCTACCGCACGCTCAATCGGCGGGCGCGCCACTGACCATCTCCAAAGTTATTAGCATATGCTCATTGTAGCTGGGCATGACACGGGATTCAACGCGCGGGTGCTTCATCCGGCAGGGCCGGCTCAGCGTGGCCCGGCGCCGGGGGCAGGGCACGGGGCGCCGAAGAAGAGCCGGTCGTCTCGATGACAACCGCCTTCTTCGGGGGCTCCGACGGGTCCGGCGGATCGAGCCGCAGATAGGCGCTGCCCAGCCGCCGTGCAGGCTCGCTTCGGCTCAGCGCCAGACGCAGGGCGGCCCGGCGAAGCAGCGGCCGCGTCAGTCCTTCGGCGTCGCGAAGGTCCTGCACCACATACGCGCCGACCGCGATCAGCGCACGGGTCGTGGTGCGCCCGCCCAGGCTGCGCTCGCTGCCCCGGGCGGTGTCCTTGCGACGGCCGCGGCCCGGCCCGGCGCCGTCACATGCCGGCCCTCCACGCCGCTGCCGGCCATACCTGGGTCTTCCGTCTCCGTTCATGGCTACTCCATTCCTCCTCAGGCCCAGTGACCGCTCACGGTGGGAGCCTCTACCGCTGCCAGCTCGCCGCGCTTGAGAGCGGCCAGCGCGTCGCTCACGCTGATCCCGTTGCCCGCCTGGTAGATGGCGATGTTCGCGGCCGCGAGGACCTTGTGCGCGTTGGGGCCGACGTTGCCGGTGATGACCGCCTCGGCGCCTTGCGCCGCCACGGTGCTGCCGGCCTGCACGCCGGCGCCGCCGCCGGCGTCCACGTTGGCGGCGTTGTCGTGAGCCCGCCACTGGCCGGTCTCCGTATCGGCGACGATGAACCAGCGGGCGCGGCCGAACCTCGGGTCGACCAGGGAGTCGATATCGCTGCTCTGCGCACTGATGGCTACCTTCATGATCTCTCCTCTTCTCGATTCTCAGCGGTGGCGGGCGCCGCCACGTAGAACGATCGGTCTTCGTGGGTGTGCAGCTCCAGGGCGCCTTCGGTGACGAGCGCGGTGGCCGCCTTGAGCGCTTCGCTGTGGTGGATCCCCAGGCCGGCGGCGATGTCGGCCACCGTGCACGGACGGCGCGAGAGCAGTGCCAGGATGTCCGCGTGGCGCGCGACCCGGTCGCCGTCGGCGGGCACGGTGTCGGCGATCACCTCGGCGTGGGGCGTGAACAGGCCGGTGAGCTCCTGCATAGAGCCGGCCGAGACCGGCGCCACGAACGACTCCGCCGGCGGGCGCACCGCCGTGTTCAGCTGGATCCGGTCGGGGGCGATGCGCGCCGCCACCTCCGCGAGCCGCTCCACTTCGGCCACCATCCCCGTGACGCCGGCGAGCAGCATGACCTCGAGCCACAGCTGCCCTCGGTAGCCGCTGCGGAACGCGATCATCCCGCCGACTACGTCGGCAAACCGCAGTGCCCTGTGTGGACGGTTGATGAGCTGGAACAGGCCGTCATCCGGGGCGTCGAGCGACGGCAAAACGATGTCGGCGGCCGCCAGCCCTCGGCGTACAGTCGGGTGGCTGAGCAGCGCTCCGTTTGTGATGACCGCCACGGGCACATCCGTGAGCCGCTTGATGCCGGCGACTACGTCACCGATCCCCGCATGCAGGGTCGGTTCGCCCGACCCGGCGAGAGCGATGACGTCGGGCTCGGACTCGAGCTTGGCGCGGACCTGAGCCACAACATCCGACGGGTCGACCCAGCGTTGCCGGCGCACCGTCTTGCGCGTGGTCCGACCGAGCTGGCAGTAGACGCAGTCGTAGGTGCACGTCTTGAAAGGCACCAAGTCCACGCCGAGGGAGCGCCCCAATCGGCGTGACGGCACCGGCCCGTAGACAAGCTGCTCTGCGCTGACGGCTCCGGACATCGCCTACCTCAGCTCTCCTCGGTCGCGGCGACGCGATGATCGGGACGCGCGGTCAGCGTGAGCAGCGGCTCGATCGCGGCCGAAAACGCCTCTGCCGTCGGCGATCCGGCGAACGCCTGCACGTGAGGCACGCCGCGCTCGCCGGCCTGCACGACTGCGGGATCCAACGGGATGCGACCGAGGAACGGCACGCCGGCGTCGGCAGCCATCGTCTCGGCGCCACCGCTCAAGAAGATGTCGGTGGTCTCACCGCAGTGCGGGCAGACGAAGCCGCTCATGTTCTCGATCACGCCGAGCACCGGCAGGTCGAGCGTTTTGCAGAAGCCCAGCGCTCTGCGCACGTCGCTCACGGCGACGCGCTGCGGCGTGGAGACGATCACGGCTCCGGTGCCCGAACCCAGCAGCTCCACCAGGGCCAGCGCTTCGTCACCGGTGCCGGGAGGAGCGTCGACGACGAGGCAGTCGAGATGGCCCCAGTCCACTCCAGCGAGCATCTCGCGGATCGCCGAATACTTGCGCGGGCCGCGCCAGATGACGGCGGCGTCGTCCTCGGGCAGGAAGAACTGGAGCGACATGGCCCACAGGTTCTCGCTCACCTTCGCCGGGGCTATGCCGCCGGCGTGTCCCGGCTGAGGCGCGTAGTCGAGCCCCAGGAGGCCCGGTACGCTGGGACCGTGGAGGTCGACGTCGAGCAGACCGACGCGCCGTCCGGCGTCCGCAAAAGCCGTGGCCAGGTTCACGGCCACGGTGCTCTTGCCCACCCCGCCTTTGCCCGACATTACAAGCAGCTTGTGGCGGATGAGCAGCATGCGGACCTCGAGCTCGTCCTGCTGTCGGCGGGGGTCGCCCTCGGCGTGGGCGCAACCCGGGTCATGATTGCCGCCCCTAGGTCCTTGGGTCACCTGGCCTTCACGCATCGAGCACCTCTCCTTCCAGGGACGGCGAGAGCGATGCGCTCACGGCTTCCCACAGTCTCGTGATCTCGGCCGCGGCGCGGCCGCCATAGGCGATGACATCGATGCCTGCCACCTGGGCGTGCGTCACCGCGGGGTCGTAGTCGACGGTGGCGACGAACGCCGCGCCGGCGGCAGACGCCTCGGCGGCGATCTGTGCGCCGAGATCCGGGTTGAGGTCCGCCTTGTTGACACAGACGGCGAAGGGCAGACGGAACTGCCGCACCACTTGCAGCACGCGGTCGAGGTCGTGGCGCCCCGAGACCGTCGGCTCAGTGACCGCAAGCACCAGGTCGGCGCCGGCGAGCGAGGCGATCACGGGGCAGCCGATGCCCGGCGAACCGTCGACGATGACGAGTAGGAGCCCCCGCTCCTCGGCCACGCTGCGGGCCTCGTTGCGAACCAGCGTCACGAGCTTGCCGGAGTTGTCCTCGGCGACACCGAGACGTGCGTGTACCAGCGGTCCGAAGCGCGTCTCGGAGAGCATCCAGGCGCCGTTGATGACCGGCTCCATGTGGATGGCGTCGGCAGGGCACACCCGCTGGCAGAGCTCACAGCCTTCGCAGGCGATGGAGTCGACCGAGTAGTCGCCGTCGGCGGCGCCGAGCACGGCCGCGAAGCGGCAGACCTCGGCGCAGCGCCCGCAGGCAGTGCACGCGCCGCGATCGATGACCGCCTGTCGGCGGCCGCTGAACTCATGCTCGGTCCCGAGCTTGGGATCCAGCACCAGGTGCAGGTCGGCGGCGTCGACGTCGCAGTCGGCGAGCACGGCGCCGCCGGCCAGCGCCGCAAACGCGGCCACCACGCTCGTCTTGCCGGTGCCGCCCTTGCCACTGATCACCACCAGTTCGCGTGACGGCGTCATGAGAGCACCCGTTCTGTCTGCGCGGCGACGACGATGCGCTCCCACGCCACGCTCAGCGTCTGCTCCAGGCCGTCGACCGCGTCGAGCAGCAGCTCGCCGCGCGAATACGCCTTCGCGATCCGCCGGTCGTGGGGCAACTCAAGGACGATCTCGATGCCCTCGGCGGCGCAGAAGGCATGCACGCGGTCGTCTCCCAGGTCGGCGCGGTTGATGGCGACGACGCAGCGCAGGTCGAGCGCCCGCACCATCGCCACGGCGAGCACGAGATCGTGCAGGCCGAAGGGCGTCGGCTCCGTGACCAGCACCACGAGGTCGGAGCCGCGCACCGCTTCGATCACCGGGCACGAGGTGCCGGGTGGGGCGTCTATGAGGACGACGTCGACGCTGCCGTCGCCGGCGGCCGCCATCGTGGCCCGGGTCGTGGGCACGGCTTTGGCCTCGCCGACCGTGAGGACTCCGGTGACCAGCGGGAACGCCGGCCGGCCGGGGAGCGTCACTGTGCCGTGCTCGATCACACCGGTATCACGGCCCTCTTCGTGGACGGCTTTCTCCGGACAGAGCAGCTCACAGGCCCCGCAGGAATGGCACAGCTCGGGGAACACCAGGACCGTCGAACCGATGACGGTGATGGCGTGAAAGGCGCACACCTCAGCGCACACGCCGCAGGCGGTGCAGAGCCCTTCGTCGACCTCAGGCACCAGGACGCGCACCGGCTCCCGGCGTTCGATAGCGGGATGCAGAAAGAGGTGGCAGTCCGGCTCCTCGACGTCGGCGTCGAGGAGCCGGACTGCCCCGCCGCGAGCGGTGAGCAGCGCCGCGAGGTTGGTCGCGAGCGTCGTCTTGCCGGTGCCGCCCTTGCCGCTGGCGATGGCGATACGCATCGTTTCAGACCTCCGCAAGCGCGAGCGCGCTATACGAGCAGTCGTTGACACACAGGCCGCAACCGTTGCAGAGCTGCGGGTCGATCACCGCCGTCTCTTCGAGGGTGATCGCACCTCGCGGACACGTATCGACGCACGTGCCGCAGGCGATGCAAGACGCGGGCTTGGCGACGATAGCCACCGTGCGCGCTCGGGCAACCACGGCCGGCGCGCCCACGGTCACATCTGCCACGGGCGCCGGCGCAGTGACGGCGGCGGCCACACCGTTCGTGATGTCAGCGCCGCGGCTGGGGCCAAGGCCCGCGCCGCGCCCGCTGCCGTCGCGACGACGCTGGCGCATGCCTTGGCCGCTCCCTTGAGCTCGACCGTCGCCTCCGCCGCCACGACCGCCGCAGCCTGTTCCTCGTCCGCCCACGTCAGTCCCGCGTCGCCGACTCGAGGCGATCCAGACGCTCAAGCACCTGGGCGAGTTTCTCTTCAACGCGCGCGAACGGGTCCGGCGCGTCGCCCATTGGAGCCGCGGCCTGAGCGTCGGCCTGCGCGACTCGCTGCCACCCGGTGAGCCCGGTGGCGTAGAACTGGTTCCTGCGGCCACGACCGGCGCCGCGGCCTGGGGATGGAGCCGCGTCACCGCAGAAGCCCCGTCGGCCCCCTATCATCGGGCCGTAGCCCATCGGCCCTGTGCCGTCTCTACCTGGCATGTCTCCTCCTTTGGAGTGAGGTGGCAGATGAGGCGCCACCTGTTTGTTATGAGCATATGCCCATATTATACCCAGGGCTGGAGAATGCAAGCGCCTGCTCCTGGATAACGATCAGCAGAACAGGAAGGTGAGGTCATGAGTACTGCCAAGGCCGACGATTGGATCCACGAGGTGAAGGCCCGGCCCGGGTTCGCCGCGATCGGCATGATCCTTGCTCACCAAGGCATCGTGCGCGGTACATCGAGGTCCGGCGAGCCCGTGCGCGGAATGCTGCTCCGCGCCGACAGGGGCCGGCTTGAGGATGTGCTCGCCGAGGTAGGACATGGCCGGGCGTCTACGCCGTGCGCGGGTGGGTCAACGAGGGGACACTCCCCGTTAGCGACGACATCATGAAGGTGCTGGTGGCCGGAGCCATCCGTGACAACGTGTTCGCGGCCCTTCAGCGGCTCGTTTCGTTGATCAAGAACGAGGTGCTGTCAGAGTCGGAGTTGCGCTGACCCGTGGGCCCGGGACGGAGTAAGCTCAACCGATGGCCAAGACCACGGACACTCCCGTCATTGCACCCAGCGACGACCACGCGGCCGCCTTGGCTCTCGCCGAGGCCGCGCATCTCGAGATCATGGAGTTCCCTCAGCCGCCTCTGGCGATGTGGGGAGCGTTCGTCGGCCAGTGCATGGTGGGGACGGTCTCGCTCGAAGACTACAGGGGGCTGCCGATCGTTGGCCGTATCGCGGTGTCGCAGGCGTATCGCGGGAGCGGCCTCGGCAGGCGCCTCCTGACCACCCTCGAGGGGGAGGCGCGCCGGCGCCGTCTGAAAGACCTTTGGGCGACGGCGCGCGCGCCGGGCTTCTTTGTGGCAATGGGCTACTCGGTGGTCGCCAAAGGCGCGGAGCGAGACCTGCTGCTGTCGGAATGCTTCACCTGTGGACAGTACGCCAAGGAGTGTCAGCCGCAGGCCGTGCGCAAGACGTTCGTGCCACCAATACCGCGGCGGCGGGCCGACGACGAGCCGCGCCGGCTCTGAACGATCGGAGTCTCGATGGGGATCCTCGAACTGCACGACGTCACTCTGGAGCTGGGCGGCAAGCCCATCCTCAAGAACCTCAGCGTCGACTTCTGGGAGGGCCACGTGCACGCTCTCATCGGCCCCAACGGCGCCGGCAAGTCGACGCTGGCGAACACCATCATGGGCCTGCCCGGCTACACCCACCACAGCGGCGACATCCTGCTCGACGGCGTATCGCTGCGCGGCGTGCCCGTCGATGAGCGCGCGCGCCGTGGCATCACGCTCGCCTGGCAGGAGCCGGCCCGCTTCGAAGGCCTGCGCATGGACCGCTTTGTCGCCGCCGGCGCCAAGGTGAAGTCGCGCGAGAAGGCGAAGGAGATGCTGACCCGCGTCGGGCTCGACCCGGAGCGTTACCTCGGGCGCAAGGTCGACAAGACGCTCTCCGGCGGCGAGCGCAAGCGCGTCGAGCTGGCCTCGATCCTGGCCATGGAACCCCGCCTCGTCCTCATGGACGAGCCCGACTCCGGTATCGACGTGGAGGCCCTGCAGCGCATCTTTGACGCCCTCGCCGACTTCAAGGCTATAGGCACCACGGTGATTATGATCACCCACAGCATGGCGGTGCTCGAGCACGCCGAGCATGCCTTCCTGCTGTGCAACGGCCGCATCCTCGACAAGGGTTCGGTCGGCAAGATCAGCGGCTACTTCGCCAACAACTGCATCCCCTGCGACCACGAGAACGTGCCGCGGCCGGAAGAGGAGATGCTGCCGGCATGAGCGACGTCGCCACGGCACGCGCGCTGCTCGAGTCGCTGGGCGCCTACGGCTCGCATTTCAGCGGCGACGACGTCGCCCACCTCGAGGTGAACGGCAACGAGGTCGTGGGGGCGCACCTCGTCCCCGGCCTGGACGTGGATGTCGAGCAGATCGACGACGGCATCGAGGCCCACATCCGCTTGCACGAGGGCGTCAGGATCGCCAACCCCGTGCACCTGTGCTTCGGCATGTTGCCCACGGAAGGGCTGCAGCACATCGTCATGAAGGTCGACGTGGAGGCCGACTCGTTCGCCTCGGTCCAGGCCCATTGCACCTTCCCCAACGCCATCGACATCACCCACAAGATGGACGCCGTGGTGAACATCGCGCCGGGAGCGACCTACGAGTACTTCGAGCGCCACCTGCACGGCGCGGAGGGAGGCGTGCTGGTCGTGCCCAAGACGCTGGTGCACATCGGCGAGGGCGCGCGCTTCAAGACCGAGTTCGAGCTGCTTAGGATGCTATGCATAATAACATGAACGATTCAACGTGTGGGAACGCTGCGCGGCGAGAGGCTGTAGTTCCATTCCCCGTGGAAGTCGCAGCGCTCAATGGCCAAGGAGCTCATCTCTTCGTCGGTGACCTGCTTGCCGGTCTCGTAGGTCGCCTCGTCCAATTCGGCATGAACCGCCAATCCTCGGGCCGTACGCGTGGAGGCGATGAGCTCTACGACGACCATGCGGCTGATCAGGGGGCGGCCCCGCCAGTTCTCGGTGATGTGGCAGAACAGACGATGCTCGATCTTGTTCCATTTGCTCGTGCCGGGCGGGAAGTGTCGGACATGCAGCCGCAGCCCCATCTCATCGGCCAGGCGCTGGAGCTCCGCCTTCCACAAGCGCACCCGCGCGCCATTGCTTCCGCCACCGTCGGCGGTGATCAGGATCTCGGGGGCCGCCGGATAGGCGCGTCGGCCCATACGCAGCCACCACTGACGAATCGCCTCCACGGCGAACTGCGCCGTGTCGTGCGAGATGCCGACGCTGACCCAGCCCTCGTTGCGTGCGATGTCATAGACGCCGTAGGGGATGGCCTTTCCCAGCGCGGGGTCGGGGAAATCGTGCATGTTGACCTCCACCGGCTCGCCCTTCCTGTGCCATTCTCTCCCGGCGTTCTTGAAAGGGCCGATGAGCTCCTTCTTCTTCGTGTCCACCGAGATGACCGGCCAGCCGCTGGCGAGAAACTCCTCGGCCGTAGCGTTGATGAACCCGAACTGCGCATCGCGGTCGCGATGATCCGATCCCTCGCGCGTCTTGCGGTTGGACTGCATGCTGTAGCCCAACTCGTCCAACAGCCGCCAGACCGTGGCCTGAGAGACCTCGTGCCCCCCGGCGCGCAACTGCTCGGCCAGTTTCGTTGTGCTCTTGCACGTCCAGCGCAACGGCGACATGGGATCGCCGCGCGTGATCGGATCCAACAGAGCGTTCAGATCCTCAAGCAGCGTATCGTCCTTCTCCGCGCGCGACTTGCGCCCGCCTCCCGGGCGACGAATCCGACGCTTCCCCTTATCGAGCGCGCCCTCCGGCCAGGTCGAGGGCGCCGGGGCGCGCAGCTCACGCAGGCCCGCATGGATCGTGGTTCTCGACACACCGGCGGCTCTGGCCACTCGGCTGATTCCTCCACGCCCCAAGACCAAGGCGTCGGAGGCCAGACACAACCGAAACGACCGTTCGTCCAGTCGTTCGGAAAGGGTCTCGTACTTCATCCGCAGTGCATCGGCATCCATGGTGCGTAGAGCATGACAGATACCCGTCGTATGTTCAAGTTATTATGCATAGTAGCCTTAGAGGGCCAGCGGGCGTCGTCGACTTCGACTACGAGGCCGACTGCGACGCGCAGAGCATCCTCGAGATGATCACCCGCATCATCGCCCGCGGCCACGACACGGTGACCATCCGCGAGACCGGGCGCCTGAGCGGCGAGGGCGCTCGCGCCGTGCTCAACTCCTACCTGGCGCTGCGCGACGACGCCCGCGCCGAGGTGTACAACACGCTCTCCGCCACGGCGCCCTACGCGCGCGGACACGTCGACTGCAAGGAGATCGTGCAGGACCGGGCGTTCGCCAAGGCCGTGCCGGTCGTCGAGGTGAGCCACCCGCTGGCCCATATCACCCACGAGGCGGCGATCGGCTCGGTCGACTCCAAGCAGCTCCAGACGCTGATGAGCCGCGGGCTCAGCGAGGACGAAGCGACCGACCTCATCATCGAGGGGCTGTTGAGCTAGAGGCTTGATGCGGGTTCAGCGTCCATCGTAGGCGGCGAGGGCGCGCGGTGCGCGCCCGAGGAGGGTATTGAGGTACATGCCGAGGGTCAAGGCCAGCAGTCGTTGCACGATCCGTTGGGCGAGTCCAGGGAGCGTCTTGGCGAGATGGTCTTCCATGCGCATCTGGCGCTTGAGCGTCGCGAACACCGACTCGATGACGAGGCGGATGCGGGCTTTGCTCGTCTCCGTGGGCGGACGCTCGCCGAGCCTGTGCTTCGCGGGCACGATGAGCTCGACGTTGACCAGCCGCAGGCTCTCACAGTGCTCACGGCCGCGGTGACCGGCGTCGGCGAAGAGCAGGCTGCCGGGGTGCGCGCAGGCAAGCTGGAAGACGCCCTCACGCTCGGTCTCGTTGGCGGGCCGCAGGTCGTAGCCGAGCGGCGTGCCGCGGCGGTCGCTGATGAGCAGCAGGCGCACGCCCCAGGACCAGCGGCTCTTGGCGGCGCAGTAGCCGTAGGCGGCCTCGCCGGCGAAGGCGCTCTTGCTGGCGCAGCCGGCGTAGTTGGCGCAGGAAAGCAGGGTACCGTCGACGAGGCGCACGCGGCCCATCGCGACGAGCTCGGCGAGGCCGATCTGCACGCGCGTGATCTGCGGCGTCAGGCGCCGCAGGCGGCGGCTGTACTGCGACTGACCGGGGAGCTCCGGGAAGCAGCCCGGCAGGAGGCGCCCGATGGTGCCCAGGAACTGGCGGTCGGAGGCCAAGCCGGTAACGGCTTGGGCGACGGCCAGGGCGATGAGCTCCTGATC
>Ga0315275_10005981_pt1 | contig 11583 bp, 16 predicted proteins | sample YL17G03_0_MG_FD_205557 | JGI IMG/M metagenome (GOLD analysis project Ga0315275, IMG submission 205557) | Sediment microbial communities from Yellowstone Lake, YNP, Wyoming, USA - YL17G03_0 | ecosystem: Environmental > Aquatic > Freshwater > Lake > Sediment | place: USA: Wyoming | collected... | reverse complement strand
CGTCGGTGATACCAACGGAGATATTAAAGTTGGTGATCTGGTTCTCATTTGTTTTGCAACTGATGAACTCTTCGATATCCGGATGGTCGACGCGCAATACTCCCATGTTGGCGCCTCGGCGGCTTCCCCCCTGGGCGATCTCCCCGAAGGCATGGTCATATACCCGTAGAAATCCCACCGGTCCTGTGGCCTGTCCGGCGGATGATTTCACCAGCGCCCCCTTGGGACGCAGGCGTGAGAATGAGAATCCGTTTCCGCCACCGGTCTGCTGGATGAGGGCAGCATCCCGCAGGGATTGGAATATCCCTGCCGGATCGCGACCCATATCGTCGGTGATCGGCAGAACGAAGCAGGCGGCAAGCTGGCCAAGAGGCGTGCCTGCGCCAGTGAATGTTGGCGAATTTGGGAAGAATTTCCGGGAAACCATCAACCGGTAGAATTCGCAAGCCCGGGTGATAACATCGTAGCCATAATCTTGCTCAGCCAGCGCAATATGGTACGACACCCGCCAGAACATTTCTTCAACCGTCTCAACCGGGTTTCCATTATCACCCCGGCGGACATAGCGGCGGATCAGGACCTGCCTGGCGTTCTCGGTCAATTCAGCGAGAGGCAGATCAGCCGGAACCGGTGGGGTGGAAATGGATTTCTTCTTTGTGGCTACTGACGTCGCAACCATGCTGGGATTCTCCTCGGATTTCCTTTAATACTGATTCACAATAAATTATGAGACACGAAAATAAAAATAAACGCATCGATATTCCGTCCCAGGTACGGGTGCTATCGATGCATGCTGGAATTTATGCTTCTAACAACAGGCGGTCGATTTCATCGCGTATGGCGTGAAGATCATCCAACCGTAAATACACGATGGCATAGCGGATGTAAGCGATCTGGTCCAATTCCTTCAGACCTTTGATTACCAGGTCCCCCACCACCCGGGAGGAAATTTCAGATTTTCCCTGACGCTGAAGAGCTGCTTCCACGTGCCCGGAAAGTCTTTCGATATTCGCTGCAGACACCGGTCGCTTGGCACACGCGATGCGTATGCCGCGTTCCAACTTTCCGCGTTCAAATTCCTCGCGTGTTCCATCCTGCTTGACGATCAGCGGGGTTGCCAGGATCGGGCGTTCATAACTGCTGAATCTTTGTTCACATTTAAGGCATTCCCGCCTGCGGCGGATACCCCCGTGACTGTCGTGAGTGGTATCGATTACTTTGGAGTCATCGTTTTGGCAGTAAGGACAACGCATGACCATCACTCCGTGAAATTTAGAACAAATGTAGCCGCCATATTTGGTGGTTTTTGGAAAAATTTCCCCTAGATATGGGGCTTGCCTGTCGATATTCTAACATATTAGCCGGGCATGAACAAGAGTGGCTTCTCTTAAAGATTCTTCCTGCCGGCGCCAAATGGGAATCTATTTTATTTCTTCCCTCCGATCCTCCATGTGGACCAAGAGAAAAGTCGGGTCACACGATCCTTTCTTCTACTTCCCTTTCGCTTCCTGCCACAAGCCTTCCATTTCATCCAATGACATCTCAGAAAGGATCCTCCCATTTTGCTTCGCCTTCTTCTCCACAAAACCAAAACGTTTCCGGAAGCGCATATTTGCCCCGCGCAAGGCTGATTCTGCGTCCACTTTCTTCCAGCGAGCCAGGTTGACCAGGGCAAAGAACAAATCGCCCAATTCAGCTTTCAATTCCTCTTCATCGGATGCTTCTTTAACCTCCTGGATTTCTTCCGTCACCTTTTCCAGGACACCGCGGATTTCCTTCCAATCAAAACCTACCCGGTTAGCCCGATCCTGGTACTCCTGCGCCTGTACAAGCGCCGGCAGCGCCAGCGGGACTCCATCCAGCAGTCCTTTTTCAGGTTCAAGGCTCTCCTCCCGTTCCAAAGCCTTAAGTTTTTCCCAATTTTTCAACACCCCCTGGGTCCCTTCCACGCTGAGATTTCCAAAGACATGGGGATGTCTGCGGATGATCTTGTCGTGGATGTTTTTCAGCACAGCTGACATGTTAAACTCGCCCTCTTCACTGGCTATTTGTGCATTCAGTACGATTTGCAGCAAGAGGTCGCCAAATTCCTCTGCCATTTCTTTTGGATCGTTTGCATCCATCGCTGCCAGTGATTCATAGGCTTCTTCCATTAAATGTTGCCGTAGGGACTGGTGCGTCTGCTCCCGGTCCCAGGGGCATCCATCGGGTGCCCGCAACCGGGCAACGATCTCCTGAAAGGCTTCAAAAGATGTCCCCTCTCCAAGCGGCGGTATAAAGAGGGCTGTCTGCAGCCCGATATTCTCAGAACGATCGATTTCATACAGCTTGATCTCTTCTATGATCTCATCATTTGTCCCTGCAGCGTGAACCAGTCGCACCGGGTGATCGTCAGGATAAATCGTATTCAACGTAACCTTGACTTCAGCTGCCACCAGCCGGGAATAGACCTGCGCCACGAGTACCGGTGCATCCGGAGGAAAAGCAGGCATCTGTGCCTGACTGACCTCGATGGCGTCCATCAGGACCAGGCGCGGGAACGGGTCGAGACGAAGGGCGGCAAAGACCGGTTCCAGGAACGATAGACCGTTCACAATCTTCACCGGAAGATCGAGGGCTCGGGCTTGCTCAGCGATGGCAGGGCAGGTTGCCTCCGCTACAAAAGGATCACCCGGCACAGCGTAAACCACCCCCTGCGGGGTTTTTCCCATGGCGAGCACTTTTTCCACGATCGAGCCATACACCTGATCGAATGAATCGCTGTTTTCATACAGATCATCAAATGATTCGATCTTCAACCCGGGCGGTAGAAATGGGACGACGGGATGCTGCCTTGTCCGCAACCATACTGTTTCTGCATGGTTAAGCACCTCCCATGCTTCACGAGTCAATTTTTCCGGGTCGCCGGGACCTAGGCCAAGCAGAGTAATTCCGGGCATAAGAACTCCTTACTTAAAAGAAAACGTAATGCGCAGACGCAGTGGATCACCGCGGCACTCGCATTACGTTGAGGCGTTACCGTTAACCTACAACCGGTCTAACGCTTGGTGTAGGTAGGAGCCTTGCGGGCGCGCTTGAGACCTGGTTTCTTTCGTTCCTTGATGCGTGCATCCCGGGTCAGGAAACCACCCTTGCGCATCAACGGAACGTTATCCGGGTTCATCTTCACCAGCGCACGCGCCAATCCAAGCTGGACAGAGTCAGTTTGCCCGGTGACACCCCCGCCGCTAACGACCACGGTGATGTCATAAGTATTCGCTTCCTGACCGGCGGCTTTCATGGGTGCCAGTATCGCATCCAGGTCACCCAGGCGTGTGAAAAAAGCCGGGGCATCCTTGTCATTCACCAGGAATCGACCCGATCCTGCCATGATCCGCACACGAGCAATGCTCTGCTTGCGGCGTCCAATGCCTTCAAAATATTGCACCGACATATTTCTGCTCCTCTACGCTACCAGTTTCGGATTCTGGGCACCGTGCATATGTTCCGCTCCGCCATAGATCTTGAGGCGGGTGATGAGATGCCGGCCCATCTTATTGTGCGGCAGCATGCCCCAGACCGCCGCGCGGATGACGCGATCGGGGTGCGTGCTCAACTGGTCGCGCAAGCTGATGGTCTTCAAACCACCTGGATAACCGGAATGATGGTGGTACATCTTCTCCGTCAATTTTGTGTGGGTCTTCGTACCCGTGACGGTAATTTTCTGGGCATTGATCACAACCACGAAATCACCCAATTCCACACCCGGTGTAAAACTCGGCTTGTGTTTGCCCAGCAGGAGCGAGGCCACTTTGGTAGCCAGACGTCCCAGCGTTTCACCATTGGCATCCACCAGCAACCATTGGCGGTTAATTTCAGCAGCCTTGGGATAATAGGATTTGTACACTTTATTCTCTCCAAACGTTTAGACTAAATCAAATCTGACGATCGTAACGAACTTCGAGCAGGGTCAGCCCGTTTGCTGGGGCAATATTGGCAGGGATGGTCTGTAAGGTGTGATCACCCTTGCTGCGGATTGGACGAGAACCGCCATCCAATACCCTAACCAGTGTTTCTTGCCGGAGCCTTCCTTGCCCAACCGCCACCTGTACGTAGACGAGCCTGCGTACCATCCGGTAAAGAAATGCATCCGCCTGTATTTCAAAAATCCACTCATCAGCATCGTTCAGCCATTCTGCCGACAGAACCGTGCGCTCCGTGCTGCCTTCCGGTCGTGTGGCACTTCCAAAGGCTGAAAAATCATGCCTTCCGATCCACATCCCCGCCAGCGCTTCCATTCCTGTCACTGCCGGCCAGACTCGCCATGCGTACCGTTCCCTCAAGGGATCCCGCATTCTGGCGCAGAACAGACGGTACCGGTATCGGCGCGATCTGGCATCGAAGCGTGGATGAAAGTCATCCGGCGCCACCGCCACATCCTTTACAGCCAGGTCTTGCGGCAGGTTGGCATTCAGGGCAGCATGCAGTCTGTCGAGACCGTGACGCCATTCCAGGTCAAATGCTGCCACCTGCCCGCTGGCATGGGTGCCGGTGTCCGTCCGCCCCGCCAGGTACACCGTTTGACCGTTCCACCCGATTTCATGCAGGGCTTTTTCGATTTCACCCTGGACCGTTCGGGAAGTCGCCTGTCTTTGGCTGCCCAGGAAATGGGTGCCGTCGTATGCGATGATGATCTTGTAACGAGCCATTTTAGGTCAGGCAATTTCTGCAGAAGGGTTACAGCCTGGCCGACTGATTGCTAACCCTGGGGATCACTCTTCGACAAGTTCGAGCATGGCCATTTCCGCTTTATCTCCAAAGCGGGGACCAAGTTTAAGGACGCGCGTATATCCGCCATTCCGTTCTGCGAAGCGCGGCGCGATTTCATCGAACAGTTTCTTGACAATGTCATTGCTGTTGCCGCCCAGCTTGGCAACAATGAACCGGCGGGCCGCCACTTTCTCGCTATCCGTGCCATCTTTCACGTTGCGCGCCACCGTGATCATTTTTTCCGCTTCGCCTCGGATCGCTGCCGCTTTGGTAACGGTGGTGCGGATACGCTCGTGCGCAAAGAATTGTTTGATCAAATTTCGGCGCAAGGCTATGCGCGCGCCTTTGGATCTGCTAAGTTTATACCCTGCTACTTGGTGTCGCATGCTTCAATTACTCCAATTCTTTCTTGGCTTCATCTTTGGTATAACCCTTCTCGCGCATCCGGAGGCGGAGTTCATCAAGGCTCTTTTCACCGAAATTACGGATGGACATGACCGCCTGGTCACCCTTCTCCAGCAGTTCAAGTACATCCCCGACGGTGGTGATGCCGGTCCGCTTCAAGGAGTTGAAGACGCGTACAGACAGGTCTAGTGATTCGACCGGGGTTTCTGCGACCTCACTTGTCAGGTGTGATCCGGAGATCTCCTTTTCCATCGCAATGGTCAGTGTCTCTTCACTGATCCCTGCCATGAAGCGTAGATGTTCGATCAAAATCTTTGCCGCTGTGCTCAGGGCTTTTTCCGGTGCGAGGGATCCGTCCGTCCAGATCTCGAGCACCAATTTATCGTAATTGGTGCTTTGCCCCACACGCGCTGACTGTACTTCCCAGTTGATCCTCTTGACCGGACCAAAAATTGCATCCACGGGTAGTTCCCCGATCGGCATGCGGCCGCGCTCGTTGGAAGGAGCATAGCCGCGCCCACGGTCAACCGTGAACTCAATGTCCAGTCGCGATTTTGCGTTATCCGCGGTGAAGAGGTACATGTCAGGATTGATGATCGTGATCTCCGGGGGAGCGATGATATCCGCCGCGGTGACGACACCTTCGCCGCGCACCTCCAGGTGCATGCGGGTGGTATCCACGCCGTCCATGATCATGCGCAGTTGTTTTACTTGTAACATCACCTGCAGCACATCTTCACGCACACCTGGGATGTCACTGAATTCATGCAGCACATCCAGGATCCGGATGGAGGTCACGGCTGCCCCTTCCAGGGAGGATAGCAGGACGCGCCGCAGGGCATTGCCCAGAGTCACACCATAACCGTGTTCCAACGGGCTGATGACAAATTTGCCATAATTCCGAGCTTCGGCTTCGCGCTCGATTTTCGGCATAACCATGTTTGTAATAGTCACGATACCCTCTCATCGGCGTACAAAACGGTACGCCGCGTTCTTACGTAATCCACGGATTAGCGCGAGTAGTACTCTACGATCAACTGCTCGTTCAAATTGCCGTCAATCTCCAGGCGCTCAGGCATGCGCAGTACGCTGCCGGAAAGCGCCTTGAGGTCGCGACTCAACCAGACGGGTGAATTGCGGGTCTCAGCCAGGGCGCCCAGTTCCTTGAAATATGTGGCATCCTGCGAACCCGGGCGAACCGCTAGCACATCCCCCACCGCCAGGTTCATCGACGGCACATCCGTCCGGCGGCCGTTCACGGTGAAGTGACCATGGGTGACCAGCAAACGAGCCTGGGCACGGCTTGTGGCATAACCTAACCGGAAGACAACATTATCCAGGCGGGATTCCAATATCTGCAGGAGCATTAAACCTGTAATACCTCGCGCCCGCAAGGCATGGCCATAATAGCGGCGGAACTGGCGTTCGAACACACCATAGATGCGGCGGGCTTTCTGCTTGGCACGCAACTGCTTGGAGTAGTCCGATACTCGCCCGGTGCCGCCCCGTCCGCCACGGCTGCCGCGGCTGCCTGTCGGTCCATGCTGACCCGGGGCAAAACTGCGGCGTTCAAAAGCACACTTGGGAGAAAAGCACCGCTCTCCCTTGAGAAATAGTTTTTCACCTTCACGCCGGCACAGTTTGCAGGCCGGACCAATAAATTTCGCCATACTTGCTAACCTCTCTCACCAGAACTAGACACGACGCTTTTTTGGAGGCCGGCAACCATTGTGCGGTACCGGGGTAATATCCGCAATCGACTTGACCTTCAGACCCATCGCCTGAACGGCACGAATAGCATTCTCGCGGCCCGGGCCAGGCCCGGTGACGATGACATCCACTTCCTGGACTCCCATTGCCTGGGCTGCCTTTATGGCCTGTTCAGCCGCCAGGCGGGCAGCAAAGGGTGTGCTCTTGCGGGATCCTTTGAAACCCACCGAGCCCGCGCTGCCCCAACATAGAGTGTTTCCATCGGGATCGGTTACGGTCACGATCGTATTGTTGAAGGATGCAAATACATGCACCTGTCCGGAGGACAGCGTGCGTTTTCCTTTCTTGGCGCCACCAGTGCGGCGTGCAGAACGTACAGTCTGAGCCATAATACCTCTTTCGTTCCTCTAAACGGATTACTTCTTGCCGCCCTTGCGGCGTCCGCGTCCGGCGACGGTCTTCTTGATTCCCTTGCGGGTGCGGGCATTCGTGCGCGTGCGCTGCCCATGCACGGGCAGGTTCCGCCGATGACGCAGACCGCGGTAGCAACCGATCTCCACCAGCCGCTTGATATTCATTTGCTCCTGGCGGCGCAGGTCACCTTCCACTTTATAGTTCTTGGAAATATATTCGCGGATGGCGGCTACTTCGGATTCGGTCAGGTCTTTGACGCGTGTATCCGGGGAAATCTTGGTTGCCATAAGAATCTCGCGCGTGCGCGCGGGGCCGATGCCGAACAGGTAATTCAATCCCACTTCGACACGTTTATTGCGTGGCAGGTCAACACCTTCAATTCTTGCCATATTTCCTTATCCTATCCTTGTCGCTGTTTATGTTTAGGATTTTCGCAGATGATGTACAATCTGCCTTTTCGCTTGACAATCTTGCATTTCGCACAGCGCTTGCGAATGGAAGGGCTTACTTTCATGATTGCTTTCTCCTGGCTGTTTGTGCTACAACCAAACGTCAAATTATACTTGTTCTACTCGTATACGTCCAGTTACAGATCGTCACCGGCCTCATGGCAGGGTTAAGACGAGAGGGTCGCCTTCGGTGACAGCCACCGTGTGTTCCTGGTGGGCGGTCAAGGATCCGTCTGCTGAAACCACCGTCCAATGGTTGGGTAAAACCTTTGTCCGGTGCGTCCCGACCAGGACCATCGGTTCGAGAGCGATGGTCATGCCTGGTCTCAGGGGGATTCCGGTATCCGGAGTACCATAGTTCGGAACCTGCGGTCCTTCATGCATTTTCCGTCCCACGCCATGCCCGGTGTATTCCCGAACCACGTGAAATCCCTGCCCCTCCACGTACTGCTGGATGGCGGCGGAGACATCCCCGGTCTTGTTACCGGAGCGCATCATGGCGATACCCACTTCCAGCGCCTGCTCCGTTACCTCGATCAACTTCCGGGCTTGCCCGGAAATCTCCCCTACCCCGGCGGTAAAGGACGAGTCCCCGATGAACCCTTCAAGGACCGTTCCGCAATCCACGGAGACAATGTCGCCTTCTTTGAGCTTGCGATCGCCAGGGATGCCGTGAACCAGCTGCTCGTTGAGGCTGACGCAGATGGAACCGGGGAAAGGAGGCTGACCATAATTCAGGAACGGTGAATAGGCGCCGTGCTTCCGCAGGACTTCCTCAGCAGCCGCGTTGAGATCTGCGGTGGTCACGCCAGGTTTTAAAAGTTCTCGAACTGCTTTCAACGCTTCCGCGTTGACTCGACCTGCAGCCCGCATCAGGGCAATTTCAGCCGCGTTCTTGAAACTGATATCGCGATCCCAGCGCATCCTCAATTCCTTATCACAGCCTGCAGGTCGGTAGTGATTTTTTCAATCGGCTGGGTGCCGTCAATTTCTGAAAGCACGCCGCGCTCCCGATAATAGGCGATCAGGGGTGCGGTCTGCGAAAAATACACCTGGATCCGCTTTGTCACGGTCGCTGCCCGGTCGTCCTCGCGCTGATAAAGGGGTGAGCCTTCAATGTCACAGACGCCAGGTTTCCGGGGAGGGTTGTGCTTCTCGTGGAATATATGTCCCTGGGATTTGCAGGTCCATCGTCCACTCAAACGCTCAACCAGGATGTCCTCGGAGGCTTTGATGTAAGGTACATGATCCACCTTGCCTCCGAATTCTGCCAGAAGGTTCGCCAGTGCATCTGCCTGCACCGTCGTGCGGGGAAAGCCATCCAAAATAACTCCGCCTTGGCAGTCCGGTTGTGAAAGACGGGCACGGATCATGCTGATCGTAACGTCATCCGGTACAAGTTCACCCTTGTCCATGTAGGACTGGGCAAGTTTTCCCAGTTCCGACATCTCCTTGATATGCTCCCGGAAAAGATCGCCGGAAGAGACATGCGGCAGACCGGTGGTTTGGGCAAGTCGTTCTGCCTGAGTTCCTTTACCCACACCGGGAGGCCCGAGAAGGACAATATACATGGACACGATTTATTTCACCAGCCGTGCATCGTCGTAACCGTGAAGCTTCAATTCGGCATCGATGTTCAGGAAGGTGTCCCTTACCACACCCACGACGATCAACAAACCAGCAGAGGAGACCAGGAAGATGGAAGTCGATGATAAAGCGGCTCCAATGCCTGCCGCCTTCAGGATCAGGTTGATCAGGTATCCCAGCACGGCTACCACCCCCAGGAAAAGGGCTCCGGGAAGCGTGATCCGGCGCTGGACCTTGGTCAGGTATTTCTGGGTCGGGGCACCCCGATTGATGCCGGGGATCTGTGCGCCGACCTTTTTAAGATTATCACCGTAATTCTGCTGGGTGAACATCACATCCGTGTAGAAGAAGGTGAATCCCACAACCATCAGGAAGTACAGCAATTGATAGATCCAGGATGTTGGGCTGAAGGTCGTCTGTGTGCTGTTGGCAAGGTTTGCCACCCAGGCAAACTTGGAACTGGTGAAATAACTGGAGATAATGGCAGGGAATTGAAGGATGGCACTGGCAAAGATGAGCGGGATCATTCCGGCCAGGTTGACCATCAGCGGCAAAGTTCCCTTAACCGGCATCGACATCCGGTTGCCAACCCGCCGCCCCGGATACATGACCGGCATGAAGCGTCTTCCTTGCTGCACGAAAACGATCGCGTAGATCACCGCCACCATTACTACTATCATGGCGACCACCAGGATCCAACCGTATTGCTTGTCTGCAAGCAGGGTTCCGAATTGGGAAGGAATTCTGGCCACAATGCCTGCAAAAATGATCAACGAGAGCCCCTGCCCGCGGATGCCGTATTCGGAGATCAGTTCTCCCAGCCAGATGGCGAACATCGTTCCTCCGACCATCGTCAGAAGGACGGTCAGTGAGGGCAGCCAGAGATCAGCGCTGAAACCGAAGGGGACGATCGCGGCTCCCGAACTCCTGGCTGAATAGGAATTGAATATGTTGATCTGTCCCAGGGCCGAGAGCGTGGCCATCGGAACTGCCAGGTAGTAGGTCCATTTCTCCTGCCATTTCCGCGCCTCGCGCGGGTCTTCTTCCATTTTCCGCTGCAAGGCCGGGAAGATGGGGGTAACAAGCTGCAGGATGATCTGGGCGGTAATGTATGGGTAAACACCCATCGATAATAACGAGAAGTGCGAAACCGTGCCTCCGGAGAGCAGGTCAAGGAATGCGAAGAAGGAACCCGTGCTGGTCAGGTTTGCCATTAACGACTTAAGCGCAGCCCCGTCGATGCCCGGTACAGGGACATTTGCCGCCAACCTGTAAATGACCAGGATGACCAGGGTCACGATCAATTTGCGGCGTATGTCCTGGGACTTCCAGAGGTAACGGACGCCTGAAAATGGGTTCTTCATAAAAAGGCTCCTCGCAGGAACGGGTTATCCGATCAATTCCACGGTGCCACCGGCGGCTTCGATCTTTGCCCTGGCACTCTTGGTCACTCTATCCACGCGCACCTTCAAGGCGATCTTCAGATCGCCGCGCCCCATCAACGATACAGGGTTGCTCGGGTTGCGGATCAGTCTGGCCTGGTCGAGGGTTTCGGGGGAGACCACGGCATTGGCTTTGAAGGATGATAGCTGGTCGAGATTGACCTCATTGTATACAACTTCGTGCGGGGGGGTGAAACCCTTGCCGCGTATGAAAGGCAGGCGGCGGAAGAACGGCAGGTTGCCACCTTGCCGGTACAGGTGTCCACCCGAACCCGCGCGCGAGTTCTGGCCCTTGGTGCCACGCCCGGCAGTCTTTCCCTGGCCGGCAGAGATGCCCCGCCCGACGCGTTTGCGATTCTTCTTCGAGCCTGGATTGGGTTTTAGATCGTTCAGTTTCATTTAAATCCCTATTCTTCGATCCGAATCAAGTGGATCACTTTCGTCAACATGCCTCGCAGTGCAGGTGTGTCTTTGTGTTCCACGGTCTGGTTGAGATGTCGCAATCCGAGTGCACGAACGGTTGCTTTTTGTGGCACCGGAAAGCCGATCGCGCTGCGGACCAATGTCACCTTGATACTCTTGCCGGGGGCAGCCTTAGCCATTCTTCTTTCTCCTCTCCCAGAACGGTGTTAATTGCTCCACCGATTTACCGCGGCGATTGGCTTCCTCCTGCGGTGACTTTAGAGCTTCCAGCGCCTGGAGAGTCGCCTGGACAATATTCAGCACATTGGATGAACCCAGCGATTTGGTCAGGATATCACGCACGCCAACCGCTTCCAATACGGCACGCACGCCTCCGCCGGCGATGACACCCGTACCCGGAGAAG
>Ga0315275_10005980_pt1 | contig 11584 bp, 3 predicted proteins | sample YL17G03_0_MG_FD_205557 | JGI IMG/M metagenome (GOLD analysis project Ga0315275, IMG submission 205557) | Sediment microbial communities from Yellowstone Lake, YNP, Wyoming, USA - YL17G03_0 | ecosystem: Environmental > Aquatic > Freshwater > Lake > Sediment | place: USA: Wyoming | collected... | reverse complement strand
CTGTACGCCTCCGGTCGCGCCCATCTCAGGTCGCGTACTTGCACGCAATCTCCCGCGTCTGTCTCGCCCTGCCGGCTGGCGAGAGGAGGATTCCATTCTAACGATAGCCAGTCACTAAACCGCGCCTTCGCCCGATATCGGTCCGCACCGGCGCTGTCCTCTGCGGCAGTTTGACGGGGCAGCAGAATCTGGCCGGGCCAGCCCTCGGCTCCCAGGCTGTATTCACGAGCCAGATCGTACATGCCGGCCACCGCCGTCAAGAAATCTTGTCCGTACTGCGGCAGATATCTCTCGAGCAGGACATACTTGGGGCGATAGGTGCGCATGACGGCGAGGAGGTCGTCTTCGGTAATCGTGCCCGAGAAGAGACGCTTGGCGGATAGGACGGCTATCGGGGGCGGCACCCCGAGGCCCGCCTGGAAAGCGTAGATCGGGCGGTCTGTGAATACCCAGGCCTCCTTCGAGCGGCCATCGGGACAAAGCCAGTCGGAAACTTGCTCGCCGTATTCCGGGACAGGACCGGGAATTTCCTCGCGCAATCGAGGTTGTCTCGTCACTGGGTCGAAGATGGCAAGGATCGCTATCACTACCCCGAGAGACAGTAGTGCCCACATCGCCGGCGTGCGTGCGGGCGTAGGGGCGGGGTCACCCCGCCCGAACCTGACGGCGCGAAGCAGCCCGAGGAGAGCGCGAATCCCCGCTTCGACGCCGAAGGCCGACATCCATACCAGCGGGATGGTCAGCACAAGGACGGAATGGTACCAGACAGGTCTCTCGTAGATCAGGAACGCCAATGCGACGACGAGCCAACCCAGGGGCAGGAAGGCGACGGTTCTTCGATTCTTGAACGCCCAGACGAGCCCGATGATGGCCAGCGGCAGGTATGCGCTGTGCCGGAGAAGCGCCGTGCCGATGTAGGCCAGGTTGTCCCCTTGCACAAAGGCTGATCGCGTGGCGGCGCCCAGATGCGGTGCGATGAGCTGTCGCGGATCGAATGAGCGGAATAGGATCGCCATCAGCACAAATGCCGCGAGCAAGGCAGCCAGCCAGGCAGCGCACCGCACGATCCGTTGTCTGAGGGACGAACTCTGCTCGCCCGGGGGGCGCGTCGGGATGAGCACATAGACCGGGATTACGGGCACCAGGATCGCAGTGAACAGTTTTGTTTGTAGTGAGGCGGCCAAAACCGCCCCCGAAGCGATGGTCAGCCACAGCCCCTTACGCTCTTGACCTAGCAAGAGCAGATAGATCGAAAGCATAGCCAACGCCAGGGCCGGAAGTCCGATCATTGCGGAGATACTGAGCCGCACATACCATGCGCTGAGCAGCAACAAGGCCGCAGCAACCAAAGCTGACGCTTCCGACAGCGAGGAGCGGATTGTCTGATAGAAGGACCACAGGAGCAACGCCGAGAACAGCAGCACAAGGAACCGCGAGGCAACCACGGAGGTGCCGAACCACTTGAGCCACTGGCTCAGGATGATCGTCGCCAGGGGCGCCTGGTCGCTCCAGATGTCGCTGTACAGCGCATAGCCCCTGCTGACGAGAAGCGCTTTCATGAGGTTCACGCCTTCATCGACGTCAAACTCACCTGAATAGGCGATCGGGGCAGATAGGGCGGTAAGGATGATGAAGACCAGCGGGATCGCCACACCCGACCTGTAGACAACACGTCCCAGATGCGAGAAGAAGCCGCGATGCGCCGAAGGGCCGTCTTTCATGGTGGAGATTATAGCAGTTGTTTCCGAAGGCGTGAAGCTGCTCAACGGACATCCAGTTCGTGCGAGAGGAGGATCTGTTCCTGGCCATCCTCGGTGGTCAGCCTCTGCCCGTTGGCAGGATCGTACAAACCTACAGCCAACCGGTACGGCCCCTTAGGCGTGTCGGGAGGGATGGAGATCTTTAGATCATCCTGTACGGTCTCGCCGGCCAACCAACTGGTGAGCGGCATGTTACCGTCGCCCGGAACGCCATCGTGTTGCGCCACGATCCGGTCATCGGCGTCCAGCACGTGAACGAAGCGAACATAGTTCCGCTCCGCTTCCCCCAAAGCCTCCCAGTACAGGGTGACCGGTAATGCCTCGCCCGGCTGAATCAACGCAGGCAGTGCATACCCCAAAAGACGAGCCACATTCCCCCCTGCCAACCCCGCAGAAGGCGCGGGACTCTGCCCCGCCAAGGACGCGGGACTTCGCAGGGTGGCTTCCTGGGGGAACTGGGGTTTTGGTTTGTCAAAGCCGTGGGGACGCGTGAGCAAGTCAATCGAGCCCAGGTCGAGCAGCACCTTGTCACCACTCGGGGTCTGAGCCACCAGCTCAAGCTGGTGGCGACCCGCAGGCGCGCCGGCGGGCAACAACGCATTCCACGTATCCCGCACAAGCTGGCCGGGGACCCAGTTACCCGGTGAATAGTTCCCGCCCAGCGGGTGGCCTGCTGCTCGCTGCCAATGCTGTTCTCCCTGGCTGAGCCGCAACCGCAGTTTAACGTCCGTCCGCTCATGGCTTCCGGCCTGCCATAAAAGGACCAACGGGATCGCCTCACCGGCACGCGCGGTGGCCGGCTGTGGCCATTGGTAGCCCACCAGCCGTGCAGCATCAGGTGCAATTCTGACCTCGCTTTCGACGCGGTTGGCAATCTGTAGATCCGCGGTGAGTTCTGGCGGCCGGACAGGTTGGGTTACCCTGAGCCTCGTCAGCGTCGCTTGATGCCCGAGGGATGTGCCGCGATCGCGAATCTCCAATGCCCTCTGCAATGTCGGAGACCAGAAGCTCACCTCGAGGCTGTAATCACCCGGAGGCGTGCCGGCAGGTACGGTCACGCGCTGAACATCCCGCACGGTCTGCCCCGGCTGCCACTGATCCACCGGCAGCATGCCGCCGACCGGCACGCCGTCATTCCCACCCCACATGTTGCCGTCCGTATCTGTGACCCCGAGGTGCACGGTGAAGTCGCCCGCGGGGAAGGCTTCAAGTGCCTGCCAGTAGAGAGCCAACGTCCCTGCCTGTCCGGCTGGCACCTCCGGGGTTTCCAGGTCATAGCCCACAAGCCGCGCGTTGCCCTGAAAGTCCAGATCGACGCGGTTCGCGACCTTCGCCAGGCCGGCGTCGTCAACAGACGGCCCCGGATAGACGCGCACATAGCTTACGCCATGAGCCTTGGCTTCGAATACGGGACGCTGGGGATCGAAATACTCTACGAGCCGGGATGGAAAGTTCCGCTGTGTGTTGTTGATATAGAGTACAACGTAATTGGCCAGCCTCCATATCTGCGGGAGATATCGAGCTCTCTCGTCCAATCCGATCGTCGGTCCGCCATAGTAGGGTCCGAGACTGTCCGCGTACCAGGTTGCGACCCGGGCGTCTCCGCTCGGGACCTGACGGCGCAACCAGGCAGCCGCCTGATCCAGCAGCTCACCATTGCCGACCATCAGTAGCCTCTGGGCCGCGGCTGGTCCTCCGGCAAGTGGATTGAAATAGGTGACGTAGTACGGGACATGTGGCAGTAATGTGGCGAGCTGGACCGCGAGGATGACGATCAGGAGCACACCTGGTCTGCGGCGGGAGGCCAAGGTCAGAGCGGCGACGCTTCGCGTCGTCCCTGGCTTCTCCCCAGCCCGGATTTCGTCCATCCGAGAGACTGCCGCCGAGATACCTGACGCGGCCAGCAGGGCCAGTCCAGGCACGAGCGGAATGATATATCGGTCGAGTTTGCTGGCCACGCTGCTTACAGCAATCAGAACGATCACGAGATTCAGCACAATTACGGTTAAGCTGATGGGTTCCCGCAAATGCCGGCGTAGAGGCGGGTGTATCAGGCTTATCAACCCGAGGATCGAGCCGAGCAGCAGCAGTGGTGATAGCCGGTAAACCAGGACGACTCCGTAGAATGCGAAGCCTGGGCTATCCACACTGCGGCCGAGAAAGAACTGGGGGTGACCACCGACTTCGCCACCAAGGGCATCGAACATGCGCGCCACTGTGCCCGGCAGATCTGCCCTTAGGGCCGGCCACAGCAGGATGGCAACCGCGATCACCACGAGAGCCCACAGCAGCACCCCACCGAGGAGCCGGAGCCGCGTCGCCCTCGCCTTCGACCTCCATGTCCACCAGACGACCGCCAGGCCGAACGCAGGCAAGCTGAGCACCGCAGACACTTTGCTCAGCAGAGCCAAGCCAAAGAATACCCCGGACAGCAGCGACCAACCCCACCAAGGGCGTGGGACTCCGCTTAGCACCCCTGACTGCCCGCCGCTGACCGCGCGCAAGTACACCAGGAACGACAGCAATGCCAACCACGTGAAATTTGTCTGGTTGGCGTCGGTGGTCAGGAATCGTTGGTAGCCCAGGTAGAAGGGTTCGAAGAGGAGGACAACCACTGCAATGGCCGCGACCGTTGCGCCGAACAACCGGCGACTCAGGGCGTAGAACCCGGCCATGCATGCAGCCGTGACGAGGGCAGCCAGTATTCGAGCCTGGACAAAGAGTTCCAGAGGCATGACCTGAAGTCTGGCCACGGCTGCCAGGTAGTCGGGTAGGTTTGCGAAGTGCTGCTGCAGTTCCGGTGCGGTTTGGCGGGCGAGGTCATCAGATGGCACCAAATCGCGCAGCAGGTAGCGCGAGCCGACGGCGCCACCGATCAGCCACATATTCGTGACGCCGGGATGATGGCGTTGATAGGTAGCTGAAGGCTGTCCCTGCAACACAGCCTGTAAGAAGGCGGGTCCCCGCCGCATCCACAACCCCTCATCAGGGTTGAGCGGTACTGTGACCCAGAGCAGACGCGTTGCCAGGGCGATCGCAAACACCCCGATCACCCACCCCGCCAAGGACGCGAGACTCCGCCGGCGAGTCCTATTTGCCACATGAGTCACTTGGCCTGCACCTCGATCTCGGCCAAGACCACGCGATCCCCGGGCAGGACCTTCGCTGCCCCGCTCACGGGCAGGTTCTTCACCGTCTCGGGGTGATACATGCCGATCAGTACCAGGTACTTGCCGGGAGCGACATTCTCGTCCAGATGGAGCGAATGTTCGTCCAAGATGACTTCGCCGGGCTCCCAACGAGTGGTAGGGCTGTAGCCGAGGACAGGGAAGCTATCACTTTGGGCTACCGTGGCGGAGTCATCTGGCTTCACCAGGTGGACGAAGACTTTGTAGTCGGCTGCTGGAGTGCGCTGCGCCAGCCAGTAGAGCCGTAGCGGCAAATCATCCCCGGGCTGCCAGGTCTTCTCGGGGAGCTGATAACCGAGCAGGCGGATCTCGTCCTGGAAGTTCGCCGTGTAAGCGGTGGGCTGTCGGGACGCCGTGGCCCCGCCAAGGGCGCGGGACTCCGCGCTGCCATAATGGATCACCATGAGGGCAGCCACCAGAACGAGGACTGCACCCATTGCAGCCAGGATTGGTCTCGCCCGACGCATCGAGATGCCCACCGCGATCCAGGCGACCAATGAGATCAGGGTGAAAATGTCGGACAAGCTCCGCACGGGCGTCCGGCCGAACTGCACCACAACCGGGTAGTTGCCGCTCGGAAGGTCCGCCGTGACCAGGCCGGCGTCGCCGCTGGGGCCCGTGGGCACGGGTTTACCTGCTGCGTACACCTGCCAGCCAGGGAAAAAGAAGCGGTGGAGGCGAAGAGTGAAGGGTTGGTCGGACCGCACCCGGAGGTCCAGGCGAAAAGGCTTATCGCCGGTCACTGTGATTGCAGGAACGTAGGTCATGGGCGACAGGCTGGAATCCGGGACTGCTCTGGGGTTGACGAGGTCCCGCGGGTCTACCTTGACCCCGGCAGGCAGGAAGTCACTGAAGATCGTGAAAAGCGAACGCCCACGTTCCGAGAGCCCTGCCACGCTGACTGCAGCTTCGGACAACTGGTCACCGAAGGGGCTGAATTGCGGTGCGAGCAAATAGGTGCCGGCGTAGAGGACGACGGCCAGAAAACCGGCTGCCGCTGCCCATCCCAGGATCCTATCCAGGCCAGGCCTCCGCCAATCCCGCCAAACGAGCGGGACTCCGCGCGTGAACAGAAAACCTGCCAGGAGGGCGATGCAGAGAGATGCGATGCCCAGGAGTCGCCAGGGGAACTGAATGAAGCGCACCAAGGGTACGATGTTCCAGAATGGGCGGCTCACGTCGAGTTGGAGCAGCATGACGGCGATAGTGATACCGGCCAGCAGAGCCATGTTGAAACGCAGGCCCTTCGATGCGCTCGAGGCAGACCTTCCTGAGGCAGCGCTTGCCGCGATGACCAGCGCCAGTATGGCAACAACCGCGAGGACCGCCTGCCACAACGACAGATGGAAGCGAAGCGATCCCCAGTAGTCGAAAGCGACCTGGCGTTGTATCCACTCGCCAAGCGGGGACAGCCAGGCGTCAGGCGGCTTGTCGAGCATGTGTGATTCGATCTGGGCGTACCCGCGCTCGAGAAGAGCCGGCATCCAGTAGAATGCGCTCAAACCCAGGCCGACCGCAAGGGCGGCGAGTACGGCCGGCATTCGTCGCCAAGCCCTTTCTCTCCATGCGAGTAGGCACAGATAGAGCAGCAGAACCGGGACGGCGAAGAGTGCGATGATGTTGTGGGCCAGGATCAGGAGAGCCGTGAAGAAGGCGCTGAGCCAGGGCCACAGGCGATCTTCCTGCTTGAGCGCGTGATGCATGGCCCAGAACAGCCAGGGCAGCACCGCCAGGGCCGCCGCCTCGCCGATGGCTCCGCGTTCCTGGATGTCCAGGAGAAGATAGGGAGCGAGCAGGTACGCAGCCGCGCTGACCAGGGCGGCGCGGCGATCGCTGAAGAGCCATCGAGCGTACACATACATGCCGATGCCGGCGAGGAGGAGCTCGAGGGAGGCGGTGACTTTGGCGGCATCAATCCAGCCCAGGCCGGCCCAGTGGAGCGCGGGGATCACATAGTGCACAAGGGGCGGACGGTACTGAAGCAGCGGCGCCCCATAGGTGAAGTTGAAATCCATCGCCAGGCGCGGGTAAAGCACCCCCTGGCCGATGGATCGGTCCACCTCAAAGGCCCGGTAGATGGCCATGGTGGTGTCGGATAATGGGTGAGGCGCCCTGCCCCAGTACCACCGCAGAGCGAAGGCAGTGCCCAGGCCCAACAACGCAAGCATGGCCCAGTCGCGCCACCCCCACGGCACCGAAACCCTTCGGCCGGCACTCCGCAGTACCACAGGAACCCTTCGGCCTGTGCTCCGCCGATCAGTCCGTTGCGAGAGCGACATGGGTGTGATTATACTCGCGACGCAGGGCCTGCCGCAACATGCCGAGGCCGTGTCTGCACCGGAACCCTTCGGCCGGCACGTTGAGGGGTGCAGATGATCGCAGCTTGCTCGCGCGAACGCGGTTTCTTAGCGGATGGGACCGGCCCGGGACATTACCGGATCTCAACTGAAGGCAGCAGAATCGAGCGCCAAAGCACTTTGAGCGGCGGCTGGACGGCGCCGGCCTGGGGGTCGAGCTGCTCCCCCGTCGCCGGGTCGGCGAGGCCCACCTCCAGAAAGTAGTTGCCCGGGGGCATGTCACCGGGCAGAGTGAGGCGGAAGTCATCTCTGTAAAGTTGCCCGGCAACGTAGTCTTCGGTTGGCAGTCCCCCGGGTGTGTCTCGATCCTCCTGTGCCCAGATGTCGCTGCCAGTTCGCGGGTTGAGGGACTGGTCGCGCTGGCTGTTACGGACGTGAACGAAGCTGGACAGACGCCTGGCGGCGCCGGGCTTCCCCTGCCAAAACAGCGACACTCGCAGCTCGCCACCAGGCTTTGCCTTGGTAGTAGGCACTGCATAGCCGCGCAAACTCGGCGCCTCCGGAAACGGGATGTCCACCGTGGCGTCAGCCCCGCATACGCGGTCCGGCGTGGACACGCATCGGAACCAGGTTGTCACACTGTCAACATACGCGAACTTGACGACCAGCAGAGCTGTCACCCCGAGAAGAAGCCAGATGGGGGGTGGCGCCCCCCAGCCAACCCCGCCAACTGCGCGGGGCTTCGCGCCGCTGGACTCTGCGCGATCGGGCCGGTTGGACTCGCCGGAACCGGGGGGGGGTATCGTTTTGCTGACCGCAGCACTCCGCGGGTGCATCCAGCCGGCTGCTACCAGCAAAGCCAGGAGGGTGAGTCCGCTGACCAGCAGCCCCGCGGTCTCGGCCGCGGTTCGGCCATATCGCAAAGTGATATAATGGCTCCCTGCAGGCAAGTCCAGTTGCGCATAGCCGGTGCCCGGCTCAGGTCGCAGCGCAGCCGGCTGGCCATCCAACCACGCCAACCAGCGGGGATAGTAGAGCAGGTAGAGGGTGGCGGTGGTGGCCTGAGGTGCGACAACTTCCAGGTCCCAGGCGTCCGATCCGACGCGGGCGACCTGAACCTGGATATCGCCCCCAGCGCTGGTGCGGGACTGCGCGGGCGAGATTCGCAACGGTTTCTGTTGAGGATCGTGGTCCGGGCCTAACTCCTGGAGTAGGCCTTCGTCGAAGGGCGCTTCTCGCCAACGGGGGGTGAACTCGCCGAAGGCCGTCAGAGCCTTGCCTCCTGTCGTGATTTCGGTGGCCCGTACCTCAGCCAGGCTCAACCGCGCGTCGAATGAGCCATAGCGGTGCTGGAGCTCCAGGTAGAGCGAGGGGATTGCGGCCAGGATCAACAAGCTCGCCAGCACGAGCGCGGCAACCCGCTGCCCACGCACAGAGAAGAGGGCCACGAGGAGGCCGGCCGTACAGGCAACAGCCAGGGACAGGAGTCCCATCAGCCGCGTACGGTAAAGGAGGCGCGCGAGGAGGGACCCGACCCCCGGAAACGTCCAAAGGGGGTTCGAAGCCCCTGTGAGCATCCAGAAGATGAGCAGCCCGACCAGGGTGCTCGCTCCCAGGGCGACCGCCAGGGTCCGGCGGCGCTTGGACCAGGCGACGGCTGTGCCGGGAATGCCGGCGACCAAGATTAGCGCGCTCAAGGTGCCGACTCGGTCCCCAGAACCGTTGTTGTCGCGCGCGAAGTCGTAGATGGGAGGCAGCGCCAACAGGGCGTCCACGGGGATCGGGTTCTGGGCCGGGATTGCTTCGGCATGGGTGAAGTCGCGCTTCACCTGTACGTAGCTCTGCTCCGGTATCATCGGCATCCAGATCGCCGCGGTCAACAACGCGCCAGCCAGCAGGACCCCCAGTGGCGCCCATGAGCGGCGCCTCCGGGCCAGGTAGACCGCGAGCAGGAAGGCAACGGGCGCCAGCATCAGTGGGGCCAGCACATGGGAGCTGATACTGGCGGCCCAGAGCAATGTCGCGACCGCGAAACGGCCCGTCGATGGACGCCGGGCGACCCAGATGAGACCCCACAAGACCCACGGATAGAGGAACATGCTGAAAGCCTCGTTGGAACCGCGTTCGAGGCTATTTCGGAGGACGTAGGGGGCATACAGGTACGCGACTCCGGCAACGATGGCCGGCCATCTCTGCCCGGTCACCGAGCGCACCAGCAAATAGGCTCCGAAGAACGCCGCGACCAGCCCCACTGCCATCAAGAGGCGCCATCCGATGGGATGCGGCAGGCCCAGCCGGTAGAGCAGGTCGAGCCCGTAGTAGGGCAAGGGAGGCTGGAAAGTGAATAGCGGGCTTCCAAGGCCCCAGTGCAGGAATTGCGTCCAACGCGGGTAGAGGACCCCGTCCGAGACTGCCTGGGAGAAGACGACACCGCGGGGAACGTGCTCCAGGGCGGCGTCGTAGGCCAACGCGGCGATGTTACGGGTCAACGCCGGCCACAAGACTGCTGCCGGCAGCAGCAGAAGCAGCCAGACCCAGCGGATGCGATGGTCTGCCGCCCGAAGTGCCGCGCAGGAGCCAAGGCCCTTTTTAGGGTGGTCCATTCGTCTTTACGTCCTCTGGCGCCACGTATAGCTGCCGCGCGCCAATGGACAGCGGGCGAGGATCGCGGTTCGCATTGCCGGTCACGTCCGCAGGCCGAAGCGCGTAGTCACTGCGCAGCACGACCTCATTCCAGCCGACTTGCACCATCGAAGCCGGTATTCTCACATTAGTAGCCCACTCCTCGCACTCCTGCCATTCATGGACCGCGAGTTCCACCCCGTTGATTTCCACTCTCAGTCGCTGCTTTCTGCCCGGCACGCAGAGAGGGAAGACTCTCAGAGCAAGGGCATGTGGAGCCTGGGAAGTGGCTACCCATTCAGCCCGGGACTTCGTAGTGTCGGCCCAGCGGCCCCATTCCTCGGCGCCTGACCACCCCTCTCGAAAGAGCAGATTGAAGGCCGTGTCCCCTGGTGGTACTTCGATGATACAGATCGGGTAGGTCCAAGGTCCCGTGCTGGAGGAGGGTTCGAAGCACCGCATATTCTGGAGGTCGGGATTCTGTCGGGCCTCCTCTAAGGATGCCCTGGCATAACCGCCGGTCACATGAAAAATAACATACCGCACATTGTAGTATCGAAGGAGCGGAACGAAATCGGCGTTGAGGAAGGCGTTCGGGTTTGACTGGAGCCAGTTGGACAAAAAGGTGACGTGTGCCGGCCAGTTGCTCCCGGTCCCGGCCACGGTTGGCTTTCCGTGGAGCTCGGTGGCCCAGAGCGAGTTGCCGGTGGAGACGACGTACAGAAGGTCCTGCTGCCACGAACCGAGGTCAATGACCCCATCCGGGGAGATCTGCTGTTCTGCCAGCCAGTCGAACGCGGGGTGCGAAGGTGGGGGGAAAGGCACCGCATGCGATGGCGGAGGCAGCAATTCGAAGATCAGCAGCCCCGCCAGCAAGGCTTGCGCCCAGGTCTTGCGAAGTTGCCCGATGGTCAGCGCGACGAGCAGGTAGACCCCGATGCTGCCGATCAACGCGTAGCGCGCGAAGACGCGCGCACGATCGATGAGCGGTATGATCGCGCTGAGCGTTAGGCCGGGCATCGGCACAGCGGTTGCGAATGATTCGGGCGGCTGCCCGGCCGCGAAGACATCCGGCTTGATAGCGTGGCCGAGCTGCCAGATGAGGATGTTCAACGGGCGCAGCGCAGCCCATTGGACCACCTCCCCGTTCCAATGGAGTCGCAATCCGAGGGCGAGTACCAAACCGATGCCAGCGCACAGCAGAGCTGGCCACCACCTGCGATCCTTCCAGGCCGACCTCACACCGGCAAGAGCAACCAGGCATGCCATCAATCCGAGGTTCGCCAGCCCAGGCTCGTTCACAGGGCCACTATAGATCCAGCGGGCCGCTGCGTGAAGCCATGGGTGAGACACGTTCGGCGCGGGCAGCGCGTTCAAGCTTGCGTCCCACATGCTGACCTCGGACGGGCCATAGGGGAGCACCTGGGCGGCGGCGCGCTCCTGCGCAAACCATACAAGCCACGGCAGGTTGATCGCCAGCGCGATCAGGGCCGGCAGAGCGAGGCCTACGAGTGCCCGGCGAAAGCTGATTCGGCGCGCGAGCCAGCAGCCGGCGAGCCAGGCTACGAGCAGACCCCCAACGATGAATGCGAAGTACCAGGAGGTTGGGATCGTCATTGCCCAAAGCAGCCCGATCAGCACCAGCCACCGGAACTGCCCCGGTGCTGCGCAACCGTATCCTCTTCGGCGTCCCCCCGGTCGCTCCAGCCAGCGCTCC
>Ga0315275_10005979_pt1 | contig 11584 bp, 9 predicted proteins | sample YL17G03_0_MG_FD_205557 | JGI IMG/M metagenome (GOLD analysis project Ga0315275, IMG submission 205557) | Sediment microbial communities from Yellowstone Lake, YNP, Wyoming, USA - YL17G03_0 | ecosystem: Environmental > Aquatic > Freshwater > Lake > Sediment | place: USA: Wyoming | collected... | reverse complement strand
GCCCGTGAAACTATTTGGGATCGACGGCCTCATCGCCCGTACTGGCTACACCGGCGAGCACGGATACGAACTATACGTTCCCAATGCCATCGCCGAGCGAACCTGGCATGGGTTGATGGAAACCCAATCGCAAACAGGGATTCAACCGATCGGTCTTGGCGCCCGCGACACCCTGCGTCTGGAAGCCTGCTACCTGCTTTACGGCAACGATATGAACGATGGTGTATCGCCCCTAGAGGCTGGAATCAGCTGGGCCGTCCGCTTGGAAAAAGGCGACTTTGTCGGTCGCGAGGCACTCGTCGCCCAAAAGGCCGCCGGACTAAATAGGTCTCAGTTTGCGTTGCGCATGAACGAGGACGGTATCCCACGCCACGGCATGGAGGTTTTCAAAGACGGCGAACTCGTTGGAGTCATCAACAGCGGCAGCGTCCTGCCGACGCTTGGTGGAGCTGGCGGCCTGGCGCTGCTTAACCCCAAGAAGGTTGCCGTCGGCGACGTCGTCGAGGTCGATGTGCGCGGCAAAAGAAAACTTGCCCGCCTTGTTCCAAAGCCACTATATAAAGCTAAAGTCAAAAGCTAGCTAAGTTATTGCAGCGATGTCCGCTGCGTCATCATCGTCGATATTGCATGCAGGAGCTCAGGATGGAATTCCCCAACGGCCTTAAGTACACCAAAGATCACGAATGGATTGATACCGCTGCGGCGCCCGTCACCATTGGCGTCACCGCCTACGCGGTCGATCAACTGGGCGATATCGTCCATGTCGAGCTGCCAAAGGTCGGCGACAGCTTCGAAGCTGGGGCCGCGTTTGGCACCATCGAATCAACGAAAACCGTATCTGACCTTTATATGCCGGTCGCCGGCAAGGTGGTCGAGATCAACAAGGCCGCAGTAAGCAACCCCCAGTCTCTGCAAGAAGACCCCTACAAGCTAGGCTGGCTAGTTAAAGTCGAAGTCAAAAGCAAGATCGATGCCTCGACTCTACTTGATGCTAAGGCCTATCAGCACTTTGTCGCAGAAGCTTAAACACCGTCCTACCCAGTTAAGGGAGTTTGTTCAATGCCGAGGTTGCAGGAATCCCTAGAGAAGCATGTTGATTTTGCCAGCCGCCATATCGGCCCTGACGCCAAAGAGTGCGCCAGCATGCTCGGCGACCTAGGTTACACCTCCTTGGACAAGCTCATTGATGATGCGGTGCCAAAGGCCATTCGACTGCAAAAGCCGTTGCTGCTCGATGCCAAGCTGAGTGAGCCAGAGGCCTTGGCCAAGCTCAAAAAGATGGCTGCCAAGAACAAAATCTATCGCTCCTATATCGGCCAGGGCTATTACAATTGCCTGACACCTGCAGTGATTCAACGCAACGTCTTAGAAAACCCCGGCTGGTATACGCAGTACACGCCTTACCAAGCGGAAATCGCTCAGGGCCGCCTTGAGGCTTTGCTCAATTTTCAAACCGTGGTGGCGGAACTTACCGGCTTGAAGGTCGCCAATGCCTCCTTGCTTGACGAAGCCACCGCTGCCGCCGAGGCGATGGGCCTGGCCTACAATGCGCGCGCTGAGGGGGCATCGCAGATCTTTTTTGTCGCCAGCGACTGCCATCCGCAGACCTTGGCCGTGATTCAAACACGGGCAGAGCCTCTTGGCATCGAGGTGGTCGTCGGCGATCACACGAAGATCAGCTTCGACCGACATGGTGCTGCTGGCGTGCCGTTTGGTGTCTTGCTGCAGTACCCAACCAGCACTGGCGACATCTTCGACTACGGCCCTTTCATCGCCAAAGCCCGCGCGGCGCACATCATCGTCACCCTCGCCACCGACCTGCTTAGCTTAACGTTGCTAAAGAGCCCCGGTGAACTCGGCGCCGACATCGCCATAGGTAATGCCCAACGCTTTGGCGTGCCACTTGGCTACGGCGGCCCACACGCGGCCTTTTTTGCCACGCGCGAAGAACACAAACGTAAAATTCCTGGCCGCATCATCGGCGTCTCCAAAGACGCCGAAGGACGTACCGCACTGCGCATGGCGCTGCAAACCAGAGAGCAGCATATCCGCCGCGACAAGGCCACGAGCAACATCTGCACCTCGCAGGTACTGTTAGCCATTATGTCGAGCATGTACGCTGTATACCATGGACCAGACGGTCTAACAGCCATTGCCACGCGCGTCCATGCCTTGACCACCACTTTGGCCACGGGACTGACCAAACTCGGCTATAAAATCGCCAATCTCAATTATTTTGACACACTGCGCGTCGCCCTTGGTCAACGCAATCTCGAAACCCTTTGGGAAGCGGCCGACGCGAAGCAGATCAATTTTCGCACCATCGACGAGAAGACCGTCTCACTGTCACTCGATGAGACGACCACTCTAAAAGATGTCTGGGACCTCCTCGGCATCTTTGCTCAAGGTCTAACCCTGCCCTTTAATCAGTCGGACCTGACTTCAGACCTCGCCTGGAGTATCCCGCCTAGCCTCAAGCGCAGTTCCCGATTTTTGCAGCAAAAGGTGTTTAATACCCACCATTCAGAAACAAAAATGCTGCGCTACATCCGGCTTTTGGAAAGCCGCGATCTGTCGCTTACCCGCTCGATGATCCCGCTTGGATCGTGCACGATGAAACTAAACGCAACCAGCGAGCTCTTGCCGGTGACCTGGCCGGAGTTCAGTCAAATTCATCCCTTCGTGCCTCGCGAGCAAGCCGCTGGGTACCAAGAAATGTTCCAGTCGCTGGAGAGTGCATTGGCCGAATGCACTGGATTTTCCCGGATTTCCCTGCAGCCAAATTCAGGGGCGCAAGGCGAATTCGCCGGCCTTTTAGTCGTGCGTAAATATCACCAAAGCCGGGGCGACGGCCATCGTAGCGTCTGCTTAATTCCCAAATCGGCCCATGGCACCAACCCGGCAAGTGCCGTGATGGCCGGTATGAGCGTGGTCGTGGTGGACTGCGATGACAAGGGCAATATCGACCTGGAAGACCTCGCCAACAAGGCGGCCTTACATGCCGACAAGCTATCGCTGTTGATGGTGACCTATCCGTCCACACATGGCGTCTTCGAAGAGGGCATCACGAAAATCTGCGAGATCGTGCACCGGCACGGCGGCCAGGTTTATATGGACGGCGCCAACTTTAATGCTCAACTAGGTGTCTGCAAGCCAGGCGAGTTTGGCCCTGATGTCTGCCATCTAAACCTGCACAAAACCTTCTGCATCCCCCATGGCGGTGGCGGCCCTGGGATGGGCCCAATCGGTGTGAAAGAGCACCTTGCGCCATTTCTCCCTGGTCACCCCGTCGTCAAAACCGGCGGCACGCAAGCTACTGGACCGGTATCAGCCGCTCCTTGGGGCAGCCCGAGCATCCTGCCGATCTCGATGATGTATATTTGGATGATGGGGCCCGACGGACTAACCCGCGCAACCAAGACCGCTATTTTAAGTGCCAACTATATCGCCAAGAAGCTCGAGGCAGACTATCCAGTGCTCTACCGCGGCTTGAATAGTCTGGTCGCGCATGAGTGCATCATCGACTTGCGGCAGCTTAAAGCAAAGTCTGGCATCGAGGTTGAAGACGTCGCCAAGCGCCTGATGGACTATGGGTTTCACGCACCGACGGTCTCGTTTCCAGTGGCCGGAACACTAATGATCGAACCGACTGAGAGCGAGGGCAAAGACGAACTTGACCGCTTTTGTGCGGCGATGTCATCCATTCGCGCCGAGATCCGCGACGTTGAATCTGGGCGGGCGGACAAACAAAATAATGTTTTGAAAAATGCTCCGCATACGGCCGAGCTGCTACTTCAAGACCATTGGGACAGGCCTTATAGCCGAACCCAGGCCGCATACCCGGCAACCTGGTCTCGAGCGACTAAGTTCTGGCCGGCGGTTGCAAGGATCGACCAGGCCTACGGCGACCGTAACCTGGTATGTACCTGCGACCCAATTGAGTCCTACCAATAGCAAGAATGAACGTAAGGGTAGGGTAGAGTAGAGTAGGGGCATCGACGCGGCTACCGGTCGATGTCCCGATGCACTATCGTCACCAGGGTTTGTACCGGCAACGACTTTAAAACGCCACGCCCGAGCTCATCGGCAAAGCAAACACTGCGATGACGACCACCAGTACAGCCAATGCCAAGCCGAAAGTAATGCTTTCCCTCCAGATAATAGAGCGGGAGTAGAAAGCGTAAAAAATCCTCGATCTTCGCAAGCATCATGCGTGCCGGCTCCGTCGAGAAGATATAGTCTCGCACCGCCTGGTCGAGCCCCGACTTTTCCCGCAAGCCTTCAACAAAATAGGGGTTATCAAGAAAACGCAGGTCGAAAAGCGTGTCGATCGGCTGGGCTTGGCCATATTTAAAGCCAAAGCTAGAGACCGTGACATGTAGCTGCCGAGTCGGCAACTCATCAACGAGACGCCGTTCCACTGCACGAGCTAATTGCTGAGGAGTCCAAGCAGAGGTATCAAAGACACAATCGGAAGCTTCCTCGACAAAGCCGAGAAGCTCCCTTTCAAGCTCAATGGCCTCTGGTAGGGTGTCGCCTTCCTTGAGCAAAGGATGCCGCCGCCTCGTCGCACCAAACCTGGTCGCTAGAACATGAGTTTCTGCGGTTAAAAACAGAACCTCAAGGCGAACACGGCGTGCCAGCTCCTTCTTCAGCTGTGGAAACTGCACGGCAAAGCTCTGATCGCGTAGGTCCATGCACAAGGCCAAGCCGTGCTTGGCGACGATCCGCCCACTCTCGACCAGATCGATGGTTGGCCCAATCAACTCCATCGGCAAATTATCAATGCAGTACAAGCCGGCGTCGGCTAAAGCATGAAGCGCAGTTGAATTACCCGCTCCCGAGAGACCGGTGACGATAACCAGCAAAGGGCTCGATGCTGATGTAACCACCGCCGCATTCTCCTTCGTTGCTCAGTAGAACTTCTTGCGCTTACTTGATGGCAAAATATGCAGCTGTTCTCGGTATTTTGCGACCGTGCGCCGGGCTAATTGAATGCCCTTTTCTTCGAGGATTTCGACGATTCGTTGATCCGATAGCGGCCGCTTGGCATCCTCCGCCTTGATCAGTTCGGAAATCATCCGCTTCACCGATTCGCTGGCCATATCCTGGCCATCGGCCCTAGTCACTGAGCTATTAAAGAAATATTTGAGCTCAAAAACTCCACGCGGAGTGTGTACATATTTATTATTGGTCACCCGACTGATGGTCGACTCATGCATACTGATATCTTCGGCGACGTCTTTCAGAATCATCGGCTTTAAAAATTGCACGCCGTGTTCAAAAAACTCGCGCTGGCGCTGGACGATACATTCGGTCACCCGGTAGATCGTCCGCTGGCGCTGACGGATCGATTTGATAAGCCACTCGGCGGCTTTCATCTTATCGGTAATATAGTTTTTATCATCGCCCTTCGACTTTTTGTCGGTCATCATATCCATGTAGAAATTACTGATGCGTAAGCGCGGCAGGCCGTCTTCATTGAGATTGACGATCCATTCGTCACCGAGCTTGAATACATAGACATCCGGGGTGATGTACTGCGCTTCGTTGTTGCCAAACTGTCGCCCTGGAACCGGTTCGAGCTCAGCGATGATCGCCACATTGTCGATGACCTGTTGCAGCGTGATCTTCATCACTTTGCCGATCTGGGCGAAATTGCGCGTCTCCAGTTCAGGCAGGTGATTGGCGACGATGACCTCGACGATGCCATTTTTTAGATGTGCGCCCCGCAATTGTATGAGCAGACACTCTTTTAAATCACGAGCACCAACACCCGGAGGATCTAGTCGTTGGATCGTATCGAGGATATCTTCAAACTGCTCGAGACTAAATCCCTCGCTCGCCGCAAGATCCTCAATCGATTGCGTCAAATATCCACGATCATCGATATTTCCAATGATGAGCGTCGCCATTTTGCGCTCGTCGTCATCGAAGTCCAATTCGCCTAGTTGACCCATCAGATGGTCTTGCAAAGTGCTGACTTTGGAGACCATATTTTCATAGTTTGGGTGCTCGTCGTCGCTGGCTTTTTTCGAGGCCGTGGTTGCCGCTGGAGCTTGCTCCTGGTAACGGTTTAAGGCTTCCCAGTCGAGGTCACCGTTCTCTTTATCATTGTTGGTCGCATCGACGATGTTGCCGGCGTCTTGCATCGACTCTGAAATCACCTGTTCTTCGGTGCGCTCTTGCTCCCGCTCAGCTTGGGCGATTTCCTCAGGACTCTCGAGCGCGCCTTCCTCTAAGCACGGGTTCTCGGCAATCTGCGTTGCTACAAATTGCTCCAGCTCAAGGCGCGACAGCTGTAATAGCTTAATCGCCTGTTGCAGCTGCGGCGTCATCAGCAGCTGTTGAGTCAGTTTGAGACTTTGCTTTAGTTCAAATGCCATGGCTTCAGAGCCTAACTAAATGCGAGGATAAATGGACTGGACGTCTCACCCATTCCTCTATCATAAGGTCTGAGCCGCTCTACATGCAAAAAAAAATCCAATCCCAAACTTCGGGCCGAAATAAGTTAACTATTCGTAATTAATAGGAATTAACTACAGCTTGAAGTGTTCACCGAGATAAGTGTCACGTACGATTTGATTGGCCGCGACCTCGCCTGGTAAGCCGTCTGCAATGATTTGCCCTCCGGCCAAAATATAAGCGCGGTCACAACTACCTAAGGTCTCACGGACATTGTGGTCTGTGATGAGAACGCCCAAACCTTCGTCGCGCAGATTGCTGATGATCCCCTGAATTTCCTGCACGGTCATCGGGTCGATGCCTGCAAATGGTTCGTCAAGGAGCAGGAACTTTGGTTTTATGATGAGAGCCCGAGCAATCTCTACGCGGCGGCGCTCGCCACCAGAAAGAGCGGCACCCATTGATTTAGCAATGCGCCCGATCTGAAATTTTGACAGGAGCTCGTCCAGATACCGCGACCGCTCGGCACGCGGCACGCGGCATATCTCCATCACCGCCAACAGATTGTCTTCGACCGACATACGACGAAAAATCGACATATTCTGCGGCAGGTAACTGATGCCCTTGCGTGCCCGGATATGCATCGGCAGATGGGTAATTTCCTCGTCGCCCATGAAAACCTGGCCGTTGGTCGGATAAAGCAGCCCAACCACCATATAAAAGCTGGTGGTCTTACCGGCTCCATTGGGTCCAAGCAGGCCCACTACCTCACCTTGCTTGACGTGAAATGAGACCGACTTAACCACCTGACGCTGCTTAAACCAGCGCTCTAAGGCCACAGCTTTCAATTCAAGATCATGGATCGTTGCAGTGCGACGTGCCGTGGTCATGGCGTTGTACCATCCGGATGGGCCTTAGACGGGCCAAGTGGCTTCTTCACTGCTGCCGGCTTGCCGATCGACGCCTTGGGTTTTGGCGCGGTTGTTTTCTCCGCTTTGGCCGCCGGCTTCCCATCCTTTTCCTCTGCCTGGACTTCGCCCTCGACACGGTCGGCGCGGATCCAGCCTGTATTCATCTCGTAGGTGATCTTGCGACTACGAATCACTGAGTCTTCGCCACGGAGTAATTTAGCGTTACCCTCAAGCACCACGGTCCGCTCGCTGTTGAGAAAGACCGCCTGGTCACCAAAGGCTTTAAACTTATCGCCGCTATTTTCGTCCACGCCATCGATCCGGACGTTACCCTCGGCGATGACTTTGCGTACTTGGTGCGATGCTTCGTCAAAAAGCACCTGCGCTCTTTCGCTTGCTAGCTTCATGTCGCCCTGGGTCACCACGACGTTATGGAGTAGCTCAACGGAGCCTTTCTCGCGCAGGCCCTTGAGACCCTCGCTCTTGAAAAAAACTGGAAGCTGCTGCGCAGACTTGCCTTTGGGACTCTTTACCCGGCTTGGCTTACCCGGGTTCTTAGGGGCAATAACCGTCGTCGCGCCACCTGAGGGCGTGGACTTCGGATGTGCAGCTGGCTCTTTAAATCCTGAAGTTGCGTCGGTATCAGAGGTGGTCTCGATGCGCGGCACTGGACTAGGTTTAGCGACCTGATCTAATTTGGTGGCGGCTGGTGCTTGGTCACCAGAGGGCTGGCCACTCTCTTCTCTGTGGCCTTGTGGCGGCGCAACCGTATCCTCCTCTTGCTCGGAATCAAGGAAGTCCGCGCGCACAGGGTGTGCCCCAAGCAATAAGCACAGGGGCAGCATCCACAGCCCCAAGCAGTCGTGTCTAGTTGTGTTCCTCGACAAGGACTTCTCCCTTGATCTGGCCAATCATATTAAGCACCTGGGTCGCCAATTCGTAAGTAAAGCCCTCTTCACCCATGAAGACGCGACCTGGCCCTTCCACTCGAACTGGACGTACCGACCTTACAACCTTTTCGCTGTTGACGTATTCGGCATAATCCGTTGTCAGGAGGTGCTCTTTCATACCTACTTCAACAAAACCAGTTAGTTCTGCCCGATCCAGCTCGCTCGATTGATCCAGCATCTTGGTTAAACTTGTGGATTTAAAGTAGGCGGTCACCGACTCAGCACCCAATGTCTCACGCTCGCCCGCTGGCGTCAGTCGCTCCCCACGGATCTCGCCGTCTAGCTGCACGACATTTGGTTCGTAAAAGTCGCCCACCCGAGCCTTCAACTTTGCCTTGAGTAGATCGCCTTCGTAGCGATAAACGACGAAATCCTCCAGACGGGCCCGCGGATCCCGGATCGAGCCCTTGCTCAAATTTTCCTTCAGGGATTTGGTATCGCGCGTGACAAAGACGTACAAGCCAAGCGCCAAGCTCAGGAGAAACCCGACGATCACCAGCCTCTTGCCCAATGAGTCCTAGCCTCCAAATCCAAAACAAGCGCCCCGTGGTCGAGGCACTCGTAGTTTTAGTTTATCGGATCATCACAGGATTTTCGCCGCCAAAAGATCCTGAAGTCGCAGAAGCCCAAGTGGCTGCAGGTCACCGGCCTGATTGACGACGAAGATCCTGCTGATGCCCAGCCCGTTCATCACGGATACCGCGTCGATAGCCAGAGTCCCCGCAGCGATGGTCCTAGGCTTGCAGGACATCAAGTCTCCAGCTTGGCAAGCCAGCGCTTGAGCGCCAAGCTTAAGCAAAGCCCGCCGCAAATCACCGTCTGAAATGGCGCCAATGAGGTCGCCATCTGCATCGGTGACCGCCGCAATTCCGATGTTATCGACCGTGACCGCCTCCAAGACACTATGGAAGTCCGCAGAGGCCAGAAGACGCGGAAGTTTGTCAGTGGGGTGCATATGATCGCGCACCAAAGACAGGCGACGACCGAGTCGACCACCTGGATGCAGACTGGCGAAGTCGGCAGGACTGAACCCCCGGGCGCGCATCAGCGCCGCAGCAAAGGCATCACCCAGCGCCATGGAGACGGTCGACGAAGATGTTGGCGCCAAATTGAGCGGATCGGCTTCTCGCTCGACACTAGCATCAAAGACCAGATGGGCAAGTTGCGCCAAGCTGGAGCTTAGTCCACCGGTGATCGCGATCACCGGCGCTCCGATCCGCCGGGCAAAGCGCGCCACCTCAAGGACCTCTGCGGTCTCTCCGCCATATGCCACGGCGACTAACGTGTCGCTGGCCTGGAGCAGGCCGAAATCCCCATGCAGCGCTTCCGAGGGATGTAAAAAACAAGCGGCCGTGCCTGTCGATGACAAAGTCGAAGCGATTTTGCGAGCGACATGTCCAGACTTGCCAAGCCCACTCACCACCACCTTACCTGGGCGGCTCAGAACGGTACGCACCGCCTCGGCAAAGCTCGGCCCGACTCGTGACGCTGCCGTCGACAAGGCTACTGCCTCGGATTGCAAGACCTCCTGCCCCCATGACGCTACCTCTTGGTCGCTTGGACCACCCAGCGGAGCCATCAGGAGTGCTTCTGCTGGTGAACCAACGACGCCGCCACCAAATCGCGAAATAGGGGATGAGGGCTCATCGGCTTGCTTTTAAGTTCGGGATGGAACTGACAGGAGACAAACCACGGATGGTCCGTCAGCTCCATCATTTCGACCAGCTTGCCATCTGGCGAAAGGCCGCTAAACACGACGCCATGCTCGGTAAATGCCTCGCGGTAGTCATTGTTAAACTCGAAGCGATGGCGGTGGCGTTCAGAGACGGTCATCGCACCGTAGGCCGCCTGCGCCTTTGAACCCGCTTTCAGAACACAGGGATAAGCGCCAAGGCGCATCGTACCGCCCTTTTGCGTCACCGTCTTTTGGTTCTCCATGATGTGGATAATCAGGTCTTTGCCGCTAGCATCAAATTCCTGGCTATTCGCCAAACTCATCCCGAGCTTATTGCGTGCAAACTCAATTGCCGCAAGCTGCATGCCCAAACAGATGCCCAGAAATGGCTTCTGGCTACGCCGCAAGTAGTGAATGGTCACCATTTTCCCATCGACGCCACGCTCGCCAAACCCGCCCGGTACAATCACCCCATCGCATGATCCAAGCAACTCGGCGACGTTGCCTTCGTTGACTTCGGACGCATCAAAGAGCGCAATCTCGACCTTAGCCTGATGATGAATGCCGGCGTGCACAAGGGCTTCAGCGATCGACTTATATGAATCCCAAACATTAACATATTTGCCGACGACGCCGATTTTGACACTGCGTCGCGGATGATCGAGGTTCTCTACAATGGTGCGCCACTGGGACAGGTTCGGGGCACCCGTCCAAATATTAAGCAGATCGACGACGACCTGGTCGAAGCCTTGGTTGTGCAGCACTAGCGGCAAACGATAGATATTATCAACGTCTTGCGCCTCGAAGACGCACTCCGGCTTGACGTTGCAAAAGAGGGCGATCTTCCGTTTCAGTTCTTGGGAGATCGCCTGATCCGAACGGCAAACCAGGATATTCGGTTGAATACCGATTTGTCTCAGCTCCTTGACCGAATGCTGCGTCGGCTTGGTTTTCAGTTCACGCGCGGCACGAATATAGGGAACTAGGGTCAAGTGAACATACAAGACGTTCTCATCGCCGAGGTCATAGCGTATTTGCCTAATCGCCTCGAGAAAGGGCAGGCCCTCAATATCACCGACGGTGCCGCCTATCTCGACGATTGCAATGTCGGCATCGGCCGCGACCTTATAGATATTGTCCTTGATCTGATCGGTAATATGCGGAATGACCTGAACCGTTCCACCAAGATAGTCCCCACGCCTCTCCTTGCTAAGTACGGCGTCATAGACTTGGCCTGCGGAAAAGCTATTTTGCCGCGTCAAAGTCGCCGAAGTGAAGCGCTCGTAGTGCCCGATATCGAGATCGGTTTCCGCGCCATCATCGGTGACGAACACCTCACCATGCTGGAAGGGGTTCATTGTTCCGGGATCGACGTTGATGTAGGGGTCACACTTCATAAGGGTCACTTTAAGACCCCGGGTCTCAAGCAAAGCACCGCAGCTTGCAGCTACGATTCCTTTGCCTAGGGATGAGACTACGCCACCCGTCACAAATATAAACTTAGTGCGATTACGGCTTCTCATCGACGGCCCCAAAAAATGCTTTTGTCTAGAGATATTAGGTCGTTGCAGCAGCTACTAACGAATGATGTCTGGTCGGGACTTCATCCTAGTGACCCGCCCGTCGTTGGTCAAGAAGGAATG
>Ga0315275_10005976_pt1 | contig 11588 bp, 9 predicted proteins | sample YL17G03_0_MG_FD_205557 | JGI IMG/M metagenome (GOLD analysis project Ga0315275, IMG submission 205557) | Sediment microbial communities from Yellowstone Lake, YNP, Wyoming, USA - YL17G03_0 | ecosystem: Environmental > Aquatic > Freshwater > Lake > Sediment | place: USA: Wyoming | collected... | reverse complement strand
TAACAACCTGCTGCCTCCCGGCATCGGAGACGGGCAGGTGGAAGTCAAGGATACGACGGTAGGAGTCGGCGGCCAGTTCGGCGTCTTGTATGAACCGAAAAAAGGTTCTCGTATCGGCGTCACGTATTACTCTCAGATCAAGTTGAATTTCTCGGACACCCCCGCCTTCTCGAACCTGGGGACTATCGGCTCCGTGCTGCAAAATAACGGTCTCCTGAACCAAAGAATCGATCTGGGCTTCACCGTGCCACAGCGTGTCATCCTGAGCGGCTATCATGAACTCACTGACCGGTTGGCCGTCATGGGCAACTTCGGGTGGGACAATTGGAGTCAATTCGGCATGGTAGAGGTGGGGGTCGTCAGTGACACGACGAGGTCGCTCACGACCGTCAGTAATTACAAGGACACCTACCATGTGGCGATCGGGGGACAATACCGGCTCAATCCTGAGTGGTTGCTCAACGGCGGGTTCGCCTACGATTCCTCGATGGTCAGCGCGGCGAATCGAACGTTCACTCTTCCGACCGGCGCGACCTATAAATTCGGCATGGGTGCCAATTGGCTGATGAGCCCGAAGATCAAACTGGGATTCAGTTACGAGCTGGCCTATGTAGGCGATATGTCGGTCTCGCAAAATCGCGGTCCGCTGGCCGGGCAGGTGTCAGGCGAATTCAAGAACGCCATGATGAACTTCTTCGCCTTTACCTTTAACTGGGGATCTGAAGGGGTCACCTTCGGTCCTGGCGGATCCCAGACTCCATCCTGATTAATATGGAGGGCGGCTTCAAGTTCCAAGTGCAACGGGTGAATGAGGGCACAGTTGCGCATAGACTTCCAGGGGCGTAGCATAGTCGAGACATTTCCTCGGGCGCGTGTTCAACCGATGTGCGATGGCATTCCGCTCGCGCTGCGTGTAGCCCGACAGATCCGTGCCCTTGGGCAGGTACTGGCGCAGCAGCCCATTCGTGTTCTCGTTGGTGCCGCGTTGCCACGGGCTGTAGGGATCGGCAAAGAAGATCCGGATCGCCAGCCGCGCGGCCAGGCGTTCGTGCTCGGCCATCTCTTTCCCTCGATCGTACGTCAAGGTTGGATGCAAAAGGCGAAGTGCAAGAGAAAGTCTACGATGTCGTCTGGGGCGATGCGGACAAGCGCAAGCCAGGCAAAGACGGCAAATTGCCGCCTGTCGGCAATACTGTGGACGTTGAAAATGCGCTCTGGACCAATACAATCGGCGATCCGGAACTGATCATGGTGTGGAAGGATCCGGACTTCAACGCCGGCCTGCGCGCGTTTTACTATGCCCGCGTCATCGAGATCCCGACTCCGCGCTGGACCGCGTACGATGCAAAACGCTTTGGCGTGAAGCCGCTGCCGGGTACCCCGATGATGTTGCAGGAGCGGACCTATACATCACCGATCTGGTACCAGCCGTACCGGCTTTGGGAAGCAGTGGCCAGGAAGCACTTGCCAGATGGACACGTCAGACTCACTCAAGCCGTCCGCCGGATTCTCAACTCGCCCATCTGCCGATGGGAACAGCCGGAGCGAGATCGGCAGTGGACAGGCGATTCAGGACCTGTTGCCCTCGCGCGCCAGTTATCCCTCGCTGCTACGGCGGCTCGTACGTGAGCCTCTGCTGCATTTTCTGCTGATCGGCATCGCGTTGTTCCTCTACTTCGGCCGCGGCGCCCCGGATGAGACCGACGCCAGACGTCTCGTCGTCACTCAGGCGCAGGTCGAGGCGCTGGCGCGGCAGTTTGAGACGACCTGGCGTCGGCTGCCGACAGACCAGGAACTTGCGAATCTCGTCGAAACCTACGTCCATGACGAGATCCTGTACCGTGAAGGGCGCTCCCTTGGCCTGGATCGCGACGATCCGGTCATCAAGCGGCGGGTCCGCCAGAAGCTCGAGTTCATGGCCGAGGAGATGGCGGGCCGTGAGTCTCCGAGCGATGCGGAGCTTGCCGCCTACCTGCAGGCAAACCCGGCGAGATTCACACGACCCGCCCTCGTCACGTTCGAGCAGATCTTTCTCGGACCCGGGGATTCGGACGGGAGCGATCGCCGCCTGGCCGCCGTGCGCCTGGCGTTGGAGCATGGCGGCGATCCCGAAACGCTCGGACAACCGACCCTGCTGCCGTCTCATGAAGACAAGGCGGCGGTCGATCTGGTCGCCAAACGGATGGGGGAACAATTCGCCGCGCAACTAGAGACCGTTCCGCTCGGACAGTGGACGGGGCCGGTAATCTCCGGCTTCGGGGCGCATCTGGTGCGGGTCCGCGAGTGGATCCCCGCAGCGCTGCCGTCGCTGGAAGATGCGCGTTCGCCGATCGCCCGCGAATGGGAATCCGAGCGGCGAACGCGCGCGCTGGAGGAGCACTATCGGCGACTTCGCCAGGACTATCGGGTCGCGATAGACGCCAAGCAACCGGGAGAGACGCCGCGATGAATTGCCTGTGCCGCCTCTCCTGCGCATTGGTGCTGCTCGCCTGGTTCGCCCCGTCCGGCTACGCGGACGAGTTCCGGCCCGCCTATCTTCAACTTACGCAAATTGATGAGACGACGTACGACGTCCTGTGGAAAATTCCAGCGATCGACGAGAATACGACGCTGCGAGTGAAACCCGTTTTTCCCTCCGGCACCGAATCGATCGGGTCCGTGACAAGCAGCTTCGCCGGCAATGCGACAGCGCAGCGCTGGCGCATCCGGGCAACGGGCGGCCTGGCCGGGAAAAGCGTCACCTTTACGGGCCTGGCGAACACCCGTACGGATGCGTTGGTGCGCATCGTCCGCGCCGACGGCACGACGCAGCTCGGCCGCGTTCTTCCAGTTGATGCGCGCATTGACATCACCGCGAGCCCCGGCGCGTTCGAGGTGGTGCGCACCTATACCGTGCTCGGCATCGAGCATATCCTGACGGGCTTCGACCACCTGCTGTTCGTGCTGGCGCTCTTGATCCTGGTAAGCGGCAAAGGCCGGCTGATCGCCACCGTCACCGCCTTCACGCTTGCGCACAGCGTCACCCTCGCCCTCGCGACGCTCGGCGTCCTCCATGTTCCGGGGCCGCCGGTCGAAGCGTTGATTGCCTTGAGCATCGTGTTTGTCGCGTCCGAGATCGTGTACGCGCGGCAGGGTCAGCCGGGCCTCTCCCAACGTTCTCCCTGGATTGTGGCGTTTGTGTTCGGATTGCTGCACGGACTGGGCTTCGCAGGGGCGCTGGCCGAGGTGGGGCTGCCCCCGCTTTCGATTCCGACGGCGCTGCTGTGTTTCAACGTGGGGGTCGAGATGGGCCAACTGATCTTCATCACGGCGGTCTTCGGACTCGTCGCGTTCATCGGATGGATGGTTCAATCCGTTCGAGTTCTGCAACCTGTCTGGCTGTGGCGGGTTCCGCCGTACCTCATCGGCGGCATCGCGAGTTACTGGGTATTCGAGCGTATCGCATCATTCTAAGTGAAACAGGAGGTGCACGAATGAAAAGGTTTGCTGTCCATCTCGCCGCGATCACGATCTCAATCGCATCGGCCGCATGGCCGGTTGTCTCTGCCTGGGCAGACGCTGATATCCCGCCGCCGACAGACCGGGTGGTCAAGTACTCGCCCTATCCGAAACAGACGTTTCCGAACCGGGTGTATTTCGGCGATACGCATCTGCACACCTCCTACTCGACGGACGCCGGCATGGTCGGCAACCGGCTTGGCCCGGACGAGGCCTACCGGTTCGCGCGCGGTGAGACGGTGACGTCGAGCACCGGCCTCGAAACGAAGCTGGCGCGACCGCTGGACTTCCTCGTGATCGCTGACCATGCCGAAAACCTGGGCCTTGCACCGGCGCTCGCCACCGCTGATCCGGAAGTCTTGAAGAGCGCCTGGGGCCGGATGCAGTACGAACTGGTCAAACAGGGCACGATGGAGACAAGGGCCAAAGCCTTCGACAACTGGATCGCCAAGATGAATGCGCGAACCGACCCGTTCGCCGACCAGCCGGGGTTGGCGCGCACGATGTGGAGCAAGCTGACGGCCGCTGCCGAGCAGTACAACGAGCCGGGCCGGTTCACCGCGCTCATCGGTTTCGAATGGACCTCGATGGTGTTCGGCAACAACCTGCACCGGAACGTGGTCTTCCGCGACGGCAAGGACAGGGCGGACCAGATCGTGCCGTTCTCACAATACGACTCGCTGGATCCCGAAGACCTGTGGAAATGGATGGCGGCCTATGAAGAGAAGACCGGCGGGAAACTGCTGGCCATCCCCCACAACGGCAATCTTTCGAACGGGCTGATGTTCGACGACGTGACACTGATGACGAAGAAGGCGATCGATCGCGACTATGCCGAACGCCGTATGAGATGGGAACCGGTGTACGAGGTGACGCAGATGAAGGGCGACGGCGAAACGCATCCCGGCCTTTCTCCCACGGACGAGTTCGCGGATTTCGAGACGTGGGACCGGGGCAGCTTCGGCCCTGAGCCGAAGACGAAGGAGATGCTGCCGCGCGAATACGCGCGCGAAGCGCTGAAGCGCGGTCTGGCCTACGAGGTGACACTGGGGGCGAATCCGTTCAAGTTCGGCATGATCGGGTCGACCGATTCGCACACCTCGCTGGCCACCACGCAGGAGGACAATTTCTTCGGCAAGGTGGTCCCGCTCGAGCCGTCAGCCGATCCGATTCGGTTCGAGGAAGCGATCATCGGTCGCGCTGCGCCGCGGGGGAGCCAGATTTATGCGCGGGAAACCAGCGCGTCGGGCCTCGCGGCGGTCTGGGCGCGGGACAACACGCGCGAGGCCCTCTGGGATGCCATGGCGCGGAAGGAAGTGTACGCCACCACGGGGACGCGTCTCCTGGTGCGTGTGTTCGGCGGGTTCGACTTGACCGCCAAGGATCTTGACCGGTCCGACTTTGCGGAGCAGGGGTATCGGAAGGGCGTGCCGATGGGAGGCGCCTTGACGGCGGCCCCGGCCGGCAAGGCGCCCTCGTTCCTCATCCGGGCCGTCCGCGATCCCGACGGGGCTAACCTGGACCGCGTGCAGGTGGTGAAGGGCTGGCTCGATGCCGCGGGCAAGACCCATGAAAAGGTGTACGACGTGGCCTGGTCCGGAAGCCGCAAGCCAGGGAAGGACGGCAAACTGCCGCCGGTGGGCAACACCGTGAACGTGAAAGAGGCGACCTATACGAACGGGATCGGGACGCCCTATCTGGCAGCCCACTGGAAAGACCCGAAATTCGATCCGAAGCAGCAGGCATTCTACTACGTGCGCGTCATCGAAATTCCGACACCGCGCTGGACGACCTACGATGCGAAGGTCTTCGGCGTGAAGCTGCCCGCGGATGTGCCGCCGAGCATCCAGGAGCGGGCCTATACGAGCCCGATCTGGCACACACCCTAAGCTTGTCCAAAGGTCCAAGCTGTCTGGAAAGGGTGAGTAGCGAGAGTGGAAGAGCGCTAAGTAAGATGATGCGCAAGCTCGCCGGGAGCCGCTCTTCGGCGTTGATCCGGATGAGCTGGAGGGGAGAGGAAAGTGCAGAGGGGTGGCTCGTTCCTCACTTATCGTTATCGGGGTCACTGCCATTGCCGGCCTGACGCATGAAGTAGGTCAGTGCCCCAATCACCAGAGCGATCCCCCCACCGTAGCCCAGCATGTTTTCCGGCACTTCCCCTCCCTCGGCCGCCTGGCCAAGAAAAGCCACGGCCAGGGCCGCCACAATGACTCCGATGATTTTGTCTTCCAGATCTTTCAGGTTGGTGATCTTCCGGGCCATGGGAAGATCAAGTTCCCGATCAACGATGAAAAGCTTGTAGAGCCCTACAGCGGCGATGTATGTCACCGTCGCGATCAGAAACAGATCGATGATCTCTATGACCGCCAAGGCCATAGCCTTGGCAGCTTTCGGACTAAAATCGCCCGCGTGCAGGATCTGCTCCCCACCTGTAAAGATGCGGCCCACCCCCATGACGCAGACCGCTGCCGTGAGGATCACACATCCGATCACGGGGATGACCAGGAGATAGCGGCAAGCAGCAAGAAAACGAGTCAACTCGTACCTCCTCGTTCTGATCGGCGGAAGGCCGAAGCCTCCCGCCGATTGGTTATACATCTCGGGAGGAGCAAAGGGGTCAGCCCCCCCCTAAATTCTGGCTGCATCTCGGACAAAAGGTCACTTTCGTTACGGCGAGCCCTTCCGGGAAGGATAATCTGCAAACGCCTGCGCCGCGGCCTCGACTGCGAGATCCAGATTTTCCGTCCTCCTACCCCTCAAAGGCGCGATGATGGTGGCTCGCCAGGCCAGTTCGTTCTCAGCCGGTTCGACCAGATCCAGAACGAGCGTGCCCTCCCTGAAAGAATGCGTCAGGCCGGATCCCCTGTACGTTGGTCCTCGTCCATATCCATCGCGCCAGGCTCTCCTCTGCATCGATTGGACGTTGACCCAATACTAGACAGCCAGGTCCGCTCGTTGGCCTTGATCAAGCTGTCGAAGGCCCTTGGCTCGAAGCTGCTTCGAGATCGCCGGTTCGATCCTTTCTTGCAGCGCGGCTTCGTCGGCCGTTCGTGCTTCACCGATGTCAGCCGGGTCGGCGAACGAGAACGTCTTGTATCGGGAGAAATCCGCGGAAGGATGATGCTCCGTCTTGACGTCGAGGGACGCGCAACCAGCGTAGACCAACAGCAGGAGGACCAAGACCCACTCCGCTCTTCGATGGAGCATCATGAATACGTTCCAGCCGTCGGCCTGGAGGCCGCCCGTTTGACGAGCACAGGCGGCGTAAAAGGCGGAGTCAGGTTGGCATGGGCTTCGTGATTTCACGATGACGGTTCCTCGCCTGAATAAGTCACGAGTCGCGCCACAAAAAAGCCATCGAGACTCCCAACTGTGTTAGAGGAGCGGTGCGGCAGATCCTCTTGGGCGGTACCCGCCATCATGGCGGGTACCGCCCAACGAGTCGCCTCAGATAACGTCAGTTCCGCGGTACCCCTAGGCTTTCGACCTCTTGGAATCTCTTTAAGGCTGCTGCGGCCTTCAGAGAGTTGTTGAGGACCAGTCTCGGCCAGATTGGGGAAGGCGATGATGTAGTGCGTGGTAGCATTGGGCGTCAAGATGCCGAGCTTGTCACGGACGGTCAGGTAGCGGACGTAGTCCAGGTTGCCCGCGCTAAAGCTTTTAGCGACTGATTGCTGCCACTCGGCGAAGCTGACGATCGGCAACCCCCACATGTAAGCCTGGCATGCCCGCTGAAAGTTGAGTTCGTCATACAGCTTCGTGACGGCAGCTCTCGAGAGACAGCCCCTGTCCAATTCGATCTTGCCGATGCGCGTGTCTCTCGTGTCCTGAAGCGTGGGCTTGTTCTGTGCCCAGACGGATGCGACCGAGAGAGTGAGTGCGAGGCGGAGCGCGACGACGATGACGTTTTGTATGCGTGTGGTTTTCATTGTTGTCACCGTCGGTGGTTGACTGGCTCACTCACTCGACCTCGGTAATCGCCGGTTGCTTCCAGCGACCATCAAGGGCCTCCGGCTTGGGCATGTAAATGCGCATGATGCAGTAGAACGGCCCGTCCGGAGTGGTCAGCCTCCTTGGCTACTCTACCAGCTCGATGTCACCTGGTTTCCAGGTTTTGTCGAACCACGGTTCGAGCGGGCCGTAGAGGCGCAACAGGACGCACCAGCCCTTGCCGGGCATGGTTTGAACCCAGTTGCCGTCTTTACCCGTCGGAGGCTTCGGCCCGAAATAGACGGTGTATGAGCCGTCTTCGTTCGGTTTCAGGTTTGGGCTGTTGCTATCGACGCCCGCACTCCTCTGGTCGGTCTCCAACAGGCTTCGGTGCTGGGTCGAATAGACAACGAACGACCAGAAGGCCTTGGCGGGGACCGGCTTGGGCAGGGTCACCTTGTAGGTCTTGCTCCCATCAAGGTACACCCCCTTCTGATCGTGCGCCGTGAACGCGTAGGCTGACCCTTGCCCCACGGCCGACTGAGCCATGGCCGGCGTGATGCCGGTGGCCATGTAGTGAAAAATGATGCGGTCATCGAGTACGCGTTCACCGGCGTTCAGAAACTCGTGGCTCCCGCCTGCGAACGGTGAGTACCACTGGCGATCGTTGTAGAAGTACAGCGATTTATTGCGGGGCCGGAACGTAATCGCCCGCGCGGCCGCATTCGCAATGGCAGCGGATTCGGTCAGGATCTTTTTCATCCGCGCATCCGGCGTGAACGGCTTGCCTTTCTTGATGCCGATCGCCGCAAACTGACCGGCGATTTCCGGATCAAACGCGTCGGTCGGCTCGTACTGCACGACGTCATTCAGCTCTTCAAAGAACTTGTAATCGCTCGCATGAATGGTGTTGAATTTGACGCCGGTCAAATTCACGAAATGTGGCTCGCGGGGTTTCTTGACTTCCGATAGCGGGTAAAGTCGCAAGACATTTTTGACATTCTTGACAGTCTTCTGCATATCGCCGTCGCTCACGAAGGCGCGCATGAGCAGCCAGTTGCGAAAGGTCCGCGTGCGAACGACAAAGTAGCCTTCGGGAACGTCCCCTTTGTAACCCGGGGGCAGGAACAGGTATTTGCCGCCTTTCCCTTTGTCCGGGCCGGTCAGGCCGATATCGGTCACGAAGCGAAAGTATGCATCATCGACCGGGCCGAGAACTCCGGGCGGGACCTCCATGACCGTCGGCCCGTCCTTGACGTTGATTTCGGCGACGCAGTAGATCGTGGTGGTGTTTGGCGTGAGCAGCAGCGATCTGGCGTCGATCAAGCCTTCCGTGATGCCCATGCTGTAGGTGCCCATCCCCGCTTCCTTCATGCCCTCCATAAACGCGTAGATGGAGGCCGCTGGCATACCGTTCAGAAACGCATCGACGCCGCGCGCGGTATCGAGATAGTCGTAAACCTTTTTGACCGTCTCCTCCGACGGCAGCCCGTCAATGAAGTTCAAATCGCCAAGCCGCTCCGTCTTCACAAGGTCCGGAGTCCGTATCGAATCAGGGACATCCGCCGCGTATTTCGGTGGCTGCTGAGCAAACGCTGCTGTGTTGATCACAAGGGATATTCCAATAATTGCAACGAACGATACGGTCTTCATCAGATTGTCTTCCCCCTTTCATTGTTTAGAGACAGAGGTCGAGTGCTTGAACGCTCTCCGGCAGCGAGTTTCGCATCGCGACCGGAGAGCGGCAAAGCGGTCACTTGCCGCGAACGAGATCCGGCAGTTTCCAGCTCCGATCGAAGTAGGCTTCGGTCGGCGCGTAGAGGCGGAACATACCGAACCAACCGCGACCGGGGGCCGTCGGAATCCAGTTCTTCTCCTTGCCCTTCGGTGCTTCCGGGCCGATGTACAAGTCCACGGAGCCGTCGGCGTTCTTGACTAGGTCTTTCCGGGAATCCAGCCCGGCGATGTCGTGCTTGGTGTCGATGAAGCTGCGGGTCTCCGTGTCGTACAGCGTCAAGGCCCAGAACTGCTTCGCGGGGGCGTTCGGCGGAACGCGCAGCGTGTAGTGGTTGCCGCCCTGTAACCACTGCCCGTCTTTGTCCTTCTGGATGCCCATGTAGGCTTGTCCCACTCCGGGCGTCGGCCTTGTCATCCCGGCGGACAGCGTGACCGCTTCGTAGAAGTACGCCGAGCGCTCATCGAGGGCGGTGTGATACTTCGTCTCCTGATCGGCCTCCAAGAGAATGACATGCTTCCACTGGGTGTCGGCCCAGATCTTGGCTTCCTTCTGACGCTTCGCGTAAGTATTCGCCCTGGCCATCGCCTCGCCAACCACCGCCGCTTGTTCCAGAATCCTCATTTGCCGCGCGTCCGGCTCGAACTTCTTGCCCTTTTCGATGCCCAGCGGCTTGAGCATGGCCACCATCATGCGGTCGCGCTCGTGGACGGGTTCCTCGTTGAGCATCTTGGAGACGAGCTGCCAGAACTCGAGGCCGGTTCCCGGCCAAGCGTACCACTTCTTCCCTTCCGCGGGAATGATCCGCGTCTTGCGGGGATTGTCTCGCTTTGCATAGGGATAGGCTTGATAACTGCTCTTGAGCACTTCCGCCTCTTTCGAGTCCGTGGTCAGCACGCGAAACGCATGAAAAATGTTGTTGGTGGGAGATTCGAAGACGCGGTAGCCCTCGACGTCTTTGGGGGCTTTCTGGCCGGGCGGCACCACCAGGTATTTGCCACCTTCGCCCTTGTCGGGACCACTCAAGCCCATGTCGGTGATCGGACGCTGCCACATGTCGAGGAGGCCGCCGGCCGTCAGACCTTTCGGATACTGAATCACCAACGGGCCGGTTCGTTCCAGGTTCACGTAGCCAATCAGGTACGGCGTGGTGTCGTTCGGTGTGAGGATTCCCATCTTTTCGCGAACACTCACCGTGAGCACGAGATCGCCATCTTCCTGACCAAACACTTTCTCCTGCTGCTCCTGCCATTTCGCGAAGGAGACGATCGGGATCGCCCACATGTAGGCTTGCGTGGCCCGCTGGAAGTCCATCTCGTCGTACAGCTTGGCGACGGTCGCGTCGGTCGGGTAACCGCCTTCGAACGCCAATGGACCAATGCGGGATTCTTGTGTGCCCTCGGCAGTTGCAGGCGGGGTTTTCGAGCCTTGTGCCAGTAGGGTGCCCCACTGTCCCGGAGCGGCCAAACCCGCGAGCAGAATCACTCCCACAGCCAGCCCCACCATGTAGATTTTTCGTGTTTTCATGCGCTCTTTTTCTGTCGGTGTCCATAAAGTCGAGACGATTCCCCGAGCATGTTATTTGTCGATCGCATACAGTTTCAGGCTTGCTCGCTCCCCTGTAGTGTCCAGAACTTCACGATGAGGGGAAATGAGGCGGCCACAACAGCCAACAGGCTGATCGGAGGAAGATTCTATGGCCACTCCTGAGGACAGAACCAGCCGGTGCCCCCGAAAAACCCGATGACGACGATATTGGGTTTCTTGTCGGCAGCAACTGCGGGCATGGCGCTGCTCATCAGCGCGATCGCGCCCACAAAAATGGAGCATATACGTAAGCACCTCATCGACTGTCCTCCTCTCGTCCTGCGCATGCGGGTGGCGTCAGCTAGCGGTCAGTTTCCCGGAGCTGAGATGGTCTCCAAATCCTGCAATCTCTTCAAGGCTGCTGCGGCCTTCAGAGAGTTATAGTTGATGTTCCCCGCGCTCAGGCTACCACCCTGCTGAAACGGATACCCCTGCAGGCTCATCAGGAACTGCTTGAGCTGCTGCTGCACCGGCACGAAGAGCCAGATGTTATCAGCATACCAGCGCATATACATGGCCGATTCACGGGGCGCCTTCTCGTAGGGGTCGGCCCGAAGGTTGACGATCTCCGGCCAGCCGGTCACGTCGCGAACGCCTGTGGCAATGTTGCCGTTCACGACGGCAAACGACACCTTCCAGTCGTTCCAGCGCACGGCGTTCAGTTCGCCGCCCTGAGCAAAGTAGAGGATTTCTTCACGCGGACTTTTCTTGGCGTCGCCCTTGAAATAGGGCAGGAAGTTGTACCCGTCGGCATGGACCTTGAACGTCTTGCCATTGGCCGCATAGCCCTGCTTCAACTTCTCGACGATGGTGGGTTCGCCCGCCGCCGCCAGCAATG
>Ga0315275_10005971_pt1 | contig 11592 bp, 14 predicted proteins | sample YL17G03_0_MG_FD_205557 | JGI IMG/M metagenome (GOLD analysis project Ga0315275, IMG submission 205557) | Sediment microbial communities from Yellowstone Lake, YNP, Wyoming, USA - YL17G03_0 | ecosystem: Environmental > Aquatic > Freshwater > Lake > Sediment | place: USA: Wyoming | collected... | reverse complement strand
TGGTAGGACGATCTTATGAACAGACTTATCCCCAGAAGCTGGGGAGAGAATTTTGTGAATATTTTTCTTGCTCTTTCTAACTATATTTCTCACTTTTCGTCCTCGACTTGCGTTGATCAACAATTCCCCGCCCGTCGATACCCCGCCCCTTGGCTACCGCTTCCGCCACTCCCGCACGGCACCGGCTGCGGATCAGCCCACAGCCCTATCCTAGCCTCTCGCGCTTCCTTCTCTAGCTTCTTCCTCTAGCCCTTCCAGCACCGTATCCCCTGGCGCATACTTCCGATACCGCCAGCACCAGCCCTGCCCTCTTTGACAAACGAGTGATTGATGTTGGTCCCATCAGGCAGAATCGCCCCCACAATCGTGCAGGTAAACTTGGCGTGACCTCACGGCCGGAGTATGACGTCCTTCCCGTAGGCCAAGGATTGAAGCGGCAACCCTATGGTCAGTTCGTGCGGATCGGAGAGGCCGGAGGCCACCGACCAAGAGCGAAACGCATGAACTTGCCAGACGCAGTCGGGTCGCTTGAACGGAGGGTTAGGCCGGATGAAGGCTTCATCGAGGCGCATGAAGTGTATGTTCTGTGCTATTGGCAGGACTTGAGAGGCTTACCGTTTGAGTCAGTTTGATAGGCTATCTTCGCGCTAAAGGTGAAGCGCTCTCGGTCCGGAAGCCAGGTCTGCGTCGCCCAAATACGGCAGCCCTTTTTGGTGATTTGAGCCACCGAGCGATAGTCGTCTAGGCCGTCGCTGTCAAAATCACCGACCTGCCACATCGAAGGATCAAGAAGATCGGCATCGATGGCTTCCAGACGGCCGCCCTTGAGTTGGCGACCGTGCTTGCGAGTATGGTGGACGACAACTGTGGTCTCGAAAATATTCAATATGGAGCCTGAAGTGGCAACAGGCTTCGCCTCTTTGAGAACGACGTAAATATCAAACGCCTGGCCGCTATGCACTTTCGTGCCTTTAGGCAACTTGGGAACCTTGTCTGCACCAAAGGCCAGTCCAGTGGAGAGACACCAAAGCGTAAATGCAACCAGGAAATCTCGAGAATGTCTCATGGAGGCCATCATCGTGCCGTTTACTGGAATAATCAAGGTGGCGGCCTAAGCATGGATACAGGCCTTTTCTTGCAGTGGGAAACGTAATATACGTTAACACGTGGGCTAGGCGTCGGGTAGTTCACCTGTTCCACTTCCGCCACTCCCATGGCGGCACCGGCTGCGGATCAGCCCACAAGCCTTTCTGGGCCTCTCACGCTTCGTTCTCTTCTTAGCTAAAGGTCAAAACACCCCTCGCGCTCGAGCTTCTTTGTTGATCAATTGTTCAATCGAGGCCAGTAAGGTTTGATCGGCGCTGTAACGCCGGCGTGCTTCGAAAATCAATTGGTCCCTGATTTGTCTTGTTTCAGCGGGCTGCTTGCCTTTGAAGTATTGATCGAAACCTGTGGCCAGCTTCGCGCGGATCGGTGCGAGGTCGGGGCGCTGCATCTGCGTGGCAAGGCGCTCCAAGTGAGGGCGGACGGTCACCAGGTCCGTGCGCAGAGATTTTGACATGGCGAGCAAACGATAAGGTGATTTAAGAGTGACGACGGGACTGATCGTGACGGCACTCATGGGAACAGTCACGCTCGCCGCGCCGGCCCAGACGCGGCGCTCCGCCATTGTCGTGAACAATGCCCCTCTACGCATCTCTGCCAGGATGTGCTTCGCGGTGTCAGCGTGGCGCTGCGTCTCGTCGGCTTCGCGCTTGACGTTGGCGACAGCGGTCTGCTTAACCTGTGCATCCCGCTCAGTCGCTGGAACAACATCGCGATCGAACGCGAAGAGCGCGCCATCGAGAATACCCAGGGCGCCGGCAATCAGCTGGCCAGCGTTGAGCGGATTACGCCGCATGGCTTGTAACGCCGCAAGGAGCTGATCGACCGGGCCCAAAAATGATTTCTGAAATACGGTCAGTGTATTCTGTTTCGATTGTGCGATTGCGAATTCTGCATTTCTCTTTGCCAATTCCGCCTGCTTGCACGCCGCCTCACCCCGGTGCTGCTCAACTTCGATCTGGCGCAATAACGTTTCCAACGACGTATCTCTGCGTAACAGCTGGAGGTCCGTTTCATTCCAGGCCGACGCTTTGTCGATCGTCACTGTTCCTGCCTGGATTGTCGTGCCCGACGAGGCGCGCTCCGTCGATGCGCCGACGATAGGTTTGTTAACAGACGTGACTCCAGGATTCTGTAGCTGCTTGAAGGCGCTAACACTGCTGGTCGAAACAGCTGCCAATCCTCGGGTACTTGTCATTTGTTGAGAGGCGATGTCGTTGAGAGCATTGTTTATCCGAAGTTTGTCTTCCCCTGTAATTCGCTTTGCCTCTGCCAGATACTGGCGCAAGTCATCTGCTCGTTGTTGGGCGAGTCGGTACTTTTCTAAAAGTGCTACTTGCGCCTCGCGCTGAGCCGATTCCAATTCATTAGCAAACTCCTGTCTTTTGAGCTCCCGCTCGTTTCCCACACGCTGAATCAATCCGCGCAGCGCGTTTTCCGCCTCATCGATCACACACGTAGCTCCTGCGGTCGCCACTGCGGCGGCGCAGGAGAAGACATCGTCACAGCATGCCCAAACCTGCGGAGCGGCAAAGACGCTGCAGAGCCAAAACGCCAGCGCAACGGGCGTTGTTCGTGAAAGCCTAGATTTTGAGAATGGATTACTCATGGTCTTTCCCTCCATGGTGTCCATGGCTCCTCCATCCTAGGTTACAGTGTTGGTTGTGTTTTCCCTGCCGGAGCGCGTTCTCACTTCACACACCAGGCAGGTATCACCCTGTGCTTACGGACGGACCGTCGGCCTCAGCGGCGCTGGCGTGATCGCCTTTCCCGCAAGCGAGACGACGTTGCAGCAAGGCTCTAAACGATCGAGCCGGATGGAAACCCGCATCGTCGTGAAATCAGCCTGGATCGCCTGCCCGACTCGAAGCGATCGGAACAGGGCGGGATCGCTCACGGAAAACTGGAACGGGCGTCCTGCTCCACCCCGTTCCTGCGCCGTCACCAGCCCATTCGGCTGAATGCTGGTAATACCGCAACAGGGTGATGCAGCCCAGGCGACCGAACCGTCTAGAGTCGCCGGAACCCACAATCCACTCCCGAGCACCAGGATCGCAGCGAGCACGATGGCCACTCGTTCTCTACGCATAGCATCCTCCTCTTGGTGATCTGCCTCGTAAGTCGGCATCGAAGCGAACAAGGTTCATTGGCCTAGCAATATGCTTGGCCCGCTACTGCCACCCCTGCACCGCGTCCCCCTGTTCGATCAGACATCGCACCACGGCGTCAGGCATCTCGATGCGTTGCTCATTCGGCAGTGTGACGGTCAACGAGAGCGTGTCTCCTGGTCGCATCGGCAGATCCCCAGAGAGTCGCCAGCCGGTACACGAGAGGTTCCAGACAGTGCCTTGTCCTTGGAACATGCCAGCGAGGTACGTGACGGGGCAGTGCACAGGGAAGTGACGGCGTGGGCGAATCGAGAAGGGCATGAGAGCCTCCCAGGGAGGCGTATTGTAGGCGGGTTGGTAAGCAAGGCGCAAGGAACGGGTCTGGCCAGCGTAAACCCAACTCAGACGCTGGCATGGTTTATAGGAGGAAGGTCAGCTAGAATCCGCCCCATTGTGCCAACCACAAATCGCCAACGAGGCCGACGCTCAAAACGCTACAGCCAAGCGGATCGCTTCGCCCGCATGATGCGGGCTCTGGCTAGTCGAGCCGTGACGATCAATGGACTGGCCGTTTACGGGATCGGTCAGTGGCAGGAACCGCTGGGATGCACTAACCCGCCTCCGGCCAGTGTCATCCTGACCTGGCCGGGGCCCAGCCCTCTCTGCCAACACCAACATCCACGACCGCCTTGATCCTCAAGTCTGGTGCGACGATTCCGCAACAGGCTGTCACTATCTATGGACCCGATATGCCTGAGCGAGAGTCACGATGATCGAGAAGTTGGTCGAAATCCCGAGTCTGGACAGCCTCATGGCTGATCCTGCCAAGGTCGGGACGTTGCAGCCTGAGGTCGCGCAGGCCCTCCTGATCGGACTGGTTTCGCTGCAACCACTCCTGATGCAACGTGCGCTGATGGGAGCACAGAGTCGGCAGGAGAAGGACCTTCTCTTGACGGTCCCTGACGTAGCGAAACAATTACAACTATCCTCTTATCGTGTATACGAGTTGGTCCGCCAGGGAGCCTTGAAGTCGGTCCACTTGGGGAAATCGGTTCGCGTGAGGCCTGCCGCCGTGGACGAGTATCTGGCCCAGCAGGGGGCTTGACACGATATTTATACGGCGCGTATAGTTCTAGGCATGAAGGGCAAGACCTTGAGGACCATTCGAAAGCGCCTTGGGCTGACACAAGCGGAACTCGCAAAACAGATCGGCGTCACCGGCAACACGCTTGCACGGTGGGAGCGCGACGAACTCCCGATCCGAGAGCCGATAGTGCGATTGATTCACACGCTCCAGACTGGCAAGAGGTAATCACATGGCTTGCGTAAGAAAGCGGCGCGGAAAATATGTCGTAGACTGGCGAGACGGGGCTGGAGTCCGACACTGGAAGAGCTTTGACCGCAAGGGCGACGCCGACACCTTCCGCGATAAGGTGGGACCGCAGGCCCGTCAACGACTCACCCCCGCTGTGCCTGCCTCCATCACGATAAAGGACTACGCCGACCACTGGACCCTGCTGATCGGCCACACGGTCAAGCGGCGGACCCTCGCCCGCTACACAGAAATCCTGAAGCTCCACCTCCTTCCTCGATTCGAGAAGGTCCGCGTTCACGATCTGGACCGAGGACGCATCAAGCTGTTCTTGACGGACAAACTGAACGCAGGACTCGAAAAGCGCACGGTGCGGAACATTCAATCTGTCCTACGGACGATGTTGAATGCCGCCATTGAGGATGGGCTGATTGCCGCCAATCCCGCAGCGAAGCTGGGGCGGGTCCTGAAGTTGACCGTCTCCAAAGCCACGACGCAAGAAGAGATCAAGGCCATGACGCAGGCACAACGGCAGGTCTTTCTGGCGACAGCTTTCCGTGAAGCCCCGCGCTACTATCCGCTCTTCTTCGTGCTGGCGGGAACAGGTATGCGGCTGGGTGAAGGATTAGCGCTTCAACCAGAAGACCTCGACTGTTCCACGAAAACGATCCGCATTGCCCGCGCCTTTTCAGAAGACGGAATACTCGATACGCCTAAGTCCGGCCACGGGCGAACGGTGGATCTGTCTCGGTCGCTCGCCGACACGCTGGCCGCACATACGATGACGCGCAAACAAGAGAAGCTGAAGTATGGATGGAGCGAGTTACCGCCGTGGTTGTTCGTGACGAAAAAAAGCACGCCTGTTGATCCGGCCAACGTGCGCCGTGCGATGCTGCGCGTGTTGAAAGCGGCCAAGCTGCCCCTGCACTTCACGCCGCACGGTCTACGCCATACCTATGCGTCGATTCTGTTGGCGGAGGGTGTCAGTCCTGTCTACGTGCAAGAACAGCTTGGCCACGCGACGATTGAACTGACCGTGTCGACCTATGGGCGCTGGTTGAAAAAGAAAGCGCCAGGCGCACTCGATCGGCTCGATTGTGCCATAAGTTTTGAAAGTGGTAGCAAAGTGGTAGCAGAAAGGGCTTTTGCGGTGGGAGCGATAGGGACCCCCTCAGCGGGAGTCCCCTATATTCAAGCACTTAAAATGGAGCCGGCGATCCGGATTGAACGGACGACCTGCGGTTTACGAAACCGCTGCTCTACCAACTGAGCTACGCCGGCTCCCTCAGAAGAGCCCACAACTTACACGGGTTTTTTCTCAGCCTCAAGGGGTTTTTCATTCAACGACGGATGAGAGGTGCGAAACAAGCCTCTCCCTGCCAGATGCTCTGGCTGACCGACCAGCCGTCGGGAACCACCGCCTGGTACAAATAGCCGTTATTTGAACCGGGCAACGGGCTGAAGCCTGACAGAGGCCCCATAGCCTGGCCCGGGAAGGCAGAGGGGCTCCTGCTCGTTACCATACTGCTCCTGAGCCACCTTGAGCACCTGCCCCTTGGTATAGGTGCAAAGTTCGCCCGTAAGGATGGTCCCGTCCTTATCGAGGTCTGCTGCTCCGCCCAGCCCTTTGAGCAATTGATAGGTAAACAGCCCGTGCTGGCCCGGGTCATAACTATAGGCATCCCGAACTGCCCGGTTGCCGATCATCCACATGATCTTGTCTTTCCCGCCGCCCTTCTGTTCCCACAGCGGGGCGATCGTGTCTTCGGCCTCCTTGCCCGGTGCCCGTTCAAGCGAGAGATCGATCATCACGACGGCCCGGTGAATCGGCAATTTCACCAAGGATTCCTGCAGCCGACGAAGCGAGTAGAGACGCGCGCCGGATGTGGCCGTACCGTCGAACAGCATCATCGACACGGCGCCAGTGGTGGCCTCGACCACTCCTCGTCCCGTAACCGAGACATAGACCACGGTGGTGGGGTCCACCTGCTTGGGTAGCCACTCTTCCAAGACCTCGGCCAGGTCGCTCTTGAGGGCATGGCTATCAACGAGGGTGCGTACGCGCTCTGGAGGAATCCCTGCGATCGATTTAAGGTACGTGGCCATGACCTCCGCATCTCGAGCGGCGTATTTGACCCTGGCAATGCCGCTCTCCCGAAACTGCCCCACGCCGATGACAATGCCCACGGCCTTCGGCTGTTTGAGTATGGCAGCCCGCTTCGGCAACTGGTCTACATCGACCGGTAGCGCCACAGCCTCCGTTGCAGACTCAGGCTTCATCGCCACCAGAAACTTCTTGGCGGACGGCAGTTGGACCAATGGGGACCCGGCACGCAATATCAGCGTCAGTTCCGCATGTACGGCCTCCTTGACCGTGCCGACTTTACCGTCCACCGTCACACGCTTTACCCCGCCAGGCTGCAGATCGCCGACGGAGACCACGCCGGGGATCCCCTCGATCAATGGCGGCGTGACGGTCACCGACAACTCCACAGCCCGTGCGGTTCCAGGCCCTTCATTTTTGACTTCAATTTCGAGCGCGACGGCTTCACCGGTATGGAGCACCTGATTGCGATTCTCGTCACGGACGATCGCCCTGAATACCACAGTGGCAGACTCGCCCCCTGGAACTGGCACAGGAACGGCTGCTGCCGACTGCGGCGCGACAACCGGCTTCGCAGGCGCGGATGCCCCACCGGTTGAAATTGGAGATGGCGGCGGGACGGTAGCCGCGGCTGCCTTGGGGCCACCAGCTTTGCGTGATCCGGCGGCTTCGATAATCTTGGTCGACGTCCCGAGTTGCTTGGCCATACCATCCGTTACGAGGCCGAGGGCCTCTTGGGCAATCTTATTGAGCCCCCTCACCTCGCACGAGGCCTCGGTGACATCGACCTCTCCACGACCAATGCTTTGAATTTTCTTGGTGAAGAGGACCGTGCCATCGGCAGCCGTGTAGGCAAAGTCCAATCCCACGGTGACCGTGGCTGGATAACTCTTGTTGGCCTTTTGAGGGATCGTAAGATCGACATAGGCCAGGCCCAACGCCGCATCGACATAGCCATCCGGCACGGACGAAGATCCTGTCTCACCTGTCAGGGCCTTTTCAAAGACGAGACCTGTTTTCCGCTTTAACTTTTCTTGTAATGGAGCGCCGATCGGTAAGGATTGCCTCTGGCCACAGGCGTCCTGATAGGTGAGTTGCGCCCCGGCGATGCTGGGATCAGATCGAAGTTGGACGGTCAGGGGGAGATAGTATCCGATGGTTGCACCGTCTCGACTCGAGAAGAGCGAGCAGCTCGTCAACGTCGCAACGCACAGCACCGCACCAGCCCATGAGGCTACACGAAACAGGAAGGAAGGGCCCGCTGAATCAATGACATGCACGATCATTCTTATACAGAAAAGCATCCAACAAGCCAACTCGTCGCACGAGACAGGCCAGACGAGTTCATCAGGTCTATCCGGTCTGTCTCGTCAGTCTGGTCCAACCAGACAGACTATCCCCCGCTGCAGGTCTCCTCGTTGACAGCCCCACACCCCTCGGCTAAGTTCACGCGCATGACCGAGTCTTCTTCGCCGGCACCGGGATCGCCATCGCCACCGCGGCTCTCCTGGTCGGCCATCAGCCGACTTATTCGCCTCCAGAGCCAGACGGGAACCTGGCTGCTCATGTTCCCGACTCTCTGGTCCTTGGTCTTGGCCGCTCGAGGCATGCCTCCGCTTCACTTGATCGCCATCTTCATCACCGGGTCATTTGTGATGCGCAGTGCGGGGGTCGTACTGAACGATTTAGCGGATCGATCCTTCGATCAACATGTGACGCGCACGAGGGTACGTCCGCTCGCGTCTGGTGAACTCAGTGCCACGCATGCCCTGCTGGTCATCGGCCTCTTCCTCTCACTGGCCGGCATGCTCGTGCTACTCCTTGACCCATTCACGATCCTCTTGAGTCCGATCGCCATCCTCTTGGCCTGCCTCTACCCCTTTGCGAAACGCGTCATCCACTTACCACAAGCCATATTGGGTATTGCCTTCGGCTGGGGCACCATCATGGCCTGGACCGCCTCGCGGGGGGCCATCGAAGCGCCGGCCTGGTGCCTATTCGCTGCGACAGTCTGCTGGGCGATCGGATACGATACGATCTATGCGCTGCAAGATCGGGAGGACGATCGTCGGATCGGTGTGAGATCCTCGGCGTTGTTGTTCGGTTCGTCGACGTGGATCGCCGTTGGCACGGTCTTCTTCGCGATGCTACTGCTACTGGGACTCGCAGGTTGGCTCGCCCACATCAGCTGGATCTACTATACCACGCTCGCTGCCATTGGAGTGTGGTGTCTGAGGCAAGCATTGCAGCTCAGAGGAACCATGCCGGCTCCCACTGCCTTCCACATGTTTCAGCAACATGTGTGGGTAGGAGCCGCGGTCTTAGCGGGAATGTTCGCTGGTTTTCTGCTCTGATCAGCTCGCCGGCTTGTCGATCGTGGCATCCGGCTTCTGCGCGCGCAACGTACCAAGGTACAGCGCCACGGCCTTGGCATCGGCATCGCTGAGCCCGAGCGCCGGCATCCTGGTTTCCGGTTTCATCGCCTGCGGGTTCTTCACCCACCGATAGATCCAGGTTCCGTTCAATCTGAATCCTGCACGGTCAAGCGCCGGCCCGACCTTGCCGCCCTCATCGCCGAGGCTATGGCAGCCGTTACAGCCATACTTATTCGAATAGAGCCGCTTGCCGAGCGCCACCATCTCCGCAACCTGTTCCGGTTTCACGGTGAGGTCTGGTCGGGCTACGTTCACGCCTTTTCCCGGTCTTGTCGCGAAATTGTTCAGCGCTGCCTGCGCCACGTCGAGTTCTTTTTTGGCCTGCACCATGGCAGCCAGTTCCTTCGCATAGGAAGATTCGTCGGCATCGACATCTTTCTTCAGCTCTGCACTCTTCTTTTCAGCCTCGTCACTCGCCTTCTTCTCCGCCGCCTCATAGGCCTGCTTGGTCTGATCGGACTTGCCTTGGGCCGTTTGGAGAGCCGCAGCCAACTCTTTTTTCCGTTCCTCGACTTTAAACTCCAGCTTCATGCCGTGAAGACCGCGGACATAGCCGACGATGGCCCAAATTTCATCCTCAGACAGGGTGTACTTGAAGGTCGGCATGGTGGGAACGGCGAAATCATCGTCGCCGATCTTGTCGCCGCCAGGACTCGTATCCTTCATGTCGCGTGAGATGGTATTGAAAATGTCTTCGTCCTTGAAGGTCCCCATCTCTGACTTGTTCGACAGATCTTTGGGCTTCGGATCGGGCATTGAGGACCAATTAAAGCCCTCATTCTGGCGACCGTTCTCGCCGTGACAATGCATGCAGTAGTGGCTGTAGAGTTCATGGCCCTTTTGCTGCTGCTCGTTGGCACAGCCCCCGACAAGCATGGCCCAGACGCCAACCAGTCCACCCACTATTCCTAATACCTGTAGGCGAGCCGCCTTCATGCTGAATGCCCTTTCTTTAGCTTCCGGATCAGTACGAACTGAAATCCGAGAGCCAAGCCCACGGCGAGGAGCGCATAGTAATAGCCGGAATAATCCGGCGGTGCCTCTGCGCGGAAATACCACCAGGAGGAGACCGCCTTTTGCGATCCCTTCTCCTTCAGTTCGCCGCTTGCGTCCTTCTTACCATCCCAGACGGCGAAAGAGATATTGATGAATCCACCTTTTGCGATCTGCGTATCTTCGTCCGGATGCTCGGTGGCGAGTGGCCTCGTAAAGACCACCTTCCATGTCCCGTTGGCGTAGACGCCTTTGGCTTTCACGTCCTGGTGCGTCTGTACTTTTAGTGTGCCAAAACCCTTGGCATTCATGTCCACGCCTTTGCCGTCTTTGTTCTTCCAAAACCAGATATTGACCGGGCCGCCTTCCACCTGCGCCATCGGCTGGCCATGCGCAAAATGGGCTTTCTTGTCACCCACCATGAATTCAATCGCAGCTGAATCGTCCGGATCTTCCGTCGGATCGACGTACTCTAAGAGAATGGCGACGTTGGTCCCGTCATGCAAGGCACGCACGTTCAGATCTCTGACCGTAGCTTCCAGAATGCGGTTCGGCCAATGTACTTGCGGCGACATCGGGAATCGCGCCAGGGTCGCACTGCTCCACACCGCAGCATTCGGGTCATCGGCCGGCAGGGTCCCCTTCACCATCGGAGCGCTGACCGAGACGCTTTGCAAGGTTGAATCTGGTTGAGCAGTGACCGCGACCTTTTCCTCAGCTGAGACAGGCTGCACAGTCAGCAACCCCATGGCTAGCCATACACCGACAACGACATTCGGGACGATGTGCTTCTGTCTCTGTGTCATAAGTTCCGTCCTCTCTCTACTCCCGTCTCAGAGGGTGAGGCTATGAGCCTTCCACTGCGCGCTTTCACCGAGCACCTTCAACCGGTGCGGTGCGCGAGCACAGAAGGCATACAAGCCTACCTTCGTCTACTCCCAGGTCCTTGGTGCTTGATGTGCTCCGTCGTACTCGCCCATGATGATTTTCCAGATCCATTCGTCAGGAAGCTCGACTTCCCAGCGAGGCATCGCGGACTTCCATGGCATCCCTTCGATCGGGAGGCCGACACCGCCTTTCTTGATGCGCCAGAAAAGATAGCTTTCCTGGAGCATGGCGATCGTCGTGGGATCGGAGAAGTTGGCAGGGGGAGGATTGAATCCCCTGGCTGCCGGACCCTTTCCATCGAAGTTTCCGCCGTGGCAAGGAGAACAAAATGCGGCGTAGAAGCCCTTCCCCTGCTGAATGGCGTCTGGTGTCTTGGAAACTGGATTCGACAAGCCTGTATATTCACCTGGCGGTGCCGGGTGAATCGTCCGGTTTTCTGATGGCGGCTGGTCGCTGGTCGCCGTGCTGCTATAGGTCTGCCAGCCGACGATCAAGGGGAACAGCAACAGGACGGCGTATCGCAAGACTTGCAGGCCCCCGATATTCTCTCCCGTGAGGAACCGTTGGATCGGGCTCCAGAAGGCATCCTTGGACTCTCCGCTCAACGTAGCGAAAATTACAATCCCAGACGTGGTCAGCATCAGGTAC
>Ga0315275_10005970_pt1 | contig 11593 bp, 6 predicted proteins | sample YL17G03_0_MG_FD_205557 | JGI IMG/M metagenome (GOLD analysis project Ga0315275, IMG submission 205557) | Sediment microbial communities from Yellowstone Lake, YNP, Wyoming, USA - YL17G03_0 | ecosystem: Environmental > Aquatic > Freshwater > Lake > Sediment | place: USA: Wyoming | collected... | reverse complement strand
GCAAGGGTCTACTGCAAAGCGGGCTCACGGTGACGGCCAACTGCGCCGACTGCCACACGCCCCACCACGAGCTGCCCAGCCGCGACCCGCGCTCCAGCGTGAATCCCCGCAACGTGGCTGCCACCTGTGGACGATGCCATCAGGGAATCTACGAGATGTTCACCGCCAGCATCCACTGGCCAGGGGTGGCGCAGACCGCCAAGCCCCTGCCGGTGTGCAGCGGCTGTCACTCCGCCCACACCATCAAACGCACCGATCTGTCGGACTTCCGGCTCCATATCATGGACCAGTGTGGCCGCTGCCATGAGGCCATCGCCGCGACCTACTTCGACACCTATCACGGCAAAGTCTCTAAGCTGGGCTATGTGAAGACGGCGAAGTGTTATGACTGTCACGGCGCCCATGACATCCTCCCGGTGAGTAACCCGGCTTCGCGGCTCAGCCGCGCTAATGTGGTGAAAACCTGCGGCCAGTGCCATCCTTCCTCCCACCGCCGCTTCGCCGGTTACTTGACGCATGCCACTCACCACGATCCGCAGAAGTACCCGTTCCTTTTCTTCACGTTTTGGGGAATGACCGCACTGCTGATGGGCACCTTGCTCGTCGCCGGGCTTCACACGGTGGCTTGGCTGCCGCGCTCCCTCCAGTACCGCAAGGAATTAAGTGCCACCGCGGATCCGCACGAGGAGCATTTTGTGCGTCGCTTCCGGCCGTTTGACCGCAACCTCCACCTGATGGTGGTGTCCAGTTTCCTGGGCCTGGCCCTGACGGGAATGACCCTGAAGTTCTCCTATACGACCTGGGCGCAGGTGCTCTCGCGGTTGCTGGGAGGGTTCGAGGCCGCTGGGCTCATCCACCGGGTTTGCGCCATCCTCACCTTCACCTACTTCGCTTTGCACCTCTGGGACCTGTTCCGCCAGCGGCGGGCGAGCGGCATGAGCTGGCGGCGGTTCATCTTTCATCCCGAGAGCCTGCTGTTCAATCGGAACGACTGGCGCGAATTCCTCGCTTCGCTCAAGTGGTTCGCCGGCAAAGGATCCCGGCCCAACTACGGCCGCTGGACCTACTGGGAGAAATTCGACTATTTCGCGGTGTTCTGGGGCGTGGCGGTGATCGGCAGCAGCGGCCTGTTGCTCTGGTTCCCTGAGTTCTTCACGCGCCTGATGCCCGGCTCGATGATCAACGTGGCCACCATCATCCACAGTGATGAAGCGCTGCTGGCGGTGGGCTTCATCTTCACGGTGCATTTCTTCAACACTCACTTCCGGCCGGAGCGATTCCCGGTCGATATAGTGGTGTTCACGGGCGGCGTGCCGCTCGACGAGTTCCGGCGCGACCGTCCCCGCGAGTATCAGCAAATGGTCGAGCGGGGAGAGCTGGAGAAGTACCTGATGCCGCCCCCACCGCCGATTGTCGTCAAGTTCTGGCGCCGCTTCGGGTTCACCGCCCTGGGAATTGGCTTGCTGCTCATCGTCCTGATCCTCTACGCCGCTATCTTCATCTACAAGTAGTGGCGATTTCACATCGCGACTGCTGGTGCGCCGATGTCCTCATCGCCGCCTTGCTGTAGCGCCGGTCTATGACCGGCGGTTCCTCCTCCTGTGAACAGCCGTTTCGTATCGCCATTGCTGTAGCGGCGATGTCCTCATCGCCGCTTTGCTGTAGCGCCGGTCTATGACCGGCGGTTCTCCTTCCTGTGAACCCCGGCGCTCATAGAGCGCCGCTACAGCGCCGAGCGCCACGTTTGTCATTCCCGCCCTTTTCCCTGTAAAGACGGCCCGGCAGGCCGCCTGAGATGTTCCCCCGGAACGTCAGGTGTCCATCAATCGACGGGCGGGTGAGGGCGCGGCACCGGGGCAGTCTACGCCACCCGCCGGGTTGAGCGGATATGTTGCGCTGGGGGTCCCTGTTCTTGGATGAGTTCCAGCCGGACTACACGGCATCGCCGGTTTCAGGTTTGCGTCTTGTGCGCGCTGGCAAGAGCGACCCGTCTGCACGGACGTCCGCAGGTGCGGCAGACCCGGTCGCAGGTTCGGCCTCTTCCTCGCGAGCCTCGTGGGCAGGAGCCCGGCCGGTCAGCACCGTCCATTTGAGCGGATAGACGTCCGGGTCAAAGATCACGGCGTAGAAGTGCCAGACCACAATAGCCAGCGTGGCCAGGATGGCCTCGTAGTAATGGATAGCCGTGGCGACATCCGTGAACCACTTAGGGAAGTACTCCAGCATCAGGTTGTGCGCCCAGAGCGCCACGCCGGTCACGGCCATGACGACGGTGCCCCAGACCAGAGCCCAATACTCGGCCTTCTCCGCATAATTGAACTTGGGATAAGAGGGCATGCGGCGGCGATAGCCCAGGTTGTAACCCACAGCCTCAATGGCATCGCGCACATCCCTGACTTTGGGCAGCATTCCCCGCAGCCAATGGCGGCCACTCCGCAGGGCGGCCAGGTAAATCACATGATAGACCGCCGCTCCCATCAGCACCACGGCAGCGATGCGGTGGATCAGCCCGCGGAGCGGGAAATCCTTCTCCCATTGCACCAGCGGGGCGGCCCAGAAGCTTTCCGGAAACTTCAAGGCAAAGCCCGTAATCACCAGAAGAATAAAGCTGCCGAGCAGCAAGAGGTGCTGAACACGCTCGTTGAGCGTCAGCCGCACCGCCGTCGTGAGTGATCGGTACTCCGCCAGGCGCCGCCGCGCCTTCCGCCACCAGTCCAGGAGATTGTGCAGCACCATGAGCCCGATGAGCGTGGGGATGGTGAAGAGATAGAACAGTCGCACGTAGTCGAGCACGCGGTGGCCTTCCCCCGCCACCGCCACCACGTGGACTGACCCGATGGCGAATTTCTTCCCTGCTTCGGGATGGCACTTGCCGCAGGTGTGAGGCAGGTTGGCCTTGGCGACGGTCGAGCGAGGATCGCTGGAAGGCAGGATGTTGTGCACGCCATGGCAGCTTGCACAGTTGGCCACCGTTCGGATGCCGGTCTTTGCCGCCAAGCCGTGGTAGCTGTTTTCGTAGCTCGACACTTGTCCCGTCGGCAGGGCGTAGCGCGCGTTCAGCCGCTGATCTTCGTGACAGCGCGAGCAGGTCATCTGTGCGACATTGGTAACGTACACTGGCGAGTGCGGGTCCGTGGGGGCCAGGATGTTGTGTTCGGCGTGGCAGTCGGTGCAGGTGGGGGCCTCTTTCACTCCGGCAGCAACAGCACGCCCATGGATGCTCTCCTTGTATACGCTGAAAACCTGCTCGTGGCACTTCCCGCAGGTGGAGGCCACCCGGGGCTTGGAAATCGGAGAACGCAGATCGGACGCCGGCAGAATGCCGTGCACGCCGTGACAATCGTTGCAGACGGCGGCGTTCATCTTGCCCGCGCGGATGGCGCGTCCGTGAACGCTTGCCTGGTAGGCCTCCACTGGCTTCGCCACCGCAAAGAGGTACTTGCGGACAAACTCAGGATTCGAGTGGCAACGCCCGCAGGTCTCCGGCAGCTTCGTCTTGCTCACGGAAGAATTCGGGTCCCTGGCCTTGACCGCGCGATGCGTGGGCCCGTGGCAATCCTTGCAGCTCGGAGCGTCGCCGTTGCCGCGGCCGTGCGCCCGGCCGTGCACGCTGGCCGCGAATTGCTTCACCTCGGCTTCGTGGCAGGAGGCGCAGAGCTCGATGCCACGCGTGGAGGGTTTCACCACGTTGTGGGTGCCGTGACAGGTGATGCAGGTCTGGGGACTGTCCGGTTTGCCGAGCATGGCGTGGGCGCCGGAGGCAAGATCCTGAGAAGCCTCCGCGTGGCAGGCAAGACAGGAGGATGAGGCTGTCTTGGCAGTGTGAGGAAACTTCGCGGCACCGGCGTGGCAGTCGACACACCGAAAGTCCTTGTGAACGCTCTTGGGAAGCGCCTCGGCGTTTACTGTGACGTTCTTGCCTCGCGAGTTCGTCAGGCCAGTGGCGGAAGCGTGACAGGAGAGACAATCATCAGCCGCGCGGGCCGAGGTGAGAACCCCCAGGAACCCGAAAACCAACAGCCATCCGAGTCGCGCAACTGTCCGTTTCCGGACACTGCCCTCAGCTAGAGCTGCGCCAGAAAGTCCCTCGGCGTGAGGTGCTGCCCGCGTACCAAGGGCAGAAGAAATCTGGTTTTCAATCTGCGATATTCCACGCATCAGGGGTTCTAAAGTACCCACGGTTGGAGACAATTCAGCCCACGTTCCATCAGAACAGACATCCTGTTGCAGTTTTCATGCCGGACAGAGGAAATATTCAATAAGCGAGAGGAGGAGTAGAAAGGCTGCGCGTTCTCTAGGATTGATCTATTAGAGACATCTTGTCATGTCGTGGAACTGCTCTGAGCGCGGTAGCCCGCCAAACACCAGAGACCACGCCCGGGGTTCTCGCTCATCCAGAACTCACCGAATCGCGGCCGCTCTCGCTATTCCACAACCTCGAAACTGAACACGGTTTCAGGGGTGATTTTGCTACCGGGGGGAGGCGATTGTGTGAGGACCGTCCCCTTGGGCGTGGCCTCTGACGCAATGGGAATTACCTGCCCTACCTTGAATCCAGCTTTCTCGAGGTCGCGGCGGACTCCGGCAAGTTGCTGGCCAACGAAGCTGGGACACTCGTAGGCGGGAGGGGGTTCCCCGCGCGAGACCAGGAGATTCACCACGGGGCTGTGCACATTCGCCGCTGAGGGCAGCGGGTCCTGCGCCACCACCTGGTCTGGCTCGGCGCCCGGCCAGGGGATTGAAGCCACATTGCCCACGCTCAAGCCCCGCTGAATGACGGTGATTTGCGCGGCGCGAAGGCTGCTGCCTGCAAGATTCGGTATGGCCACGCGGGGCGGCCCCAGGCTGACCAGCACGTGCACGTGCTGACCCACCTTGACGCGCGTGCCGGCGGGTGGCTGCTGGGATACGATGTGGTTGGCGGGATACTGGGTGTTGAAAAGCTTGTCCTCCGCTTTCAACTCCAGGCCGAGGCCGCTCGCCACGCGCTGCGCCGCATCCAGCGGCGCCCCCACCAGGTTCGGCATGGCTTCCTGGTGGCCGCGGATGCTCAGGCGAATGGTCGTGATGGCGCTGATCAGAGCCACCGCCAGCAGCACCGTGAAAAGCATGAAAAGGCGGAAGAGGGTTCGAATTCGTTCGCGCAGGCTCATAGGCAACAATGAATGATGAACGAGGAATGATGAATTATCAAGTCCGGCGGATAGTCCCGGCAGTTGCCGATCGTTGGTCATTCATCATTCAGCATTCTGCATTCATCCTGTCTCCTTCCTCGCTTGACCTGCTCCCGAATTTTCAGTAGCGTGTGCCCTTCGAGGTAGAACCTATGGTCTATCACGTTGATGTCCTCAAGATGGGCCAGTGTCAGGTCCGCGGCCCGGAAGTTTACTGGATGGACCGCTGGGACGCGTGGGAGGAACTCTACTTCTATATGGTATTGATCCGCGGGGAGGGCAAGGTGGCCGTCATCAACACCGGTCCTCCGCCCGATCTCAGCGCGCTGAATGCCCGGTGGACGGCTGCTTTTGGCGCACGCGGGGCCCTGGTGCGACGCGAGAGCGAGTCCCCGGAGATGGCACTGGGCCGGATGGGCGTGACGCCCGCTGACGTGGACCTAGTGCTCATCACTCCTTTGCAGGCCTACGCGCTGGGCAACATTCCCTTATTCCACAACGCCTCGGTTTGCATCTCGCGCCGGGGCTGGATTGAAGACTTCCACGCTCCCCTCTACGAGATGCACGTACCCCGCAAGCTGCGCATCCCCGACGATGTGCTGGCTTACCTGACGCTGGAAGCTCCCGAGAGAGTCCGTCTGCTGGAGGACGAAGAGGAAATCCTCCCCGGCCTCAAGGCATTCTGGGTAGGCACGCACCACCGTTCGTCGATGGCGTACGCGATTGAAACCTCAGCCGGACGAGTGGTGGTGACGGACTGCTGCTTCAAGTACGGAAACATCGAGGGCAACCATCCCCTCGGCATCATGGAAAGCCTTCCGGAATGCATGGCCGCTTACCGGCGCATCCGCGAGGGGGCCGACGTGGTGATTCCCCTTTACGACCCCGAAGTGCTCCAACGTTTCCCGGAGGGCCAAGTCGCGTGAACCCCGGCCCGAGCGCGCCGAAGCTTCGCGTGGCGCTTTTTATCACCTGCCTGGGGGATCAGTTCTTTCCCCAAGTGGGGGAATGCGTCGTTCAGGTGTTGCGTCGGCTGGGCGTGGAGGTGACGTTCAATCCCGCCCAGACCTGCTGCGGCCAGCCCGCCTTCAACACCGGCTACCGCCAGGAAGCGCGCCGGGTGGCGGCACGCGTCCTGGACCAGTTCGAGGACGCGGACTTTGTGGTGGCGCCCTCGGGCTCCTGCACTTCGATGGTGCGGATTTTCTATCCGGAGCTTTTTGCCGGCGATCCAGAACGTCTTCGCAAGGTCGAAAAGCTGCGGAGCCGCTTTCTGGAGTTTTCCGAGTTCCTGGTCAACATCCTGAAGGTTGAGGACGTCGGCGCGAGCTTCCCTCACCGGGTGGCCTATCACGATTCCTGCCACCTACTCCGTGAACTGCGCATTGAAGCAGAACCCCGGCGGTTGATCCGCGCCGTACGGGGCGTGGAGTTACTCGAGCTCAAGGACTATCAGGCGTGCTGCGGGTTTGGCGGGACCTTTGCCGTGAAGTTTCCGGGGGTCTCCGTGGCGATGGCCGAGGACAAACTGCGCGCCGCGGCTGCGTCCGGAGCCGAATACTTGGTGGCCAGCGATTCCAGTTGCCTGATGCACCTGGCCGGGGTCATCCACCGCCAGGGATTGCCGCTCCGTACCATGCACCTGGCGGAGTTGTTGGCGCGACAAGCGTAGAGGCAGGCTTTAGCCTGCCACCGCGACATGTCGGCCTGAAGGTCGGCCGCTACAGAAGATGAGCGACATGTCGGCCTGAAGGCCGACGCTACAGAAGATGAGCGACATGTCGGCCTGAAGGCCGACGCTACAGAAGATGAGCGAAGCCCGAATCGGAACCGGCGACATCCACGCCCGAGTGCAGTCTGCGCTCAAGGACGCGCACCTCCAGGAGGCGTATCGCTCCTCGACGCTCCGTCTGTACACGCATCGCTTGCAGGCCGTCAGCGAGCTCCCAGGCTTCGAACGCCTGCGCGACCGCGCCCAGGCCCTCAAACACCAGGTGATGGAGCATCTCGATTACTACCTGGCGCAGTTCGCCGACAACGTCGCGCGGCGCGGCGGGCACGTCCACTGGGCGGCTAGCGGCGAGGAGGCTTGCAGCATCGTGCGCGAAATCGCCACGCGCGCCGGGGCCCGAGAAATCGTCAAGGCCAAGACCATGCTCAGCGAGGAAATCGGGCTGAATCGTGCGCTCGAAGCGGCCGGCATCCGGCCCTTCGAGACGGACCTGGGCGAGTTCATCGTCCAACTCTCCGGCGAAGGGCCCGCGCACATCGTAGCTCCGGCCATGCACCTGACCCGGCACGACGTCTCTGCCCTGTTCGTCAAGCACATCGGTTGCGAGCCGACGGATGTTCCCGAGCAGTTGACGGCCATCGCGCGGCGCGCCCTGCGGGAGAGGTTCGCGCGGGCGGGCCTGGGGCTGAGCGGCGCCAATTTCGCCGTGGCGGAGACCGGGACAGTCGTGCTGGTTGAGAATGAAGGAAACATCCGCTTCTCGACCACCGCGCCGCGGGTCCACGTAGCCCTGGTGGGCATCGAGAAGATTATCCCGCGCCTTGCCGATCTGGCCGTTTTCCTGAGGCTGCTGGGCCGCTCAGGGACCGGACAGAAGCTGACCGTTTATACGTCGCTGCTGACCGGGCCACGGCGGCCCGGCGAGGACGGCCCCGACCAGATGCACGTGGTGCTGGTGGACAACGGCCGCATCGAGACGCTGGCGAGCGAGAAGATGCGCGAGATGCTCTACTGCATACGCTGCGGGGGCTGCCTCAATACTTGCCCCGTCTTTCGCAAGATCGGTGGGCATGCTTACGGCTGGGTGTACAGCGGGCCGATTGGGGCGCTGGTCACGCCGCAGTTCCTAGGCTTGGACAAGGCCCGGGAACTGCCCTTTGCCTCGTCGCTGTGCGCCGCCTGCCGCGATGTCTGCCCCGTCAAAATCGATATCCCTGACTTGTTGCTCCACTTGCGCGCCCAGGCGCAGGAACTGACGAAAGCTCCGCGGCCGCCGGGCTCGCCGATTGGGGAGCGCACAGCTATGCGGCTGTGGGCGTGGGCCATGGAGCGGCCCTGGGCGTACGCTCTTGGCAGTCGCCTGGCGCGCCTTGGCCAGCAGCTCTTCGCCCGGCAAGGATGGATTCAGAAGGTTCCGTTTTTCCCGCTTTCCCGCTGGACCGAGGGCCGCGACTTGCCCGCTCTCGCGCCCAAATCGTTCCGGGAGCGCTGGAAGGAAATTGGCAGGCAGTGACGAGTGACAAGTGACCAGCCCCCAACAGGAGGCTGACGTGGCTCGTCACTCTAGTGGAAACGAGGTATGCCATGCGCCAACTCAACAGCATTCGCCGAGGAATCATCTTCAGCGTGTTTCTACCGACCTTCTTAGGAGGGGCATCCGTGCTCGCCTTGGGTGCGGACGGTCCTCTGCCACCGAAAAACCTGCGATGTGAATATCTCTCGAATCCCCTGGGCATCGACGTGCGCCAGCCGCGCCTTGCCTGGGTGCTCGAGCACACGGCGCGTGGCCAGAAACAGACTGCCTATCAGATCCTGGTTGCCACGCGGCCCGAGACACTCACGCAAGACAAGGGCGACCAGTGGGACAGCGGCAGGGTGGCATCGGATAACTCCACGCAAGTACCGTACAACGGCAAGCCGCTCCAAAGCAGCACCACGTACTACTGGAAGGTTCACACCTGGGACAAGGACGGTAATGCCAGTCCGTACAGCCGCGCAGCGCAATTCGAGATGGGATTGCTCTCTGCCGAGGAGTGGAAAGCGCAGTGGATTGCGGGCGGCAACCTGCTTCGCAAAGAGTTCCCCGTTGCCGCCAAGGTGGTGCGCGCTCGGGCTTATGTCACCGCGCTGGGATATTACGAATTGCGGCTCAACGGCCAAAAGGTGGGCTCGAACGTTCTCGACCCGGCCTGGACGACCTACGAGAAGCGCTCGCTGTACACGACTTACGATGTGACCGCATACCTCCAGTCAGGCCCGAACGCCGTCGGCATGATGCTCGGCAACGGCTGGGCGAACCAGACCTGGGATTGGGGCGATCCTGTCAAGCCTGCCGGCCAATCCCCCGAGCTGCTGGTCCAGTTGGAGATCGATATGGAGGGCGGCCGGCACGTGCAGATCGTGAGCGACAAGTCCTGGAAGGCCGGAAAGGGTCCCATCGCGAGCGACAGCATTTACAACGGCGAGACCTACGATGCCCGGTTGGAAATGCCCGGCTGGGACGCGCCGGGTTTCAACGATTCATCCTGGAAGGCAGCCGAAGTCCTGAAGGGGCCTGGCGGTGTGCTCTCGGCCGAGATGATGCCGCCCATCCGCGTGGTGGATACCATCCCGCCCGTCCTGGTGAGCAATCCCCAGCCCGGCGTCTACGTTTACGACCTGGGGCAGAATTTCGCCGGTTGGGCGCAACTCCGCGTCAAGGGTCCGCGCGGGACCGCCGTGAAAATGCACTTCGCCGAGCTCCTCTATGACAGCGGCATGCTCAACCGCGAGAACATCCGCGGGGCCAAAGCCACCGATACCTACACTCTGCGCGGCGACGGCGAGTTGGAGGTTTTCGAGCCTCACTTCACCTACCACGGCTTCCGCTACGTCGAGCTGACGGGTTTCCCGGGAACGCCGGGCCTCGACACGCTGCGCGGCCGCGTGGTGCACAGCGCGGTGGAATCGGTCGGCAACTTTGCCGCGTCCAAGCCGCTTCTGAACCAGATCCAGCGGCTGATCCGCTGGGGATACTTGTCGAACCTGCACAGCGTCCCCACCGACTGCCCGCAACGTGATGAACGCATGGGTTGGATGGGCGACGCTCAGGCCACCGCGGAAACGGCCATGCTCAACTTCGATATGGCCGCCTTCTTCACCAACTTCATTCGGGACATCCGCGACGTGCAGGGACCGGATGGGAGCGTCACCGACACCGTCCCGCACAAGGGCGGTAGCCGCCCGGCTGACCCGGCCTGGGGAACAGCGTACCCGCTGCTTTGCTGGTATATGTACGAACAGTATGGCGACGTGCGCATTCTGGACGAGCATTATGACGGTCTGAAGAAGTACGTCGAGTTTCTGCGCAGCAAAGCTCCGGACAACGTCCTGCGCTACAGCTACTACGGTGACTGGGTGGCGGTGGAGCACACGCCCGGCGAACTGGTCTCGGACGCCTACTACTACAAGGACGTGCAGATCCTGGCGAAGGCTGCGGCGATTCTCGGCAAATCGGCCGACGCGCAGGCGTACTCGCAACTGGCGGCACAGATCAAGGACGCTTTCCACCGCGAGTTCTACGATGCGAAGCGCGGCGTCTATGCCAACGGCACGCAGACGGCCCACACGTTGGCGCTGTTCTTCGGTCTCGTGCCCGACGATCAGCTTGGCCAGGTGTTGGGACGGCTGACCAACGACATCGTCTATGGTCACGATACCCACATCACAACGGGTTTCATCGGCGTCAAGTACCTGCTGCCCCTGCTTACCCGCACCGGGAGCTCGGACCTGGCCTACGAACTCGCCACCCAGACCACGTACCCGAGCTGGGGTTACATGATCGCGAACGGCGCCACGACGCTGTGGGAACTCTGGCAGAATAAGACTGGGCCTTCGATGAACTCCCACAACCACCACATGTTTGGCAGCGTGGGCGCCTGGTTTTATCAGGCGCTGGCGGGCATCAACCTGGGTGCGGACAGCGCGGGCTATGGGAAGATTCGCATTGAGCCGCAAATCGCTCGCGACCTCACCTGGGCGAGCGGCACGGTTGAGACCGTGCGCGGAACCGTGTCCTCCGCCTGGAGCCATTCCCCGGGTGTCCTCAGCCTGGATGTTACCATCCCTGTAAATAGCCAGGCTAGGATTGTCATCCCTAAAGAGGAAGAGGCGACGGAACTCGTGGTCCGCGAAGGCGAGCAGATAGTCTGGGAGAAAGGCAAGTACGTCCCGGGCGTGCCGGGTGTGACGGGCGCCAGCCAAGAAAGGAACGGGAACATTGTGCTCGAGGTCGGCTCGGGCCGCTACTCGTTCAAGCTGACGATGCGATAGGAGTGTAGCGCCGGCCCCGCGCTGCGGGGCCGGCATCGCACCGTGGCGGGGTGAAGCCTGCGGCAACAGCCGCCCCACTGGCAGACGCCTGCGACGTACGGTAAACTGAGGCAGTCGTTTCAGGACTCGAACTGGAATCAGCGCGCCAGCGCTTTCCTGAATTCCTACGGAGGTTCTGATGGCCTACCCCTGGAAAACGAGTAAGTGGTTTACCAGCCCGTGGAATTTTCTGCCGCAGGTGCGGAAAGGCTTCAAGTTCCCGCCCAGGATCAAGATTCACGACGTGACGCTGCGCGACGGCGAGCAGCAGACCGCCGTAGTGTTCCGCCGGGAAGAGAAAGTGGAAATCGCCAAGCGGCTGGACGCCATGGGCATC
>Ga0315275_10005969_pt1 | contig 11594 bp, 14 predicted proteins | sample YL17G03_0_MG_FD_205557 | JGI IMG/M metagenome (GOLD analysis project Ga0315275, IMG submission 205557) | Sediment microbial communities from Yellowstone Lake, YNP, Wyoming, USA - YL17G03_0 | ecosystem: Environmental > Aquatic > Freshwater > Lake > Sediment | place: USA: Wyoming | collected... | reverse complement strand
TATCGGCGCCTGAGGGCCGCGGCGTACTCGTGCACGGTTAGGCGGGTCATGCTGCCTCCCCTGTTTTGGTAACACTATTTTTGAGGCATCATCACCCTTTCGGTAACACTTTCAATGAGGCAGATCGCTCGCTTGCTGGCCCCTGGCGGGCACGCTACAATGAATCACGGGGTGCGGCTCTGTGCCTGGCCATGGATAACGATTTTGTCATCGACCTCGACGCCATCCTGGACGCCATCGAGAAGGCCGACGTCATAACCATCCGCTTCCTCATCGTCCCTCATCGCCTCCTCATCGACGCCCGCCACTCGGATGTGGACGGGCCGCTGCTGAAGCTGGTGCCGCGCGCCCGCACGCTGGAGGAGCGCTTCAAGATCATAAAGAAGCTGCGCCCCCGATTCCGCCTGCCGGAAAAGATCACCGCCGTCGCCTGGCCCAGGCGAGTGGAGGGTCTGGTATCAGCCGGGGTCTGGGATCGAATCGTGCAGCGCGTGAGCGAAGCTGGCTTTCCGGACACCGCCGAGGAGTGCCAGCGGGTGCTGGACGACCTCATCTGCCAGGAGCGAGCGGAGATCCACAACGCCGTGGCCGGCGCCGGCTATCAGTCCCTCTGGCAGAGGGACTGATAGCTGCATGCTCCGCTCCGATTTTCAGAAGCTGGTTCTCGCCGTCCTCGTCGACCTGCCCCCCCAGTTCCGCCACCGCCTGGAGAACATCGATATCGTCGTCCGGTGGCGCCCCACCCCGGCCGAGCGCCGTCTGGCCGGCGGGGGCGATCTCTTCGGCCTCTACCTGGGCGAGCCCCTGCCCGTCCGCGGCGATCACTACAACATGGCTCTGCCCGACAAGATCGTCATCTATCAGCGGGCCCACGAGCGGTTCTGTTCCAGCCGCGAAGAGATGGCTGAGGAGGTGCGCCGAACCGTTCTCCACGAAATCGGCCACTATCTGGGGATCGATGAGGAGCGGCTGCACGAGCTAGGGATGTAGTAAAAGGAGGTTAGCGATGGCTTCCACCGGCGGGATCCGGCCGGCCCAAGAGCCCCCCAGCTTCTGGGAGACCCTTTTGCAGACCCTCCGCCAGCCGCGCGTAACGCTGGGACTCCTCGCTGCCTGGGCGATCCTCGGTGTGGTCGCCGAAACGTTGTCCGATGGCCTCCTGTTTGACATGAAGGGCACTAGGGCCTCGGGCATCTTTGGGGGCCGGGTCTTCAGCGCGTCGGCGCTCATCCCGGCCATCGTCTACATCTGGGCCCTGCGCAACCCGCAGCAACACCGGCGGGTCTTCTGGCTGGGACTCGTCGAGCAGGTGGCTCTTGTGCTCAGCAGCTTCTATCACGCAGGCGGCAAAGATATCACCTGGGTGGGGGCCATCATTCCGTCCATCATATCCGGGGCGCTCATCTTCCTGATCTTCCCGAATCTCTTTCAGCCGAAGGAGGCGCCCCAGCCCCAGCCCGCCGGAGGCCCGCCGCCTAGCTCTCGCCAGTGAGGACACGGAGCAGCCACAGCACCTGCGCGCTCTCCTCCAACACCGACGTCCACTGGAGCGCCTGCCAGAGGTCTTCGCCCCAAGCGTAGCTGCCGTGCCCGGCCACCACCGCTATCTTGTGCTGCCCCAGAGCGGCGGTCAGGGCCGCGGCAACATCCCCTTCGCCCACCACGGGAACCAGCCCCAGGTAGTGGCGGCCCTCCAGGTCGCGCGGCTGGATCTCCGTAGTCACCAGCGATAGGGCGATGGCATGGCGGGGGTGGGCGTGCACCACCGCCCTCGCCTGGGGGACGGCGGCGTAGATGGCCCGGTGCAGGGCCAGGTCCATGGACGGCTCGGCGACCGGCGCAGCGCCCGCCACCACCTCCACCAGATCGGCCTGCGCTAGGTGGCCCAGGCGGCTGCCGTGGGTGGTGATGAGAACCGATTCGCCGCGGCGAACGCTCATGTTGCCCCCGTGGGAGGAGACGAGGCCGGCGGCATAGAGGTCGCGGCCCACCCGCCGGAACTGGTCCAGCAGCGATGTCACGAGGCACCTCCGTCCAGACGACGTCCCAGGGCCAACAGGCGGCCCACCTGCTCGGCGATGGCGGTCAGCAGCTCGCCGCCGCGGGCCATCGCTTCCTGGGGAGGGACACCCTGCGGCAGGATGGTGGCCACAGCATCGAAGGCGTCCAGCAGCTCGGGGCTGCAGTCCTCACGGACCGAGCCGACAATGGCGATCACGGGGACGCCCGCCTGGCCCGCCAGGCGGGCCACCTCCCAGGGCGCCTTGCCGAAGGCCGTCTGGGCATCGAGCCGCCCCTCGCCGGCGATGACCAGGTCGGCGCCCGTTATCCGCTGCTCCAGACCCACCGCCTCGGCCACCAGCTTCGCGCCGGGCAGGATCTCGGTCCCCAGAAAGACGACCAGGCCCGCGCCCAGACCTCCCGCGGCGCCGGCCCCCGCCACGTCCAGCACCCGCACACCTAGATCGCGCTCGATGACGGCGGCGTAGTGGGCTAGGGCCGCATCCAGCTCGCGCACCATCGCCGGCGTCGCGCCCTTCTGCGGCCCGTAGACCGCCGACGCGCCCTGCGGCCCGCAGAGAGGGTTGAACACATCCGTGGCGGCGACCACTCGCGCGGCCTGGACGGACGGCTCCAGGCCCGATACGTCGATGCGAGCCAGGCGGGCCAGGGCAGCCCCGCCGGGCGGCAGCTCCTGGCCCGCATCGACCAGCAGGCGAGCGCCCAGGGCCTGAGCGACGCCGGCGCCGCCGTCGTTGGTGGCGCTGCCGCCCATGCCCACGATGATGCGGCGGCATCCCGTTGCCAGGGCGGCGGCAATGAGCTGTCCGGTGCCGTAGGTGGAGGTGATGCGCGGGTCGCGCTGGCTCTCCGGGACCAGCGCCAGGCCGGAGGCGGCGGCCATCTCGATGACGGCGGTGTCCCCGTCCAGTGTGCCCCAGGCGGCCTCGACCGGCGCTCCCAGGGGGCCGCGGACGGTGGTCTTCTGCCAGCGACCTCCTTTGGCCGTGACCACGGCCTCCACGGTGCCGGGGCCGCCATCGGCCATGGGCGCCAGGACCAGCTCGGCGTCTGGCAGTGCGCGGCGCAAGCCGTCGGCGATAGCGTGGGTGGCCTCGACGGCGGTGAGGCTGCCCTTGAACTCCTGCGGGGCGACGATGATGCGCATGGGCTTCTGCCGTGGCCATTGTAACCGGCCGCACAGCAGGGCTGAAGGGGTGGAAATTTTGTTGGCCCGGCCCCTTGACAACGAACATTCGTTCTGCTATGTTCGCTGGTAAAGGGAACATGCGTTCTAGCACAGGAGGCGGGACGATGCGTAAGGCGATTCAGGCTAAGGGCCCTCGCTGCCCCGATTGCGCCGGGCCGCTGGTACACGGCGAAGGGTGCGTCTGCTGTCCGCTGTGTGGCTTCACGCGATGCTGCTAGACAGGGGGAGAACGTGGATCCGCTGACCGTTGTCATCCAGCTGTGGCTGGTCGCCAGCGCTGTGTTGATGTGGGGTGTGTGGGGTCCCTGGCGGGACGCGTGAGCTTGGGGGCGCTGGGGCAGCCCCGCCGTACACTCGCGCGCCCCGCCTGAAGCCTGCCTGTCGGTGGGCAGAGTCGCCCCTACATATCACCCCTGACCCCGTAACTGGTTCGTAGTTGGTGGGTCTTGAGCTTTCAGAATCACTCACGACCCCAGCCTGAAGGCTGGGGCATGGGAGGCCAATCTGTTGCCCCCGCCTTTAGGCCGGGGTGGAGAATGAACCGACCAATGGCGAACCAATATCCCTGACCCTTGACCCGGCCTCTGACCCGTGGCCCGTGACCCTTGACCCCTGACCCATGGCCCAGCCCTTTGTTTGACCCCGCCGAAAGGCCTGCCGTATAATGGGGCGCGACCCTGCCCCGACAGGTCGGGGCGGGTTGTGGCAGCGGAGAGGGTTGTGCCCAAGCGAACCTATCAGCCCAAGAGGATCCCTCGCAAGCGGAAGCACGGCTTCCGCGCCCGGATGAGCACGCGCGGCGGTCGCCTCGTTCTGCGCCGGCGGCGGCTCAGGGGGCGCTGGCGTCTGGCTGTCTAGCCTTGCCTGTTGGCCCTGGACGGGGCCGCCCAGAGATGAACAAGAGGGAACGGCTGAGGGTTCGTCGAGACTTCCTCGCCGTCTACCGGAGAGGGCGTGCCTGGACGCATCGGTTTCTCGTACTGCGGACCTTGCCCAACGGCCTGCCCCACAACCGCTACGGCTTCGTCGTCAGCAAGCGATTAGGCAAAGCGGTGGCGAGAAACCGGCTGAGACGGCGCCTGCGCGAGGGAGTGCGCCCCCTGACCGTCCGGCCCGGCTGGGACGTGGTGCTCCTGGCGCGACCGCCCGCCGCCACAGCGACGTATCAACAATTGAGAGAGGCGTTAGTCGACCTGCTTTCTCGGGCTCGCCTTCTCGGTGAGCGGGAGCCCGTCCAGCAGCGGGCGATGCCCGCAGGCACTCAGGCGGGAGAGGAATAGTGAAGAGGCTTGTCCTGGCCGCCATCCGCACTTATCAGGCCCACATCTCTGCAGGAACGCCGCCTTCCTGTCGCTATCTCCCCACCTGCTCCCAGTTCGGATTCGAGGCCGTCCACCGTTACGGCTTGGCGAAGGGGAGCTGGCTGACCCTGCGCCGTCTGCTGCGCTGCCATCCTTTCGCCGCCGGCGGATACGATCCCGTGCCCTAGCGGCACAGTTGTCGACGGCGGCCGCAGGCTAGCTCTTACGGCGAACGCCTCTCCCGGGGAGGGACTGAGATTCGAATCACCGCGTTTTGGCGCCCGCCACTGCTCTTGGCGGCCCAGGCGGCGTCTCTTCTTCTCGCCACCGCCTGCGTTAGCGTCGCCCAGCCCACCGGTTGGGCCGGGCCTTCGCTCGCCGACGGACGCTTGGTGATCCACAGTCAGCGGGACAAGCTGGCCGCGGTGGACATCGGGTCCCTGCAGGTGGCCTGGGAGTTCCCCGGCAAAGGACAGAAGCACAGCGACGGCACCAAGATGGAACTTCTGGGCGTCTACGGCAACCCCGCCATCGCCGACGGGACGGTGTACTTCGGCGCCTACGACGGCTGGCTCTATGCCGTGGACATGGCGAGTGGCGGGCTCAAGTGGGAGGTCGACCTCGGCGGTCACATCATCGGCGGCGTCGTGGTGGCCGAGGGGCTGCTCTACGTCGGCTCCTCCAACAACCTACTTCACGCCCTCGACCCCGCCACCGGCGCCGAACGCTGGCGCTTCCTCACGGGCAACGACATCTGGGCGACGCCCTTGGTGGAAGACGGTGTGGTCTACGTGGCCTCCATGGACAAGAAGCTCTACGCTCTGGACGCCGCCGACGGCAGCGAGCGCTGGGACAAGCCCTTCTCGGCCGACGGCGGCCTCGCCAGCACGCCCGCGCTGGTGGACGGCACGCTGCTGGTGGGCGGCTTCGACCGCCGCCTGTACGCCGTCGACGCCGCCAGCGGCGAGGAGAAGTGGAGCTTCAAGGCCGGCAACTGGTTCTGGACGCGACCCCTGGTGGAAGGCGACACCGTCTACGCCGGCTCCCTGGATGGCACCGTCTACGCCCTGGGCCTTGCCGACGGCGAGCGCCGCTGGTCCTACGACCTGCAAGCGCCGGTGCGGGCGGCGCCGGTCCTGGTGGGCGACACCCTGGTAGTCGCCGGCCGGAGCGGCCGGGTGGCCGGGCTCAACCCGGAGAGCGGGGAGCCGGTCTGGGCGCTGCCCATCGAGCTGGGGAAGACGCTCCTGGCCGATCCCTTGCCCCAGGGCGACGTGGTCTACTACAGCGCCCAGGGCGGCAGTCTCTTCAAGGTCATGCCCGCGGACGGCACCTTCGTGGCGCTGCCCTTGGGCGTGGCCGCCACGCCGACGCCGGGGACGCCGACGCCGGCTCCAGCGACCAGCCCGACGCCCGGCGGCACCGCGACGCCCAGCCCCACTGAGGCGGCGACGCCATGAGCGCCGTCTGGGACGTCTTCTTCGTTAACCCTCTCATCAACTCACTCATCATCCTGAACAACATCCTGTTCAGCAACTTCGGGCTGGCCATCATCGTCTTCACCCTGCTCATGCGGCTGGCCACTATGCCCCTCACCCTGCGCCAGATCCATTCCACCCGCGCCATGACCACCCTTCAGCCCAAGATGCAGGAGCTCCAGAAGAAGTACAAAGACCCCAAGCGCCGCCAGGAAGAGACGATGAAGCTCTATCGCCAGGCGGGGGTCAATCCCTTGGGCTGCATCTTGCCCATGCTGGTGCAGATGCCCATCTGGTTCGCGCTCTACGGAGCCCTCAGGACCATGGTGGGCGGCGTTCCCGAGAGTGTGGTCGGCCTCTCCCAACGCCTCTATCCCTGGGGCTATATCGAATCGGCGGTGCCCCTGAACAACCACTTTCTCTGGCTGGACCTGGGCCAACCCGACCGCACCCTCATCCTGGCGCTCCTTGTGTTCGCGTCCACTTACGTTCAGCAGAAGCTGAGCACCGTCCCCACCACTGACCCCCAGGCCCAGGCCCGCAACCAGATGATGACCTGGATGATGCCTCTCATGTTCGCCTGGTTCACCACGAGCGTGCCCAGCGGTCTGGCCGTTTACTGGTCGGTGAGCAACATTGCCGCCGTGATCATGTACTACTTTGTCTATGGGCCCAAAAACGTGAGCTGGCGCACGTTCTTCCCCGCTCCAGCACCGGCCTCCACCCCGGCCGCTCGCCGCCGCGACCGTGCCGAGCCTGCGCCGGCGGACCAAGAGGAGGAGGAGACGGACGCGCCTGCTCCCACCAAGATCAGCAAGAGGTACAGAGATGGAAGACGTAGAGGCAAGCGGAAAAACCGTCGATGAGGCCATCGCCAAGGCCCTCCAGCAGTTGGGCCTGGACCGTTCGCAGGTAGATGTAGAGATCGTCAGCGAAGGCCGCACCGGCCTCTTCGGTCTGGGCGGCGAGAACGCCCGCGTGGTGGTGAAGCCCCTGGCCACCGAGCAGGTGGCCCTGGAAGGCTCGGAGATCCAGATAGCGGTGGACTTCCTCCAGCACCTCCTCGAGCTGATGGACATCGATGCGCAGGTGGCGGCTCGCGCCCCTGAGACGCCCGGCGATGGTCTCGGCCGCTCCAGCGCCGTCCTGGACGTGAGCGGCGATGACCTGGGCATCCTCATCGGGCGGCGTGGCTCCACCTTGGCTGCCCTCCAGTACATGGTGAACCACATGGTCAGCCGTAGCCTCAAGTCCAAGGCGCTGGTGAGCGTGGACGTCGAGCGCTACAAGCGCCGCCGCGAGGAATCCCTCATGGGCCTGGCCCAACGCCTGGCCGAAAAGGTCAAGGCCAGCGGTCGCACCGTCACCCTGGAGCCGATGCCGGCCAACGAGCGGCGGATCGTCCACCTGGCCCTGGCGGCCGATCCGCAGGTGGTCACGGCCAGCCTGGGCGAGGGCGAGACTCGCAAGGTGGCCATCTCCCTGAAGCGCCGCTCGGCCTAGGGCGGTGGGAGAGCATGGCCGCCCCCGACTTCCTGGTTGTCGGCCACCTGGTGCAGGACAAGGTGGCGGGGGGCTACCGCCTGGGCGGCACCGCGGCCTACGCCTCCCTGACGGCCCACCGCCTGGGGCTACGCACCGCCGTCCTCACCCGTGTCGCCGCTGACCTCGACCTTTCGAGCCTGCCGCCCGAGATCGAAGTCCACCGCCTGCCGTCGCCTCAGACCACGGTCTTCGAGAACATCTACAGCGGCGGACACCGCCCAGGCGGGCGGGCGTCTGCCCGCACCCAGTACGTCTGGGCGAGGGCCGAATCGATAGCCGCCGTCGACGTGCCGGCGGAGCTGGCCTCAGCGCGCATCGTTCTCCTGGGGCCGGTGGTGGGCGAGGTGGAGGACGAGGTGGCCCGCTGCTTCCCCGGCTCGCTGGTCGGGATCTGCGCCCAGGGCTGGCTGCGTACGGTGGCCGCCGACGGTCGCGTGGTCCGGCTATCGCCCTGCCACTGGCGACCGTTCGCCTCTCCGCCATCCGCAGAGGCGGAGTCCGCACAGCGGATAGGCAGACTCCAGGCCGTCTTCGTCTCCGAGGAGGACCTGCCCCCGGCGGAGACGGAGGAGACGCTGGCCGGCTGGGCGGCCCGGGTGCCCCTTATCTTCTTCACCCTGGGTTACCGCGGCGCCCGCGTCTGCTCGAACGGCCGCTGGCAGGAGGTGCCGGGTTTCCCCGCGCGCGAGGTCGACCCCACCGGCAGCGGCGATGTCTTCGCCGCCGCCTTCCTGGCTCGCTACCTGGAGACGGACGATGTGGCCCAGGCCGCGCTGTTCGCTGCCGCCGCGGCTGCCGTGTCGGTGGAGGCGGTAGGCACTGCCGGCGTGCCCACCCGCGTGCAGGTGGAGGAACGCCTCCGCCGTCAGAACGAAGGGAAGGATCAGCCATGAACCGCCAGGAGATCGTGGACACCCTGCGCGCCCTACCCGACCAGATCGAGGCGCTGGTGCGCGGCCTGGACGAGGAGGCCCTGCGCCGGCGTCCGGGACCCGACCAGTGGTCCATCAAGGAGGTCTGCGCTCACCTGCGGGACTCCCTGGAGATCGATGGGGAGCGTATCCGGCGGATGCTGGAGGAGGACGAGCCCCTTATTTCGGCCTACGACCAAGAGGCGCTGGCCCGCGAGGGCGACTATCAGAACGCGAGCATGCCCCTGGTGCTGACGGCCCTAAGGGCGTTCTCGGGCGGCAACGCTTACGTGCTCGAAGGGCTGAGCGAGGAGCAGTGGCGGCGCGGCGGCCGCCACGAGGAGCGGGGCCCGATAAACGTCGGCGGGTACGCAGAGCAGCAGGCCGAGCACGTAAGCGCTCACCTGGAGCAGATCAGGGGCCTGCGGCAAGCGCCAGGCCGATGAGGCGGTAGGTGAGCTTAGCGGCCAGCTGAGCGTTGGCGAAGGGGCCCAGCCGCGGCGCCAGCTCCGTCACGTCAAAGCCGACGATGCGCCGCTCGCGCGTGACGCAGGCGAGTAGCGCCGTCACCTCTTCCCAGCGCAGGCCGCCCGGCTCGGGCGTGCCCACCGCCGCCATCTCGGCCGGGTCGAGGGCGTCCAGGTCGATGGTCACGTACACATCCGCCGTCAGCCGCCCCGCCACCTCGCTCGGCCCCAGCGCCCGGTAGGCCCCGACGGTGAAGAAGGGCAGCTCCTGCTGGCGGATGAACTCGTGCTCCTCGCGTTCGGTGCTGCGCAGGCCCACCTGCACCACCGGACAGAGCTCGAGGATGCGGCGCAGGGTGCAGGCGTGGTTGTAGGGCGTGCCCAGGTACTCGGGCCGTAGGTCGGCGTGGGCGTCCAGCGCCAGCACCGAGAGGTTGGGGAAGCGGCGGCGATAGGCCCGCACCGCCCCCACGGCCACCGTGTGCTCGCCGCCGAGCGTCACCACGAACTTACCGGCGTCCAGCAGCTCGCCCACCAGCGTCTCGATGCGCTCGATCATCGCGGCCGGGTCGCCGGCCAGGGGCGCTACCTCGGGCAGAGTGTGGATGCCGACGCGATAGGGCTCGCTCTCCAGCTCCAGGTCGTACAGCTCCATCTCCTCCGAGGCGTCGAGGATGGCGCGCGGCCCTTCGCGGGAGCCGGCGAGGCCGCTGGCGGTGTGGTCGTACGGCACGGGCAGGATCACCACCCGCGCGTCCTCGAAGGAAGCGTACTCTTCGGGGATGGCGGCGAAGGTGCGGGGGAAGAAGCGGTCGTCAGTCATGGGTCATGGGTATGATTGTAGGGGCAGGGCCCTGTCCCTGCCCAGGAGGGCGCCTCCCTGGGGCACCCACAGGGGGACGCCCCTACGAGTTGTCATTCCAGGCCTTTGAACGAAATCGCCGGCAAACGGCGCTGGGCGATGGCCTCGGCGCTGCCTTCGGCCAGGGCGCTGACGATGAGGGGCAGCGCGATGGTGGCCTCGGAGCGCACGGTCACGAAGCTGGCCCCTGGAGCGATCTTGCGCCAGGACTGGGCCTCCTCGAAGGTGCAGCCGGAGAGGCCGCCCCAATCGGGCTCGTCCATGGTGATCTGCACGCCGTAGCTGTGGCCTGGCCGCTCGCGGCCGAAGATGTAGCAGGCCACCGCCGACTGCTGGATGAAGTTCTTGGGGGTGCCCCCGCCGATGTACACCACGCCCGTCTCTCGCGCCTGGGTGGCTATGTGGGCCATCTCCAGCACGTCGCGGATGACATCGAAGGTGACGGTCTGGCCGCTGCGATGGCGCGCCTCGGCCAGGCAGAGCCCGAACACGCTGTCCCCGACGGCCGGGCAGTAGATGGGCACGCCGTGGCGGGCCGCCGCCGTGAGGATGCCCTCCTGCTTGGCGACGGGGATCAGGGCCCGCCCCACCAGCTCGAAGTACTCTCGCGTTGTGTACTTGCACTCGGGGTCGAGGGTCAGGCAGAAGTCGGTGACGAAGCGCTCCGCCATCGCGAAATCGTGCTCCACCGCCAGCACGTCGTGGAAGCGATAGACGCGGCGGCGGGCCAACTGGACGTCGTCGCCGTCGGGGCGGCCCTGCCAGTGGCGGTGGCCCAGGGACTCGTACAGGTCGTGGAACAGGTTGGCGCCGGTGCTCACCAGGCAGTCGATGAGCCGCTTCTCGATGAGGTAGGTGATGACCGATCGCATGCCGCCGGGCACCATGGCGCCGGCCAGGCCCAGGAAGATGGTGACTTCTCCCCGGAGCATGGCGTCCCAGATGTGTGCCGCCTGGGCCAGGTTGCGCGCCTGGAAGGCCGTGCCGGCCATGCGCTCCACCAACTCGGCGGCGGTGGCCCGTTCGCTCACGGGAAAAGGTATCACCGATGCGGGAAAGGGGTCGTCCATGGGACTCTTTCTAGTCCGTCTCAGGCGGACGGGGCGATGGCTAACGGGGCGACCTGTTCAGCGTATTCCAGGCCCCGCTCCAGCAGGTGGAGGCGCGTATCGCTCAGGGCGAAGGTGGCTTTCACGCGCTCCACCACGCGTTCCGCGTCGAAGCCTTTGCAGGAGAAGATGTCCGCCCACACCAGGCCCCGGGCGGGGAAGGTGTGGATGCTGAGGTGGCTTTCGGCGATGAGCACGAAGCCGGAGATACCCCAGTCGGCGGACTGTCCTTCAGTGGAAGGGTAGTAGCGGCAAACGAACGGCGGCGCGATCTTGGTCATCCCGATTTCGTCGGGACATTCGTCCAAGAGCGCGCGCACCAGATTTTCGTCGGCCAGCCTCCCGGGGTCTCCCCCGTAACCATCGATGGTCAGGTGCATTCAACCCCCCCTTTGCGGCCGCTGATTTTCCGTGCGGCCAAGCGCGGATGATATCATAGCCACCCCAGGGATGCAATATAGGAAAGGGGAGGGCGATGATCTCGCCCTCCCCTCGTCTCTTGCGCTCGAACCTGCCCTACTCGACCGGCATCACGCAGCTCGCGCCGGCAACGTTGATGAGCACGAACAGCGAGTCGTATTTGTTCACCGTGGTGATGTTGGTCAGAGTGGTGTTCCCGGGAACATAACGCAGCCAGTCCCCGGTTGTGCCCACGTACATGTAGGCGATGCTGAACTGGCCGGCAAGGCAGTTCAGGGCGGTGGCTGGGG
>Ga0315275_10005968_pt1 | contig 11597 bp, 16 predicted proteins | sample YL17G03_0_MG_FD_205557 | JGI IMG/M metagenome (GOLD analysis project Ga0315275, IMG submission 205557) | Sediment microbial communities from Yellowstone Lake, YNP, Wyoming, USA - YL17G03_0 | ecosystem: Environmental > Aquatic > Freshwater > Lake > Sediment | place: USA: Wyoming | collected... | reverse complement strand
ATGGAAGTTCAACATAGATGAAAAGATAAGCAAGGTTGACCTAATGTTTCTGGATGAGGAATCATTGAAAAGCATTGCGGGAAGCCCCACAATTGCGGATTTAGAAAAGGACAATAAAAATAAGGTCATTTTCAGCTCCGAGATAGGCAAGCTCTACGTTCTTGATATTCAGGGCAAGCTTCTTTGGGATTTCAAAGTTAAAGCGCCAATAAAAAGTTCTCCTGCAGCATTTGACATAAACAACGACGGCAAGCAGGAGATTTTATTTGGGGCCCTCGATAAATATTTCTATGCGCTCACGCCCAAGGGAAAGGTTTTGTGGGCATATTATACCGACACAGAGATAGAGGCGTCCTGTGCAGTTTTAGAAAGTCAAAAAGGACTCCAGATAATATTTGGAGGCGCAGATGGCACAATATTCTCCCTGGATCCAGAGGGAAAGCTTTTATGGAAGTACAAAACCAAGGGCAGAATAGTTGCCAAGCCTGTGTGTGGCCGCATTTACGGCGATGAAAGGCAGTTTATTGTCATAGGCTCTAATGACACTTATTTGTATGTCTTAAATGAACATGGTTTGCTGGAATGGAGTTTCAAGACAGAGGGGAAGATTCAGGCGAGCGCGTGCCTGGCGGATGTTAACGATGATAAGAAGCTTGAAATTGTTTTCGGCTCCTGCGATGATGTGCTTTATCTTCTCTCAGCCAATGGGGGCAAGATATGGAGCTATGAAACAGATTTCTGGATTGCCTCTTCCCCCATAGTTGCAGATGTAAATGGGGATGGCAGGCTTGAAATAGTTGTGGGCTCCTATGATAAATCTATATATGTCCTAGACGCAGAGGGCAAATTTACTTTAAACTATATGCCCGGAGTGGGATCAAGCGTAGGTCAATTAACCGGAAGTAATGATTTGTTAAACGCTGATTCAACCCAATACATAGGCAAGAAACTTTCAGAATGCAGGGTAGATGGAATGGTGGTGGGAATAATTTATATGCAGGAAAAAGACAAGAATCAAATTATTGTGGGTACTAATGCAGGAAAATTAAACGGATTAGCGTACAAGTGAGAAAATGGCAGAAGAAATTGTGACTGATAAAAAGCAAATAAAGCGCATCAAGCTGTATATAGACGGTCTTGACCAGGAAATGGAGGGAGGCATTCCCGAGGGGCATGTTGTTCTTCTTTGCGGCACAGCAGGAACAATGAAGTCAAGCCTTGCGTTTAATGTCTTATACAATGAAGTTGTAAACAATAACAAAGTTGGAGTTTACATAAGTCTGGAGCAGTCTGCCACCTCTTTGATAAACCACATGGTAAATGTGGGCTTTGACATGAGCAGGATAAGTGTTTTTATTATCAATGATTTTGCAGAGCTTGATGAGAGAATAAACAAGGCAAAGCTTTCAAAGGGTTCTCTGATTATGGCTGATTTGGGCACAATACGCAAGGAGGTAAAGCGTACAACCACTAATCCGACAGGTGACTGGTTCAATGTAATAAAGAATCTGCTAAAGAAAATAAAAGCAAACATAGGATGCAATTTATTTGTTCTGGATTCCCTTAATGCACTATATGTGCTGTCAGGCTTTGAAAATCCCAGAACAGAGCTTTTCTACGCCTTTGAGTTCTTCAGGGATATGGAGCTCACGACCTTTCTTGTTTCAGAGATGCCTCTGGATGGAAGCAAGTTCGGCTACTACGAGGTTGAGGACTTCCTGGCGGATGGAGTCATAAAGATTGAACTGGTTGCAAGGCAGAGAAAGGTCACTAGGGAAATAACCGTAGTAAAAATGAGAAAAACGGCCTGCAACACGGATGTGTTCAGTTTGGAAGTCGACAGAGGCAGATTCAGAGCATTGTACGGCGGGCAGACTGCTTTGATATAAGGTTTTTAAGTATTCTATTTTATTTTAATTAATTCCTCTCAATTGTCAGAGACCGAAGGTCTCTGAGCATGCTCAGAGATGCACAGCATCTCTGACACGGCGAGGCCTATTACTGCAATAGCCCCGCCGGCGATTGAGGCGTATTTTTTATTTATTATTTGTCTAACTTTCTTTTAACATAAAACTTTAAATACTCAAATTTACATTAAATTCTTATGCCTAAAAAGAAAGTTAGTTTGACCGATATAGATAGGAAACTGGAGCTCGTTCTAAAGCAGCAGAAGCAGATTATTCATGAAGAGAAGGATATTGAAAGCGATGAGAAAATCACAGAAAAAGAAGAGGAGAAAATAGAAAATCTGGAAGAGAAAAGCCTGAGCGAGCTGGAAAAGCTTGAAAAGCTTGAAGCGGAGATAAAAGAGAGCGTAAGAGAGCATCCATTAAAGAGAATAACGTATCACGACATAGCGCGAGGCTCAGTTGGCGCATTTGTGGGCATAGTTGTGCATTACACCTTCACCTATGGTGTAGAGGTTGCCAATAACCTCAGTGTAAACAGGGCTTCTTTCCTTTTCATACTGACATTTATCGTAGGCGCGCTTTTCCTCTATGCAACAGGATTCAGGAAGGTTAAAGACCCAAACATAGTTATTTTTCTGCCTTTCAGGATGATTACTTTGTACATGGTGGCATTAGTGCTGACTATAGTTGTTCTTTACCTTTATTATCCAACTTTTGGGCATGATTTCTGGCTTTCATACAAGCAGGTGGCAGCAGTGAACTTATCCGCAGTTGTGGGAGCATGCACCGCAGACTTGATAGGGCGTGATTAAGATGTTTGGCAGAGTTGGAGGCTTTTTAAGATCACTTACTCCAAAAGCAAGACGGGAAAGAAAAGAACTGAATGAATTTTATAACCGTTTGCACAGAGAGTTGCTGATAATTACAACAACCTTTCATGCCTTATTGGATCACCTTTCCAATAAAATGCTTATGAAGGGCTTTTCAGAACAGGAAATAGCCAAAAACAAGGGGGAAGCTGTCAGATTAGTAGATAGTCTGTTAAATGTCACAAGGGGCCAGCGCACAGAAATGGAAGAGCTTAGACATATAGAAGAGGAAGAGATATCAGAATTGGAAAGGGAGAAAAGAATGAATTCTATGAAACAAGACATTTCTCAAATTTTACAAATATTAAACGCCGAAAAACACGAAAAGCAGATTTATAATGAAATTGTAAGCCTTCTTAATACCAAAGCAGATTTATTGGCGCAATTGCATGAGCAGGTTAGCCATGCTTCCCCTCAAAACATTGAGCAAATAAAAGATACAAGAAGAAAGTTTGAGGAGAGGGTCAATCAATTAGCTCAAAAAATAAAAGAAATAAAAGATTATGAAGAAAGATTGGCAGCCTAAAATGCCCCGCATAATTCTTGACATAAGGAAAACTATTGATGAAAATGCAGCTATGTATTTTGAAAAGGCAAAGAAGGCAAAGAGGAAAATTGAAGGGGCGAAGTCAGCAATACAAAAAACAAAAAAGCAGCTGGAGAAAATAGAAGAAGAGGAAAAGTTAGAAGTCAAAAAAGTTGAAAAAGCAAAGCCTGAAAAGAAATGGTATGAAAAATTCAGATGGTTCATTAGCTCGGAGGGCTTTCTCTGCATTGGAGGAAGGGATGCCACAACAAACGAGATTGTCATAAAAAAGCACACAAACAGCGATGATTTGGTTTTTCACACGGATTTGGCGGGCTCCCCTTTTTTTGTGGTAAAACTAGAAGGCAAAAAAATTGGAAAGCTGACAATAGATGAAACAGCACAGGCAACTGCATCATTTTCAAGGGCATGGAAGCTCGGATTGAGTGTTTTAGAGGTGTTTTATGTTAATCCCGACCAGGTTACCAAGCAGACAAAAGCAGGAGAATACATGGGCAAAGGAGCCTTCATGATTTATGGGAAAACAAATTACATTACAGCAGAATTAAAGCTGGGCGTTGGTTTATTGGAAGACGGGAAACTAATGTGCGGTCCTGTTGAAGCTGTTAAAAAAAACTGCAGGGAATATTTTACCTTAATCCTCGGCTCAGACAAGCCTAGCGATATTGCCAAAAAGCTGAAAAAAAAGTTTGATTTTAATTTAGATGACATCATAAGAATCCTGCCTTCAGGAAATATCAAATTAATGTAAAATACAAAAATATAAAAACTCATAAAACTAAAATAATAAAATGCTTTTCAACAACAAGAAATCCTACATTCTCAGCCCTGCTGATTTGATTAAGGGCTTCTTCATCGGGCTTATAGTCGGGGCAGTCCTTATGTATCTACTCTGGCAGGGTATAATACCTAATCCCTTAGTTAGCATAAACAAACCGAAACCTTAGAAAAATTTATATAAGAATAAAATAAAAAATAAATCATGGCACCAGCTGCAACTGCGGGCTTACTTATAGGCGGTCCCATTATCCTGGGAGCAATTCTGGGCATAATTGAGCTTTCTTTTGTCCATGCGGATGAGCGCGGCATGGGCTGGCTCGGGCACGGACTGCATGCAATTCCCACAATGATGTTGTTTATCTTTGTGAGCATGAATTTGAATTGGGCACTGGGCAAAATAGGTTACCCCGAGGCAAACTTGAATGTATGGGTTGTTGTCGGGCTCCGCGTTTTAATTGGCTTGATTGCTGCGATAAAAATAGGTGGCGCAGCGGCAATTGCAGGAAGAATAGGAGAAAAGTTCTATCATTCGGCAATAATAGGCGCATTAGTTGCTGTAGCGCCTTATGTCTGGCTGACTAATCCCGGCTTGGGATTAGGGAATATAATAAAGCCCTTTGTTCCTGCTAATTTGCAGGGATGGGTATAAGATTATTTTAAGAATTAAATTATTTCTAATAATTGCCACTCACTCGTCGTGGGGGCTATTTATTCAATCCTTACTTTATTCCCAACACTTTGTCCAGGCATGCCTTTTTCAAAGTGAACTTTCAATGCGCCGGAATTGCCATGTTCTTTGGTTATTTTTCCCTTAATTTCGCGTTTTTCCTTTTTTGAGGGCGTCTGCCAGATTACTGTTTTTCCTATTAAAGAAGAAGCCTTCTTTTTGTCTGTGATGCCTTCTACTTCTATGATTATCTGATTATTAGTCTGGGTTTTTCTCCCCCTTCTGAAATTCACAATTACCCCTTCCATAGCCAGAAAGGAATAATTACCTCTTTAAAAAGATTTAGATTGTGGGAGTCTTGCTTTATTTTAGTTAACTTTATAAACCGAATTAGATTCCCTATTTTTCAGATTAATAATGAAATTCACTGAAAACGAGAAGAAAGTTATTAAGGCATTGATAGAGAATGCCAGGACTTCTGATGCAAAAATAGGAAGGAAGCTGAAGATAAGCCTTCAGGCTGTGAGAAAGATAAGAAAGAAGCTTGAACAGCAGGGCGTGATACAGGGATATTCTACGCATATAAATTATGAAAAAATAGGCATGGAGGTTTTCGCCGTTGCATTGCTGCAGGTAACTGCAGAGGCATGGGAGAAATTTGGAGGGAAAAAGCTTCAGGACGTTCTGATGCACCCCAATGCAATAAAATTCTACAGGATTCCGCAGGCAGACATCACTCACCTGATAATCTATGGCTTCAGGAATATAAATGAGTTCAATGATTTCTTTGAGTTCATGCAGGAGCAGCAGAGCAGATATGTCCAGATTAAAGGGTTGTATACAATTTCAAACAAGAATTTTGCAAGAAAATCCGCAAAGGATTTGATAAGAAAACTCCTTGAGGAAGCGGGGCATGAAAAAGTCCCCAAGCCAACCTCATTTTAATTTATAAGTTATTTTTTCTAAAAAATTACGCCTCAATCGCCGGCGGGGCTATTGCTGCAATTACAATATCGCGGAGCCATGCCGCTCTTCGCTCCCATTTTCAACTTCTTTATTTTCCTCTTCAATTCTTGGCCTGGTAGTAATTATAGAGCCAAAGATGACGAATGTTAATCCCAAACCAATAATCAAGAAAGCGAAATCCCGCATTCCCAGCTTGGCAAAGAAATCGAATATCAGAAAGAATACTCCCACAAATATTAGTATATAGCCTATGTTTCCCTTCTCTCTATAGCTTCGCTTCACCTGGTGTTCCAGGTAAAAATATGGTTGAAATTCCTTCATGGTATCGCCTATTCATCTTCATCATAACCCTCCATAAAAGCGGCCTCCTCTGGGCTTATGTCATCGCTATCCAAAAGCTGTTCCACCCCACTTATAGAATAGATGTCTGCATCTTCTGTGTCAAACTCAAAGTTAGCTTCCTCCCTGTTTAGCCTTGCAGCCCTGATTCTTTTTGCCCTTGCATACAGCTTAGGCGACTTCATAGTTCCACCCCCTTAACATTTTATCAAACAAGAAAGTAAAATTGTAGAAGAAAAAGTATACCGATAGCTCTCGTTTCAGCAACCTAAAAATCCAGATGCCTTCTGACGAGAGCCTTTTTGTGATTTATACCACCTTCGAAGCTTTCACTGCAAACTTTGCTGACCTTTAATTTCATTTATTTCAACCACAGCACCATTATTCCGAAAGATTTTCGGAAAAATCGGAAAATTTTCAATCTTCCATTTTTTTTAAGCAATATTACAGCCTGTTTCTCCCCCAGCACGCTAATTTAAGCTTTATTGATTATCAATATCGATTATTACTATCGATATTCGATTATAAAAATATTTTTATTCTCTAAAATACACTTTTAAAATTATAATTTCTGAAAGAGGATTTTTAACTTTAATAATGTTTATAAACAGCTAAGTTATCTGAATGCCGGGGGACCCAAATTGAATAAGCGCTTAGCTAACAAAATACTCCACTATGTTTCTGAAAATTCCATATATGACTGCTCCTCATCAAAGATTTCTGAAAAGCTGAAGATAAACCGCGTCACAATAAGCAAGTATCTTAAAATATTAGAGGCATTGGGGGAAATCAGCTCCAGAGATGTAGGAATGGCAAAGCTCTGGACAAGAAGCCATAATCCTTTTCTGCAATTATTAATAAGCACTAAGAACGGCAAAAACATGAAATCACTTATGAATGCGCTGCCTGAGGGCATACAGATAATTGATTCCAGTCACAAGCTTTACTGGGCGAATTCAACAATGAAGACCTTTTTCACAAATAATGCAGATTACAAGAACAGGTGCTGCTATGAAATGTTTGTAACCAAGCGCTCAATTGGCTGCGCAAACTGCCCGGCAAAGAACACATTCAAGACAGGAAAAACATTCCGGGCAATAAACACGATAAGCAACAACGGAAGCAGTATTTATTTTGAGATGACCACTTCACCAATAAAAGACCAGCTTGACAATATTATTTCTATAATCGAGCAGGTTGAGCCGATATCAAAGAAGCAATTCGAGTTCAAAAGGAATGCGAAGGAGATATTGGTTGAAGTTTAGCCTCCTTTTGCGAATAATTCCCCTGTTAGTGAGTGAGTTACCGTTCCGTCACTCAGGACATATACCGCATTTATTGTGTATTTCTTTTTAGATGTGATTTTAGCAGGATCAAGACTGCAGGGTATAGTTACAATTTTTGATGAGCCAGCTGACATTTGAATTGGTGCATCATTGATGCAACCTCCAATAACTGCCTCGCCATATGCAGAAATAGAGTTAATGGTCATGTCCTTTCCAGCACCATTCATCAATGTTAATGATATAGAAGTAGGAGTAATTTGATAATCCTGGCATGTAAGCATTGTGGGAAAAACGCATTTTTCGGGAATTGTCCCGTTGGGATTTAATACGCCAAAATAGGACGCAAATGCTACAAATACTAATCCGATAACTGCTGCGACAATAATTAATGGTATCAAAAGCGCCCCAACCAATGCTCTTCCCTTGCTCATGTTGTGAAACATGGAGATGCCTGTGACCTCAACATACAGAGTATGAATAAAGCCAATAATCCCTATAACAATTGAGATCCCCATGATGCTGAATGCCGGTATGGTTTGGTATGTTGCAGTTGGAACTGTAATTGCGGGCATCATCAGCGCATAAGTTGTAGATACAATTGAATTCAGCAAAGCATAAAATAATCCAATAATTGAAGAATAAGTCACCGGCTTGAAAGTGTTGAAATAGCCGTTTTTTCCTCCAACTATCAGAATCCCCAAATGCGTTATTCCGGCACCTATAAAAGGTGCTATCCATACGAACACAGCGGTAACTATCAGTGTAAAAACGGTAACTCCGAATGATATCGCCAACATGATTGCACCATATTTTATCGCTGCTATTATAGAAAATACGGATTGGACTACCGATAGAATTATGGCGGTTACAGCAAAAAAGAGCAATATTGGAAAATAATTCTTCTCATCGGCAACAGATCGGAAGAATGCTGTGGGACTGAAGAATAATAATTTTAATTTATCAACTGGTCCAAGAGCACCTAGTTTTGCAGTTGAGGTTTCGGGTTTCCTGAATAAGGAAGAGTCTACATCGTTTACATCCCAGCCCGCTTTAAGAAGAGACTGCCTTATTTCATTATCTGATTTGCCTCGTTCACGCTGAGAATCAATATAATCCGATATACGCTCATCAGACATTAATATTCTTGGTAAAATGGTTTATATAAATATTTTTATTTTTAAAATAAAATATAACTTATTACAATAGGTATTATTAAACAGCTCATCGCATGATGTTTTCCAACCCTTGCAAGATGCGCAGTTATTCCTATAAATGTTCCAGTGACTAAAATTACTAATCCAACTAATCCTGAAAATAAAATTACAAAAAATATTATTATAAATAATATGCCAAAACATAATTTCTGATAATTGACATAAGAAACCAGAAGAATAAAAATAGGAATAAGTCTTATAACCAAAATAACTGCAAGACAACTTACAACCAAAGCAATAATTAAAATAAAAACCAGTTCATTAAATCCAATTTTTCCAAGAAAAATCCCTGCGACAGCTATCGAGCCATTGCGGGCCTTGCTTATTGTGTAGAGCGTTATTAATGCCATCAGCATTGACACTGCATTTATGCATCCAATCAGAAAAAGATAATTTCTCGGGGTTAATTTCTTAAAGAAAGAGCTGCTCATAATAGCCGCCTGCGCAGGTCCTAGTCCCGGAAACAAATTCATGAATCCTGCTGAGAAAATTCCAGAGCCCAGCAATAACACATTCTCCTTTTCCAAATTAATTTCTCCCATTTTTTGCTGTTTAGGCACTCTGACTTTAGAAAATATGCTCATAAACAATGTGCTTGCACCGAATAACCCTCCCAATAAGGGCAATAATGGCTCTTTTATGGGGAGTTTCAATGTAATATAACCTAATATTGAGGCTAATGCAACAATTGAGAATGCCCACAATTTTCTTTCTTCCCTCAAAACAAGAATCAAGACAACAATCAATAATAAAAAAATAAACTTTGAAAAAAACTGAAAAAACAAAGGGAATATGAAAATAAATAATGGAAATAAAAGAATAAGCAGAATTATTCCCAAAAAAGCGCCATAAACAGAAATGAAAACTGCCTCATAACCTTCTCCCTGCAACAATAACCTGTGCCCAGGCAAAATCATAAGAGCTGTCTCTGAATCAGGCGCGCCTAAAAATATTGAAGGAATTATGTCAAGAAATACGTGAGTTATGGACATTGAAATTAATATTATTGCAATGCCAAACGGAGAAAAATAATTAAGCAAAGCTGGCGCAAAGGAAAGGGCTATTGCTGCAACCAGGTTGATGTGCAAGCCAGGAGTTAGGCCTGTGAAAATGCCTATGAATGTGCCAAGGAAGATAGCTATAACTATTTCAATTAACATGCCTTGAATTTTTATTCAGAACTTAATAAGCATAACTGGCTATTTTTTGAAGAATTTTCAAATTTATTGAATGAATACCATTTTTGAATAGTAAACTAAGAAAAAGTTTTTATTCTATTACCTTAATTCCCGCAATATGAAACGGGCTTCAGCAAGGGATCTTAAAAATGCATTGGGAATATATTTCAGCTGGGTGGCAAGCAGACCCTTTTATACCACACTTAATGTTGCCTCTTACTGCAATCTCTCATGTCAGGGATGCGATTATCCCAGGTTGAAGGAGGATGGTCTTTTGCCAGAGCAGCCAACAAAAGAGACTCTTACGGATAGATTTTCTGCTTTGTATAGGGTATTCGGAAGCCAGATGCTGAGTTTATCTGATTATGAGCCAACAACACTGCCATATCTTGAAGAACTTATAGAAGCGGCAGCTCAAAGGCACAGCGTAGGCATAACGACAAACGGAACACTGATAACAGAAGAGATGGCGCAACGATTTTGGAAGAAAGGAATGCAATTTGCAGGAGTGTCACTCCCTTCAATTCATAATGAAAGATATCAGGAAATAATAGGAACAAAGCGCTATACTGTTAATGATGTCCAAAGCTCCATTGAAACGCTTATAAAAACCGGTCCAAGGAAGCTAAGAAGAGTTTCAATTCTGGCAACAATAGACAATTTTACATCGCCGCATGAACTTGAAGAGTTTGCAAGATATGCAACGGATGTTCATGCAAGTCTATCCTTTCAACTGTACTCGCCTGAAAAAAAGAATGTTTCTAATAATATTTCTGATGAAGCAGATGAAAGAGAAATCAAACCCGAAACACTGGACGCAAGATTTGGCGGAAGCTTGTCAGGATACATTTTAGGGCTTCAGGAAAGATATCCGGTAATTTATGGCAGATCAGTCGCAATAAAAAATTTTGACACATACGTGCTTGAAGGAAGCATTCCTTGGAAACCAAGATCTCTAAGTCTCGACTTGAATGGGGGAATTGCGCTGCACCCTGAGGGAAAACCGTTTGCATTTATTGATTCAAGCGAGCCCCACAAAATAAAAAATGCCTACTGGGGCACAGTTTATAACTTAAGAGCTAATGGAGAGAATCGTGCAGATTCATGTTACAGGTGCACGAATGTTACAAATCCATCAACGCCATTAGGCGACTGGTTTGTTAATATATTGACGTGTTTAGGGCTTGAAAGGGCAGTTAGATTTGCATAAGCAGCAACATTTAAATTAAACAAAAAATAATCACATATTCTATGAAAGTGCTCTTCATCTGCAATCAAAACATAAATCGTAGCCAGACTGCCAAAGAAATTTTCAGAAATAAATTTGAGACAAAATCCGCAGGGCTTTATAACACAAAACCAGTCACAAAAAAACAGCTTCTCTGGGCTGATAATGTAATTGTCATGGAAGATGAGCAAAGGAGCGAGATAGCCAAAAGATTTCCAGAAATTTATATGAAAAAGCGAATCCTTTCGTTGGATATTCCAGATATCTATTCTTATAAACAGCCTGAACTAATTTCAATTTTAAAGTCCAAGGTCAACAAATTATTTTAGCCATTCATCAAATTGTTTTATTGCCTTTTTCTTTGAACGAAATATCTTAGTCTCTGCTATTAAAAGCTCCGGGAACCTTCTCGTCACTTTGTATTTCCTTCCTTTAATGTTTCGAAGTTCCATTATAGAAACTTCCCACTTTTTCTCCATCATTTTATCTTCTTCACCTCATTCGCAACCAATTCCCTCTTTCCGTTGTAAAGCTGTATCTGCCCATCTATCGATACTTTAGAATTATTTTCCAGCTTCATTTTTCCATCATAAAAAACAACAACTGTTATTGG
>Ga0315275_10005967_pt1 | contig 11597 bp, 11 predicted proteins | sample YL17G03_0_MG_FD_205557 | JGI IMG/M metagenome (GOLD analysis project Ga0315275, IMG submission 205557) | Sediment microbial communities from Yellowstone Lake, YNP, Wyoming, USA - YL17G03_0 | ecosystem: Environmental > Aquatic > Freshwater > Lake > Sediment | place: USA: Wyoming | collected... | reverse complement strand
CATCCGGTCATCCTGAGAGAGTTCCGCGAGGGGATAGAATTCCGGAATGTCTGTTTCCGTTACGACCAGGATATGGTGCTTGCCGATATCAACGCAACCATCCGGCGGGGGGAAGTGGTGGCGGTGGTCGGGCCGAGCGGGGCCGGGAAGTCCACGTTCGTGGATCTCGTCCCGAGGTTCTATGATCCGTCCTCGGGCTCCATTCTGGTCGACGGGATCGAACTCCGGTCCGTGGAGCTGAAATCGCTTCGTGAGAAGATCGGGATTGTCACGCAGGAGACGATTCTTTTCAATGATACCGTGCGGAGCAACATTGCCTACGGGCTGGATGACTGTCCCCTGGAACGAATTGTCGTTGCCGCCAAAGCCGCAAATGCGCACCGGTTTATCGAAGACATGCCGCTAGGCTACGAGACGGTGATCGGAGAGCGGGGAGTCAAGATCTCCGGCGGCGAGCGGCAACGGCTGGCGCTCGCGCGCGCGATCCTGAAGAATCCGCCGATCCTGATCCTGGATGAAGCGACCTCGGCGCTCGACACAGAATCGGAAATTCTTGTCCAGGAGGCGATCGAGCATTTGATGACAGGAAGGACGTCGATCGTGATTGCGCACCGGCTCAGCACGGTTCAGCATGCCGATCGGATCCTCGTGATCTCCGCCGGCAGGATTGTGGAGGTCGGGAAGCACGAGGAGCTTGTTCGCAACGAAAAGGGACTGTACAGGAAACTCTATGATCTCCAGTTCCGGGTCTGACGAATCCCTTCACAGCAAGGGACGTACCTGATGGCGACACTTTCGGTTGTCACGATCACGCTGAACGAAGAGCAGAACATCGCTGCCTGTCTGGACAGTGTGCGATGGGCTGACGAGGTCATTGTTCTCGACTCGGGAAGCACGGACAGGACCGTCGAGATCGCGAAAGCGTATACTCCGCATGTCCTGCACGTTCAATGGCAGGGATATGGCGGGACGCGCAACAGCGCTCTTCAGAGAGCGACCGGCGATTGGATTCTCTGGCTTGACGCCGATGAACGCGTGACGCCGGAGCTTGCCGAGGAAATCCGCAGGATGCTGAAGTCCGCGGACCCGCATGTGGCCGGGTTCGCCGTCGCTCGCCGGGCGTTCTTTCTGGGACGCTGGATCAGGCATTCGGGGTGGTATCCATCCCGTGTCGTCCGTCTGTTCCGGAAGTCGAGCGGACTCTTCACTGAAACGCATGTGCACGAACAGCTGAAGATCGACGGTCCGGTTGTGAACCTCCGGCACGATCTCCTCCATTACACTGACCCCGATCTCTTCCACTACTTCGCGAAGTATAACCGCTACACATCGCTCGCAGCACAGGACATCGCATCATCGGGGAGGAGGTTCTCTGTGCTCGATCTCCTCGTGAGGCCTCCGTTTCTGTTCGTGAAGATGTACATCCTGCGGCTCGGGGTTCTCGACGGCATGGAGGGGCTGATCCTTGCTGTGGTGTCCGCGTCCTATGTGTTTACGAAATATGCCAAGCTCTGGGAACTCCAGTTCCACTCCCCACGGAGACAGTCATGAATACGACGGAGAAAAATCAGCTTCTCTTCATGCAGCTTGTGGCCATGTTCCATTTTGCGGCCATGCAACAGATGGGAAAGGTCAAGAATCCCGTGACCGACGCGATCGAGCGTGACCTCTCCGCGGCACAGGGTTCGATTGACGTTCTTGACATGCTGAAGGAAAAGACCCGCGGGCATCTCGCGCTGGAAGAAGAGAGGTTCCTGACCCAGGTGCTTCAGGAACTCAAGCTGAATTACGTGGACGAGTCGTCAAAACCGGAACCTCCCCCCGCGGGCAGCACCGCAGCACCGGCCCAGGAAGGAGACGCTCACACATGAAGTTTGCGATCATCGGCAACATCGACAAGCCGGGACTGCGGGAAGCAGTGTCAATGCTCATCGACCAGCTTGAACGGTCGAAGGCGGACTACGTGATCGATCGGGCCATCATGGCACTCCTGGGCCCGCAGGCGACGGAAGGGTCGCGCGGACGGGCGTTTGAAGGTGAGACCTGCTTGGCGCAGGCCGAGATGGTGATCGCATTTGGCGGTGACGGGACGATGCTGGCAGTGGCGCGGAATGTCGGTGGGCGGGGAATCCCGATCCTCGGAGTCAACCTGGGGAAACTGGGTTTCCTGGCAGAACTGGCACCGGAAGAGATGGAGGAAGCGGTTCATGATATTCTCGCCGGTGAATATGTCGTAGAGGACAGGCTGGTGCTGGAGGCGACGATCCCGGGGCCGACGGGGAAGAAGTTCTTTGCCTTGAACGATGTGGTGATCGACCGTTCACGAACGCCACGAATCATCGATCTCGAGGCACATATCAACGGTGAGTTTGCAGTCACCTACAGGGGGGACGGGATCATTGTTTCCACGCCGACTGGCTCGACGGCGTACGCGTTATCCAATGGCGGGCCGATTGTTACCCCGACCTGCGGTGTCATCGGGATCACCCCCATCTCACCACACACGTTGAGCGGCCGGCCGTTGATCGTCCCGGACTCGAGCCAGATTCGTGTTGTCGTGCGCGCCAGTGGGGACGAGATCCTCTTCTCGGCCGACGGGCAGGTGGAGGCCGTTCTTCGCCCGCCGGCGGAAATCGTGATCAGGAAGGCCGCGCACCCGGTGCGGCTGGTGAAACGACACGGCAGGTCGTACTTCGATGTTCTGAGGGCGAAACTGTTGTGGGGGCAGGACGTCCGTTCTACAAAGCGGTGACGCTCAGTTGTTCTTGGCGCCTTCCAGTATCCACCGTCTGATGCCGTTGATCTGGTTGCTGTTCAACGTATCCCCCTTCGACGGCATCCGCTCTCCAAGCAATCCTTCAATCCGCAGCACCAGGATGCTCTGATCCGGTCTTCCCCGTTCGACCACGATGTGGCCGGTCTCGGGATACATCAGGTTGTAGTAGGTGGTCAGTTTCAATCGGGATGGCGGTTGCGAGTCGTCGTGGCAGCCTGCGAAGTTGCAGGACTGGTAGAACAGCGGCTGGACGTGCTGCGTATAGCTGACGTTGGAATCGGGGAAGACGACCGTCGATCCTTTTGGATTGCCTATATCGTCCTTGCATCCGAACAGTGCCATCAGCCCGAGGAGCATCCCGACACCCACTGCCGCCTTTGCCACCAGCCCCATAGAGTCTACGCTGCCTCCGGCATTCGATTACGATAGAGAACGGCGCACAGATAGGCTGAAACGATATAGGAATAGAAGAGCGTGAAGAAGATGCCGACGCCGAAGAAGAGGAGACCGATGCCGGCGAACGACTGCAGGCCGACGGCAACCAGCGCCACGATGATCGTGTTCTGCCAGTTGTTCCGGAAATCTCTGAACACCGCTCCGATATCAAGCGCATCACTCATCCGCTCGCGAATGGCGAGGCGGTAGGTGATGATCGGGATCAGGGCCGAGACGGCGAGGCTGTAGGGAATCATGATCAGGATGACGCCGAACAGGTAGATTACCATCATGACACCGACGACGTCCGATGCGTCTTGCCCGCCTCCCGTCACGGCAAGGGGGATGACGGGCAGCATCAGGATCAGGACGGGGAGGAGGTAGACAATGTACACGATACAATACTTGAGGCCGAGAACGAACTTCTCGCCCAGGTTGTCCCAGCGGGGAAGCTCTGGCTGTTCACCCTTTATCACCCGCTGCGTGAGCTGCATCAGGTAGCCGGCAATCATGACAATCCCGATTCCCACGAGCGCGAGGAGCATCCAGAGTGCCGCGAGAGCGAATTTCCCGAACCACTGGGGATCTTTGAATGCGAAACTAAATGCCTTGCCGAAGTCTCTCATACCACCAAGATACGCACAATGGACACGATGTTCAATAAGGAAAAGACCCCGCCGATTCACCGCCAGGCGGACATGTGGCGGAGGCCGAAAGGGAGACACTGCCCGCGATATTGTCGAGCAGAGGTAACAGATGCGCTCGTTGCCCTGCTCAAGCAGGCTGGCGCGGACAATTGATTTTGGGCACGATTCTATTTATCATGGTAGGCAACAGTTCTTTGGCCACGTTCTGATCCCGCGATATAGCGGGAGGCTCTGAACCGATCCCATCGGTTGTCAATTGTCCATCGGCTATTGTCAGTTGTCCATTGTCCCGGGGCTGTAGCTCAGCTGGGAGAGCGCGTGAATGGCATTCACGAGGTCAGGGGTTCGATCCCCCTCAGCTCCACAACCGATTGATGATAGTCAATCGAAGTGAGGAACCCACGGGTTCCATTTTTTTGCTTCACGAGGTCAGGGGTTCGATGCCCCCGCCTCCACCAAAGCCTTCCATGTAGTGTGGGAGGCTTTCTTCTTGGCCAGTGTGAATCTACCGGGCGTTTCCGCCGTGCACGAACACATACCATGCAGGGCCACGACGCCCGGTCATGTGTGAGGCCGCGTCATCCCCGGGCTCCCTCACGCTAGAACTGATACTCCACCGATACGGTTGCGTAGTGCAGCCACGCAAAGTTGTACACCTCTTCCACGTCCGCTCCACCTTCCACAGTTCGGTAACCGGCGGCAAGGCTCCAGGAGCTGTTCAGATCATAGTACAATTTCAATGACGCATCCACAGCACGTCCGGGTCCTCCCGCTAGCCCGTCAATGTCAAGCACTGCGCTCCATTCGCTCCCAAGCCGGACCTGCCCCGCGACATGAAGAAGGGGAACGAAACCCAGGTCTGTCTTGGCCGCCGATTTTCCCTGTTGTTCCAGCTGGATCTTCGCGTCGCGTAGCTTGGCCGTGAAGCCGATCCACCAGCACCAATCGGATCCGCGGTAGACATTGTACCTGTAGCTGAGCCGCCATGAGTTGAACTTGTACGTGGCATCGGTGGGAACCCCGGGCTGGAATGTCTCGCCAGCGAAGTTTACAGTCGAAGTAAACTGACCGCTCTTCGTATAGGAAAAAGGGGCGAGCAACAGACGCAGGCCATGACGGTCGCTAATATTCCAGAGAATGTACAGGCGGGCTGCCGGGAGAGGGCCGGAGCCGACCAGATCGACCAGTGAGAAGCGCGTGCCGGTCTCATTGTTGGGAATCTGGACGTCGTTCCGGGTTTGCCATACCGGGCCGGCCTCAAGCTCCACGACAAACCGGGAAAGGGTAGAGTCGGAAGCCGTTCCTGCTCGGTTGACCGTTGTGGCCGTGAGGCAGAGAACGAGAATCGAAAGAATAACAGTGGTACGGATACGGGATCGCAGCAATAGTGCCATGGGAGGCTCCGGGGTCAACATCTGTTCGTACAGAAGCTAACTGTAAACGCTGGTCACTTGTCGGTTCTTTTTACTTCGAGCACAGAATTGTACCCGGTATACGGAAGCGGCACGGGAACCTTTATCGGATTGCCGGGGTCGTACATCCAAACCGAATCGACGACGAACTTGTATTCGTATCGTCCGGGGGCAATAGGGATAGTTGTTTCCCACATTCCTCCGTCCTTCTTTTCCAGAAGAAACTCAACTGTTTTCCAGGCATTGAAACTGCCAGTCACAAAAACAGCCTTGGCATCGGGCGCATGAATCCTAAAAGTGACTGGCTGCTTGAGAGATTCCGAGGTTGCGGCTCTATCGGACTTCTCCATGAGCACATAGATAGCTGCCGCTGCTACCAACGCAAGGAGCACAGATACAACCAGCAGAAGTGTTCTTTTCATTTTGTCTTCCCAATTGTGGTGTTTGATTCCAGGAAAGTCCGGGGGGTCGCCCTTCGGCAACCCACCGGAGACCCGCCGGGAGACCCTTCCCGCGCTCTGTCGTCAGGCCCGCGGCACGTAGCAGAGCACGACATTCCCATTGCCGAAAGCCCGCGTGCTCGTCAGCTTCAGGCGTAGCTTCTCATTGATGCCGGCAAACATCGTTCTTCCCTTGCCGAGAACAACGGGAACTACCACGATCTGGTATTCATCAATCAATCGCTCCTGCGTGAGTTGCGAAACAACGGTGCCGCTTCCCAGAATCGTCATGGCGCTACCGGGTTCGTTCTTAAGTTTACGTATTTCGGCCGCCATGCGTTCCTTCACCAGCGTTGTATTGTTCCACGACGCATTGTCCAGTGTTCTGGAAAACACGGCCTTCGGCAGATTGTTCATCCTCTCGGCCACGACAGGACTACTCTGGATCGCACTCGGTGTCGGCCAGTAGCCTGCCATCAGCTCATACGTAACCCTGCCGAAGAGCAGCCGGCTTCCGGCGCTTGCGTTCGCTGCCACAAACGCGTCCCACTCTTCATCCTTGTTCACATTGTGGGCCCAGCGCATGTCGCCGTTCATATCCGCGAAGTAACCGTCCAGCGACACCAGGTTGAAGACAGTCAGTTTCCCCATGTTTCTCCTCCATTCCCTCGCGTTGAGCTATCGACGTTCTCATGTGAGCACCTCCGGGGATCGGCGCCTGCCGCCCGCGGGTTAGCCCCATATCTTCGCCCGCTAACAGACACTCGTCTGCACCATCCTCGCGGGAGACGCCGATCCGAAGGAACGGATGGGAATATAGTGTGAGTTTGGGGGATATACAAGGATGGCAAGGGACGGCCCGGACACCGCTGGACCTGAAGAAGAAGGATGAAGGGTTGAAGAACGTCAAGATTGCGGGGATTTATTTTCAACTATCCTTTGTTCTAACCAATGGGTGTGAGCCAGGATCCTTCCGTACCGGCAAAGAGGCATGGCAATGATCGAAGATTGCGTCTGATTCGCCGGATGACTATCATGACTGGTCGCAGCCAAAAGAAGCACACGGAGTCAATTCTTTGCCCATGAAGATCCTCTTTTCATACCTCAAACAGTACTGGTCTCTGCTGGTCCTCGCGCTTGTGCTGGCGACCATCAACCAGGTCTTCTCCCTCCTCGATCCGCTGATTTTCCGGTACGTCATCGACAACTACGCTCTCCGCTTTGATGCCTATACGGAAGCAGAATTCTTCCGCGGCGTCCTCCTCCTCCTGGCCGCCGCCGTAGGCGTTGCGTTCGTCTCTCGCGTGGCAAAGAACTTCCAGGATTACTACGTCAACGTCATCACCCAGCGCCTCGGCGCCAAGATGTATGCCGACGGGATCCGGCATTCCCTCGAGCTACCGTACCAGGTCTTCGAAGACCAGCGGAGTGGCGAGACACTCGGCAAACTCCAGAAGGTCCGGGCGGACGTCGAACGGCTCGTCTCCTCAAGCATCAATATTGTCTTCATGACGCTCGTCGGGGTCGTCTTCGTCATGGTCTACGCCTTCAGCGTCCACTGGTTGATCGCGCCGGTGTATTTCCTCACGGTGCCGCTCCTCGGCGTCCTGAGTTCCGTCCTGAGCCGGAAGATCAAAATCATCCAGAAGACCATCGTGGCGGAAACAACGGCGCTGGCGGGGTCCACCACCGAGTCGCTGCGCAATGTGGAGCTTGTCAAATCCCTTGGCCTGGCCCAGCAGGAGATCGGACGGCTGAATGCCACGACCGACAAGATCCTGGCCCTCGAGCTGAAGAAAGTGCGCTATATCCGCAGTCTCAGTTTCATTCAGGGGACGTCGGTGAATTTCCTCCGGACCACGATCCTCTTCCTGATGCTGTATCTGATCTTTGCGCGCGAAATCACGGTCGGACAGTTCTTCTCCCTCTGGATCTACTCATTCTTCATTTTTGGTCCGCTCCAGGAGCTGGGTTCCGTCATCAATCTCTTCCGCGAGGCGGAAGTGTCTCTTCAGAATTTCGACGAGATCCTGAGCATCCCGAAGGAACCCCGGCCTGCCTCGCCCGTGGCGATCGGTCCGCTCGATTCCATGGCGTTCGAGAGTGTCACCTTCCGTCACCGCTCGGCCACCACGCATGCCCTCCACGAGGTCTCCTTCGGCGTTCGCCGGGGAGAAACCATCGCGTTTGTCGGGCCATCGGGCGCCGGCAAAACCACCCTCGTGAAACTGCTCGCCGGGCTGTACCGGCCCGACACCGGCCGCATTCTCTACAATGGCTACGACAGCGCGACGGTTGACCTCGATGCCTTCCGGGAACACATCGGCTTCGTGACGCAGGATACGCAACTCTTCTCCGGCAGCATCCGGGAGAATCTCACGTTCGTCCGGCCGGATGCCACCGATCGGGACTGCCTCGACGTCCTTGAGAAAGCATCGTGCCAGGGCCTCCTTGCACGGGCTGAGCGTGGCCTCGACAGCATGATCGGGGAGGGAGGGGTGAAGGTGTCTGGCGGTGAAAAACAACGACTGTCGATTGCCCGGGCGTTGTTGCGCCGTCCATCACTGCTGGTGTTTGACGAGGCGACGTCGTCACTGGATTCCCTGACGGAGGAGGAGATCTCCGAGACCGTCCGTGCGATTTCATCAGGCGGGAACCTGATCACGATCCTGATTGCCCACCGCCTGTCGACAGTGATGCACGCGGACACCATCCATGTCCTCGAGAAGGGGAGTGTGGTCGAATCCGGCCGGCATGAGGAACTGCTGGCATCCAAAGGTCTCTATTATGCGATGTGGCGGCAACAGATCGGGGAGGCGAATGTCCCGGTCGTGGCGGCCGCCCTCCGCGCGTCAGAGAACGGAATTTCACGCAACTAATTCACCCCCCCGATTGTTCAGTGTATGAGAACAGGAGGGAACCACCCATGATGTTGCCGCGATTCGCTATGTTCACAGCCGCTATCCTGCTTGTCGGATGCGGCGCGTCCGGACAGTTTGTAGCACTGCCTGAAGACCTCGACACGCTGTCCGTCAGGCGCGAGACCGTCGCCATGAGCGCAGAACACTTCCGCTTCATCCCAGAAGACGTTCACGTGAAGGCCGGCACGCTCCTGACCATCCAGATTACCGCGACGGACGGGACGCACGGCTTCGAACTCGCGTCCTTCGGCATCGATGAGAAGCTCCCCGCCGGCGAAACGAGAACCATCCGCGTCTACCTTCCCCGGAAAGGGGAGTATGATTTCTCGTGCTCGCACTTCTGCGGCATCGGACATTTCGGGATGAACGGAAAGTTGATCGTTGAATGATGGAAAGCCAACGGTCCTTTCACCCCACTCCATGACGACCCCAACCGGCAAAGCGAACAGGCTTCAGCACGAAAAGAGCCCGTACCTTCTCCAGCACGCCGCCAATCCCGTCGAGTGGTATCCGTGGGGAGAAGAAGCCTTCGCCAGAGCCCGGGCCGAAAACAAGCCGATCTTCCTCTCCGTGGGATACTCCACGTGCCACTGGTGCCACGTCATGGCGCATGAGTCGTTTGAAGACGAGAGCATCGCGCATATCCTGAACTCGCATTTCATCAGCATCAAACTGGACAGGGAAGAGCGCCCTGATGTCGACCGGATCTACATGGCGGCCCTTCAGGCAATGGGCCAGAATGGCGGCTGGCCGATGTCAGTCTTCCTGACGCCGGACCGTCAGCCGTTTTACGGCGGGACCTACTTTCCCCCTGTCTCGCGGCACGGCCGCGCAGGATTCCCCGATATCCTCGAACGAATCCATACAGTGTGGGAGTCGGACCACGGGAACGTCCTTGAGTCTGCCCGGAAGCTGACCGGCTTCCTGCAGGATATCGCCGAAGGTCACCCGCCCGGCGCACTGAACGCCGATGAGGTGATCGAATCATGCTTTGGGCAATTCTCGAGCATGTACGATCATGCGTTCGGGGGCTTCGGGGGCGGACCGAAATTTCCGCGGCCGGTTGTCCTGAATTTTCTTCTCAGATACCACGACAGGACGAAAAACCCCGTAGCGCTCGCGATGGTCGAAACGACGCTCCAGAAGATGGCAGTGGGAGGGATCGCCGACCATATCGGTGGAGGATTCCACCGGTATTCCGTTGACGGAGAGTGGCGGGTTCCACATTTTGAGAAGATGCTGTACGACCAGGCACAGCTCGTGATAACATTTGTCGATGCCTATCGGCTGACCGGCAACCCGTTCTACTCGGCGGTGGCCGGCGAGACCATCGACTACGTCCTCCGGGATCTGCGTGACAGCGCAGGGGGGTTCTATTCGGCGGAAGATGCGGATAGCCCGCATCCCGAAGACCCGGGTGAATCTGGCGAGGGTTCATTCTATCTCTGGACACAGCGTGAGGTGAGGAGCCTGCTCGGCGAGCAGGCGGATCTCTTCTGCTACTACTACGGCATTGCCGAAGAAGGGAATGCTCCCTTCGACCCGCAGCAGGAATTCACAGGGCGCAATATTCTCTATGGAGCCCATTCGGTCGTTGACACTGCGAAGAAATTCGGCAAGGATCCTGATGCCGTCCGCCTCACGCTGCTCCAGGGGCGCCGACGGTTGCTGGAGGCGCGGAATCGACGGCCCCGCCCGCATCGCGACGAGAAGATCCTCGCAGGCTGGAACGGGCTGATGATTTCCGCCCTTGCTTCTGCCTCGAGCGGTCTCCAGCACAAGGAATATCTGGCTGCCGCAGCGCAGGCGGGAGAGTTTGTGTGGCGCCAACTCTTCATCGAAGACTCTCGCGAGCTGCGCCGCAGGTACCGGGAGGGAGACGCGCGGTTCGAAGCGTGCCTGGACGACTACGCCTTTCTTACTCAGGGATTCCTCGATCTCTTTGAGGCCTCGCAGGAAAGCGTCTGGTTGTCCAGGGCGATCAACCTGATGGAAGCACAGATCAAGCGCTTCAAGGATGACCGCGCCGGAGGATTTTTCGAGACAACCGGGGCCGATTCCTCGTTACTGGTGCGTTTGAAGGAACAGCACGACGGCGCCGAGCCCAGCGGGAATTCAGTGTCGGCTATGAACCTGCTCCGGCTCTCGCAGATTCTTCAGAGGGATGACTGGCGGAAGCTGGCGGAGGAGACGGTTGGCGCGTTTTCGGAAATGCTCCGGGCACATCCCGTTGCGCTTCCGAACATGATCTCGGCTGTCGACATGCTCGCGCGAAGCGCGACGCAGATCATCCTTGCCGGTTCCGTAGTCTCGGACACGACCCGCGCCATGCTTCGCGAATCGGGGATGCGGTACCTTCCGAACGCCATCGTTCTGGTCGTTGATGAAGCGAGCGAAGAAGGATCGGTCAGATCCATGGTTCCCTGGGCGGATCAGTATCGTGCCGCCGATGGGGCAACGACCGCATTCGTATGCAGGAACTACCACTGCAGCCTCCCGACATCCGACCTTGGTGTGTTTGCGGGGCTTCTGGATGGCGGGAAATCCGCTGAAGCATAACAAAAAGGCGCCGGCCTTGTGTGCGCGGCGCCCGATATCTGCACCCGGATGTATTCAGCTTCCTTCCACCTCACCTCGATTCAAATTCACCGAGAATGCCTTCCCGTTGACCGTCACGACGGCGAGTTGACCGCCGTTGAAGACAATCGTTGCTTCCCAGAGCACCGACCCACCGTTGCTTGACTCCGCCTGAACCCTGAACACGCCGGTCCCTGAACTGATCTGACCGGTCAGGTTGTCGACGTACAACATCATCGTCGAACTGATGTCGCTCTTGAATTGAAGTTGATTCTTGGTTTTGAATACCTGGCTGCCGATCCGATGATAGACCACGTCGAATTTGGAGGCCGGCGCCATCTTGAAGATCGAAAACTTTGCGTAGGCGCTGTCGTCCGAGGCCATCCACG
>Ga0315275_10005965_pt1 | contig 11597 bp, 9 predicted proteins | sample YL17G03_0_MG_FD_205557 | JGI IMG/M metagenome (GOLD analysis project Ga0315275, IMG submission 205557) | Sediment microbial communities from Yellowstone Lake, YNP, Wyoming, USA - YL17G03_0 | ecosystem: Environmental > Aquatic > Freshwater > Lake > Sediment | place: USA: Wyoming | collected... | reverse complement strand
GCGACCGCCCGGCCCAGTGACAACGGGGGACATCGAGACGGCGTCAACCCCCTGACCGATCGCCACGATCACTGTATCAGCCGCCAGGCTGCTTACCTGCAAATCGTCGAACTGCGGTGAGAAGCGGGCTGCCTCGTCGAAGACACGGGTGCAGGTGCGGAAAGCCACTCCAGTGACCTTGCCATTCTCGATGAGGATCTCCGTCGGTCCGAGGCTGTTGTGGAATGCCACGCCTTCTTCGAGCGCCTCGACGGCTTCCCACGCATGGGCGGGCATCTCCTCACGCCGCTCCAGACAGGCCAAGTCGACCCTCTCGACGCCCGGAAGGCGGCGGGCACATCGCGCCACGTCCATCGCCACATCGCCGCCGCCGATCACGAGCACCTTCGGCCCAACCTGAGGCCGCGTGCCCGAGTTGACCTCGTACAAGAACCCTAGGCCGGGCCAAACGTCCTTCGCGTCCTCTCCGGGGATGTTCAACCGGCGGCTCGTCCAAGCGCCGACGGCGACGAAGACGGCATCGAATTCGCCCTGCCCCTTCTTGTTCTCTGTCACCGGAAACATCTCGGCGGCGTCCGAATCGCCTTCGGTCGCCGCACGAGCCTTCAGGAGCGAGGCCGGGTCCGAAACGTGGACGCCCGTCTTCGCCTCGACGCCCGCTTTGAGGATGTGCTGAATTTCGTAGTCCAGCACGTCTCGCGGCAGGCGATACTCCGGAACTCCAAATCGGAGCATCCCGCCGAGGGCTTCGCTTGCGTCGAAGATGGTGACGCCGTACCCAATTCGCGACAGGTCGTGGGCCGCCGTGAGGCCGGCCGGTCCGCCGCCGATCACCGCCACGCGCTCTTCGCGCTTCTCACTCGGCCGCCGCCCTCCGTTCGAGTCGATCTCGTTCCGGTGGGCGTACACCCAATCGGTGGCGAAGCGCTTCAGGTCACGAATGGCGACGGGATCGTCTACTTCCCCCCGGTTGCACGCGTCCTCGCAGGGGTGTTGGCAGATGCGCCCGCACACCGACGGCAGCGGGCAGCGTTCGCGGATGACCTCGTACGCCTCTCTGAACTTCCCCTGCCCAATGAGGGCGACGTAGCCGTGCGCGTTGATCCCTGCCGGGCAGGCGTTTCTGCAGGGGGCGATGCCGTCCGCCTTCGAGATGCCGTAGACGTTGGGGATGGCCTGCGGGTAGGGCCGGAAGATGGCCTTGCGCTCTCCGAGCCCGCGGTCGAACTCGCTCGGCAGCTTCACGGGGCAGACCTCGGCGCAGTCGCCGCAGGCGTTGCACTTGTTCATGTCAACGTAGCGCGGTCTCGTACGGACGGCGACCTCGAAGTTGCCCGGTTCGCCGCTGATGCCTTCGATCTCCGAGAGCGTGATGATCTCGATGTTCTTGTTGCGCCCGCATTCGACCAGCTTCGGCGAAAGGATACACATGGCGCAGTCACCGGTAGGGAAGGTCTTGTCCAGCGCCGACATCCTGCCCCCGATCGCAGCCGATCTCTCTACCAGGTACACCTTGAACCCGGACTCGGCTAGGTCCAGAGACGCTTGCATGCCGGCGATCCCCGCTCCGTAGACCAGCACTGCGCCTATCGGCCTGTCCTGTTTCATCTGCCTATCTCGCTACCGCGGCCGTCGCTGATTCGGCCAGCAGCCCCTTCTTTGCCAGCAGCGGCCTCGCATCCACCATCAAGCGGCGCAACCCGAGCTCGCTTGGCGCCAGCCCAAACGCGATCCCCAGCAACTGTGTGAAGTACAGCACAGGCAGGCCAAACCGCTCGCCATAGCGCGCCTCGATGTCGCGCTGCCGCATATCGAGGTTCAGTTGGCACAGCGGGCATGCCGTCGCGATGCAGTCCGCACCGGCGTCGCTCGCCATCGCCAGCACCTCCCGCGAGAGCAGCCAGACGATCTCAGGGTTCGTTATCGAGTAGCTAGCCCCGCAGCACTCCGTCTTGTGCGGCCAGTCGAGCGTCTCCGCGCCCACCGCCTCCAGCACGTCGTCCAGCACTCGCGGATTCTCAGGGTCGTCGAAACACGTCACCTCCGGCGGCCGCACGAGCAGACACCCGTAGTAGGCGGCCACTCGCAGCCCCTTCAAGGGCTTCGTCACCCGCTTGGCAAGCGCTGCGTACCCAAGGTCGTCTCGGATGATCTCCAGCAGGTGTTTCACCGGCGTAGAGCCGTCGTAGTCGGCCCCCAGCACATCGGCCACCTCTCCTCGGACACTGGCATCGCTGGTGATACTGTGGTTCGCGGTCTTCAACCGGCTGTAGCACGCCGCGCAGGCGACGGCCACCGTATTGCCGGATGCCGCGAGCAGGTCCTTCGCTGGCAGCGCCAGCGAGAGCAATTCGCTCGACTGGTGCGCGGGGGTCGAGCCACAGCACGTCCAGTCCGGAAGCTCGGGGAGGTCGAGCTTGAGGGCGCGCGCCACGGCGAGCGTCGAAAGGTAGTAGTCCTTCGCCGTCGAATCGAGCGAGCAGCCGGGGAAGAACACGTATGTCATCGACCGGCCCTCCTGAAGAGCCGCTGCCGCTCACCTCGTCCCTTGACGAACGACGGCAGCAGCGCCAGCTTCCGCTTGAACAGCATGGCCGGCACCTTCCCCACGTCCCGCGCAAAGCTCCGCGTCCGCAGCTTGAATGCCGCCATGAGTCCGACTTCATACACACGTCCGGTCTGCTTCACCGTCGCCAGAAAGATGCCGTTGAAGGTAGGCACGTCCGTCCGGGCGTTCGTCTTGCCCGCCGCCAGCGACAGGCGCCGCAGTGCGTCGATCATTGCCGCCACGCTCACTCCCTGGGGGCAGCGCGTCGCGCACGTCTCACACGATGTGCACTCCCAGATCATGCGGCTTGAGAGCACCTCGTCCCGCGCGCCGAGCTGCACCAGACGCACCATCTCGTGCGGCTTGATGTCGGCCCGTGCGGCGACGGCGCACCCGGACGTGCACTTCGCGCACTGCAGGCAAGCGGGGAGTTTGGCCCCTGATTCGACCTCAACCTCTCGTGCGAAATCGCCGATAGACGCTACTCGCAGTGGCCTCTCAGCGGTCGGTATCATTCCTCGCTCTCCTCTTGCACCCCCGCGAGCACCGCCAGCTTCACCGCGCTCACCTTGCGATAGACCTCCTCCGGCTCGCGGCGCTCCCCATCAACGGTCAGCAGCTCCTCAATGGTGATCCCGAACAGTCGCTCGTTCTCTTCCAGGTACGGCTGGATGACGAGCCAGTCCTCCTCCGTCAGCGGCGCGAAGGCGCCCCCGTTGAGCTGCGCCTCGATTACCTTCTCATGGGGGTCGCGGATGTAGATGGCGCCGCCGGAAGCCAACGAAAAGAGGTTGCTGCCCGGATAGGGCATCGCCTGAGGCACGGGCTTGCCCCGCTCGTCGAATTCGATGCCGTTCAGTATCGCGAAGCCCCCGCCATCCAGCGGGTCGCCGGCCATGAACGATTCCGCTAGGAAGTCCAGGCACGTCCCATTGATGACGACTCGGGGGCGGCCCACTGCGTTGATGAGGGGGCGCCCGGCGGCGTTTCCCAGCACGTACACTTCGCCACCCTTGGCGCCGTAAAGGAAAGTCTGTCCCACATCCCCAAACACAACCAGCTTCCCGCGGTTCATTATCTGCCCGAGCTGGTCCTGCCCGTTCCCGTGCACGCGTATCTCGAGCCCGTCAATGCCCGAGCCAAGGTAATCGCCTGAGCTGTTGTACACGTCGATGCGCACGCCGTCGGTTTCCGGCCCCAGGCCGCAGCCGGTGAAACGCTGGCCGCGATAGCCGTGACAGATGAACCGTCGCCAGCCGAGCTCGTAGGCCTTGCGCACTAGGAAGGCATCGCACTCCTCGCCCTCCGGTGGGAAGCCCTCGGCGTTGACTACCAGCGTCTCCTCTCCCGGCTCCGGCCCGATGAGCAGCCCTCGTGTCTCCCAGTCGATGCGCCGGTAGCGTCCGCTCCCGCTCTCGCCAAGGCGTGGGGCCGCCTCCAACAACGACGCCAGCGACTCGTCGACGACCCGCAACAGGGAGCTCCTGCGCTTGTCGCCGGTGTCGAAGCGGCGGTCTTGTAACAGCGTCAGGGCCTTGATGCCCGTCTCCATCGCCGCGCCGTTGCCGGCCTCAGCGACGATCGCCTCGCAGAAGGAACGCAGCGCTCCCGGCTCCCACGATGGGAGGCCCTCCGCTGCATGCTGGAATACCGCCTGCGCGTCGCCGCGCAACAGCGCCTCGCGGACGAATTGTCTGGTTATCCCGTCGCCACCCCCGTTGGCGGGCGCGAGGTCGCATCGAACCGTGGCTTTCGGTATGATCACCGGCTGCCCGAACTTGTCGGCACAGTCAAGCCTCTTCTGTCCATTCTCCTCACTCACGGTGAAAACGAACGCTCCACCGTCCGTATGGCTTCCGCCGCGGGCGTTCCAGTAGCGGTCGGCGATGGGGCAGAAGCGCTCGTCCTCCTTCGCCAGGCTGCGCAACGTGGCATCGATAGCCTGCTTTTCCGAGCAGATCAGCCCTATCTGGACATCGCCATCGGACAGCGCGAACACCTGCGGCCGCAGCATCGCCGTGTCGGTGATACCTAGGAGCTGAAAGCGTCCCTCATCGGGCAGGCTGCGGGCGATGATGAAGAACCAGGGGCCATCCGGCGAGCCGTGGATGTGCGTCGCCTGGATGCGACGGTAGACCTGCCGCTTCTCCTCCGGCAGCCGGTCGAAGTCGAGCTCCGTCGTCGGCGCCAACGCCTCGATCAGATACTCCAGCGGATACTTATACACCCTCGACCAGAGGTCAAAGAGCAGCACAGAGACCTCCGTGTCGGTGAGGAACTGGGGGCGGATGTTGCGCTGGAGCAGGTACTCGGTTACCGAGTGGTAGTTTGCGAAGTCGCCGTTGTGCACGAGCGCTTCGTTCAGCCCGACGAAGGGATGCGCTCCCCCCGGATGCCAGACGCGCCCCTTCGTCGGGTAGCGCTGATGGGCGATCCAGACGTGCGCCCGCAGGTCCTCCAGCCGGTAGTACTGGACGATCTGCTCCGCGTAGCCAACGATCTTGAACACCAGCAGATTCCGCCCATGAGAGAGGACGAAGGCCCGCTTATCGCCCAGGGAAGCGTAGAAGCCATCGTTGAGGCGGGCGGAGTTGCGGTAGACGAACTCGTCCTCCACCTCACGCAGCGGCAGGTCGTCGAGGCCGTTCTTCTCCGCGAAGGCGCGGAGCACGTCGGGCTTTACGCGCACCAGGTAGCGATGCACGTCGGGCGGCTTCACCTCCAGGCCGGGTATTTCGCGATAGTCATCCACCGTCGTTACAGGGGCGGAGAAGGCGACGTCGAAGACGGGCTCCACATACTGCTGCTCCACCTCTTTCCGGGAAGTGGGGTCGAGCAAGGCGATCTGCAAGAGATAGTGGGAGTCGAGCGTTTCCTGGGAGACGCCGATCTCCTCGGGCACAAGCCCCACCGCCGCTATCCCGCCGCCTTTGCCGTTGCCCCGGTTGTGCATCTGAACTGAGGGCTCGTAGATGTGGCGCCCGCGCACGGGAATCGAGCAGACGAAGCCGGTGACGCCGCAGCCGCCCTCATCAGCGGCCTTCGGCTCGACGACCCGCGGCCGCCCTTCGAACAGCTCCGCCCGAGATTTGATAATCCTGTCGGGGACGTCAGACACCGCTGTCACCACCTTCTTCGGCCCAGTTGACGCGACGCAGGCAGTCGGTCCGGCCCCGCAGCTCGCGGACGCTCTTCACGCCGAGGCGGCAGAGCACGTCCACCATCTGCTCGCGCCAGGCGGCGAACAAATTGATCAGTCGCTGCGTCGCCCAATCGATCTCCACTTGCTTGGTCAGCTCCCGGTCAGTGGTCGCGATGCCGCGGGCACAGCCGCGTCCGCTCTCGCAGGCGCCGCAGCGGATGCAGCCCAACGCCACCAGCTCTGCCGTGCCGACAACAACCCCATCGGCCCCCAAAGCTATGGCCTTCAGCACGTCGTGGGCCGTCCGTATGCCGCCGCTGGCCATGAGGACGATCTCATCGCGGATGCCCTCCTCGACCAGAAAGCGGTGCACCCGCGGGATGGCGTACTCCACCGGCATGGCGATGTTCTTCTTGGCGATGTCGGGTGCCGCGCCGGTGCCGCCGTAGCTCCCATCGATGTGGACGATGTGTGCGCCAGCGTGGTAGCTTCCTACGGCCACCATGTCCACATCCGTCGGCGTCGAGACCTTCACAGTTACGAGGGCCCGCGGATTTATCTCCTTTATCCAGTCGATGTGCTTCTTGTGGTCCTCCACCGAATACACGCTGTGGAAGGGGAAGGGCGAGAAAAGGGCGTTGCCCTCCACCGCCTGCCGCATGCGGGCGACATCCGGCGTGTTCTTGTCGCCGAGGAGGTGGCCGCCGAGGCCCGGCTTGGCGCCCTGCGCGTACTTGAACTCAACCATCCGAACGCGCTGTATCGTGTCCTCCCGCACGCCGAAGAGCCCCGTCGCCACTTGAGTGATCACGTGGTCGTCATAGGGCTGAAGGCGGTCCGGGTAGCCGCCCTCGCCGGTGCAGGTGAAGGTGTTCCAGGCGACGGCCGCCCGCGCCCGCGCAATCATGACGTGGATGCTCACCGAGCCGAACGACATGCCGCCGCCGTAGATCGGCAGGTCGATGCTGATCTCAGGCCGGCCGTCGTTGCGCCGGTTCAGGTCAAGACATGTGTTGATCTCAGCCGGATCGACGCGGACCGGCGGTTCTTCGGGAAAGCGGAAGCGCAGGGCGTCGAAGCCGCCGCCGGACGCGCCGCGCTCGTACTCGAGGCCGTCAGCCGGCACGCGGCCCGTCTCTGCCTGCTGCCAGGTCGAGATGAGCAAGTCGGACGTCCAGCGGGGGTCACCGATGGCGTCCGCGGTGGGATTGCGGCCAACCGAGAGCGCCTTGTTTGGACAGTGCTCGACGCAGTAGTGATCCGTTTCAGCGCAGCTGGGCCCGATGCAGAGGTGGTCGCGCGGGCGGAGCGGCAGGGCGTAGCCCGCCGGCTTCAAGTGCACGCCGTAGGGGCAGATATCGACGCAGACGGCGCAGGAGCGACAATCCGCGCTCCGCCGCACCTTGTAGCGGCCGATGGGATTGCGGTAGCGGTCGGGCGTCGGCCGTACCTCACGCTCAACGGCTGTCTGGGGCATCTGGTAGAAGCGCCGCCCCTCGCTCACGGGGAGGCGCGATTCAGTAGCCGATGTCACCGAACGCCTCCCGATCCAGGTCTTCCAGAAACATTGCCCGCCCCGTCTCGCCCCGCAGTCGCCGCACCTCGCGGATCCCCATCGCCCCCAGCACCTCGATGAGCTGCGAGTGCCAGGCGCCCATGAGGTTCACCATTCGTTGGGCGGCGTAGTCGACCTCGACCTCCTGAATAGCGATTGGGCACGACTCGTCGTGGTCGCCGCCGCAGACGCGACAGCCGAGGGCAACCATCAGGGGCGCGCCCACCGCCACCAGGTCGGCTCCACAGATAATGGCCTTCGCCATGTGTTCGGCCAGCGCGATGCCCCCGCCTGCGATCAGCGTCACCTCGTCGCGAACGCCCTCCTGCACCAGCCGCGTATGCACCTCTCGCAGCACTTCCTTGATGAAACGCGGGTGCGCCACGCCGATCTCACAACCCTGCGCGTCCGCGCAGAGATGGATCACCTTGACCCCGCCCGAGTAGAGCTCAAGCACGCGCTCAGCAGCGTCTGGTCGGAGAGGAAGGCGGATGGCCACCACCAGGTCTGGATTGGCAGTGCGGGCTCTCTCGAACGAGGCCAGAGCGCCGGATGCATCCTCGATCTCCAGCATGCGCAACCGCTCCAGGAGCGGCTCCTGCCCAGCGACGTCCTGCGGCTCAATCAGCGGGGTCACGAAGGGAAGCTCGTCTTCCTGGGCCAGTCCGATGTCTTCCAGCCGCAGAGTGCTTGGGATACCCAGCCTCTTTGCCGCTTCCAGCCGTGCGCGGGCGAGACGCTCTCCGTCTCTACCCCAAGGGGGGATGTCCAAGACAAGCGGCAGCGGGACTTCAACCAGAGGCTCCGCCGCTTCCAGTTCTCCGTTGGCCCCGAACCGCAGCCGCATGGGCTTCGCCCCGATGTCGACCGACGTGCTTATGTACTCGCGCCCGTGGATCCCATCCCGCGTGGGGCGCACGATCTCGGACATGTCAGTCCACATCGAGTCGAACCCCGGCCCCGAGAAAGGCCCCCGGTAGCCGGCGCCCGACACCGGTATCCGCCCGGTCTCCGCCTGCTTCCAGGTCGTCGCGATCATCTCAGGGCGCCAGTAGCTGTCGCCGAGCGCCAGCATTTCCGGGTTGATGGAGAGCGAGAGCAGACCCTTTGTGCAGCCCTGAACGCAGGAGAGGCAGGCGTGACAGTCGTACAGGGGCTCGACCGGCGAGGAGGGGTCGCGGTCGTAGGCGCGCTCCGACGACCAGACATCGTTCACGCAGGCCGTCTTCACGCAGTTGCGGCAGCGCGCGCAGTCCTCGCGCCAGTCGACGATCGCGTACTTCCCGATCGGCCGGAATTGCGCCGGGGTGGGCACAGTCGGTATGTGATAGCGTTCGGGCAAGTATTCCTCTTCGCTCTACGCCGGCGCGAGGCCAGCCCGGGCAATGACCGCTGCCGCCACATCCGGCGTTCCGTCCCCCATGATGTGGACGCCACGCACTCCGTCCACGCTCTTGAGCGCCGCCGCCGTCTCGACGCAGGCGGCGATGCTTTCGGCCTGATCCGCGCCTGTCAAGGGCTGAACGCTGGCGATGATATCGACCCGCTCGTGAAGACCCTCCTGCCGGACGGTGCCCATCCATTCTTCGAAGGACGCCATGTCGAAGACGGGGCGCGTCAGCAAGAATCGGGCGCCCGCCCTTATCTTCTTGCGCACGTCAATCATGCTGAGCTCCAGCGGCCGCAGATGAGGATAGGCCTCAGCGCCGATGAACAACGAATCGTGTCCGTCGCCCTGCCGCTCGTTGAGCAGTTGGATGAGCTGCACGGGGTCGACATCGTACGCTCCCGCCGCCTCCGGTTGAGAGCCAAGCGACTGGTGGTCGCCGGGCAAGCAAAGGACGTCTCTCACGCCGAGCGCCGCTGCCCCCAGGACGTCGGAAAGGAGTGCGATGCGGTTGCGGTCGCGCGTCAGCACGGTGAGCACGGGCTCTAGGCCCTGTCCGGCCAGCAAGGCCGAGCAGACGACGGCGGAGATGCCCTGCCCGTCGTTGTCCGAGACGACAAGCGCGTCGAGGGCGGGCGGGAAAGCCGCCGCCAACCTCCTCACATCGTCAGCGTCTTTTGTCCCCGATGCTACACACTCCGCGGTGACGGCCAGGCGGCCCGAACGCAGGGCCTGCGCCAGCTTCGAAACCGCCTCTGCCTCTCCCATTTCAACCGACTCCTTCATCGCTGCTTCTGCCCAGGGGATTCGGCGCCACACCGAGCAGCGCAGCGGCGAGCACCTCACGCATCATGTCGGATTGCTGGGGCGCGTCTGCGCCGCCGTCCGACCCGGCACGCGATTCGAGCAACAGGAGCCGCTCGCCGCCGAGGCCGACCTCGTTCAGCAATCCTCTGACGTAGTCGATCCTTTGCCGGACACGCCGGTGCCCTTCCAGATAGCGGCAATCTCCATTGCAGCAAGTGAGGACGAGTACCAGGTCTGCTCCCGCCTCGAACGCCTTCAGGAAGTGCTCCGGCTGAAGTCGGCCTGAACAGGGGACAGATATCTCATGAACCAGTAGCGACTCGTCCTCCCTCACCGCTTCTGGCCATCCACGCTCAGTCGACGAGCCGGCGCATCGGAAGGCGACGACAGCGCACCGGCTAGCTTCCGTTGTGCGCCGAAGCGAGTCTCCGCCTGGTTTACCGCTCAACTCGTCCACCTCCAGCTTGCTGTTGAGTTCTCCGTCCTTGACCTTCGCTCGGAGTCTATCACCAACTGTTTCGGCCATGCTACGCCAGTGTTACCAACAGCTTAGCGGTGGCGTTTTCAAGCCAGGCAGAGGGCGGCGGGCGGCCACCGCTTGCCGCTTGCCCCCAACCCTACATAGAATGCGCTCCCCGAAGGGGAAAGTCAATAAGGAACGCCACGGCTCCAAGTTAACGGTATTTCCCTTCACTGCCGCCGTGTGCTGTTGCTGCAGATTCGCGTAGAGCGGTCCTTGCCGCAGGAATCGACCGGCGGCACAGTTGGCAGCGTAAGCAGTCGAACAGAACTTGGCTCGGGCGCGTCGGAAGGCCCAGAGCGGGCGTTCTGCGCTGTGTGGGCCGAGGCGAGCCCTTAGCTGTTCCGGGCTCCTCGTAGAAGAAGTACAGCCCGTCTGCGAACGGCATCTGTCCCGGTGAGGTCAGCAGCGGCTTTGCCAGCAACATACTAGGTGCTATTCACCCCAGGCGATGTTGTCCTCGGCGACGGCGCCCGCCCTCTCAACGCTGGCGGTGCCCGAGCCCGCAGCCCGCGCTACCACGTGGGGATAATCGATCTGGCGGACGATCAGGTCGCCCTCGATGAGCATCACCGAGACCCCGCGGATTTCCTGCGTCTCTCCATCGCCGGTCCGCACAATTAGCCATTCGATGTAGGCCTCGCTCCCGGTGGCCAGGGGTTCTGCCGCCACAGCGAGCGCAGCATCAGGACAGGCGGCGAAGACCTGGCAGAGGTGGGTCCGGATCGCAGTGCTGCCGCGCAGGGTTGCCGACAGGCGCAAGTCCTCGTAGAGGGCGTCATCGGCGTAAAGCGCCGCCAGATCATCGGCACTATGCCGACTCCAGGCGCTCAAGTAGTCGCGGACCAGGCCGTTCGTTCGCAGTTCGAACATGGTGTCCTCGCAGCCCGCGCAGGGACTTTGCGTGGCCGTAGGAACGACGATAAAGCTAGATCCGGTGCTCCTCGCGCACGACTCTTCGAGCACCGCCGCCGTGCCAGCTGGTCCGCCAGTCCTTTGCCGGGACGATCCGTTCCAGGTTCCCCAGCTGGCCGATGGCCTTCAGCCGGCGGGCGGGAGGAGTTAACGCATCGGAAGAGTGTGACATTGGGTGAAGCAGGTGTCACCGCGTTGTGAGCGCCAACGGAATCGCCGGTCAGCGCGGTTTCTCCCCCACGGTCCCGTCCAGCGCCTTGATGGCGGTTCATGCGCTTGGCCTCTCTCTCGGCTCCGACCGCTTTCTCACGACTGTGATGGCTCGGCTGGTGCGGCAAGCGGTTACCATCCGCCGATCATAAGCCAGGGTCATTGTAAGGTGGGGTCAACTCTTAAAGGTGCCGGCGCATGTTACGATCTGATTAAATGATTCCTCCCATCAGACCGCTATTTCGCCTCGCTCGCCGGTGCGGGCACGGAGGTGCCGACCACCGGCAGCACAGAGATCTTGCCGCCGCCGATGTTGCCGGTACGGACGGCTTTCACGATGATCTGCCGCATAATCGCGAATTATGATGCGCCCTGATGATCTGCCTGGAAAGCAGGCGGCCGCCCGCCGGCGGCCGCTCGCTACGTACGTGCGTTGTGACGTTGGATGCGAGGTGGAGCGGGAGACGGGAATCAAACCCGTATTACCTGCTTGGAAGGCAGGAGCTCTACCAT
>Ga0315275_10005964_pt1 | contig 11599 bp, 12 predicted proteins | sample YL17G03_0_MG_FD_205557 | JGI IMG/M metagenome (GOLD analysis project Ga0315275, IMG submission 205557) | Sediment microbial communities from Yellowstone Lake, YNP, Wyoming, USA - YL17G03_0 | ecosystem: Environmental > Aquatic > Freshwater > Lake > Sediment | place: USA: Wyoming | collected... | reverse complement strand
CAACACATCTTGTAGGAAATGGATCAACCAAGCCTAGAAGATCCCCTTTGTCTCTAACATGCTTTTACCCAACAACCAACCCAGCACACCCGCCATGACTACACCTATCACACCATAGGGTACACCCTAATAATGACCAATCCCAAAGAAAACAGCAGTTAGCAATAATGCCTGTGGGTTGCTGATAACACCCTTCAAAACGGCTAATTCGGAGGCGCGGTAACTGATTTCCTCGCTAAATGAATTCATCATCGCAAATAGAAGGACGGCCGGCATCAGTGGGATGACCTTAACAATCGCGTCCAAGGTTGGTCTTCCGAAGACAATCAAAAATACAAGCGTCCCCAGGCTAATACAGATTGAAAGGATCAAGCCAAACTTGTCCTATCGGGCTCCAGCTTTCACACCCAGCCACCGGATAGGCTCCACTGGAGCGTCCGTCATGCCACGCACCAGAAAAAATTCACTCCTGCGGTGCTTAATGATCAACATGGTGAAAACCATGACGAATGCAACTCCCAAGCGCAACAATTGAGTCCCCAACATGCTTGACGTGAAAGATGCGGTTCCAAACCAGCTCTCCTATTGTGAAGTTTCACATATGCGGCCAAAAACCCGTTCGCTGAAATAAAGCACTAAAAATACTATGAAATACTGCCGCAATCCTCTGATTTCTTTCCAGAAGAAACTTAATCCAATCATTATCCCAAGCAGTGCTAACTGCGTCCAGAAAAGCAAATCTGGCACCTGTCCGGTTAGTTCGCGCCAGATGATGGTTGGCAAAGTGGAGATTAACAAGGTCACGATCCAGGCAACAACTATCATAATGGGTTTCGTCCGAAAGACTGAAGGGGGTTGTGCAGAATTCATAAGAATTCCTTTCTTTATATAACTGGTTTAGCGTAGTTTCCTGCCTTTAGCTAACAGCTCAAGTGCTTTGTCGATCCTATTCTGGCTGGTCTCTTCTTTCTTGGCTGCTATAATCCAATCAACATAAGCTTTCTGGTAGGAATAGGTTAGTTTTTCAAACCCAGTATTAGATAGGGGATGACTGGCAAACGCCTCTACCGGGTTTTTGGGGATGACTACCCTCCGTTCCCCAAGATCCAGCTCCAATGTTACCTCCACCGAATCTCCTTGTGCAGCGTGTATCTGGTCGCGTATGCCTTTCCCGGCAACTAGATAATGTGTTCCGTCACCATGGGGCAAGGCAGTGCTCTGAATCGTATACCCGTTGATCATCCCTTTCACCTTCACCTGACCCTTGGAACCAAAGGTCTCGGATACTTCCTTGGGAATATTGAGATAGGTCCAGGTACCGACTCCTTCTGGTCTGATTAGAATAGCCTCAAACGAATAATCTGACATAGCAACGCTCCTTCAGTCTTCACTACGGGGCAGGTATATAAAAATCAATTAAATCAGTCAGCAATTATATGACGGGGGCACATCTCGTGCAAATTGGCTCAAAAGCAGGGGTTGACATTTATGCGACTTGTGCTATAGTACTATTGTTATAGTACTATAATATAATCCATATCCAACAAGTAAGACTGACCATGGATATCCGCATCGATAAAAACAGTCGTGTACCCCTTTATGACCAGATCAAGGATCAGATCAAGGGTCTGATTCATGCCGGGCAGATCAAGACCGGGGACCAGCTTCCCACCATCCGGGAGTTATCTGTAGAGTTGTCAGTGAATTTCAATACCGTTGCTCTGGCTTACCGTGACCTGGTCAACCAAGGGGTGATCATCACTGAGCGCGGTAAGGGCAGCTTTGTCGCCAGTACACCCGGTGAAGAGGAGATGCAAGCCATCCGGTGTGAAAAATTGAAAAACTTGATCGTGGCATTGGTCCGAGAAACTGACCGCCTTGGATACGAGCATGAGGAAGTGGGTCGAGCGTTTGTTGACCAGGTTAAAAAGGGGAGCCGTTAATCTGGCAATAAGAAAGTTAGCTATAGGTTTCTTATCACCATTGTTTTTTTGCTGACTTGGGTCTTGGACTGGTAAATAATAGCAGTAATCCTATCTCATGAGCGTAAAAAAGAAAGAAGTAATTAGTTATGGATGCGATGACCCCGCTCATTGAAGCTAATGATTTGCGACGCAGTTTTAAGGATATCGAGGCAGTCGCTGGAGTCAGTTTTACCGAACACCGTGGTGAAATTTTCGGGTTACATGGACCGAATGGGGCAGGCAAAACCACAACCATCCGCTTTCTGACTGGTCAAATTGATCCGAGTGGGGGGCAGGCTATCATGGCGGGTTGCGATGTAGTTAAAGATCGCTACCGACTGAAAGAGCTCATCGGGGTTATCTTTTAAGAGCAAAAGCTTTACGAACGGTTATCAGTAGCCAATAATCTACGCTTTTGCCGCTGGCTGTATAACCTGCCAGAGAGTCGGATCAATGAGGTCCTGGAATTGGTTCACCTGACAGGTCGCTCCAGAGAACCAGTACACACTTTCTCATGTGGGATGAAGAAACGCTGGATGATCGCCTGTGCCTTGATACATAATCCTCCTGTGCTCTTCCTGGATGAGCCAACCCGGGGGCTTGATCCGATTGCGGCACATGAAATACGCTCGGCAATTGAGCAGCGCAGTCAAAATGGCAAGACCATTCTATTGACCACCCATTTGCTTGAAGAAGCCGACCAGCTCTGCAGGCACGTCGCTTTCATCGTTAACGGTCATATTGTTGCCAATGACACACCACAAAATCTAAAACTCTCTCATGGAAAACGGTCTTTGGAATTAACCATACCTGACCCAAACAAGGACGATCATCATTCGCAACTGGGATTGAGCATGGATGAGCCAAAAGACCGGCAGTACCTGGCAGACCTGAAGTCTCAGGGAAAAGTGCTTGCTGTTCACTCACAGGAAGCCACATTAGAAGATGTGTTTATCGAGATAGCTGGCATTCGCCCAGCATAACAGGGTAGAGAAGGTAGACATGCATTCACGAATGATTTGGTCGATCGTCCGCAAAGATTTCCTCTACATATGGCTCAACAAGTCCACTTTGATCGGTCTGATCTAGCCGATCATCATGGCGTTGGTGTTCTATCTCATCAGTCATTTAGTTGGAGGTTCGTCAACAAATTTGCTGATCCATAATCCAGGCAACTCAAACCTGGTGCAAGTGGTTGTGCAGGCTTTTCATAATCCTGTGGTGACGCAAGCAAATTCATCTGGCGAGGTCGAAGCAGCATTTGGAACGAACGGTGGACAAAAAAAAAGAACCCTTATACGTTGGGGCTGATCCTACCTAATAATTTCGATACAGCCTGAAATCCGGAAATCATCCAACGCTGTCCCTGTACTTCAATGGAACCACGGTGAATGCCCAAACCGAAGCATTGCTTCAAACCACCATCCTTGAATACGCTCGCACTATCGCCAATATGCAAACACCCGTGACAACCAACACTATGGTAATCAATCCACCCTCATCATCCAATGCCGGGGCTCAACTAGAATAAGTCTACACGCCGCGCGTCCTGCTTATCTCTTTAACAGTTGGCACATCATTCATCCCGTTATTGCTCCTTGAGGAGAAAGAGAAGAAAACCCCCAGGTTTCTTCTGGTAAGCCCGGCTTCTTTTAGATCTATTATAATTGCCAAGCTGCTTGTGGTTTTATTTAGCTAGCCATTACCTGTGTTGTGCTGGCTATTTAGGGAGGCTTTACCGGTGCCGTATCGCTTGTAGATCTATACGTGCTCATCGGGGCTTGTTTCAGCCTATCTCTGGGAATATTTTTCGGTTCCTTCTTCAATACAGCCAGTGGTGCTGGAGCAGTTTCTGGCATCAGGTCTATCATTTTTATTCTAGGTGGGATTTTTGTAGGCCCGCTGGAACAAATCCTGGGCAATGGACCCATTTTACTGATAGCCAGATTACTCCCCACCTATTATCTGGCCGAAAGAGTGGTCAATGCCACCCAAAATCTTGGAATTTGGAGCACTCATCTGATTGATATCAGCATTATCATGGGATGTACGGTTGCTTTACTCACAATTTCAGCCTGCGCGTTGCGCCGACAATCCGCGGTATTAGCCGTGATATAAGTCTCGAAGCGGGATACGGTAGTTTCACGTGAAACCGACCGGGACAAGGTATACCGATATCTATTGAGACATATTTATGTTTCACGTGAAACCATTCTTAATAAACTACAGCATAAAGTGTAATTAATCAGAAATAATGTATGATATTATGCAATATATATGGATTTCACGATGAATTATAGGGGTTTATCAGGTCTCAACAGCGATTTGAATGATTAAGTTGGGGCGGACACTCCGTTTTCCCGTGCCCAGACTTCCAGCAATTCCTCAACCACGTCAAGGTAAGCATCCAGGCCCTCGATTTTCTCGGCAAAAGCATCCCCAAGTAAACCCAGCTGCTCGCCGGCCTTTTGCCAGGCAGAACGATATGGCGTCTCAACTGGTAAGGCACAAATGACATGTGTCCATGTATGCCAAAGAGGCCAGAGTGCGTCATGGGCGGCATGGTTGTTCAACATAGTATCCATCGCACACTCATAATAATGCAAACGGTGCGGATGTAATCGTATGGGTGCTGGATTGCCCGCTAGCGCGTTGTAGGCACTGCGCCACTCCGGTAACCATGAGCGCATGCTTCCTGCATCCACTGATGGTGCACCCAATAATCCCAAAAAGCCTGCATATAGACCAGGCTTGCTCACGGCTTCAGCCCTTTGGGGGAGATCCAACAAGAATCGTCGCTCAGTCAAGTTTTCCCCGCTCAACCCCGCTACGGCATTCGCCACATGTTCCAATGCACGCAGATACATGGAGGCTCCCTGCGGGTCAGGAGGGTGAGGATTGTGATAAAAAGATTCCCACATCTCTCGTGCGTGTACAACTTGCCTTTGCACTCGGGTTATCACATTTTCTGGGCTATTAAATTGACCTCGAACACTGGCTTGCACGAAATCGATAAAGTGTTGCGGATCATGCATGATCTTACAACTATATATGGTAGGGCCCAGCCAGGAATGCACGCGCAGCTCACGTGGTTGACGGTACAACATATGTGAATGGTGTGAGATATCCAGATGCACCTCATCAGACACCCTGATTATTTCCCGCTCGACACGTATATCGTCGCTATGTATAAAAAACAAGTCGATGTCAGCTGTATTGCCAATTAACGGAGCAGCACCTAACAACGACCCTTGCAAGTAGATAGCCATCAGAGAGCGATCGTCTCTCACGTGTTTTTCGACGGTATCATTAGCAAGCTTGAGTAGCATATTACGATTAATTCGCATCTTTACCCCCAAGCCAATAATATAAGGGGAATCGGAAATATTTTATATCCCACATCTGAGTATTTATGTCCAAATTCAGCCATATAAGTCTTGTTATCAGAAATTCTTGTTGTCCTGGTTAATATAAAATTATCAAGTGCTTAATAAATATATTCATGGCTCATCCATCATGGGAAGTGAAGCTTGAAAAGGTACTTGTTTGAGGGTTTGACGAATCCGGTTCTCAACCGATTTTAGATCTTCGATCCTGCGAATATAGTCTAATTCGTTGGTATCCAGGGCGAGAACAGTCACACTTTCCCCTACATTTCTGGCCTGGTTATCAATAAAAAAGGCATCGTAAGCCTGGTTTAGCTGGTCAATATATTCCCGCTCCATATTCCGCTCATAATATCTATCGCGTGAGGCAATCCGCTGCATGAGCACTTCCGTATCTGCGCGCAGATAAACGATCAGGTTGGGGAGGGGGATCTTCTCTGCCAGAGCATCATGCACACGGTAGTACATATCCAACTCGTCGCCAATCAGGTTGATGCGAGCAAATAGTGCGTCCTTGGCAAAGGTGTAATCCGCAATCAATGGTTCGCCCCGCTTAAGGATTTCTGGCACTGAGCGTCGTTGTTGGTAGTATCTGCTCAGCAAAAAGAAAATCTGGGTCTGAAAAGCATATCTTTGGCGGTCTGAATAGAAATCTGAAAGAAATGGGTTTTCTTCAAATACTTCGAGTACCAAAGCAGATTGAAGTTTGGGTTGAAGCAATCGAGCCAAAGTGGTTTTCCCGACCCCAATAACACCCTCGATGGCAACATACATATCAAATTCCCTCACCAGGATTAAATGAAATATCTTGTAAAAAAGAAAGCAAACTGTCTGCAACGAGATGTGGTTGTTCCAGCATCACCATGTGCCCGGCATTGGGGATGACACTCAATTGGGCATTGGGTATGGTCCTTGAAAGGAATTGCGCATAGCGTAAAGGTGTCATCTGGTCATCGGCTCCGCAGACTACTAATGTGGGCTGTTGAACCAATCCCAATCGATCCATAACGTCAAAACGATTGCATGCCTGTAAATCCCCATAAAGTACACTTTGGCGTGTCTCAAGAATGCGCTTGGAGGCCAGTTCGACTAAACGAGGAGGGGCAGTTGAGCTGAATGAATAAGATACCAGAAGATCAGCAGCCTTAATGAACGTAGTCTGATCAGCTGCGTAACTTAACAAATCTGTATGGACCCTCAAACGCGCCCCCCCGCTTATTAAGCCCAATCCCACAACATATTCCGGATGATGGATCGCCATTGCCAAAGCAATTGCGCTGCCCATCGAATGACCCACCAAAACCGCTCTACGTAAACCGATAGATTCCAACCACTGAACCAGGTATCGTGCATATTCCCCGATCGTCTGCTGCCCATCACAGATCTCTGATTTCCCATGCCCGGGCAGGTCAATCGCGTAAACATAATAACCGGGCAAACGGCGGATTTCTGGTGGCCAATATAGGTACATTCCCCCAGCACCATGGATCAGTACCAATGGCGGATTCTCTGTTCCCTTTTCACAATGTTGTGAATAATATAAATTTCCAGAAACCGGCATACTGGATCATCCACCTCTGCGTATTCGTTCCGCGGCCTCTGTTGTCAATGGAATGAGCACACGGATGGTAGTACCTTTGCCGATCGCTGATTCTAACTGGAAAATTCCATTCACCATCTCGGTTCGTTCATTCATATTTCTTAGCCCCAGGCTGCCGCGTTGCTCGGAGGAGGATTCCGCACTGCTCTTGTCAAAACCAACGCCATCATCCTGCACCTCAAGCATCACAAGGTCTTTATCATAATCTTTCATTCGGACCCAAATGTGATTCGCCTGGGCATATTTACATGCGTTGTTAATTGCCTCTTCTGCGATATAGAAGATGATGGTCTGTCTACTCATCTCAAGCTGGGTAATAACATTCTCTTCAGCTTCAACGATGACATTCTGGTTAAAGGTCTCATGCGTTTTTTCCGCCATGGCTTTCAACGCCCCGATCAAGCCTTGTGATTCTAGCTCCAATGGACGTAATGTGAATAGCATATGGCGAATTTCTTTTGTAGTACGGCGGGCAAGCTCTTCGATTTTTGCGAGCTCTTCCGCGGTAGCCTTTGGATCCCTTTCCAACAGTCGTCGGGCGAAATTCAACCGCATGGCAATTGCAGCCATGGATTGAGTGGGTCCATCATGCAGGTCACGGGCAAGTTTCTTGTGCTCCTGCTGTTGAATTTCTATCATTTGTTCTTTTTCTTTTTGGATATCACTATAAAGACGGGCGTTTTGAATGGCAATGACAGACTGGTGGGAGATGATATCCAGCAACTCACACTTGGATGGAGTGAAAAAATCTGGATCAGGGTGGGCAAAAAGCAACACCCCGTAGGTGTCTAACCCCGCCCTCAACGGAAGACAATGCGCGACCGAACAGTTCCGGAGGGCGATGATCCGGCTTAACTCGGGGTCTTTAGAAAGATCGGTTCGACTTTTAGGAACGCCTTCTGTGATCACTTCTCCAATCAGTCCACTGGTACCTGGTAGGACAAGGCGCAAATCAGATTGGGTGAAGTGCCTGGCAGATTCAACAGTTAATACGGGGTGTTCATATTCGGATTCTGTAAAAAGAAGTACTGCACTTACCAATTTTTCTGCCGGAATGTTTGGTGTCGCTAATACCCTTGACCCCAGATCCAACGCGATTTCCAGTACACTCTGGTATTTCAATGTTGAAGTAACTTTGGAAATTAGATTGTAAATCTCGCGCAATCTGCGGTGATCGATATCCCAAAGGGGTTTGCCGCCTATACTTCCAGTACGTTGCCTGCGGAATAAACCACCAAAATGCAATTGACCCAGCACGCTAAGGATACCCAAACAGATGAGTATACCCACAACAATGGAAACGGCAGCAACGAGGAGGGTATAGTTTAGAGTGCTCATCGACATTATGATAACCCAAAATACCCGGCTTGGAAAGCATCTCGATGATGAGTTTTAGGGTTAGGCAGTCTGGTTTCGATAAACAGCCAGCAAAATGGGTATGGCAGCTTTAATAGCCCTTGCTCTATGGCTTAGACGATTCTTTTCATTCATGCTCAATTCTGCCATGGTTAGGCCAATTTCAGGGAGCAAAAAGATTGGATCGTAACCGAAACCGTTGGTGCCTCGTTCGACTGGGACGACCTCTCCAGCGCAATTTCCTTGAGCAAAATACATCTTTTCTTCTGGGGTCGCGATCGCTACCGTGCAATGAAAATGAGCTGTCCATGGGCGAGGATGATCATGTAACAAATTCAGTAAATAAGCTCTACGATCAGCATCGGTTGCGTTAGGGAGGGGAGAAAAACGCGCTGAACGGATTCCAGGATGCCCTCCCAGTGCATCTACTTCCAAACCCGAATCATCTGCGAGAGTCACCAAACCGGAGGCTCTTGCAAATGCGCTCGCTTTCAGTGAAGCATTTTCTTCATATGTGTTGCCATTTTCCACAACGGTTAAGGAAACTCCAATCCTATCTGGGGTGGTTAGAGTAATATTTGTGCCTTCAAGGAGGAACTGGATTTCACTTAATTTTCCCGGATTTCCAGTGGCCACTAATAAACGCTGCATATGGTATCTCCATCAAAATTGGCTATCCGCATTATACCCACACACCATATATGGGCAATATGTTACTTTTTTAACTTACCTGTGGCAACAAAATATGTTATAATAATTGAGCAATATAATAAATTACTTTGCGATTTTAGGGCGCTCGTCAAATCGATTTTCAAAGTATATTTCATAAACCACTGTGTCTGACCCACATTCTCCATTACGTCTGAATGTCGGCTTCGTCGTTGCCCAATCTGCCGGCTTCAGCCGGGATTTCCCTTTCGATCTCCCGCAGATAAATGTTCCACCAGATTTGCATTTAAGCAGCTTAACCGGTGCGGTACGGGCATCCCGTACACCTCAAGGTGTCCTACTGCAGGTGGCTTTTCAAGCCCTGATTGAGCTCGAATGCGTGCGATGCCTAATCAACTTTCAGCAGACGCTTAAAATCGAGTTCACCGAATTGTACGCCTTTTCCCAACGTTATGTGACCGATTCGGGTTTACTCATGCCTGAAACAGGTATGATTGACCTTGCGCCCGTGTTAAGAGAATATATCTTGCTGGAGATCCCCATCAGTCCATTGTGCCGCCCTGATTGCAAAGGTTTGTGTCTAGTATGTGGAAATAACCTCAATGAAAGTACTTGCAATCACGATGATGACTCTCGAGACCCAAGATTAGCCTCATTGAAATCACTTTTGGATCAATAGGAATACCACAAACAGGAGGGAATATAATGGTAAATCCCACCCCACAAACACAGAAGCTTGAAGCGCTCGATACATTGCTCGAAAAAGCCGATGTACAGGGCTATCTGACCACTGGAGATATCCTGGAAGTCTTCCCATGGGATGGTGAAGATGACGAACGTCTGTTAGAGCTATTTGGGTTACTTCACCGTCAGGGTGTCGAAATCGTCATCGAAGAAGATTTAGAACCAGAACCTGATCTATCCAAACTAGATACTTCGCCCCTAGATTTTAATGCTTCTCCACTGGAAACTCCTTTACTCCCCAACCTGGAAAACATTTCTGCAGATGATAGCGTCGGATTGTATCTCAAGGAAATGTCACGGGTTCCCTTGCTCTCTTTGGAGGAGGAAGTCAATCTGGCCCAAAGGATCGAGTTCGCCAAGGAATCCAAGATAAAGCTTTCCAAGATGAACGGGAAAGGTTCCAGCAAACATCGCAGAGAGCTGGAAAATGCTGTTCAGGATGGTATTTTAGCCCGTGAACACCTGATCAAAGCCAATACCCGCCTGGTGGTCAGTGTGGCAAAAAAATATATTGGGCGAGGGGTTGCCTTCCTGGACCTGATTCAAGAAGGGAACCTGGGGTTGATAAAAGCAATCTCGAAATTCGAGTATCAACGCGGTTTCCGTTTCTCAACCTATGCCACCTGGTGGATCCGACAAACCGTCACACGTTCCATCGCCGACCAAAGTCGAACTATCCGCATACCGGTCCATATGACCGACCGCTTACGCATGATGTATAAAGCTGCTCATAAGCTGGAGCAATGTTTTGGACGTCCACCAACCCAGGAGGAATTGTGCCTTGAAATGGGGGTCTGTCATGATAAGCTCCGATGGATGATTGAGGTAGCCCGGATCCCGGTTTCTTTGGAGAGCCCGATAGGGGATGAGGACGACTCCGAATTAGGAATGTTCGTGGAAGATACGATTACACCTTCGCCGTCTCAAACCACATACGAAAATATGCTCCGCGAGCGGGTTGATCAGGTGCTTTCCACCCTTTCACCGCGTGAAGCTCGAATTATACGCTTGCGTTTTGGGCTCGAAAATGGGCATCCATATACTTTAGAAGAAGTGGGGCACAAATTTGGACTAACCCGTGAGCGTATCCGGCAAATTGAAGGGAAAGCGTTGCGTAGACTGCGCCATCCCTACCGGGCAAGGTTACTCAGGGAATATCTATAGTATCTCGAGAACAATCATCTCTAGAATCTTGACAAATCCATTCCGCCCGTTTAGACTTACTATACGATTGGAAAGGTTGGCTGCATTGGTAAGACGATTTTTCAACCTATTTGTTATGTCCATGTACATGATGGAGTTGGTTCATCGCGCCCGGGCGGCCGCCTTTGATGTTGATAAATAATCACCGTTGATTAACTTTGAGGGCTGCCCAATCCAGGGCAGCCCTTTTTTATGCGAGTACTTACCTGAGCCATGAATTGGATATTCAAAAGGAGGTTAATATGACCAACAATATTCTCGTCGCAATCGCCTGGCCGTACGCCAACTCAGAGATACACGTCGGTAACATCACGGGGTCTCATCTGCCTGGTGATATTGTGGCGCGTTATCACCGCCTTAATGGGAAAAAGGTATTGATGGTCTCTGGTACCGACTCGCATGGTACTCCGGTCACCCTGCGTGCAGATGCGGAGGGACGCCCAGTGGAGGAAGTGTATCAATTTTTTCACAACCAATTCATTGCACTGTTCCAAAAAGCGGGCATCACTTATGACCTGTTCACCACCACGCATTCAGAAAATCATTTTAAGGTGGCTCAGTGCATGTTCCTGGCGTTAAATAAAAATGGTTTTCTTTATACCGAGTCTCGTCCCCAATGGTACTCTCCGGCTGCCAAACGTTTCCTCCCAGACCGGTATGTCGAGGGGACCTGCTAT
>Ga0315275_10005963_pt1 | contig 11599 bp, 13 predicted proteins | sample YL17G03_0_MG_FD_205557 | JGI IMG/M metagenome (GOLD analysis project Ga0315275, IMG submission 205557) | Sediment microbial communities from Yellowstone Lake, YNP, Wyoming, USA - YL17G03_0 | ecosystem: Environmental > Aquatic > Freshwater > Lake > Sediment | place: USA: Wyoming | collected... | reverse complement strand
CCTCAATGCCATCGGGCCCAACGTTCACTATTCCCGCCGATGCCGGCTCCATATATGAACGATGGATATATGATCGATAGGATTGTCCCGGATTGAGGAACGTCACTCCCTTGATCTCACGACAGCCTGCATCATGGGTGTGGCCGAAGAAGATGACATCCACCCCATCGAACTCCTTAACGATATCCCTTTCGATATTATGTGGCGGGCCACCCCAGTGGGGGTGGATTACGCCGAAGCGTCTGCCCTCGACCTCGAACACCGCCTTCGCCGGCAGCTCGGCGCGGACATCAATTGAGTCTATGTTGCCGAACACGCCGACGAAACGTCTGGCGACTTGGCGTAACTGGTTCAGCAGCGTCAGGTGGTGGTAGTCGCCGCAGTGTACCACGATATCAGCCGACTTGACTTCATCGAGGAGTTCAAACGGCAACACGCTGAGGTCCCTGCCATGCGTATCTGAGATCACCAGTATGCGCATCATCGGCTCATCAGCTCCACCATGGTTACCCCGCCACCACCCTCCGCCGGCTCGCCGGGCCGGAAAGAGTTAACCAGGGGATGACCTTCGAGCAGCTCTCGCGTGGCATGGCGTAGCGTCCCCAGCCCCTTCCCATGCACCACCCTCACCCACGGTAAGCCGGCCATGAACGCCTCGTTAAGGTAGTGCTCCAGGCGGAACACCGCCTCCTCGGCAATGAGGCCGTGCAGATCGATCTCCTGGCTGCAAGCTTTCCCTGACGGGCCGTCGCGGTTGACCATATCATACGTATTATAGCAACAGGAGCTGCTGCATTGCCAGCGGCGCTACCCGATGTTATACTTTTGCTACTATGCAATTTCAAGAGGTGAGGTGGCACAGTTGCCTAGACTAGATCGTCGCACCAAAGATGAAATGCGCCCCATCAAGATCACCCCCGGCTTCCAGCCATACGCCGAGGGCTCGGCGCTCATCGAGTTGGGAAACACAAAGGTGACCTGCGCAGCGAGCCTGGAGGACCGCGTCCCCGCATTCCTCAAGGGCGAGGGCCGGGGCTGGATCACCGCCGAGTACTCCATGCTGCCACGATCCACCCTCACCCGCACGCCGCGGGAGGAGAACCGCACCGGGGGCAGGACCCGGGAGATACAGCGCCTCATCGGGCGTTCCCTGCGGGCGATCGCCGACCTGGATGCCCTGGGGGAGCGTACGCTCATCATCGACTGCGACGTGCTCCAGGCCGACGGCGGCACCCGGACGGCGTCGATCACCGGCGCCTATGTGGCCCTGGTTCAGGCCATAAACACCTTAACGACCAGAGGGATAATCCCGGCGACCCCGATAAAGAGCTCGGTGGCCGCAATCAGCGTGGGCATCGTGGGCGGGGAGGAGATGCTGGACCTGTGCTACGACGAGGACTCATGGGCCGAGGTGGATTTCAACGTAGTGATGACCTCAGAAGGCGATTTCGTCGAGGTTCAGGGCACGGCCGAATCCAAACCATTTTCGAAGGGTACCATCGACTCGCTGCTCGCCCTGGCACAGCGGGGCATCCAGAAACTGTTTATAGCGCAGCAGGCGGCTATCGATATTCTCAGGACTTAGGAGGCATTTGTGCCTGACCAGGCGCTCTCAGGTTTAACCGCATTAGACCTATCCGGGCACATCTCCGGCCCCTACTGCGCCAAGCTCCTCTGCGATTGCGGTGCTAACGTCATAAAGATAGAGAAGCCCCCGCACGGCGACCCCAGTCGTCAATCGGGCCCGTTCCCCAACGATGAAGCCGACCCCGAAACCAGCGGCCTGTTCCTGCTCCTCAACACCGGCAAAAAAAGCATCACCCTCAACCTGGAGAGCCAGGCTGGCCAGCAGATATTCAACAAGCTTGTCGAGAAGGCCGATGTAGTGGTGGAGAGCTTCCAGCCTGGCACACTGGCAAACCTCGGCCTCGATTACGATGCGCTATCGACCATCAACCCTTCCCTGATAATGGCGTCGATAACCCCTTTCGGGCAGTGGGGGCCGTATCGCGACTGGGATGCTGCCGACATCGTGGCACAGGCGACGGGCGGCCTGATGTGGCTCACCGGCGAGCCTGACCGCGAGCCGCTCCAGCTGCCGCTGGAACAGGCCGAATACCTCGCCGGCCTCCATGCCGCCGTCGCCATCATGACCGCCGTATACTTCCGAGACGATACCGGCGAGGGACAGCACATCGACATCTCCACGCAGGAGGCTGTTGCCTCGATACTGGAGGGCGCTCTAACGACTTACGACTACAGCGGCCACGTGATGCGGCGGGTCGGCTCCCGCCACCAGCAAAAGTGCCCATCGAAAGTGATGCGGGCTAGAGACCGCTTCGTCCACATCCAGTCCGGCGCCAACTGGGACCACTTCGCCACGCTGGTTGAAGAGCCAAAGCTGATGGAGCCGCGCCTGGCCTCCATCCTGAGATACCGCTACGCCGACGAGGTGGAAGGGCTGATCCAGCCCTGGGTCGCAAGCCACACGGCGCAGGAGATATTCGACACGGCGCAGGAATGGCGCATCCCCGCCGCCCCCGTGCTGCGACCCGACGAGCTGCTCGACGACCCGCAGTTTAAGGCACGCGAGTACTTCCAGGAGATCGACCACCCCCGCGCCGGCCGACTCACCTACCCGGGGCCATCGTTCCGCATGAGCCAGACGCCTCCGCAGCTGCGACGCGCCCCGCTCCTCGGCGAGCACAACCATGAGGTCTATCGCGATATGCTGGGTTTGAGTAAAAATGAAATCGAGAGTCTCCAGGAAAAAGGCGTTATCTAGGCCTCATCTGGCGCTCGATGGCCTGCGCGTCATCGACCTGTCGCAGGTCTATGCCGGCCCCTACGCCACCAAACTGCTGGCGGACATGGGGGCGGAGGTCATACGCATCGAGTGCGCCGCCCGCTCCGCCCGGGGCGGGGCGCTGCCCAAAATGCAGCCCGGCGGCGCCTTCGGCGCTTCCTTCCCCGACGGCGACACCGGAGAGCGGTCGTACAACCGCTACGCCTACTACAACGAGGTCAACCGCAACAAGCTGGCCATCACCCTCGACCTGTCGCAGCCCCTCGGCGTCGATGTCTTCAAGCGACTGGTGAAGGTCAGCGATGTGGTGGTGGAGAACTTCACCCCTCGCGTCATGGTGAACTTCGGGCTGGACTATCCGGTATTGCGCCGGGTTAACCCCAAAATCGTGATGATTTCAATCTCCGGCTTCGGGCAGGACGGGCCTTACCGCGACTGCGTGGCTTACGGCGAGGGCATCGAAGCCATGACCGGCCTGTCACATCTCACCGCCTACAGCGACGGGGCGCCGCTCAAGCCCGGCGTGGCCTACGCCGACGCCGTCAGCGGCCTGCATGCCGCCTTCGCCGTCCTGGCCGCGCTGCGCCACCGCCGCACCACTGGAAAGGGTCAGTACATCGACCTTTCCATGCGCGAGGCGCTCACCCCCCTCCTCGGCGCAGCGATCGTGGACTATGCTATGAACCGACGAGTGGCTAAACCCAGGGGTAACCGCCACCCCACAATGGCGCCGCACGGCTGCTACCGTGCCAGCGGCAGCGACCGCTGGATCGCCATCGCGGTAGCGACTGAGGAGGAGTGGCGCGCCCTGTGCGGCGCCATGGGCAACCCCCCGTGGAGCCACGACGCCAGGTTCGCCACCATGCCAGACCGGTTAAAATATCAGGATGAGCTTGACCGGCGCATCGAGGAGTGGACATCGAGACACGACCATATTCAACTGATGAACACGCTGCAGAACGCCGGCGTTAAAGCGGGCGCCGTCCTCGACACCGCCGAGCTGGCCGCCGACCCCCATCTAAACCAGCGCGGCTTCTTCGAGGAGCTGACGCACCCGGAGGCTGGAATGCACCGCTACCCCGGAGTATCATGGAAGATGAGCCGCACCCCGGGCAGGCTGCGCCTGCCCGCCCCCTGCTTCGGCCAGCACAACCGCTACGTGTTCGGCGAGCTGCTGGGCATGTCGGATGAGGATATAATGGGACTCAAAGACGCCGGCGTGACGGCAGAGGAGCCGCTGCCGTATGAGGAGATATGACCTGATGGAACAGCTACAACACAGCCGCCAAGTGAAGCTCGACCTGAGCCAGATCCCCTGGACCATAATGGACCTTCTCAAGGGGACCGGCGTGGCCATCGGCATCTTCGTCATCGTCGTTATAGCCATGGCCTTCGGCACCATCGCTATCATCGGCCCCGACACCCTGCAGGGGCTGGACTTCAATGACTTCACCGAGATGTTCGCCATCCTGAAATCCCAGGGCGTCCTCAACGCCTGGCTGATACTATTATTCGCGGTCATGGTGCTCGGCGAGGGGGCCATGCCCCTGTCGGCGTGGCTGTTCAGCGCCAGGAAATACCGCTGCGGCTGGCGGTCGCTGGGCTTCCGCCGCTTCGACCTGAAGCGGGGCCTGCTGCTAGCCGCGGCGATAGTCGGTGCGGGCCTGTTGATCGGGCTCCTCTACGAATACCTGATGGAGCACGCCTTCAACCAGACGCCTTCCGACATGTACACCGCCTTCACTGACAGCGGCCTGGGCATGGCAACGCTGGCCATAACCGCCGTCCTGGTCGCCCCGCTTGCCGAGGAGGTCTTCTTCCGCGGCTTCCTGTTTCCCGCCATCGGCAGGCGGTACGGGCTCGGCTGGGGGGTAGTGGTAAGCGGCGCGCTGTTCTCCATAGCGCACCTGGGCTCAGGGGGACTGGTGCCTGCGTTCATCCTGGGCATACTGCTGGCGTGGCTCTACTGGAAGACCGGCTCGCTATGGCCGTGCATCCTCACCCACTTCGCCTACAATTCACTTGTGCTGATTTTTATGGTAATATAACGCCATCCTTTAGCGGTAAGCAGACCAAACAGGCAGGCAGTGAAATGGCAAACAGAAAAGCTACAAATTTCGAAGAGTTTGAAAAGGAACTGCTCCAGAAGCCGGGTATCCGCAGGGAATACGAGGCTTTACAGCCCAAGTATGACATGATACGGAGCTTGATCAAGCGCAGGAACCAACTGCGTATCAGTCAAACGCAACTTGCCAAGAGGTAATATAACCCCCACCCCAACGATGGCTTGTAGTAGTTTGTGTATTTTGTTGAGGTCTGGAAATGTGTACGAGTTGTGGAATAAAAGCCAATAGAGATAAGACGACCGTTTTCAAAGAAACAACCCGCCTGAGGCGGGTTGTCGAGCTAGCGTTATAAACACTAGCGATGTTCACTATAACAATACAGCACAGAAAGTCCGCATGTCAATATCTTCAGGATTGATATTACAACATACATGTTATATCATATGGCAGTCCAGATAGGCAGGCAGTGAAATGGCAAACAGAAAAGCTACGAATTTCGAGGAGTTTGAAGCAGAACTGCTTCAAAAGCCGGGTATCCGCAGGGAATACGAGGCTTTAAAATCCAAGTATGACATGATACGGGGCTTGATCGAGCGCAGGAACCAGCAGCGTACCAGCCAGACGTAACTTGCCAAAAGGTAATCTAACCACACCGCAACGGGGTTTGTAGAAGTTCCCGTTGACAAACGACAAAGCATAGTGTATTCTTACCCTTCCTAGAACAATAAAATATATCGTTTTCGATAAAGGCAAACCTTGATGATAGACAGGGTGCGCAAAGCCATGGGTCTTTATTACGATAGCCAGGCTACCGAAGGGTGAATTACGTGTAGAAGCCTTCCTTATATAAGTAAGGCTTTTTTAATTAGGAGTGATAAATGCCATATTGTCCTAAGTGTGGCAAGCAAGTTGGAGAAAGTGCAAACTTTTGTAAAAACTGTGGCTTGAATCTTGCTGAGCGCAGAAATATACAAAAAGAAAGAGATATTCTACTTCAAGAGTCTATTTCCAGTGAGCAGGAACCGATTGTTCAAACAGCTAATGAAGAGTCGCTTCAGGCGCCAATACCAGAGATACCAATAATAGAGGAATCAGCGGCTCCTGAGCCTTTAATTGAAATGGAATACGAGGAAGACAAGTCTACAATTGTTGCAGAAGCTACAGAGGAGGAAGAGGCAATAGAAGTTGAAGTTATAGAAGAGGACGAGTCTACAATTGTGCCAGAAGTTGTGGAAGAGAATGATAATGATATTGAATTAGCAGATGTTGCTCCAATTCGCGTCGAAGAGAATTATTCAATAAAAGACGAGGGCTACTATACCAATTTACTTAACTCAGTTGTTGAGAAAGTAGGAGAGGGCAAAGACAGGAAACAGATAATGCGAGAACTACGAACAGATGGTGTATCGTTTGGTGATGCTACTGAGCTGACTTCCAGGGTCTTTGAATACAAGGCAGCGCTTGCTAGGGAACAAGGCCTAAAAACAATGGGCTGTGGATTACTTATGGCAATTGTGGGTGGTGCTATTACAGGTATAACCTATGCAGCAGCATCGGAGGGTGGCTATTACTTCGTAATGACTGGGCTGATTTTTTTTGGTGCGATATATTTTCTAAAGGGGCTATATCATTTTCTAGCCGGTAGATAGTAGTGCATATTTTTAGGCAATTGAGCAATTAAGTGATAATGAATACTCAGTTGGAGGTTAGCTATGGCAAAATGTCCGAATTGTGGCAAGAAAATTAGTGCGGAAGATAAATTCTGTGAGGATTGTGGAACACCTATAACAGTTGCTGAAGAACCTAAACCACAACCTGTGTACACCGCGTCCTCCGATTCCAGTGCGCCACCTGTATATTATTCAGGCAATAAAAAATGGAAGATAATCGTTGGTATCCTGTCTCCATTGCTCTTGATATCCATAGTATTAACTGCGTGGTTCGGAGTGCAATACGCGAATACAAAGGCAGACTACGATTCACTTAAGAGTGATAACTTAGCACTTCAGAGTCTTCATGAAAACCTTCAGGGCGAATATAACTCTTTGTCTAGTGATTTCGAAGATTTCCAAGAAAATTTATCAGAAGTAGCTACTAATGTAGATTTATACTTAGACGTATTTCGTTTCTTATGGTGTGCCGAAGATGAAATTGAAACAGACTATCTGTCATTTATTGGAGCTTTATCTGATGCTGTGGATGCAACTGAAGATGGTGTTTTTATAAGCGCATTTGACAATTGGGTTTATTGCACCACTCATTGCGATGATTATGAATACATGTATGAGCGCGCTCTCATTGAAGGATTAGCAACTGAGTTGGAAACCATTGGTTGTTCAGAATGGTCTTGGATTGTGGGATCCGGTGACGTCCATTAGAACTTCAGGTGTATGAGGTGCAGTATGGCGTATTGTCCTAAATGTGGTAATCAAGTAGGGGAAGCATCCAACTTTTGTAAAAAGTGTGGCTACAATCTGAAGGATGAGCAGTTAGGGCGAACACAGCCTGGGGCTAAAAATCAGCCTCCTAAGTGCGCTATTCACCCTATGCGTGATTCTATTGGAGTATGCTCTGTTTGTGGTAATGCGGTTTGCGATTTATGCCGGACAGTAGCAGAGGGTAAGTTGATATGTCCATCTTGTATTAGCAAAACATCGCAGAAGACTGCAGATAAAATAGAAAAGTCCAGCCGAGAAGTTTTAACAAGGCAGGCAGTTGAGGGAGTTGCTTCGGAGGGCAAAGTCGCATCGAGGACAACCTCTACAATTAGTGCTTTGGCTCCAATGGGATGGAATTGGGGTGCTTTTTTCTTAGGATGGATATGGGGTATCTGTAACCGTGTTTACATTTCACTGATTGCTTTAATACCTCTTCCATTTTTAGGTTTAATAATGGCATTTGTGCTTGGTGCTTATGGTTCACAATGGGCGTGGGAAAAGAAAAGTTGGGATGGTGCTGAACACTTTAGACGTATTCAAAAAAAGTGGGCGTGGTGGGGCTTTGGGGTATTTGTAGGATGCCTTATGTTGCCGATTATAGCAGGGATAATAGTCATGGCCGTTGGTGGCGTTTATGGAGTGCCAAAGCAAAAAGCATATGATACCATCTTGCCTCAGATACAGAACGCCGTTACCGCGTACTTCGTGAACCACAATGGACTTTTTCCTCCATGTGAAGGTACTATCACAGTAAAACTTGGTTCATACGGGTACGAAGTGGATTGCCATATATTCGATATATGTTCAATAGTGGACAATGAAATGCTGCTGAGGGTGCCTGACGGCTGCTATGGAGATGCAGGCGAGACCAACACTAATTTTTATCTTGGGTGGTGTGATAACCCAACGAATGGTCACTATATCTGGGTTGTAGATGATAATGGAAACTTATATTCAATTTGCGATGAAAACCGGGACGGCTATTATAGCTCTACAGATAGGGTTAGTGGTTTTCACCAAGATATATGGCCGTAACACCATAGAGGTGGCTTGTAGAACTGCCTAACAATGGTAATCCCTAATCCCCATCACCATACTCAAAAGCCCCGTATTGAAGTTACACGTGCATGATGGTAATATACAGGCATTAAGAATATGAAGTGCCGCGGCATTCGTGGGGCAACCACGGTTGACACCAACACCAAACAGGACATCCTGAAGGCAACCAGGGAGCTGCTGCAGGACATGGTGAAGGCTAACGACGTTCGTGGAGAGGACGTGGCCTCCATCCTGTTCACCACCACCTCCGACCTCAATGCCACCTTCCCGGCGGAGGCGGCACGGGAGCTGGGACTATCGCAGGTGCCGCTGCTGTGCGGCCAGGAGATAGATGTCCCCGGCAGCCTGCCCATGTGCCTGCGCATACTCATCCTGTTCAACACCAAAAAGAGCGCCGAGGACATCGTCCACGTATATCTCAAGAGTGCCAAGAAACTGCGGCCTGACAACAGTCGCAAGCGGGGCACAGCAGAGGAATAGCCATGTTCATCGTAATGCGCGCCGGCCACAACGAGAGCGAGATCGAGGACATCATCAGACGCCTGCAACAGCTTGGCTTCAGCGGACACATATCCCACGGCGTGGAGCGGACAGTAATAGGCGTGGTGGGACAGACCTACCCCGAGCTCAAGGAGACCCTGGAGGCATGGCCCGGCGTCGAAGACGTCGTGCCCATCAGCAAGCCGTATAAGCTGGCCAGCCGGGAGTTCCAGCCGCACAGCACCACCATCAAGGTGGGCCACGTCACCATCGGGGGCGACACGATCGTAATGATGGCCGGACCGTGCGCTGTGGAGAGCGAGGAGCAGCTGATGGCCACGGCGCGCGCGGTGAAGGCAGCCGGCGCCCACATCCTGCGCGGCGGCGCCTTCAAGCCCTCGACATCGCCGTACAGCTTCCGCGGCCTGGGCGAGGACGGATTGAGGCTGCTGGCCCAGGCGAGCAAGGAGACGGGGATGCCGGTTATCACCGAGGTGATGACCGTCAACGATGTCGAGCTGGTCTCTAGATACGCCGATATCCTCCAGATAGGGGCGCGCAACATGCAGAACTTCAACCTCCTCGACGAGGTGGGCAAGATCAAGAAACCGGTCATGCTCAAGCGCGGGATGTCGGCCACCATACAGGAGTGGCTGCTCTCGGCGGAATACATCCTGTCGCAGGGCAATAAGAGGGTGATCCTGTGTGCCCGGGGCATCCGCACCTTCGAGCAGTACACCCGAAACACTATGGACGTGGACGCGATACCCATCATCAAGAAGCTGAGCCACCTGCCCATCATAGCCGACCCCAGCCACGGCACCGGCAAATGGGACCTGGTGATACCCATGTCGATGGCCGCGGTGGCCGCCGGCGCCGATGGCCTGCTAGTCGAGGTGCACCCCAATCCGGAGGCGGCGCTGAAGGACGGGCCACAGTCACTCAATTTCCGTAACTTTGCACAGCTCATGGCACAGATCAGCCCGGTCGCGGCTGCCGTCGGACGCAAGGTAGCCTGAGCGCGCAGCGACGTATGCACATGGACAATTCATTTTCACCTGTACACTACGACATTCGAGGATAGATATGCTGGTTGAAGAAGAGCTGGCCAGATCCATGCCGGAGCGCAACACAGCGCTCACCATAGGGGTCTTCGATGGCGTGCATCTAGGCCATCAGTTACTGATCGCCAAACTCAACGAAAGGGCTGCTGCAAATGGTCTGGATAGCGTGGTGGTAACTTTCCAGCACCATCCCCGTCTGGTGATCAAGCCCCAAACCCACATCACCCGCTTGACGAGCCTCCAAGAACGAATTAGACTTTTACACAGTCTGGGGGTGGAGCATATCGTTCCCCTTTCGTTCACGCCGGAGCTATCGCAGCTCAGTGCCCGGGAATTCGTAGAGCTGCTGAAGCGCTACCAGAACATGCACGCGCTGGTCGTCGGGCCTGACTTCGCCCTGGGCAAGGGAAGGAAAGGGAATGCCGATGTCCTCCAGGAGCTGGGCAGCATCCTGGATTTCTCCGTAGAGGTGGTGCCCCCGGCCGCGGTGAACGGCGAGATGGTGAGCAGCACCGCCATACGCAAGGCCCTGGCGCACGGCGATGTGGTAAAGGCCAGCCGGTTCCTGGGGAGGCACTTCACCATAACCGGTCAGGTGACCAAAGGCGACGAGCGGGGCAGGACCCTGGGCTTCCCCACAGCCAATATCATTCCGGAGCAGGGACAGGCGCTCCCCGCCGACGGCGTGTACGCCGCGCAGGCGCATCTCGGCGAGGCGACGCATCCGGCCGTGGTCAACATCGGCCTGCGCCCCACCTTCGGCAGCGAGCAACGCCTGGTGGAAGCCCACCTGCTGGACTTCTCCGGCAACCTTTACGGGCAGGAGCTCAAGGTCGAGCTGGTGGAGAGGCTGCGCGGGGAGGTAAGGTTCTCCAGCGCCGAGGAGCTCAAGGCCCAGATGACAAGAGACGTTGAGCGGGCAAAAGGCTCGCTGATGCGCCCCTGAACGCGACAGCCTTTGCGATAATTGGCAGGAGATGGTAAGGTACACATATGCGCAAGATTTTAACCGATGAAATCCACCGGCGACTCCTGCAACGGGGCGTGGCCGAGATCATCGTAGAGGCAGAGCTCATCAAGCTCCTGGAGTCGGGCAAGAAGCTCCGCCTCAAGCAGGGCTTCGACCCCAGTAGCCCTGACATACACCTGGGGCATGTGGTTGGCCTGAGGAAATTGCGCCAGTTTCAGGAACTGGGCCACGAGGTCATCCTCATCGTCGGCGACTGGACCGCTCAGATAGGCGATCCCAGCGGCAAGTCGCAGACCCGCCCCATGCTATCAGTCGAGGAAGTGCGCGCCAACGCCGAGACCTACATGAAGCAGTTCTTCAAGGTGGTGGATCGCGAGAAGACCCGGGTCATGTGGCAGAGCGAGTGGTTCGGCAAATTCAGCCTGGCCGATGTCATCAAGCTGACCAGCAAATTCACCATCGCCCAGCTGCTGCAGCGGGACGACTTCGCCAAAAGATACGCCAGCAACCAGCCTATCGCCATCACCGAATTCCTCTATCCACTGCTCCAGGCCTATGACTCCGTCGTCATCCAGTCAGACGTGGAATTCGGCGGCACCGACCAGAAATTCAACTGCCTGGTAGGACGGGAGCTCCAGCAAATGGACGGGCAGCCCCCTCAGCAGGTGTTCCTCATGCCGCTGCTGGTGGGCACCGATGGCAGCGTTAAGATGTCC
>Ga0315275_10005962_pt1 | contig 11599 bp, 9 predicted proteins | sample YL17G03_0_MG_FD_205557 | JGI IMG/M metagenome (GOLD analysis project Ga0315275, IMG submission 205557) | Sediment microbial communities from Yellowstone Lake, YNP, Wyoming, USA - YL17G03_0 | ecosystem: Environmental > Aquatic > Freshwater > Lake > Sediment | place: USA: Wyoming | collected... | reverse complement strand
CATCTCCGATAGAACGAGCCGGCGGCTTTGATCCCTCGCCAGTAAGCATACGGAATTTAGCAGGCCGACCGGGCATTGCATCAGAAATGTGCATAGTTTCTGGTTGAAACACGGCAAGATCTCCTTCGGGAGTTTGAAACAATCCATCTCCAATAGATTGATAACGAGGTTTTTTTACGGAAGCTTCTGCAGCGGCTACTCTACGCTCTTCAAGAGCTAGTTTAGCGGCGTCAGCAGCTTCCCTACGAACCATGTCTGCATCTTTGAGCACGGCTTCATTGCCTTCACTAGCAAGTTTGACAGCTTCGTCTTCGTAGCCCTTAATCTCATCTTGAATCGCTTTATCAGCTAAGCGTTTCTGCTCAGCATCAAACTGTCTAGCGGGCTCTTTAGCACGTGCAGCGATTTCATAGTCAAGGTCTTCTCGTTTATTCTTCCGTTCTTTCTCGCCAGCGGCCTCAGCTTCCCACTTAGCCCCTTGAGCTTGTTGAGACTCAATGTTTTTACGATTAGCAGGATCTCCAAGAAAACTACGAAAAAATCCAGCAGGCTTATAAGGCACATTCTCGCCGCCAATAGCCTTGCTCGGATCGTAAGAAGTATTCGCACGTTCAGGAAAGAATCCGCTAAGATCAATGCGCGGACCGCCGCCTTGAATCATAAAGCGCGGATCCACGCCACGATTCTCGATAGGTTGTTGGGTCTCAACGCGAGGAGCATTAGGATCTTCGCCGCTCTCTGCGTCAATGATAGGATTGAATTCTTTAGGCGAAGGCAAATCAGGACCGCCTTCAATCTGACGAGACGCCAGAGGCGCACCACCAGCCGCAGGCTTACCCATAAGCAAGGAAGGATCTATCGTAGCTCCTGTACGACCAGAGACTGGTACAGATCGAGTGCCTCCTTGTGTCTGATAGCGAGCACGCGCAATGTTCTGTGCGTATTTATTTATTGAAGATGCCATAATATTTATTCTACAAAGTTCTCACCAGCACTCGATACAGCGCCAGTATGTTTTTGAATGTTGACGAAGATTAACGGAAGGTTGTCGTTTTGAAGCCAGTGTCTTTCGCCCTTGCGGATATTGTAAACGCGGAAATCAAAGAAAGGCCACATCTTTGTGATGTGACCTTTATTGATCGTCCCTTTTCCGAAGAGCTTAAAGAACTTACCATCAAAATCGTGATGATGTGGCGGAACGTAAGTCAGCGCGGGTAAATGCCAGAGTTCCAAGGCCCAGCTGCCAACCTTAAGTTGAACACCTCGGCAGGCACGCCAGCGCGTTCGCCGTAGTATTCCCACAAAGCGAGATAGGTTTTTTGTAGGGGACTGAACATCCATCCTAATCCTTTGCCGTTGACATACCACTCAGCATGAGAAGTCATCGGCTTGATAAGAAGGGCATTGACGACAGCGCGCCAGAGGTCAGACCGTTGCATACGAGGCACCAGAAAGCGACTCATCATACGATAGCCTTCGCGAATCTGCGGAGTATAGTGCAAGTCACGCGACACCTTAACCGCATCAGGAATATTCTCCCAGCCATAGTAAGCCTCAGCAAAGGTCCAGCAGCAAGACGGCAGCGAACCCATTACCTGCGAGAACTGATCGAGTCCAGTCTTGCGCGATGCATTGAGTTGATTCTCTTGCTGACGCATCTGACTCGCATTGCCGAACAAGTTCATGCCCATTGCATTCGACTCCTGTCCAACCTGCGACGCGCCGCCCGTCCGAGCCTCGCCTTGATTGATCGAAGGGCGACCAGTCGTGAGCTGGAACGTGTCGATCTTAGATGACAGAGGCTGCACTGCACCCGTCGCAAGCTGAGCTGCATTAGCAATCGCGCTTTGACGCTGCTGCTTTCGAGCCTCACCTGCACCACCAAACGCCATTGCATTAGCCACGGTCGAAGTCGCCGTCGGCGTAGCGCCAGTGCCACGCGCATAGTTCTCACGCGCCATCGACCTATCAATCTCAGCGCGCTCAGCCCCGCTCAAGCCAGCATTAGGATCAGTCAAAGATCCCTGAAGCTGTTCGAGATTCTGCAACGCCAACTCACGCGCACGATAAGCTTCAGGATCAGCTTCCTTCTGCGTGCGCATGGCCTCACGAACGAGGTCACGGCCGGTGCCGCTCACGATACCGAGATCGGTCTCGGCCTGAGCCTGTGCATTCTGTCGCGCTATGTCAGAGCCAGTCTTTGCAAACTGTGGCCCGAACTGCCGATAGAGATCAGCATTGAGCTGTTGATCTTTGGGCGATATCTCAGCCCGCAGCTTCTGCATAGCAGGCTCATACTGTTGAGCGGCTTGCACTTGATTCTGAATCATCGGAATAAGATTATCCCGATAAGCCTTCATCACAGATTCCATCGACTCCGAGGTGTTCGGAATAGCTGGCGACCCATTAACAAAGAATCCACTAGGAATTCCATTGTCAACTTCCAGCCGCGTAGATTCCCAGACCAACGTGTGGCCGAGAACTATAGAGAGATTAAACTCAAATGTGTTCATTATTCGATAAATTCAGAAAGTTTATACTGTACGTTTTGCTTACTCTTACGCCGCGCACCACTCACAGACCAGTCAGGATAAAGATCAGTCCATGCGTTCACAGCTGCGCTTAAAGAACCGCGATCGCCAAGGATAGTTAAGATGTGAATGTTCTTTCGATCGTGATCTAGCTCACACCATAACGCGATCAAAGGGGTTTCATTATCTTTCTCTATGACAAAGAGTTCACCATCTTTACCATTCAAGACACGGTCACAGTGCATCACAACATCAATGTCAGGAGAATCTCCGAACGCAGCCTTGCGGCCGGGATGATTAAGCACCCAGTCGAATAGCTTTATGGCATTGATATGTGCGCTCATACTGGTTGAAAATATCTATCCAGAATTGCGCCAGTTGATGTTTTGCAAACAAACTCCACAGAGAGCTTGCTCACTGCGGCTTCCCAATAGGCTCCTTGAGCGGCCGACGCAAAGCTTGATTGAGGAATGGGAGGACTATGGACGGTAGTAAGAGCCTTGCCGCCAGCACCGCTGATAAGAACGGGAAGCCCATTCCAGTTAAGGCGTTCAACCAGAGCAGAACATCCAGCCAAGAGAACAGTTGCACCCCAGTCTTTAAAGGGCACAGCTTGAATAAACAACAGATTTGCGTTAGTATTCGTAGCGCTATAGAAGTCATTGCCGCTAGTGAAAGGCGGTTGATGCACGACAACCCATTTGTGTTTCTTTGTGCTATTCGCGAGAGCATTCTTGAGCCACTGGAACTGTACGCTATCTGCGATCGTCAACCCAAACGTAACAATATTGTCGATCTCTGTCTGGACCATACCTGTGTCATAGCCTGTGTTGATCAGAAAGATATCAACATAGTCAGACGTGTACTGGAAGTAACGCAGATGCTGTTGATAGTTAAACAACGGACTTGCTGCGGCAGACTCATTGTCAAACTGACCGGGCACGAACAATAGCTTATCTCTGATAGCATCCCAGAACGGCTTAATGGTTTGAGCTAACGCCGCAGCGGTGCCTGCTTCATAGCCCACATAAGGCAGTCCGTAGTTGTGATTGCCCGTGCCGATAACCTTCGTCAGGCCGTTGATAGCGCGGATCTTAGCGTTGATTGCTTTACGCTGCGATACTTCAGTCAAGGTAAAGGTGGGCGAAACGGCACCACCTACGATATCAGGAATGCCATCATTGCCTATGATTGCAAAGGTCTCATAGGAGATAGATCCAATGATGCCAAACGGATTAACCTTCGGCCACACGCCAGCCTGCTGTACTTCAGCACTTGCAGAAATCAACAAGCCATCCGTGTCAAACCGAATCATCACGCCCACACGATCACCTTCAGGCGCAATGTCCATAAAGTTAATCTCGGCGGTCGCAAACACACCATCAGTCAAACCTCCGTTATAAGGAATGCTTACGGACGACTTAGAGTTAAACGGCAGCGGATTAATCGTTACGACTTTGCGATTACAGTATTGCCCATTAACATACAACGAAGCTTCTACTGTTCCGCCAGCAGCCACACCGTTAAAGCCCAGCCGCAACATCTGCATCTTAACGCTCTTGTTGTCATCAGCTGGTACAACCTCAGATCCATACAACGTAACGGTTGCTTTCTGTTCAGATCCAAACAAACGGTAAACCCCGGTCGCCGTCATGAAGTAAGTATCTCGCGTTCCATTGTCTAGAGTAGAAGCGAACTTTAATATGGTTCCGACGCCGGGATAAATATCGAGAGAGACGAACTTCTGGAGCAGCATATCATACCACAGAATGCCGTTGCCATAGATCGTCGTGACTGCAAACAACGCATAGTTATCGTGCGTGCCTGTGGCCGCACTCGTCTGCGTGATGCCGTCAATAAGCGAATTGATTGGACCGCTAAAAGGCGCATTCCGACCCTCAAATCGGAACTGCGTGATCCCGTTAAAACTCCTGATTCCAGTGTCATGAACAAATGCCACATCCCCTAGCACGTCCACAACAGAATCAGGATTTAGCGGCCCAATCGAAGTAATGCTCTGATTGCGGAATGTAGGTTCCGCATAGATCAGATTGTTATAGTCTGGATAGACTAAGAAAGATGAGTTCTGAGTGCCAACAAAGAAGCCTCCGTCATTGGCATTCAGCGGCGCAAGGCACGTTACGTTGTTATAATCGACGTTCGTGGCCATCGCCAACGCTCCGCCCTCTGCTTCGCTCGCTGATGTCTTGTCGCCGGTGGGCGTGACTGCGACAACGAAGTTTAAGGGCGCTCCAGTAACTGAGCGCACGATCTGATTGCGCTTCGTGAATGCGTTTGGCGATAGAGTCTCCGCCGCAACAGCGTAAAGAACGCCGTTATAGAACATCGGAAAGTTTGCAATGGGAACATATTCAGGAACGCCTATCGACCAAGTTAAGTACGTACCTGTCACGCGAGAACTGCCGTCGGGAAAGATAATCCACGGTTGTCTCACGCCATCCATTACAACGAGCGCAGAAGGCGTAGCTCCGACAGCACCGCCGAGAGTGAGAGTGCCGGTCGATGAAGTGACTGCTCGGGTAAAGTTTACGGTCGACGAAGGAATGAGGGCTGTGAAAACACGAGGCGTTGTAGAACCCATCGCGAAAGACGTTATCAACTGCCACGTTCCATTTGTCAACTTATAGAACGCCTGGCCGCCAGCAAACCCCACGAGAAGACTTCCGGCGGCCGTAATGTCTTGAATGTTTCCATTAACGGAAAGGTTATTGGTAACGTCAAGAGGAAGATTCACCGCCTCTACGGCATTCTTTCGAACACGCGCATTGATAAGAATCCAGTATTCATCTTGTTTCAGCTTCGTGATGTCCGCTAGCTGATTGATTCCGCCAAGCCAATTTGTTTTAGAGACTATCATATATTACGAACTCCTCCCATAGCGAACGTATAAGTCGGGAACATAATCGCAGCATCTTGCGTAGCATGGCGCTCTGTCTGAATCATCAGCTCAGTGCCGCTCTCAAGATTCTCGCAGACTTTCTTACAGATAGTCTCAAACATATCTTTGCTCGCACTTGCGACATCCATCTTCTCTTTCTCCATCGCATAGATATACTTGACCGCATAGACCAACGCCTGAATAAGACGCTCGTCAGTCCAGATCGAATCAAGATTAACAAACGGAGAGAAGCGTTGCTTGAAGAGAACCTCTACGCAATCTTCTCCGATGATGAAAGGCGTGCTCGCATTGTAGTCCAAGATCTGAACGCGCAGATTAGACGCATAGAGTTGGTTATTAGGAATGCGTCCGATCTCGCCCTGCGTTGCGCTGTTGAGAATAATAACGTCGCTGTTGGTATAACGCGACTTCTTGATCGAGGTAATGCCGAATGGGCTTTCAGGCTCGAATAGGTTGACTGTGGCCTTGACAGTGTCGCCTACGTTAAAGGTGAGGATCTCTGTGACGTTGGCCGCTCGGGAAGTCTGGCCGTTCACGATCACGTCAAACGGCTGCGTCTCAGCCGCATTGATCTGAAACGTCAAAGGCCCCGCGTTCGTCAGCGGGGTATGCAACGGCGTAGATTGAATCTGTCGCCATTTAAGATAAGGCTGCGTCCAAGGCACTCCATGATAGCGAGGACGCATATCTGTGAGAGTGATAAGGCGCGACGAATCATGCCACCGCACGCCACGAATCGCACCTACATACCACGGAAACGTGACAACGTGTTGATTGTTGTCGACGCAGAAGAACTGCTCAAACACAGAGCCGGGCAGATCATACTGGTCATAGATCATCACGGCCGCGCGGTTAAGCCAGCCGAGTACCTGAGACTCTTTATCCTGTGAGTCAGGAAGAACTCCGACTGTTTCGGAAACTTGTTGGATGAGGGAGTTCATTATTTGATAGCGTAGAACTTGATGTTCCAATGAGCATCAGTAAGAGGTGTTGGAGCACCAGTAGTTGCATTAGCAGTATTCAGCGTAACGCCAGTATTGAGTCGTACACAATGAATTTGCGTTATAGTAGCATGATAAAACCATATAGGAAATTCGTTGGTACCTGAGATCCTAATAAGTTGATTTAAAGGAATTTCATCACCTGCAACATATCCATGTTCTGGTGTAACACAAACCAACACACCATAAACATTTATAGGTTTTCCACCCAGACCATGTGTTAATGGCGTAATTGTAGCACCTGCAGCAGGCAACGCTGTCGCAGTTGACGCATACTTATCAACATAATTAGCAGTCGGAGCAGGAATCCAATCAGGCGTTCCACCTACGACAGCCAACAAAGATCCTTCAGTTGCTCCAGGAATAATCTTTGAGACTGGAAGTGTGTTATCGGTAATGCGATTACCATTCATTGCCGCCGCAAGAATGTCTACATTCGCATCAAAGTAACGCCATGTTGCAGTAGCGTCTGCTGTACGCGTAGTGATGAAACGACTGCGTGCTGACGTAATAGGACTGGGTGCAATCTGTTCTATGTCAATAACTGCATTAGAAACGCCCTGCACGACTTGATCAGGATGATACCATGTGGTCGTTCCGCCATTGAGATTACCAAGAACTCGAAATGTACCGGGCGAAACAGCGATGCCACTAATTGCTGCCGGAAGAATAGATCCAACCGTTACAAGACTTGCCAACGAGACAAACTCAAAGTTAGTAGCCGTAGCATTAACGCGGATAAGTTGCAGCGCAGTGCCACCTGCGGGAGAAAGCTTAGGAAGTGTAACGCCTGTATTGAGTGTCGCAGGATCGTAATTCTTAATCATCGAGGTCGAGATAGAATTATCTGCGATGATTACGTTAGTATTAACCCAACCCGGCGACGTTCCTTCTTTATAGACGTTAACGGTCGGAATGTTAGGATTCGTCAGATTAAGCCAAACGCAAGTCTTCCTCCACGCATTCGACCCCGTCACGTCGGGCGCAGTGGTGTCGAACAAAATCATACCATACGTCGACGACGGAATGGCTTGACGAATGAGTTGCAGCAGCACGCTAGCGTATCCGCCAAACGTAGCCGTCGGGTTAATACCCTCAATAAAAGGATTAGTATTTAGTGCCATAAAGTAAAAAAGGGTTACCCCTCAGACGAGAGATAACCCTTAGGGTTGATTTGGATTTTTTGTTAATCCACCGGACACACGTAGAAATTATCTATTGGATATACTGACGGATATGGATTCGGGAGTATTCCAATTTGACAAATACCATTCGCAAGCGCGGTACCAATCTCGTCACAACAGTCATCTGGCTTCTCTAAGATGTCTGTCAGAAGCTCAAACTGTTCGGAGAAAGCCCTTGTTGCGAAAGAAGTGGTCCAGTATTCAAACTGCGCACCTTCGCCGGGAATGATTTCGCCGTTGTATAGCGGATAGCTCAAGAGTTCGTAGCCGTTAGACCAAAGCTTATAACGCTTTACGAAACCCTGTGACACCCATTTGATCGCCATAACGTACGTCGGAACATTGATGTTCTGACCGAGCCTAATGCAGAAGTTCTGATTAGGTATGCTGATATTCTGAATCGCAAAGATGCGAGATGCGCCCGCCCAAGCTTCTAGGTTTTGCGTAAACCCAGCCACCGTAAGACTTTTGTATACCAACCTGTTCAAAATGACAGGCTTCGCACTCTTTGCGGGTTCAAGCACTGCGGGTTTAAAGTCCCAGCTGCGAGGTGCAGCTGGAGGTGTAGGTAGCGCAATGACGCGAATGTCTGTGATAGGAGGCACTGGCCCGCTTGGAGCACCGTTGGCGTAAGATCCAGATGCTGGCCAATATCCGCCGTTGTTGTACACAATATCATTCCCGTTAGAGTTTGTTATCGTGTTGCCTTGAAGATTAATGTTCTTAAAGCCGGGAATAAGTCCAGGATTATAGAGATCAGTCACGTCTCGGTCGTACTGATAGAGGAAGAACAACGCAGTAAGCGGCGGCAGATTGAAGTTGTAGTACCAACTATTCGGCCCCGCAAGACCGACCGTGTTGTTCTCAATCGTCACGTCTACGAAAGACGCAATCAACGGCGCATAAGACGGAAGGCCTGTCATGCGCGGCCAGTTCTGCACGACGAAAGAGATAAACTGCGGACAGAGTGTCGCGCTGTTGTCTTTGATTACAAGGTTAAAGTTCTTGTAGCTGTCAACGTAAATGTGCTGACCTTGATAGTTTGTGAATGTGTTGTTGCGAACAACGCATCCGCGCGTGGCTACGGGCGAAATGCCGTGTAGCGGAGATCGCTGATTGGTGTTGAAGAGGTTGTTGGTAAAGTCACAGCCTTCTATAACACAACCGACAGCATACTTACCTGTCGCCCCATTGCCGCCAACGGCAATCGAGGTGTTAGCTTCGATGTAGGTAGCGACGGTGCGACTGTTTGCGCCGGGCGTATTGAAGGAGCAATTACGCACGATCGCACCCTGTGAGTTGTCGGCGGCCGTCGTGGGCAGATAGCTCTGTAGCGCAAAGGCCTCAGCGTTTGCAACGCCCACACCAAAGCCTTTGAACTCACAATTCTCGATTACGTTATTCGAACCGATCAAGCGAACGCCACCGACGCTCTTGAAATAAGGATTGATAGGATCCCAATTCTCGTCATAGTTTCCGTCGAATGTGATTCCGCTAATAACACAATCACCCGCATCGAAAGACTGATCGTCTCCGATGTAGCTGTAGGTGTTGACGAGGAATATGTTGAAGCCATAAGGCAACACGCTATGAGTTCCCGTTGACGCGGCGAACTTAATAATCGTCTTGCCTTTGCCTTTGCCCAGAAGTTTGATCCCGCGCAGATACTTTGCAGGATAACCCCAATAAATCGACGCGTCAAGGGGATTAGTTATCCCAATGCCGCCGATGATGTATGTGCCTTCGTCGAACTCTACAACCCCAGTCTCTTGGAGACAGAGGTTGATAGCTCGGGCACAGTTTGTAGAGCCATCAGCGATAGCTCCATAATCACTTGCTTTTGCCATAAATTAAAGATTGAAAGCTTTCTTTACTGACACAGTCATTTGATCGAGCGTAAAGTTTCGCGCCCGAATGAAAGCCCCAGTAGCTTTCTCCATGACCTCTTGTTTATTGTAATAAGCATTACGCATAGCGTACGCAAGATCATTAACATTTATTTTGCCTATCTCGCCTACGTGTTCATAAATGTGCCCGGGCGCACGAATCATTTCAACAGGCAAGAGCCATGCGCAGGTGTTATCGAGAAACTCTACAGGCCCACCAAATCCGGGACATATCACAGGTCGCCCGTGCGAGATTGCATCTTGGTGTGGATAACCCCAGCCTTCAGCGCCACAGGCTGACACAAAGACATGATTCTCGCGGTGCAGATAAGCTACATCCGGTTGAGCTTCTCGAATTATTTTAATGCGGCTATCAAATACTTTGAGATGTGTACAAGTTACGCCTTGTTTTACAATAAGCTTTACGTCTTCTTCATGCGGAAATGCACGAGGAAACGCATCTACGATATCTTGTGTACGCTTGCGTTCAAAAAACGTACAGTCTTGATAGATTGTGTAGAATGTGAAGGGGCTAAGCGGCGGTAGTGGTAATGGATTATACTCAGATGCTAGGATAATACTGCCTACTTCAAAGTTTTCATTACGGAAAATCTTTGCAGTCTCTTCGCACGTTACTACGATTTTCCGTTGCGGAAAGTTATTTATAATCTCAATATCTCGCGGCCTTAGTTTAGTTGTTTCCCAAAAGCAGAGACAATAGTCTGCATCAATCGACGACGCAGGGCCACCGATCTCTACAAAGTATTTACCTTCTCTGTTTTTTGAGAGTTCTGTTTTATAGCCAAGACGTTTAACGCATTCGGCAAAGCTATAGGCTACTCGACCAAAAGAATTCATTGGATCGAGCGAAGGAGAATAGATTTTAATTAGATTAGACATCGACAGTAGGGTGTTTGATTTTAAAGTAAGCTTTATCTTTTTCAAGCTGCAGTTTATATAACTCAGCCTCAAGACCTTCTAATCGCTTTAGCACAATACTTCCGATGTGCGTGGTCGAAGTCGTGCAAACACCAAGCTGACTCTTGCCATTATGCGCTTGTCTAATATGAAAGTCAATGTCGGCATAGTACATATGAAAGCCTTCATCATGACCACCAATAGCCCAATAGTTTTTTGTATTAAACAATGCATAGATGTCTGCATTGATCTCTGGACGCTTGGGATTATTTGTGACAATCCAGTAGATGTTGTCGCCCGCAGTCTTGCGAGCCTCAAGCATCTTGCTAAAATCTTCGCGGCTAATTGTTGCGTCATCGTGTGCATAACCAAACCATGCTTCTTGAGCTTCTCGCGCAAAGCGCGCACACATGCGCATTTTTTGAATCCATGATAGGTTAATTAACGGAACGAAAAAAACTTCGCAAGGTCTGCGAAGCTTAGTTTTATCAAAGTTATCACGAACCCAAATACGGATCTTGATATCTTCTGGGATGTTTTCGATTGAGCTGTTTATCAGCGTGTAATCTTGGAGATGTGTAAATACGTTGAGGGTCACACCGCCAGAGAGCATTGAGAGGGCCAGAACTACCAAGCCTTACAACTCCAATACTTTGCACTTAGTTTTGTCCCAGGCTCTGCGCAGTTATGTCGCGCACGGAAAGAAGCTTTGCGCTCTGGGATGTGCTTCTTGATGCTCATGTTAGGATCGCCAAAGCGCACAAGCTTTACGACGTTTCCTTCTTTTGCCAACACAGCAGACTTCTTTGATGCGCCCGGCGTTGACTTAGGTTTATTATAACCAGAGAATTTCTCGCCACGATATTCCATAATTATTCTTTGGGTAGGGCATACCAGCCCTCAGGAATTGTTATCTTGTTTTGTGATCGGACTTGGTGGCCGCTTGAATCTAAAACCCACACGTGGGCTTTTGTCGATTCTGCTAAGCGCACTGGCTGCCCGTTTGGCACGTAGATTACTCTCGACGAGCAACTCGCGCTCACGAGCGTCAATGCGAGCGAGCAGATTCTGCTTAAGCTTGTCATCTTTTTGTGCATCTTGTGAGGTGAGATCTTTCTGCGACAGTTCATAGAACCATCGCAGAAGTTTCATGACGAGA
>Ga0315275_10005958_pt1 | contig 11600 bp, 6 predicted proteins | sample YL17G03_0_MG_FD_205557 | JGI IMG/M metagenome (GOLD analysis project Ga0315275, IMG submission 205557) | Sediment microbial communities from Yellowstone Lake, YNP, Wyoming, USA - YL17G03_0 | ecosystem: Environmental > Aquatic > Freshwater > Lake > Sediment | place: USA: Wyoming | collected... | reverse complement strand
TGTTGCCGGGGTGGACGTTGTCGTCGACGGCGCCGTGGTGGATGAAGAGCTTGCCCTTGAGGTTCTTGGCGTAGGTCAGGCAAGAGCCCTTCTCGTAGCCGTCGGGGTTGTCCTGGGGCCGGCGCATGTAGCGCTCCGTGTAGATGGAATCGTAGTTCCGCCAGTCGGTGACGGGCGCGCCGGCGACGCCGACGTGGAAGACGTCGGGTTCCTTGAGCAGGGCGAGGCAGGTGAAGTAGCCGCCATAAGAGTGGCCGGTGACTCCGACCCGAGTCGTGTCCGCGTAGGGCCGCTGGCCGAGGGCCTTGACGAAGGCGACGTGATCCTCGAGCTCGACCTGGCCGAGTTTCATGTAATGGAGGTTCTGGAATGACTTGCCCCGTCCGGAAACTCCCCGGTAGTCGCAGACCGCGACGAGGAAGCCGAGCTGGGCCAAGGCCTGGTTGCCGTCGGTCATCTTGTAGGAATTGTTGACGCCCTTCGAGCCCGGCCCGCCGTAGACCGAGAGAAGGAGCGGATATTTATCCTTGGGGTCGAAGTGGGCCGGGAAATAGACCAGACCGTCGAGATCGTACTTGCCGTCGGCGGATTTGAAGGTGAAGTGCTCCGGCTTGATGAGCTTGAGGTCGAGGAATTCCGTCGTCAGAACTGAGGTCGCCAGAACCTTGGCCTCCTTCCCGTCAGCCTGGTAGAGCGTCGACTTCATGGGCTGGTCGTAGCTCGAGAAGGCGTCCGTGTAGTAGTCGAAGTTGGGGGAGAAGCTGACGTTATGGGAGCCGGGCTCCTTGGTCAGCTTGGCGAAACCCGTGCCGTCGAGCTTGACCTTGTAGGCGCAGCTCTCGGTGCCGTTCGCTTCATACCCGGCGAAATAGACCAAGCCACGGGCCTCGTCGACGCCCTGGACCGAACGGACCGGAAGCTTGGCATTCGTCAGCTGCTTGAGGAGCTTGCCCGTCAGGTCATAGAGGTAGATCTCGCGCCAGCCGCTCCGCTCCGAGGTCCACAGGAACCGGAGGTTGTCCTTGAGGAAGATGAGCTCGGTCTGCTCGTCGATGTAGCAGGGGTCTTCGTCGGTGAGGAACAGCCGCGTTTTCCCGGTGGCCGGGTCGGCGGCGAAGAGCTCGACCTTGTTCTGCCAGCGGTTGAGGCGGTGATAGGTGAATTCCTTCGAATCGTTGGTCCACTGGCCCCGGTAGAGATAGACGTCGAGGTCGTCCCCTGTCTCCAGGCGGACGAGCTTTTTCGAGCCGACGTCGACGACGAACAGCCGGACGATGGGGTTGTTGCCGCCCGGCTTGGGATAGCCCAGGAGCTCGAAGCGCGGGATGGGCTGGACGTCGTGGACGATGGGGTACTTGGTGACCGGTTTCTCGTCGAACTGCATGAAGGCGATCCTCTTCGAGTCGGGTGACCACCAGAAGGCCTGGTACTGTCCGAGCTCTTCGGGGTAGACCCAGTCGGGGAAGGCGTTTCGGAGGTCTTCCGTCCCGTCCGTCGTCAGGGCCGTCTCTTTGCCGTCCATGTCCTTGACGTAGAGGTTGTAGTCCCGGGTGAAAGCCCGATACTTGAGGTCGGGCGAGAGGATGTCGCCGTAGGCCCGGCCCCGGACGCCGACGATGGCCGGTTCCGGCTCGTAAAAGACGAGCTTCGAGGTAGCGAGGTCGTAGACGAACACCTTGTTGAAGGCCGAAAACTGGATCTTTTTCCACTCGTCCAAATACTGGAAGCGGTTGAAGAAGAGCTTGGCTTCCTGCCGTCCCGTCATGGCGTTCACCGCCGCCAGGAGCTTGGCATCGTCGAAGAGGGGCGTTTTCTCGCCGGTGAGGATGTCGACCCGCTTGAAGGTCCCGTCCTCATTGATATAAGAGGCTTTGCCGTCGGGCGTCCAGGCGAGGCTGGGCTGGCCCTCCGTCTTGACCAGGGTCCGCGCTTCGCGGCGAAGCTTATCGTAGAGGGCTTTCCCGACGATCCTGTCCTGGGCGAAAGCCTGCCCGGCGATGAGGACGACGAGCAGTAGGCCGAGGAAGGCGGCCGTTTTGGAATTCTTGCGCATGTTCATTCTCCTTACGTGTAATATCAGTCTATTCTGCGGACGGATATGATCTTTACGGACGGCTTGAGCGACTGCCCTTCGGCCGGCAGGACGTGGATGGCCTTGACGACGTCCATTCCCTTGACGACCCGGCCGAATGCGGCGAAGCCCTGGCCGTCGGGGTTTCTCTTGCCGCCGAAGTCGAGTTCGGGCTGGAGACCGATACAGAAGAAGAAGCTCGACGTGGCGCTTCCCGGAGTCCCTCGAGCCATAGAGATCGTGCCGTCGACGTGTCTGAGACCGGTCGCCGCCGTCGTTTCTTGGGCGATCGGGGGAAATTCGTTTTCTTCGGATAGCTGGCCGCCCTGGATGACCTCGATGCGCACGGCGTTATTGGGCTGGTTGTCCAGGGTCACCGTGCGATGGAAGACGGAGCCGTCGTAGAGCTTCCCGTCGACGTAGCGGAGGAAATTGGCGGCTGTGACGGGGGCCCGGGCGAGGTCGACTTCGACCGTGATGTCGCCCTTCTCGGTCTTGATGAGGACGACGGGGTTCTTGGACACGGCGGCCGCGAAAGCGGCCAGCGCCAGGAGGCCGGCGAACAAGTGTCGTATTTTCATAGGGGTTCTTCTCCTCTCGGAAGCTCTATTCTATTTTTTCTTGGACGCCGCTTCAATCTTTTTCACGGCGGCGTCGGCATTTCTCTTGAGCAGGCCCCGCGGCGACTTGAGCGCGGCGGCCTTTTTCAGGAAGGGGAGGTCGCCGGTCCGGCCGTATTTTCCGATCGCCGACAGGATCTCCCCTTGGACGACATAGCTCGTCTCCTTGGGGAAAAGATTCTTTAAAAAGGGTACGAGGTCGCGGCTGTTCATGTTCCCCAGGGCCCGGACGGCCGCGGCTCTGACCTGGGAACTCCCGTCCGTTGCCCGGTCCTTGAGGAAAATCGGGAGGCCGGCCCCGCCCGCCTTAGCCAGGCTTTCGACGGCCGCCCGGCGCACGGCCCAGAAGACATCTTTCCGGGCCGCCTCTTCGAGGGCTGTCCTTGCGGATGGAGCGTCGAGGCGTTTGGCGAGTTCCCGCGCCGCCCAAACCCGGCCGACCGCATCGCCGCGGCCGAGTTCGAAGACGAGCTCCTCGGTCGGCTTCTCGAAGACGAGCTCTTTCAGCAGATAATGGCCCCGGTCGAATTCGACGGAGACGGGCTTCCGGGCCGCGGCGAACTCGAAGAGCTCTTCTTTTTCGTCGATCCAGACTTTTTCTGTGGCGCTCCGCTCGCCGTCGTGAAGGCCGATGAAAACGGGAGTTCTGTAAACAGGGATGTTCTTGTCGAGATCTTGGACCTGGCGGACCTTCAGCCGGACCTTCTTCGCGGCGCCGTCCCAGCTCCACGAAACGTCGAAGACCGGATGGCCCGGCTTCATGAGCCACTGTTCGAAGAACCAGTCGAGGTTTTCGCCGGTCACGTCCTTGACCGCGGTCATGAAGTCGTGGGTGTCGGCCGAGGCGAAGGCGAACCGTTCAAGGAATTTGGACAAGGTCCGGAAAAAGGCCGTGTCTCCCATGACGAAGCGGAGCATGTGGAGGACGGTGGCGCCCTTGGGGTAGGAATGGCTGTCCATGACCTCCCAGGGCTGGTTGAACCGGTCGAAGACGATGGGCCGGATGTAGTCGGTCCGGGCCTCCTCGAGATAGCTCGACTTCTTGTCCTCGAGGTCGAGGGCCCCCTCGTCTTCGCCCTTGTCGTGCCGCGTCCAGAGGTATTCCGAATAAGTGGCGAAGCTCTCGCTCAGCCAGACGTCGGTCCAGGCCCGTTCGGTGACAAGGTCGCCCCACCACATGTGGGCCAGCTCGTGGGCGACGAGGCCTTCACTCGAGAAATCCTGGTCGGCCCGCTCGTCGTGTATCGTCGAGTGGCCGAGGATGGTCGCGGTCGTGGCCTCCATGCCGCCGCCCGAGCCGGCGACGCAGACCTGATCGTACTTGGCCCAGGGATAGGCGAAGCCAAGGGTCTTCTCGAAGAACTCGATCATGCGCGGCGTCTTGCGGAAAGAGCGCGGGGCGTCGGCGACGTCTTTCTTGTAGACCCAGTAGTTCACGGGGATCGTTCCCAGGGAATCCTCGATGACTTCGAACGGGCCGGCGGCCAGCATGATGCAGTAGGTCGGATGGGGCTCGGCCTGGAGCCAGTGCCAGGTCGTGGTCCCGGCGGCCTTGTCCTCGGCGACGTCGACGAGCTTTCCATTCGACAGGACCTTCCAGCCGGCGCGGACCGTGGCCGTGACCTCGCTCGAGGCCTTGTCGTTCGGCGAGTCGAAGCAGGGGAACCAGTGGCGGGCGTCCTCCGGCCAGTTGTAGGTGTCGATCTGGGGCGGAAAATCGGCCGTCCCCTCGATGAACTTCAGCCCCGTTTTCGGGTTGCTTTGCGAGAAACGGACGGTGAAAGAAATCTTATCGCCGAATTGTACGGGCCGGGCCAGGGTCACCTCGAGCTTCCCGGCGCCGGCGGCGTGGGCCAGGGACCGGCCCTGGGAGTCGACGACAGACGTCACCGTGAAATCCTCGGCGTCAAGGACGCAGACGCGAAGGTCGTCCTTGAGCGAGGAGAGCGTAACTGTATTTTCACCGAGATAGGACTTGGCCGTGTCGTCGAAGACGAATTTCAGATCGTAATGGAGAGCATCGTAGTCCCGGCTGCGCTCGAAGTTTTGGGGCCGGCGCATGAGCTCCGCTGGTTGGGCCAGGACGGGGAGGGGAGAGAGGATGAGGATGATGATGGCAACGGGGAGAAGTCTTTTCATGCGTCTTTGGTTCCTATCTATTTGTCAGACGGCCGAGAGCCCCGAGAAAGAGGTCGACCGTTCCGGGATTGTCGTAGTGAGCGAAGCTGGCCCGGCAGATCCCCTCCGGCCGGCCGAGGTGGCGGACGACGGCGGCCGAATAGTGGTTGCCGTCGGCGATCTGGATCCCGGCATCCTCCCAGAGCCTCTTCTTCGTTTCCGTGGCGCTCAGCCCTATCACATCGAAGGCGAAGGTCGGAACTCGCTCTCCGGCGCGGGCCGGCTCGGTGATGCCGAACGAGCGGAAACGGCCGGGGTCGAATTTTCGGAAGCCCTCGAGGACCCTGAGCGTGAGTCCCGTTTCGTATTCGGCGATGGCGGTCAAGGCCCGACGGAATTTTGCGGCCCTGTCCGTTAAGGCGGTCGCTGAGCCGGCGCAGGGAAGGGGACTGTCCCTCTCGTGAGCGACGAGGTCGGCCAGCCAGAGCAGATATTCCAAGCCGGCCCTAAGGGCGGCCAGGGACGTGTTGTTCAGCATGCCCATCTCGAACTTCCAGGGCGGCTCGTTCTTGTTCGTTTCGACGCGGTACGGGCGGAGCTTTTCGAGAAGAGCCGCCTTGCCCCAAAGGACGCCCTGCATGGGGCCGAAGACCTTGTAGCCGGAGAAGACGAGGAAGTCGCAATCGGCGTCCCGGACGTCGATGACGCCGTGCGGGGCGTGGTGGACGGCGTCGACGGCGACGAGGCAATGGGGGGCCTTTTCGCGGACGGCGGCAATCGTCTCCCGCAGGGGGACGAGAGAGCCCGTCCCGTTGGAGGCCGAGGTTACGGCAAGAAGTCCAGTCCCCGCATCGACGAGCGAGAGGAGGTGGCCGACGTCCAAGGTCCCTTCGGCCGTGACCCGGGCCCGCCTGACTTCGAGCCTCAGCCCCTCTCCTAAAACGGCCTCCCAAGGCGAGACATTGGCCATGTGGTCGAGGTCGGTTACTACGAGGTTGTTTTCGGGCTTGAAGACGCCGCGCAGGGCATAGGCGAGGTTAAACAGGGCAGCCGTGGCCGACTGATGGAAGCTTATTTCGCAGCCGCTTGCGGCGCGCAGGAAATCGGCGATAAGGTTGCGGACGCGTTCGTGGAGACCGGCCGTCTCGGCTTCACCTGCGGCGACGACGCCGGGCATCGGGTTGAGCCTTCGTTGGGCATCGAAAGCCGCCTCGGAGGCCGTATCGACGGTCAGACTCCCCGCCCCGGTGTTGAGGTAGATGCGAGGGTTTCCCTTTGAATCGCGGTCGATCATGGGGAAGCGCTCGCGAACTTTGGGGTTCAGGATCTCGAGTGGATGGGCCCGGTCCTGGGTGCTCATGGTTTGTCTCCTCTTCGGACAGCACACTGTATTAAAAGCAGCCCGGAAATTCAACTGCTTAAGAAGGACAGCCCCCATTGGGGACCAATGGGGACAGTCCCTCTTAAGGTACCTCTTGAAGGATCGCGCCCCGATCATATTGACATATCCGGTCCGGATGAATTACTAATCCCTTGACAGGAGTACTGCCATGAAGAAATTTCCGGCAATGATCGTGGGGACGATCGCTCTTCTGAGCGGTATCGTCGCGTGCAAGACGGAAGCGGTCACGGATTGGAAGCCCGTCGGGGGCCGGATCATGACCCGTTGGGCCGCCGCGGTCCAGCCCGAGCTGGTCCTTCCCGAATATCCGCGGCCGCAGATGGTCCGCGAAGAGTGGCTCAACCTCAACGGGCTATGGGACTATGCGATAGTAGCTAAAGACGCGGACCGGCCGGCCGTTTGGGACGGGAAGATCCTCGTGCCGTTCGCCGTCGAGTCGGCGCTCTCGGGGGTCGGCAAACCGGTCGGGTCAGTAAAGGAGCTCTGGTACCGCCGAACGATCTCTGTTCCCAAGAAATGGCGCAGCGGCAAGATCCTTCTTCATTTCGGGGCCGTGGACTGGGAGAGCACGCTCTGGGTCAACGGCCGCGAAGCGGGGACACACCGCGGAGGCTACGATCCGTTTACCTACGATATCACTAATGCGCTCGCGGCCGGGACGAAACAGGAGATCGTCCTACGCGTCCTCGACCCGACCGACGAGGATAACAGCCTGATCGCCCGGGGAAAACAGGTCATGAAGCCCCACGGCATTTTCTACACGGCGGTGACGGGTATCTGGCAATCCGTCTGGCTGGAGCCCGTTCCGGAAATCTATTTCGCGAAGCTGAAGATCACGCCGGACATCGATCGAGGGACCTTGACGATCGAGCCCGCGGTCACGGGAAACGGCTCGGGCGCATCGTTGGCCGTAACGGTCAGCCGGAGCGAAACCGTCGTGGCCACGGCCGAGGCTCCATCCGGCCAGCCGACCGTAATCGATTTGCCACAGCCCGAGCTCTGGTCGCCCGATAATCCGGTCCTCTACGATATCAAAGCGGTTCTCAAGAAGGATGGCAAGGTCCTGGATGAAGTCGAGAGCTACGCCGGGATGAGGAAGATCGCCCTGGGAAAGGACGAGCAGGGTTATCTCAGGTTGTTTTTAAACGGACGGCCGCTCTTCGAATTGGGCCCGCTCGACCAAGGCTGGTGGCCGGACGGCCTCTACACCGCGCCGACGGACGCGGCCCTTCGCTACGACCTGGAGACGATCAAAGCCCTGGGCATGAACATGCTCCGGAAGCACGTCAAGGTCGAGCCCGACCGGCTCTATTATTGGTGCGACAAGCTGGGCGTCCTTGTATGGCAGGACATGCCCAGCGCACTGTATGACCGCGAAGCCCATTCCGCCGACGTTCTCGCTGCTAGGGACACTCAATGGGAGGGCGAGTGGAAGGCGGTCATCGACGCCCTCATAAACCACCCCTCGATCGTCATGTGGGTGCCGTTCAACGAGGGCTGGGGCCAGTACGAGACCGAGAGGATCACGGCCTGGACGAAACAGCACGACCCGACACGTCTGGTCAACAACGCCAGCGGCTGGGACGATAAGGGCGTCGGCGACGTCAGCGACATCCATAGCTATCCCGGTCCGGCCATGCCGCCCGTCGAGGAGAAGCGGGCCGCCGTGCTGGGAGAATTCGGCGGGCTTGGGCTGCCCCTTAGCGGGCATCTCTGGCAGGCCGAGGGCAACTGGGGCTACCGGAACTTCGACGACACGCAGGTTTACGAGGCGCGCTACGCGGAGCTCATCAAGAACCTCTATCCGCTCGTCGACAAGGGCCTGGCCGCGGCAATCTACACTCAGACTTCCGATTGCGAGGTCGAGGTCAACGGCCTGATGACCTACGACCGCGAGGTGACCAAGCTCGAACCGGCCCGGTTTGCCGCGCTCAACCGGGGCTACCTGCCGCCGCACTTCGCCGCCGACCAGTCGCAGTTCGTCGGTCTGTCTTTCGCGGTCGAGCTTGAGGCGCGGGAGGGAGCGACGATCCGATACACAGTCGATGGCTCTGAACCGGGTCCCAATTCGCTCGTCTACGGGCGGCCGGTCGTCATCGAAGGGGAAACGACCGTTAAAGCCCGTGCCTTCTGGTCCGACGGAACTTCGAGCCTCATCGAAAGCCGGACGTTCAAGCCCGCCATACCGATCGCTGCGTCGGCCTCGGCCCCCGCGAAAAAGGGGCTGGCCTTCGAGTATTTCGAAGGCCGTTTCGACAAGCTGCCGGACTTCGGTGCGCTTTCGGCCGCCCGGACCGGGATGTCCCCCCGGCCGGACCTCGCCGCGGTCAACGACAAGGACGAGTTTGCCCTCAGATTTAAGGGGTTCATCCGCATTCCCGAAACCGGAGTCTACGTCTTTTATGTCAACTCGGACGACGGGGCGAAACTCTCAGTCGCGGGGAAAGAGATCATCATCAACGACGGAGTCCACGGCATGACCGAGGAGAATGCCGAAATAGCCCTCGAGACCGGCTGGCATCCCTTCGAGCTCGTCTATTTTCAAGGTACCGGTGGACTCGGCCTGGAGGTATCCTGGCGGGCGCCGCGATCCGAGAAGACCCTGATCCCGGCTGGTGCTTTCTGGCGCTGACGAGGGATTCGAGCGGCTATTTTGTTCTTCCGCCCTTGGCGGCCCAGTCGGCGAGCGTCTGCCATTCGGAGATCATGGTTATGTTCTCTTCAAGGGCGGCCTTCAGGAACCATTCGAGAAGCACATCTCTTGCCTCCGGCCAGGGCCAACGCTTTCCCTCTTTACGGGATTCTTCCCGGAGCGAATCCCAGCGGGTGATGAGGACATACGCCACGGGGAGGCTGGCCCGCCTGACCCGGCGGCTGTATTCGGCCGAGCGCCGCGCTTTTATCTTGGCCGCTTCGAGGATCCGCCACGACCGCGCCAGCGTGTCAAATGACAGAAATTTGGCATCGGCGGGCGAATAGCAGCCCAAGGCGTCTCCCGACTTCCCGACGGCCTTTTCGAGCAACTCGAGGTAGCTTTCAAGGGGCCGGGCCGCAGGGCCGTAATAGCCGGCCAGGAACTCTTCGCGGAGCAGATCCTCGTCGAGTTCCGGGTTCCAGAGCAGTTTGGCCAGCATCCAGGCCCTGAGCTCGGCCATCTCCGAGCCCCAGGACTGGTAGGCCCCCTGCTCGAAGACGCCGCGGACATTCCTGGCGACGAAGAGCCGGATGTTCGGGGCTAAAACGCCATAATTGGGGTGAGGTTGGACGTAATGCGAGAAGTTCGTCGTGTAGTCCCAGATGTAGAGCCGGCCGGCGATCCTTGCCCATCCTTCGAGGTCCTCGAAAAAGGCTTTGTTGTGCGGGTCGTCGAGCGGCCGGCTGAACGAGCACTCGATACTACAGAGCCGGACGATGACGCTCGGAAAGGGCCGGACGAGCCGAGGCGGTTTCCTCGTGTACTGGTAGGCCAGGGTGTCGATGGCCAGGCCCGGGAATTCGGGCTCGATATCCGCTGCGACCGCATTGACGAAGCGCAGGAGCGATCCCGCCGGGCCGCCTTCCTCTTCGTCGACGGCCCGGCAGAGCGGACAGGCACAGTTGCCGAAGCAATCGTTCTGGGAGACCGAGGCGATCGTGGCCGCCGAGTTGGCGCGAAGCTTCTCTTTCAGGTTCTTGACGAGCTCCTGGCGCATGTCTTCGTTGGTGAGACAGAGCTGGGCGTCCCTAAACGTCCGCTTGCCTCCGATCTCGCTGAACCATTCTGGGTGGTCGGCGAAGTACTTTTCAGGAGCGATGAGGGAATAGAAGGTATGGACGAAACCTTCATAGACCTGATGCCCGCCGCGGAGCGCGTCTCCGCCGGCCAGCGTCCCGTTGGCTTTGTTGCGGGCCGCCCAAACGGAATCGAAAGCGACGTACCAGAAGGGCTCCCGGTATTCGAGCGGCGGTTTGAAACGGAGCGCAATCGTCCCGACTTCGAAGTTCGGCTTCCAAGGCATGTGGCTGGCTGTGCCCGTCCAGAAGCGGCAGCCGACGATATCCTCGAGGAACGTGTAGACGGCGTAGAGCGTGGCCCGCGGGGTGCCGCCGGCCAAGACGAGGTCGTTCCCGACTGTCCGGACGACGATCTCCTCCGGGGCAAGTCCCGATTCCATGAGATCCGTGCCGGCGGACTTCGCCGCCTTGAGGCCGAGCAGAAGGCGCCCGCCGGGAGCACCGGCGTTCTCTCCGACCGGGAAGGTCGCCCCGGTGACGATGTGGAGGAACAGGGCGAGCTCCCGGGCGGCGAATCGCTCCGTTTCCACGGCCTCAGGGGCCACGACGATGCGGGCTTCGGCCTGTCCTTTGCGGGCGATTTTCACTCCGGCTAGCGCGGGAGCCGCGGCCGCCATAGCGATGAGAAGCGCGAGGGCAGCAACGAAAACATGCGAGAAAGACTTGGGATGGGCGATCATAGACGCATTCTAACACAGGGGTGGTCGGGGAAACGAGAGGGGTTCCGTCATCCGCTGACGCGATGGAGAACGGAACCAAATGCGCTATAATGTGTATCAACGCCGCGGACGGAACCGAAGGAGAAAAGCCTATGAACAATGGCGCCGCTTATGTCATCATCAAGCAGAACGAATACATGAGGAAGTTCCGGAATGCCGGGGCTACGGACACGATGCGGGCCAAGTCCCTCGCAGAACTCGATATCAAGCCCAGCCGGATCTTCCAGAGGATGGAAGACAAGGCCATTTTCCTTCCCGGCCGGGCACCCGGATCCTATTACATAGACCCGAACGCCGCCGAGGACTTCATCGAGACGCGGCGGAGGCGGACTTTTTTCCTGTTGCTTCTGGCCCTGGCCGCGGCCGCCGTCGTGTTCTTCCTGGGCCGCCGTTAGGGCGGCCTCAGTACCCCATCTTGAGGGCCTGGGCCAAGGCGCCCGAAACGAAGGAGTAGGGGAGGCGGGCCTTCCGGAAATCGTTCCTCTCGAGGAGGATGTTCTTCGTTCCTTCACCTGAAAAAAGAAGGAACGTCCCCGTCCCTTCCGCCGCCCGGCAGTCCCGGATGATGGCGTCCTCGACTTGATGGAGGAGGATGGCCGACGCCGAAGCCGCGCCGGGGGCTTGGCCGGCCGTCACGCCGTCGAGGATGAGGCCGCGGACCTCCTCGAAGGCGAGGCCGCTCTCCCATTTCGCCGATCCCGGCCCTTCCCAGACGACCTCGACGTCCCGGAGCCTCAAATTCCGGGCCTGCTTGAAAACGAGGCCGTGAACCGCCTTGTCGTAAGGCGCGTCCGGGTCGTGGGCGATGGTGAGCTTGACGTTCTCGAAGGAAACCCCGTCGAGCCACGAGTCGGGGTGGCCGTTGCAGACGCTCGAGCCGGTGCCGCGGGCGATGA
>Ga0315275_10005957_pt1 | contig 11600 bp, 6 predicted proteins | sample YL17G03_0_MG_FD_205557 | JGI IMG/M metagenome (GOLD analysis project Ga0315275, IMG submission 205557) | Sediment microbial communities from Yellowstone Lake, YNP, Wyoming, USA - YL17G03_0 | ecosystem: Environmental > Aquatic > Freshwater > Lake > Sediment | place: USA: Wyoming | collected... | reverse complement strand
GGGCGGCGACCTCTACCGGCTCCAGCAGGCGGACGGCGTTGAGCGGGAAACGCTCGCCGTTACCGAGCTCTCCCAGGTGCTGTTCGCCCCAGGCCAGCAACTCCTTTGCCTCCCGCTCGCTGTCGGGAAGATTGGCCAGGTAGGATCGGCTGTCGGCCAATTGGGGATAGGACTTCCCCGCTTTGCTTTGCAGCAGGGCGAACGAGACAGCTTGATCTCCGACAACGACGCCGAGACAAGGGTTCGGCGAATCGGCGGTGGTGAAGCGGATCAGTTTCATGACTGTGTTCCTTTCGTTAGTGTGGACCGGATCAGTACTCGACTTCGATCTCTTTCGCCTTCGCCACCTGGTAGATGGCATCGAAGGTGGCCGGCGAATCCCAAGGCGCGTCAGGGGGGTCGTTTCGGAACTCGCGATACGCCCGTTCGACGTTCATATACAGCCGCGCCGGGGCGCGCCATTCACCGTAGGGGCCAAACTCGATTCGCTTGGCCGCATCCAGGGAAGTGAGTTCGGCGTCGAAGCACTTCTTCGACTCGTTCCGGACATACTGAAGGTACGCTTTCATCTCGGTGGCCCCTTCGATCCCGCAGAGCGGACCGTGGCCAGCGACGATAACTTCCGGGTTGAGCTGAACAAGCAGATCGATACACTGGAACCACTTTTCGAATGATCCCGTCCAGCCCATCGGCGTACACTGCCGGAAAAGTACGTCTCCGGCGAATACCACGCGCTCCTTGGGTACATGGATGATCGTGTCCCCGACCTGATGGCACGGCCCGACATAGATCAAGTGGACCTCCGTGCCGTCGAGGTTCAGCTCGTAGCGTGTGTCGAACAAGGTCGTCGGCAGAACTAGCTCGATCCCGTCAAAGTTGTAGTCCTCCAGCAGTTGCTGCCCCGCAGCCACGAGACCGGGGTGGACCGCCTGGAGTGCCTGGCGAGTGGACACATTGGCGACACCGTGCATCAACTTCTGGAACTCCTCCGGATTGGCGACATGCTTCATCCGCTCGGGCACCGACCGGTGGGCGATGATCTCCGCGCCCTCGAAAAGTTGATTGCCCCAGACGTGGTCCGCGTCTTCGTGGGTGTTGATGACGCGCCGCGGCATGGATGGCCAGACCTTGCTGAACATCTCGATCATCTGCCGCGCATGAGCCAGGTCCGATTGCGTATCGATCACCACACCGCCGCCCAGATTGATGAGGCCCGAGTTGGCGTCACATACTCGGTTCTTCTCGTTCAGCACAGCAAAGCAGCTATCACTGACTTGTTGCATTTTCATGGGGCCGTCTCCTTTCAGCAGATGCGGAAGGCTCTAGTTGTCTTGCACCTGACTCATGAATTAGGCCGGTTGACAAACGCCGCGACCAAGTTGGTGATTGCCCGGGTCACATGGCCCTTCCCGGTGAGGTCGTTGCAGAAAAGTACTTCACCGGCGCGCAAGCGCTTGGCCTCGCCGTCGCTGGCTACCACCTCGGCCTCACCCGAGAGACAGATAGCGATGTAGGGCTGGGGTGCCTTGTGGGCCGGCACGTCTGTTCCGGCCGGCACAGAAAATACAAACATGGTCGTGACAGCCCCGAAATCGGTCATCTTGCCCGTGGGGTTCGGCGGTGGGCCGAAGGGAACCTCACGGTCCGGAATGTCTCGGACACCGAAGTGCGTCTCGCCCTGTTCGTCCGTCTGGATCATGGGGAACTTCATGGCTAAGTCTCCTATAGAGTAGGGGTTAGGGACTAATGTCGTGCTGCCCCTATCGAGGCCGAGGGCCAGCGCCTCGTGAGACAAGAATTCATCTAGGATCTCATCCAACGATATGGTCGATTTTCTCTTCGAGGCAGACTAAGCGCATCCCGCGATGCAGGAGCGCCTAGTCTGTACTCACCGATGCTCGATCAATCCGCCAATTGCTTGCGTGCGTGGGCCTCGCGCACGGCCTGCTGCTCTTCCTCGGCGTTCGCCGCTTTCATTTCTTTTAAATCGATCGTCACCTTCTGGATGGTGCCGGTGAATTTGTTATCACGTTCCTTGTAGTCCTCCGTGACCGGCGTCCCCTCATCCATCCCTACATCGGCCGCGTCGTCAAGCGAGAAAACGCAACATTGCGTGTGTTCGATCCGCCCTTCGGCAACTTTCTGGCCGTTGACCAAGATGGTCCCGATGCCGCCCTTGCCCATGCCAGGGCCATCGGAGGCAAACTCGTACCGAATGGTCGCCTTGCCGGCCGGCAGCGCACTGGTGGCAGCCACGGTGAACCGCTGCAGGCCGAGGAAGTTGTACGTGAAGGTCGGCTTGCCGTCCTTCATGTACAGACTCCATCCGCCGAACCGGCCGCCCTGGGCGAGGATTACGCCGTTGGCGCCGCCCTGGGGAATCTCTATGTCAGCCGTAATCGTATGCGATCGGTTCTTCGTATTGATGAAGGCGTTCTCCGCCATCCCGGTCATCCCTTCGTAGACCGTCAAAGACGTACGACCCGCCATTAAATCGGGCCGCCCGGCCAGGGCTGCATTAAAACGCTCGAGGGTGCGGTCATCGATGGGCAGCACACGGTACTTGACCGCTTCCTTCAAAAAGAGGTCTTGCAGCTCCTTGAGCTTCACCGGATTCTTGACGGCGAGGTTGTTTGCCAAGCTGAAGTCCTCCTTCGCGTTGTAGAGCTCCCACTTGTCATCACTCAGCGGCCCGCGCGGTTTGAATTCCCACGGTGCACGGTGCACGGTACCGGCCAACCAGCCTTCGGAGTAGATGGCCCGGTTACCCAGGATCTCGAAGTACTGCACCAGGTGTCGGCTGTTCGCCATGGGCTTGGCAAACGTGTAGACCATGCTCACCCCTTCAATCGGGGACTGCTCAGACCCATTCACGACTTTCGGCTCCGGCAACCCTGCGGCTTCCAGGACCGTCGGTGCAATATCGATTACATGATGGAACTGCGCGCGCACCTCGCCTTTCGCCGTGATGCGCTTGGGCCAGTGCACGATCATCGGGTTGCGGGTCCCGCCGAAGCTGGAGGCAACCTGCTTCGTCCAGGTGAAGGGCGTATCGCCTGCCACGGCCCACCCGGCGGCCATGTGGGGATAGGACATCGGGCCGCCAAGCTCGTCATAATGTTTCAGAATGTCCTGGACGGTTTCATGCACCCCGTTAAAAAATGTCGTCTCGTTAAACAGGCCGTCCATGCCGCCTTCGGCGCTCGTGCCGTTGTCACCGATGATGTAGAAGACCAGGGTGTTGTCCAGCTGGCCCGTTTGCTCGACAGCCTGGACCAACCGTCCGATCTCTGTGTCTGCGTACTCGCCGAAGCCGGCGAAAATCTCCATCTGGCGAGTAAAGAGCTTCTTCTCGTCATCCGAAAGTTTGTCCCAATCCTTAATGGCGTCTGGTTTGGGCGCGAGCACGGTCCCCGGAGGCACCACGCCCAGTTTGATCTGCCGGGCCAGCGTCTCTTCGCGGAACTTGTCCCACCCTCCATCAAACTGGCCCTTGTACTTGGCGATCCATTCCTTCGGGACATGATGGGGCGCATGGGTAGCTCCGGGGGCGAAATACATGAAGAACGGCTTGTCCGGCGTGAGCGACTTTTGATAACGCATCCAGTGGATCGCCTGGTTGGTCATGTCAGTCATGAAGTGGTAGTTCGGATCCTTCGGGAGTTCGACCTGGCTCAACCCGTCGTAGACCAGCGGCGACCATTGATTGGTCTCGCCGCCGAGAAATCCGTAGAACTTGTCGAAACCGGATCGGGTCGGCCAGCGATCGGTCGGTCCGGAGGGACTGAGTTCCCAGGCCGCCGTCTCGTGCGACTTACCGAAGGCAGCCGTACTATAGCCGTTCAGCCGCAGCATCTCGGCCAGCGGCGCCACACTATTGGGACGCTGCCCTGTATTACCGGGGAACGCGGTCGCGATCTCCGTAATGCCGCCCATGTTGTTGGTGTGATGATTACGGCCGCTGAGCAGCGCGGCACGGGTCGGCGAACAGAGGGCGGTTGTGTGAAAATGGTTATACCGCAGGCCATTGTTGGCGAGGCGTTCGGCCGTCGGCATGTGGATAGGACCGCCGAACGAGCTGGACATACCGAAGCCCATGTCATCGATCAGCACGATGAGCACGTTCGGAGCGTTGGCCGGCGTCTTGACCTCGAACCGCGGTGGGGCCGTCGCCTTACGGACATCGACCTCCGTAATCGCCGGGCGCTTGGGTTCCGGAATCGGCAGTACGGTCCGATCCAACATGCCCGCCGCCTGGGCAGGGATAGACGTCATCGGCATCGCTGAAAGAACCGCCACCAGGGCAAGGCTGAAGACGGTCAGGATCGTGCTTGGCTTCATAGGTTTTTCTCCTTTGGTTAGTTTCACGCCTTGCAGGGTCATGTCCTTAGCTGCACGTGACTCAGGCCGCATGATGATTACTCCGCTGCCGCTGCAACCGCTCTGTTGGCTTTGTCGATCTGTTGCTGTTCCAGGGCTCCTAATTTCGTCGGGGTAAGGTCGATTTCAATCTTGTTGAGCGTGCCAGTAAATCTGAATGGGGACTGGTAAAGATTGCTCACTGGTGATCCGGTGTCGAGGCCGGTATCGAACGTCTCGTCTGCGGAAAAACGCCCGAAGATGGTCTTGTCCACGCGGCCTTCGCCAACTTTCTTGTCGTTGACGAATATCGTGACCGTACCACCCTTGGCTAATCCACCCCCGTCATACTTAAACTCGACGCGAATGGTGCTCTTGCCGGGCGGCAGTTTCTCGGAACTGTCGACACGATAGCGAGCCTGCCCGAACCAGTTGTACTCATACGTGGGCTTGCCATCCTTCACGAACAGCGTATATCCGCCTACAACACCTCCGGCGGCTACCAACACTCCGTCTCCGGGATTATCCACGGATGCGGTGATCACGTGCGACTTGTTCTTGATGTTGGCGGAGGAACTTTCCGGAATCCGGTAGGCTCCCTGGAAATACGTGAAATGCGTGCGGCCTGCGAGCAGGCTCGGCCGCAACCTCGGATCGGCGCGCTCGATGAAGCGGTCATCCAGCGGCAGGACGTTATATTTCGCCGCCTCGGCCCAGAACAAGTCTTGTAACTCCCGCAGTTTTTCCGGATTCTTCGCGGCCAGATCGTTCGCCTCGCTGAAGTCCTGGTCGACGTTGTAGAGCTCCCACGTGTCATCGTCGAAGGAGAATGAACCGCTCGTCTGCCACGGCAAGCGGCCGTGGCGGCAGACCGCGATCCAGCCGTCGTGGTACAAAGCCCGATTGGCGAACATCTCGAAGTACTGTGTGCCGCGCGTGCCCTTGGCCTTCGGGTCGTCGAAGGAATACACCATGCTCACGCCTTCGATCGGCTTTTGGGGGACGCCATTCACCATCGACGGTTCGGTCACGCCAGCCGCTTCCAGGAGGGTGGGCGCTACATCGATGACGTCGTGGAACTGGGAGCGGATGCCCCCCTTGTCCTTGATCCGATTGGGCCACGACACGACGAGTGGATTGCGCGTACCTCCGAAATGCGACGCGACCTGTTTGCCCCACTGGAACGGCGTATTCATGGCCCAGGCCCAGCCCACCGGGAAATGGTTGTACGCCTGCGGGCCGCCGAGTTCGTCGAGATGCTGAATGATGTACGCAGTATCTTCGTGTTGGCCGTTGAGGGACACCATCTCGTTGAACACCCCGCTCAACGTCCCTTCCATGGACGCGCCATTATCGCCGATCTCCCACATGATCAGGGTGTTGTCGAGTTGCCCGAGATCGCGGATGGAATCAATCACGCGACCGACCTCGTAATCGGTCTGCGCGGTGAACGCGGCGAATATCTCCATCAGACGCGTGGCAATCTTCTTGTCGTCTGGAGTGAGGGACTCCCAAGCGGGGATTTCCTTGGGCCTCGGCGTCAGCTTCGTATCGGGCGGGATGATGCCCATCTTGAGCTGGCGTTGGTAGGTCTCTTCGCGATACTTGTCCCAGCCCTGGTCGAACTGACCCTTGAACTTGGCGATCCAGGCTTGCGGAACGTGGTGCGGCGCATGGGTCGCGCCGGGAGCAAAGTAGATGTAGAACGGACGATCGGGCGTGACCGACTTCTCCTGGTGAATGTACTCGATGGCTTTGTCCGCCAGATTCTCATTCAGCGTGTAGTCCTTTTCCCGGCCCTTCGGCACTTCCATTTCGACAGGCTTGTTGCCCTCGTAGAGCGCCGGCGCCCACTGGTTCGCCTCCCCGCCGATGAACCCGTAGAAGTGGTCAAAGCCCTGCATCGTTGGCCAGCGGTCAAATGGACCGGACACGCTCGTCTCCCAGTCGGGGATGTTGTGGTTCTTGCCAAAGAACGCCGTGCTGTAGCCGCTCTGGCGCAGTATTTCTGACACCATGGCTTCGCTTTTCGGAATCTGCCCGCTGTAGCCGGGATAGCCGCTCCCTATTTCCGTGATCACACCCGTCCCTGCGGAGTGGTGGTTACGACCGGTCAGCAGTGCCGCCCGCGTGGGTGAACAGAGCGCAGTGGTATGGAAGCGGGTGTAGCGTAATCCCGCTTGCGCCAGGCGGTCGAGATTGGGAGTCGGAATCTGCCCGCCAAACGGGCTCCAGTCGCCGAATCCGGCATCGTCGATCATGATGAACAGCACATTGGGGGCACCCGCGGGCGCCGTGATGAGTGGGATTTTATCAGGCGTGGAGTCCTTGTAGGTCTGGCCGATGGTGCCCTTGAATTTGGCTTCGGGCCGCGGCAGAACTTCCTGCGCGAACACCGAAGTAGCCACCATCGTTGCTGACAACCCCATCAGCATGATGGCGCAGATGATAAACCTTGCATTTCGTCTCATCGTTTCTCTCCTTTTTTTGAAATCCATCGCTGCGCGGCACAGTCGCTCACTCATGCCTTCCTACTACGTGTGACCTACTTGGTACACACCGAGAGGTCAGATGTCACATGTAAAGCCTGATCCTGTTACAACTTGATTGTTCAGATCGGGAGTACCTATTTAGTTGATCCAACCCTTTTCCTGAAATCGCTTCTTGAGCACATCGGCAATTTTCTTTATTTGTTGCCTGTCAGCGGGATCGTGGTGCTCCTTCGGCCCCCTCCCCACCCCGAAAGGCCTCTCACTCGCTTGCCTAGTTGTTCGTTTGGGCGACTGCTTCTGCAGCTTTCTTCTGCTCTGCCGCCGTCATCTGCGACGGGCCGAGTTTAAAGGTCAGCTTGTCGATCGTGCCAGTGAAGCGGAACGGCAACTCGTAGCTGTCGTCCACTCCGGTGCGGGTATCGCTTCCAATGTCGAAGGTCTCGTCCATGGTCATGATCAGCGGAATGGTGTGCGGGATCGTCTGCTTGGCCAGCTCCCTGCCATCCACCGTCAGCACCCCGGTGCCGCCCTTGCCGGGGCCGGGGCCGTCGTATTTGAAGTCGAACACCAGCGTGTGTTGGCCAGGCTTGAGCGCACGGCCAAACCAGTCTTCGCCAACGATGCCACCCACGCCGCCTTCCCAGCGATAGCGTTTTAGATCGAGCAAATTATAAACGAAGACCGGTTTGCCTTCTTGCAGGAACAGACCATAGCCGCCAAAGCGACCACCCAGCGTCGCGATCATTCCCTCCGCGCCACCCTCGGGAACGGTGATCTCGGCGGTGATGGTGTAATCCTTGTCCAAAATGCTGGGAGCATTGCCAACGGGAATGCCGACATTCTCACCTTTGTAGGTGAAAACAGTTTTCCCGGCGACTGCGCTCGGTCGCGGCGTCAGGATGCGCGCGAAACCCGAGTTGTCCAGGGGGAAGACCTGGTATTTTGCCGCCTCGGTCAGGAACAACGCCTGCATCTCCTTGAGCTTGTCGGGCATTTTCGCGGCGAGGTCGTTATTCTGCGAGAAGTCTTCGGCGATGTTGTAAAGCTCCCATTTGTAGTCAGCCATCGGAGGCATCGTGGCACCCAGCATCCACGGAGGCTGGGGCGGCGTCGTGGAAGCCATCCAACCATCGTGATAGATCGCGCGATGGCCGATCATTTCGAAATACTGGGTATCGCGCTTCGACGGCGCCTTGGCATTTGCCTGGTCGAATGTGTAAGCCATGCTCACGCCTTCGATGGGCTTTTGCTTTATCCCGTTCACCAGCTCCGGGGCCTTGATTCCGGTGGCTTCGAGGATCGTCGGCACGATGTCAATGACATGGTGGAACTGGGAACGAATGCCACGCACATCCTTGATGTGGCCGGGCCACGAGATGGCCATGCCTTGTCGCGTGCCGCCGAAATGCGACGCCACCTGCTTGGTATATTTGAAGGGTGAATCAAACGCCCACGACCAGGCCACCGACATGTGCGGGTAGGTTTTGTCCGAGCCCCAGGTCTCGTAATACTTCAAATCCTCAATTACCGGGAGCGTCAGAATCCCGTTGTAAGCGGTCAGCGTGTTGGGCGTGCCTTCGAGGGTGCCTTCGGCGCTGGTGCCGTTGTCGCCGCAGATATAGATAATCAGCGTGTTATCGAGCTTGCCCATGTCTTCCACGGCCTGGATAACGCGGCCGATTTCGTAATCGGTGTACGCAGCATAACCGGCAAAGACCTCCGCCTCCCGTGCGTAGAGTTTCTTCCGGATCAACGAAAGCGAGTCCCATTTCGGCAGGTCATCCGGCCACGGGGTGAGTTGGGTATTCGCCGGGATCACGCCCAGCCGCTTCTGGTTCTCGAATATCTGCTCGCGCATCTTTTCATAGCCCATGTCGAACTTGCCTTTGAACTTCGTGATCCATTCCGGCTTCGGCTGATGCGGTGAATGGGTGCCGCCCGGCACATAATGGAGAAAGAACGGCTTGTCCGGAGTGGCCGCATTCAGACCCTTCATATATTTGATCGCCTCGTCCGCCATGTCGGTGATGAGGTTGTAGTCCTTCCGGCCGACCCACGGAAAGATCTGGGTGTGATCGCGGAAGAGGTAGGGCGTCCACTGGTCGGTCTCGCCGCCCATGAATCCGTAAAAATAATCGAAGCCCATCCCGCTGGGCCATTGGTCAAAGGGGCCGGCTGCGCCGATCTGATAGGTCGGGGTGTTGTGCTCCTTGCCGAACCACGAAGTGGCATAGCCGTTGTCCCGGAGGATGGTACCGATGGTGGCGCTGTCCTTTTCGATGACCGAGTTATAGCCCGGGAAGCCGGTGGACAATTCCCCAACAATGCCAAAACCCACCGAGTGGTGGTTGCGGCCGGTGATCAGCGCCGCCCGCGTCGGCGAACAAAGCGCGGTCGAATGGAACCGCGTGTAACGCAGTCCGTCTTTGGCGACCCGGTCCAGCGCGGGTGTCGGAATCACGCCGCCGAAAGTGCCCGACACGCCGTAGCCCGCGTCGTCCGTCATGATCAGCAGCACGTTGGGCGCGCCCTTGGGCGGCACAACGGAGGGCGCCCACCACGGTTTCGACTCGGCAGCATCCTCCTTGATCATGCCGCCGAACTTCTGGTCGGGCGGCGGGAGTTGTTTGCCGTCGATCGTCATCGTGGCGCTGGGCGAACCGGGCGTGCCGGTGGTTTGCTGGGCGATGCTGGGAACATCCACTGTCAAACCGACAGCGGCGAGGAGCGCCACCAAGATCACCAACCAGTTCGGTTGTTTCATTGTGTCTCCTTTAGTTCTGGGCTGCTTGCGCCTTGCGTAAATCCGGTGCGCGTCCGGTGCGAAAGCCCAGATGATTTGTCTCCGTATCGGGTGCGACCTTGCCGCGGCCACCAAAAACTAACCGCTACGAAAGCGGTAGATTCCGTGTGCCATTTAGTCGATCCAGCCTTGTTCCTGGAATTTCGGTTTCATCTTCTCCGCAATTTCCTTGGCAGTCGCCTTGGCCCGGCCCTCAATCTTACTGCTGCCGCTGTATTCCCCATACGCTTTTGCCCCGCCACCGACGATGAGGCCCACCGGGTTACCTGTGACAATCAAGGCGGCAACCCCCACCGCACCTCCGGGGGTTTTACCTCCGCCGGCACCGACAGTGCCGGATCCAAGTTTTCGCAGCCCTTGAGCCGTCATCTGGAAGCCTTCGACCGCCGTCGTCAAGTGGGATGCCCCGGAGCCGAAACCAATTGCGACGCGTTTTGTTGCGTCGCCCTCGTCGACCGAGATGAGATAGCCCCGGATCACAAGGTCGTTGACTTCCGGCTTCGTGTCACTCGAAGCCTTCTTTGCCAGCATCCCCATGTTGAAGATCTCCTCGACCAGTGCCGTCGCAATTTCAGCCCCCACCTTCCGGCCGAGCGCGATTTCTTCGGCGGTTTGGGGTGTGGCGTGTGCAGAATGCTGCCCGGCGAGCGCGGAGTCGGCTGGAACCTCGGCAGGCGTGGCAGCAAAGTCGTGTACCCAGATGTGATGGGGACGAGGGATCTTTCCCCCCATATATTCGTGCCGGTCTTTCACCTCGGTTGAGGCGCACCCGGCAGCCACCGCCAAGGCCAATACACAAAATCCGATGCGCGTAAGGAATTGCATGACAGACCTCCTATATGGTGTGAGCGGCTCGGAGCATGATTCTACTTGGTGTCACCCTTAATTTTCTCGACCGCTTCCTTCGTGGAAGCCCGGCTCTCCATAACCAGGCGGTAGGCAATGTAGTACTTGTAGATGTTGCTGACGTAGGTCACCGTTTCCTGGCCGATCTTCTCGGCCGCCACATACTCCACGTTGTGGAACCACACGTTGGGGTCGAGTCCGCGCTTGGCGGCTTCCTTGCGCAGTTGCGCAATCCGGCCCGCGCCGGCATTGTAGGAAGCGAACGCGAACAGGGCCTTGTCCAACTCGGTCATGGGCTCCTTACCGTAGTAGTGGTCGATCATCCAACGCATGTACTTGATGCCGGCGTGGATGTTCGCCTCGACCTCTGTGAGGTCTCCCACGTTCATTTCCTTGCCGGTGGCGGGCATCACCTGCATGACCCCGATCGCACCCACCGAGCTTTTTGCATTCTGGTTGAGTTGCGACTCCTGGTAGCCCTGCGCTCCCATCAACAGCCAGTCCACGTCGTACTGGTCGCCGTATTTCTTGAAATACTGGACGAGAGCCTGGAACTTCTTGCGCTCTTCCTCGGAAGCCGCATTCTTCACGTATTTGACGTTCTTCAGGTAGCGCGTCAAGAGTTGGTTGCCGGTCGAGGTCCCGGCCTTGTGGCGCGCTGCGAAATCGTCCAGCATCGCCTTGAGTTGCGGGCTGCCTTTGCGAATCGCCCACGCGATCTCGCCGCCGGTGTGAACCGCGACGTTGTCGTGCACGGTGAGCTGCGGGAATATCTGCTTCCAGAAGTCCGCAAGGTGCTTGTTCACGATGATGAGCGGAATGAGGCCGGAGTTGACCATCTCGAGCAGATCTTCGTCCTCCAGCGTTTCGGGGGCTTCCTTGAGTGTCACCGGTGGTTTCTTTTCGGCCGCAAACTTCTCGTTGAGTACCACGAGGCTCTCGTAATAGCTCGACGATTTGCGCACGAAGACTTCCTTGCCGGAGAGATCGTCCAGGCCGGCGACGTTCGGTGAAGCAGGCCCTGACACCACGACCTGGCTCACATTGCTCATACCGGCCGCGGTGAAGTCCACCAGTTTCCGGCGCTCCGGCGTGATCGT
>Ga0315275_10005955_pt1 | contig 11602 bp, 6 predicted proteins | sample YL17G03_0_MG_FD_205557 | JGI IMG/M metagenome (GOLD analysis project Ga0315275, IMG submission 205557) | Sediment microbial communities from Yellowstone Lake, YNP, Wyoming, USA - YL17G03_0 | ecosystem: Environmental > Aquatic > Freshwater > Lake > Sediment | place: USA: Wyoming | collected... | reverse complement strand
AACCGATCACACCGAGAAAGATATTGAAGGCCAGGAAGAAGATCGAGAACGATTTCTCGAACTCGGTCCAGTCCCAGACGAACAGCGCGTCCTTGTCGTCGGGCGAGAACCCGGCCCGGTTCCCCAGGTCCTCCCGTACAAGACGGATGATCCGCTTGGAAGCCGCAGGGTTCTCGGGCTGGAAGATGAGGCTCCCGATGTACTTGTCGCCGAAAAGCGCCGAGTAGGTCGTCCAGGGGATGAAGGCGCAGTGCTCGTCACGTTGGCCGCTGAGGTTGCTCGTCTGGATCTTCTTTTTCATCACGCCGACGACGGTGAACGGGACGCCCTCGATGAAGATGGTCCGGCCGACGGCCTCTTCTTTATGGAACAGATTCTCCTTGATGGTGTTGCCGAGCACGCACACCCTGCGTTTCTGGGCGAGGTCGGTGTCGTTGAGGTAGCGGCCTTCGCCGGCGATGATGTTCCGGATGTCGCCGTACTCGACCGTCAGCCCGCGCACGGTGTTGAGGACATCCTCGCGGCCGAAGCGGATGGGACGGCTGGCGGTGAATTCGAAGGCCATTCTTTTTATCCCGGGGACCTTCTGGCCGGTGAGTGTGACCTGCTCCGGCGTGAGCCGGACCTGACGGCCCTTGGGAAGGCCCTGGTAGGGCAAAGTGGTTCTCGCCGGGAAGGCGATGACGAAGCCCTGTCCGACGCCGCGGAAAGAGATCATGTTCTGCCGGCTCACGGCCGTGCCGAAGGCGAGGAGGAGCACGACGGCGAACGTCCCCCAACCGACCCCCGAGAGCGTCAGCGACGTGCGGAGAGGCTGCCGTCTCAGGTCCCGGAATAGGTTGCGGAAAAAGATCAGGATCACTGGATCTCCCGGGGCGGCCGTTCGACGACGAGGTCGCCCTCCTTGACGCCTTCCAGGATCTCGATATTCAGGCCGTCAGATAAGCCGGTCTTGACCTCGACTTTGCTGATGACCTCGCCTTTCTTGATCTCGACGGAGCGCTTGGCCTCCTCCGAAAGAACCAGCCGCTCGGGCACGATGAGAACGCCTTTGTGCTCCTGGACGGTCACGTAGGCCGTGGCCGAATATCCCGCCCGGAGGATGATCCCGGGCGCCTCGCCGAGAATGATCTCGACATCGAACAGGGTGGCGTTGCCTTCCTTCTTGGCCTTGGGGAAAATGCGGTCGAGGGTGCCGCGGATCTTGTTCTCCGCCATGGCGCCGATCTGGATCTCGGCGACCATGCCCGGCATGAGCTTGCCGACGTCGATCTCGTCGACTGTCCCCTTGAAGAGGATCATTTTCATGTCGGCCATGGAGCACAGCTCCGTTCCGGGCTGGAAACTCGTCAGCGGGACGACCGGGTCCCCCTGGTGGGCGTCGAGGGAGAGCATGACGCCGGTGATGGGGGCCTTGATGATGGAGTCGATGTTGCGGTTCGACATCCGGATACGGCCCTTCTCCAGGAGCTCGAACGTCTCTTGGGCCTGGAGGTAGCGGAGCTGCGTCTCATTGTACGTAGCCTCAAGGCTCTCCATCTCAAGTTGAGAGATGAGTTTTGACTGGAAGAGTTGAGCGTTGCGGTCGCGTTCGTTCTGGATTTTCGCCCGGGTCACTTCGGCCACTTCCATGCCGCGGCGGGCCTCGACATACTCGAGGGGAGTGGGATTGGGCGAGATCTCGAACAGGGGACTGTCCTTGGCGATGGTATCGCCGACTTTGAACAGGACCTTGGAGACGATGCCCGGTATCGTCGACTTGACCTTGATCTCCTGTTCGGGCTCCAGTGTTCCCACGGCCAGGGCCCGTTCGGCGATGTCGCCCCGTTTGACCGCGACGAACTTCAGGTCCTCGCCCTTCTTTTTCCCGCCGGAGAGAAGGACGTAGGCGGCGCCGGCCGCCGCCAGGACGAGGACGGGGATGATGATCTTTTTTTTCATACTTCTACCCTCGAGGTAAATTACACCAGTTATTATAACCTACGTGGCAGCCGTAAGGACATCGCAAACTGATTCTTAATGCATGGAACCGTAAGGACATCGCAAACTGTTTGGCCCTCAGCAAAGGGGCACGATGATCTTTCCCTGGAAGGGGAACGGTATCGATTTGATGAGTTTTCCCTCATGTTTGATAAAGACGCGGCGATGATGCGTGGACAACGTGGCCACGACATACTCCCGTTCCAGCTTTCGGCTGACGAAGTAATGGGCGCCGTTGAATTCGATCCGGCCATGGGCATCGACCTTGCGGACCCAGGAAACCAAGCCCTTGGCGATAGGCAAAGACAGCCGGCCTTTGCCGTCGAGATAGGAATCGAGAGTAAAACCGGCCGGCAAGTGACGGAGAGTCGGCTGGAGTCGGTCTCGGAGGACGCCCGGGAAGCGAGTTCCGTGGTGGTCCGGGCTGAGGCTCCGGCAGGGCTTGCGGAAGTGGTAATAATCCAGGAATCGGTCGCTCGTCCGCCGCAGCACTCGGAGGTCCGGGCAGCGGTGCCGAAGAACCCGGGCCTGCCAGGTGTTATTGAAGCTCTCCACGGCTGCGTTCCGGCCGGGCTCTCCCTGCGGGATGAAGAGAAGATGGATCCCGAGAAGCAGATGAAGCCGGATGACCTGGGAGAGGCTCCAGCGATACCGTCCGCCTCCGGAGGCGGACATCTCGTTGTCCATCTGGGAGACCTTGGGCAGGCCCATAAAACGCCACGAATCAACGAGATGCGCGAGCAGGGAGAGCGTCCGTTTGTCCCGAAACTGATGGGCGGCAACTGTCTGACCGGCGACATCGATAGTGTGGAAGGAATAGAACCGGGTGAGACCGCGTGGGCCGCGCAGATGACGTGGCCCGACCAGGTCGGTTTGCTGGAGATCGCCCATCTTCCGGGCCCGCAGGTAAGGATAGGGCGGTCCGCCGCCCGGACGTCGAACCTTAACCTTTTTGGTCTTGCCGGCCCGGGCCAAGATCTTCTCGATGGTCGAGAGGGCCGGCAGACGACGCGTCCCGCGCCGGTCGAGCTCAAAATGAATCGTCTCGGCCCCGATGCCGGCGAAAGCCGCCCGGCGGGTCTTATGGGCCACCAGTTCGTCGCGAAGAGCCAGGATCTTGCGAACCATCGACTCCTGAGTCCGGTTCCGGACGTGTTTGGGAGTTCGACTCCGGTCCCGAAGCCCTTCCAGACCGAAGGCCCGATAGCGACGGATCCACTTGGCCAGCCAAAAACGGCCTCGCTGGACTTCGCGGAGAATCTTTTCAAACCGAACTCCTTCGTTGAGAAGACCAATCGCCCTGCAGCGCCGTTCATACTCGAAGTTGCTCTTCATCGCCCAACTCTCCTTCCCTTTGGGATGGGAAGAAGTCTAGGCGATGCAAAATCAGTATGCGATGTCCTTACGGTTTATTAGTATGCGATGTTCTTACGGAAACCCCCTAGTTATTAAAGCGGGATCACGGCGGATTCCCACTCGGTTCTTTGCTGATCCGAGCGGAACAGATTGTCCAGGTTCACAATCACCTGCTCCCCGTCCCGGCGCAGGGCGAACCGGTCCATGTTGCGCGTGGCCCGGCCGCTCATAAATGTTCCGTCGGGCTGATACTTCGACTCGTGCCGCGGGCACTGAAATCGCCGGTCCCGGGCGCGCCAGCGCAGGGCCGTGTTTTCGTGCGGACACGCCAGCGCGAAGGCATAGATGTGATTCGCGCTGCGAACGAGGATGACCTCGTTGTCCTGGTCGATATTGACCCCGTCCGCCGGGGGCAGAGCATAGGAATGCTCGGTGCCTTGGCCGGAAATGGCGCGGATAGCGATGGGGTGAGCGAATGCGGCATCCGGCGCGACGCCGGAGGCGGCGAGGGCGGCCAGTAGTGAGCTCGAGGCGCGGCCGAAGAACTCGCGCCGGGTAAGCCGGATATCGAAACAATCGCAGGATCCGGAGACACGGCGCGGGCCGGATTCAAGACGCCTATCTTTTGTTTCCATCGTTTATAGAGTTCGTCGGGTCAGGCGGCAACGGTCAAGAGAGTGCCCAGGAAAAGGGTTACCAGCCAGAGGATGACGCTGATCGTGGAGATCGTAACCAGCCGGGGCCATCCGGCGCTGACGCCGAGCCGCCTCGCCCGCCGTTCCGCGAAAAGCATGGTCAGGCCGTTGGCCAGAAGGAACACGACCATCGCCATTTTGATCCAGTAGAGTATTGATGACAGAAATGTGGACGTGTCGGCCGCCATCATCAGGATGCCCGTTGAGCCGACGACGATGAACCAGGAAACCACGTAAGGATGAGCCCTGTCCAGGATCATAAGCACCGCCTCGCGTTCCGGCGGCCCCAAGCGAGCCGCCCGCAAGACCTGGCGATCGGCGAACAGCGCCGTGCCCGCACCCAGGACGAGACCGGCCAAGTGCAGGAAATGGATGAAGACCGAGACAAGCTGATGATTGCCGTAATAGGATGACCACCATGATGTAATGTTGACCAGGAAAGACAATGCTATCTCCGTTACTTCGCAATCAGCATATATAAATAACCGGCGGTCGCGATCCCCATGGAGACGAGAGCCACTGTGCGATGGGTGGATCGCCCGCTGCCGGAGGGCGTGCCATAACCCTCTTCCTCACCGGGGGCGAGGGCTCCCGTCGCCACAAAACCGGCATCCGCGATGAGCATCAGAATCCCATGGACCAGGCGCTTGGTGCGGCCATTGGGGTCCTTGCTTGCTTCCACGAGATTCCAGACTCCGGTGACGGTGTTCGCGGCAAAAAGCACGGCGATGCCCGCCGCCAGCCCCGAGTGCGTCCCACGCAGCGATTCCGATCCGTTGCCGTTATAGAGTTCTTGCCCAACGACCGTCTCCGCGACAAACAGCGGCACCGTGGCGAAGCTGGCGTACATGTGGATCTTGCGCCGGACCAGATAAGCATCGCTGTAACTGACCGCCTTGGGGCGGGCCGGCGTAGTCTGCGCCAGGGCCGCCGGGCTGCCGGGCAACGGGAAGGCGGCGTCGCCCGGATGAAAAGGATTGGCGGTCATAAACCGAAATGTTCCGTTTCCGGCCGGAGCCTCGCCGCCGATTCCGCCACTACCGGGCGGCGGCAACGCGTCACTTACAGACGTCGCTGAGAATAGGCCGCGGTTCGATAAGCTAAAATTCGATAAGCTAAAACCAGAAGTGTTGATCCGACCGGGCAGTTGCACTGGTGCTTTCTGGTTTGATCCGGGGACCTGCGCCCACAGCGTGAAAGAAACGAACAGGACAGCCAGTGATACCCGCACTAGTTTCATGCTTCCCTCCCGCGGAGTCATTTTTATATGATGAGGATGAGAAGGAAATTCCATCCTGCCACCGCAAGCCAGCATAAATCCTGGGCCGGATGATGTCAAGGACGCGCATGGAGTGGTTTTACCGACTAGGATAGATCGCGGAGAATTATGTGCCTTATGCATACTCTTCCCCGAAAAAGAAGTTGATATTGCCGGCAAGCTCTGATAAATGGAAACCTGATGATGAACCGGCTGCTGTCTTCGCTGGCGGGGGTTTGCGCCGAACACCCGCTCAACAAAAAATATCTCGTCGTCCCGACCTACCAGATCGGCCGCCAGGTGGGCGATGCGCTGGCGGCCGGGGGCTCAAGCTGGGTCAACCTCCACTGCGTGACGCTGCCCGGGCTGGCGGACCAGGTGGCGGGGCCGGATCTCGCCGCAAACGGGACAAGGGTCATCACCGGGACGGACGCCCTGTCCCTCGTGGACCAGATCTTTGGACGGCTCAAGGATGCCGGCAGGCTCGATTATTTCGGCCGGGTCGAGGCGACCACGGGCATCACCCGGGCGCTCCAGGCCTCGATCTTCACCTTAAGGATGGCCGGGCTGAAGAGCCCCGCCCTCGACCCCTCATGGTTCATCAACGACAAGAAAGGTTGCGAGATCATCCTCTTTTTGCGTTCCTACGAAGGGGATCTCCAGACGGGCAATCTCATCGACCTGCCGGGCGTTTACGAGCTCGCCCTGAAGAGCGTAGCCGCCCGCCGAAAAGGACGGGAAGGCGAACATGCGCGCCCTGAGCAGAAGGAACTCTATATCGCCTTTCAAGAGCGGCCTCTTGGCGCCCTCGAGCGCAAATTCCTCCTGGGAGTCGCCGGAGACAACCTGGTCCTGGTGCCTCAGGACCCTGTCTTCGGGCTGGTCAGGCCGCGGCGCCTGTGGGATTTAAAAACGGCCCCCGCGGCGGCCGCGCCCGCCGCCCCGGACACCGACGCGCCGCTTTTCTCCTGGCTGTTCGCCGGCCAGGCTGCCCCTCGGACACCGCCCCTGTCACCGTCCGCAGCGAACGCGATCGACATTTTCTCCGCCGTCGGACCGACCAACGAATGCCGCGAGATCATGCGCCGCCTTCTCGCCGGCAAGATTCCATTCGACGACGTCGAGATCATCCACCCGCCGGACGCGACATATCCCTCTCTTATGTACGCGCTCGCCGCGAAATCCGATTTTCCCGTCACCCTGGCCGACGGCATTCCCGTCGCCTTCACCGCGCCCGGCAAGGTCTTCAACGGGCTCATCGAATGGCTGGAGCATGACTATTTCGTCTCCGACCTCTGCGCGCTCATCGAGGCGGGGGCGGTCGCGCTTCCCAAGGGTGACGGGGCGCCGCGGCTTTCGCCCCTCAAGGCGAGCCGGTATCTCAAGAGCGCCATGATCGGCTGGGGAAGGGAGAGGTACGTGGAGCGCCTCCAGGGCCTCCTCCGGGACGCAGGCGGAAGCGCCGGATGCCCGCCCGACCTGGATGACGAGTTCGGGAAAACCGCCGCTCCTCCTGAAACCGGACCCGAGGTTCGGAGCCTGGTCTCTTTCATCGAGGAGATCCTGGCTCTCTTCCCTGGTGAAGACGACGACGGGGTGCTGGATTTCGCATCGCTCTGCCGGGGAGCGGCCTCTTTCGTGGGCCGGTTCTCGGCGGTCCGCGGAGAGCTCGATGCGGCGGCGCGCGCGCTTCTCGTCGCCAGGCTCGCTGCGGCGGCGGGGTTCGCGTCCGCGTCTCTGAAGCGGACGGCCGCCTTCGAACGGCTCGAGAGCCTGGCGGCGGGCCTGAGTGTGGGAGCGTCGGGGCCTGTCCCCGGCAGTCTCCATCTTTCGAGCTGGCGCTCCGGCGGGTTCTCGGGCCGGCCCTTGACTTTTATCGTCGGGCTCGACCAGGGCACTTTTCCGGGCGCCGGTCTTCAGGACCCGGTCCTGCTCGACGAGGAGAGGGAAAAGATCTCCTCTTCTCTCCCGACGAGCGCCGATTATCTCCGCGAAAACCTGTGGGCGATGGCCGGGATGCTGGCGGGGCTGAGCGGCAAAATCACCCTGAGCTTTTCCTCCTACGACATCATCGAGGAGCGGCAGTCGTTCCCGTCGTCGCTCATCCTCCAGGCGGCGCGGCTCCGCGCGGGAGACCGGTCGATCGACTACACGGCGATGGCGGCGTTGATTCCTGAAGCGCGGGGATTTTTGCCCGCTGCGCCTTGTGCTATCGACGACACCGACTGGTGGCTGGGGAAGCTCGCGCCGGGAGGCGTTCTCAAGGACGGCCTGGACGCGGTCAAAGCGAATTTCGACCTCCTCAGCCGCGGGATCTTCGCCAGGGAAAGGCGCGAGCTCCCGAAGGTGGGCGAATACGAAGGGAGAATAAAGACCGATCCCGCGGAAGTCCACCCTCTCCGCAACCCGGACATCGTCGTCTCGGCGTCGCGTCTCGAGCAGCTCGCCAAGTGCCCGTTCGGATACTTTCTCAAGTATGTGCTCGAGGTCAGCCCGCCGGAGGAGCTCGAGCTCGACCAGGCGCACTGGCTCAGCGCGCTCGAGCGGGGGTCGCTCCTCCACGAGATCTTCGCCAAGTTCATGAAGACGCTGAGGAAGTCAGGTGACCAGGCCGGCCCGAAGTCCGCGAAGCACGCGGCCGTGATGAAGCGGGTCGCCGACGAGGTGATCCGGAGCTACAAGGAGGACATCCCTCCGCCGTCGGAGGGCGTGTTCGAGCAGGAGCGGCAGGAGATCGAGCAGGCGGCCGCGGTTTTTCTGAAGTCCGAGGAGGAGCGGGAGGACCGGGGCGAGCCGCTTCTTTTCGAGGTCAGCTTCGGCTGCGGGAAGGGGAGAGGCGGCGGCGGGACCGGCAGCGGCGAGGCCCGCCTGGAGGAGCCGGCGACCCTCGATTTCGGCGGCGGACGGACGCTTCACCTCGCCGGGCGCATCGACCGCGTCGACCGCGTGGGGCCGGGGCTCTACAGGGTCATCGATTACAAGACGGGGAGCTACTCGAAATTCGAGGACGTCAAGCGCTTCGGCAAAGGCCGGGCGCTCCAGCCGGCCCTCTATGCCGTGGCGGCCGAGCAGATCCTGAAGAAGCTCGGGATCGACAAAGCGCCCAAGATCGTCTCCAGCGGTTTCTGTTTTCCGACCCGCAAGGGTGAAGGCAACGACGTCATGGTCGCGGGCTTCGACCCGGACAAGGATAAGGACAAGTTCAAAGCCGAGCTCAAGGGGCTCCTGAGCCTGCTCTTGAGCGCGCTCGAAAACGGGCATTTCGTCGTCAACCCGCTCGGGGACAGCACCGATTGCGAATACTGCGACTACGGGCCTGTCTGCGGCGGGACGGCCGCCCGGGAAACGGCGAAGGGGAAGAAAGACGCGAACCCCGAGGTCTTCGAGATCTTCGAGAAGCTGAAGGACTATGAGTAGGACCCGGGTCGACGCGGACGCGAGACGGCGGATCGTCGAGGACCTGGACAAGACCTTCTTTGTCGAGGCGGGGGCCGGGTCGGGAAAGACGAAGAGTCTCGTCGACCGGATGATCGCCCTGCTCCAGGCCGGCCGGTGCGAAATCGGGACGCTGGCCGCCGTCACCTTCACCCGCAAGGCGGCCGCCGAGCTCCGCGGCCGGTTCCAGATCAGGCTCGAAAAGGGGGCCGCTGAAGCGGGGCTGGAGAAGACGGCCAGGGCGCGTCTCGAGCAGGCCCTTCAGAACCTCGAGCGGTGCTACATCGGGACGATCCATTCGTTTTGCGCCCGGCTGCTGCGGGAGCGCCCCATCGAGATCGGCCTCGACCCGGGTTTCACGGAGATGGAGGAGATCGAGGACGCGCTCTTCCGCGACCAGTGCTGGCTTGATTACCTCGTCAGAGTGAGGATCGACGGGGAGGGGATCCTGCAGGGGCTCGATGAGGCGGGGCTCCTTCCCGAGGACCTGAGGGACGCTTTCGACGCCGTTTCGCTCTACCCGGAGGTCGAGATCGCGGGGGGGAAGCGGGACGTCCCGGAGTACGCGGAGATCAGGACGGCGGTCGACGGGTTTCTGGCGGAGGCGAAGAAAGCCCTGCCGAAAACGAAGCCGGCGAACGGCTACGATGGCCTGCAGAGGCTCGTCCGGCGCTGCCTCAGGCGCCAGCGGATCCTCAAGTTCGACGACCATCGGGTGCTGATGGAGACCCTGGAGATTATCGGCAAGGGCGCGGGGCTGACGCAGAACAGGTGGCCGTCCAAAGAGGCGGCCCTCGCTTTCCAGGCCGCCTTCGACCATTTCAGGGAGGGGATGGCGGCGCCGGCCCTCAAGGCGTGGCGCGAATACCGGCACGATAAGATCGTCCGCTTCCTGAAGCCGGCGCTAGAATTCTACGCGTCGAGGCGGAAGGAGGAGAGCCAGCTCAATTACGAGGACCTCCTGATGCAGGCGGCGCGGCTGCTCCGCGACAATCCCGAGGTCAGGCGGTATTTCGGCCGCAAGTTCACCCACGTGCTCGTCGACGAGTTCCAGGACACCGACCCCATCCAGGCCGAGGTGCTGATGTACTTGAAAGGCGCGGACGTCGAGGAGAAGGACTGGCAGAAACTCCGGCCGGCGCCCGGCTCGCTTTTCCTGGTCGGCGACCCGAAGCAGTCGATTTACCGGTTCCGGCGCGCGGACATCGATATCTACAATTGCGTCGGGGAGATGGTGAAGGCGGCGGGCGGCGGCGAGCTCAACCTGACGTCGAATTTCCGGTCGCTCCCAGCGCTCGCGGACTGGAACAACCCGGTGTTCAAGGCGGTCCTGCCGGGGGAGGCGGACAGGTACCAGGCCCGTTTCGCGCCGATCGAGACCGTGAGGGATGATGAGACGGGGTGCGCGGCCGGCGTCTACAAGATCGTCGTGCCCGCGGTCGGCCATCACAAGAAAGCGGACATCGCCGAGCTCGACGCGGCGGTGATCGCCGATTGGATCCGGTGGGCCTGCGGCGGGGCCCTGAGGCTGGCGCGGAGCGGCGAGGAGCGGCAGAAGGGGCTGGGGCAGGCGGCGCAGCCGAGCGATTTCCTGGTCCTGTTTCGCGAAAAAAAGAACATGGACGTTTACGCCCGGGCCCTGGAGAAGCTGGGGCTTCCTTTCGAGATCTCCGGGAGCGACGCCTTCTCCGGGTCGGATGAGATCCACGAGATCACGAACCTGGCCACGGCCTTGGACGACCCGGATAACCCGGTCTACACGGTGGCCGTCCTGAGGGGCATCTTCTGCGGCGTCAGCGACGCGGACCTGGCCGAGTTTCACCGGGAGGGCGGGCGCTTCAATTTCCTGACGCCGGGGCGCGAGATACTGGAGAGCCGGCACCTCGGGGCGCTGAACGTTTCGCTCGGGCTTCAGCGGCTGAAGGCCTGGCGGGATATGACGCTCCGGCTCCCGGCGTCGGCGGCGCTCCACGGGATCCTCGAGGAGTCGGGCATCCTGAATTACCTGGCGTCGCAAGATATGGGAAGCAGCAAGGTGGGGAACGTGCTCAAGCTCCTCGAGATCGTGCGGAGCGAAGAGAGGAAGGGGGCGACTTCGTTTTCGGGCGTCGTGAAGCTTCTCGAGGAGCTCGCGGAGGTGCGCGAGATCGAGGAGATCAGCCTGACACCGGCGAGAGCCGACGCGGTCCGGCTGATGAACCTCCACAAGGCCAAGGGGCTGGAGGCGCCGGTGGTGTTCCTGGCGAACCCCGGTCCGCTCACGGAGCATGCGATCGACAAGCATATCGTGCGCGTGAGCGGGAGGGGGAAGCGGGCGGCCCCCAAAGGGTATTTTGTCTTCTGCAGGCGAGATGCGTTCGGCCGGCCGTCGACCATCTTTTCGCAGCCGGCGGGATGGGAGAGGGCGGAGGAGGAAGAGAAGCGGTACCAGGCGGCCGAGCAGGTCCGGTTGATGTACGTGGCGGCGACGCGGGCCCGGAATATGCTCATCGTCAGCAGGTACGCGGGAAACTCGAAGATCAAGCCGTGGATGACGATCGACGAGGGGCTGGCGGGCGTACAGCAGCTGGCCGAGGCGTTTCCTGGAAGTTTTCCCGGCCCCACTGAGCCTGGGGCGGGCCACAACGGCGAGGAACCCGAGCGAACGGATCGATCCCGGGAAATCGCCGGCCGGAAACGGGAAATAGCCGATATCCCCAGGGCCGAGGTCGAGCGGGCCAGGGAGGAGATCGCGACCAATATCCGGCGGGCTGCGGAGCCGACGTATGCCGTCGAGAGCGTCACGGCGCTGGCGCATAAAGAAAAAGGACCGGGAGAAAAGCGCGGGCAGGGGCTCGGACCTGTTTGGGGCCGCCTCGTTCATCGGGTCCTGGAGGCC
>Ga0315275_10005953_pt1 | contig 11602 bp, 13 predicted proteins | sample YL17G03_0_MG_FD_205557 | JGI IMG/M metagenome (GOLD analysis project Ga0315275, IMG submission 205557) | Sediment microbial communities from Yellowstone Lake, YNP, Wyoming, USA - YL17G03_0 | ecosystem: Environmental > Aquatic > Freshwater > Lake > Sediment | place: USA: Wyoming | collected... | reverse complement strand
TCCTGAATCTTCAATTGTTCTTGTACAGGTGATAAGAAATGCTTAATCTCGTCCATTCTTACTTTTCCAACTATTCCTTTGGCATGCTGAACACCATAAATCGCTTTCTGAATGTCTTCTGTTGATCCTGCTTCAATCAAGAAATATCCTTTAACTTCTCTTGGCTTCAAAATAGAATAAACCATCAGGCCTTGGTGTTTCACTCTTGCGAGTATTTTATCTATTACCTGCGATTCTCTTCCTGCGGTTGTTCTCAATGCATATATTTCTGCCATATCATCTTCCCAATAAAAGTTGAAATATTACTTGTATTATAAATCCTATCACTCCGATAAGTACTGTACCAAGACCGGCAACTTTGCTGATTTTTACAATGTCTTCGATTTCTGGTTTCTTTGATACGATTATAACACGCTTGTATTCTCTAAGAGTATACATTAATTTTGCTGGGATTCCTTTTAAATTTATGTTGAACACTTTAATCACTTGAATCTTATGCCTAGTTCGTCTTCAATTTCTTTCTGCTTTTTGTCCTTTATAGTTCTTTCTCTTCCAAATATTTGTGAAGACTGAACGCCTGTTATGATTAACAATGTTCTTATTGTATCATGCAAATCATTTGAGATCTGCGCTCCCCAGTTTATCTTTGCATCTTCAGAAAGCTTTTCAGAAACAACTTCAATCACTTTCTTGGCTTCGTCAAGCGACATTGTTGGTCCACCTGAGACTACGATTAATGCCCCTTTTGCCCCAGTTATGTCAACATCGAGTAGAGGATTATTAATTGCTTTCTCAACTGCTTCTACAGCGCGGTTTTCAGAATCAGATTCACCGACACCAATCATTGCTACGCCGCCTTCTTTCATGATTGCTTTTATATCTGCGAAATCTCTATTGATTAATCCAGGTTTGGTTATTAATTCTGAAACTCCTTTGACTGCATTTGTAAGAATCTCATCTGCAACTTTAAATGCAGTATATAATGGCAAGTCAGGTGCGATTTCAAGAAGCTTGTCATTTGGAATAACTATAATTGTATCTGTGTTGTTTTGAAGTCTTTCAAGACCGTCCATCGCATTTTCCATTCTTCTCTTTCCTTCCATTGCAAATGGAATTGTTACAACACCAACAGAAAGTGCTCCAATTTTTCTTGCAACTTCTGCAACAACTGGCGCTGCTCCTGTTCCTGTTCCACCGCCTAAGCCACATGTTATAAAAACTAAGTCTGCGCCTTTCAATGAATCTTTAATATCTTTTTCTTGTTCACGGGCTGCTTCTTCGCCAATTTTAGGATTAGAACCTGCACCAAGTCCGCCAGAAATTTCTTTACCAATTAATATTTTCTTGTCGCATATGCAACATAATAGGTCTTTGGCATCTGTATTAATTCCAATAAGTTCTGCGCCTTTGATACCAATCTCAGTCATTCGGCTTAGCGTGTTATTACCAGCTCCGCCAATGCCTACTACTTTTATTGCTGCTGCTTTCTTGGCAAGCAAGTCTTCTAGCTCTTGATCTATCTCCTTTGTTCTGGAAAGTTCCGGCCTATGGCCTTTCATTCCAGTAAAGTCATCATCAATCTGTTTCGGTTGGATATTCAGAAATTTGTTCATAAAACCACCTTTAATTTATTATCACTTTTAGATTAATAAACCTTTACTCCTTTTTCTCTTTGGTTTTTTCTTCGGTAAATTCTACTTTTTTGAGCCCAATGTACTTCTTTGCTTCTTCTTCAATGTGTTTTTCCATCTTTTCATCAAGTTTTTTAATGTTAACTTTGGCATTGTGCTCTAAAATTTCAATTTTGTCTACATCTAATTTTATGTTTGTGTACATTTCGATTAGAGAAGCCAATTGTTCTTTTTGGCCGTCAATCTTTTTTAATATTGAAACATCATAATTCAGTGTTTTGCTTGCTAAAGGATGATTAAAATCAAGAATTACACGGCCGGCACTTGCTGAGATTACATTACCAATCAAGCCATCAATATTAACCTGCATGCCTGCATGCACTTGAACTTTCTGTTCTTTGAATGATCTCTCAGGAATTATTTTTATTAGTTTTGAACTTTTTTTACCGAATCCTTTTTCTGGAGGAACTTCAACTGAAACTTTCTCTCCTACTTCTTTTCCTACAAGTGCTTCATCAATTCCTTTTAAAAGATGTCCTGCACCAACTACGATTGTTACTGAACCATATTTAGCCTTAGAATTATGAATTTTTTCTTTTTTAGCTACATCTGCATCAGTCAAGTCAAAGATTCTTCCGTCTACCCTGCCAATGTAATCTAATTGTATAAAGTCTCCGTGTTTTATTGCCAAGAGTGTTCACCAATTATTTTTCCATTTCGATTATCATCACAGATATTCTCTGTTTCTTGTTTTCTACTTCATGCTCTTCTGTGTCAATCTTTACGTGTTTTATCCTGAATCCTTCTTTTTTCAGAAGTTCTGCAACATCGACTACTGTTACTGTATCTCTGCTCTTACCTTTAAGTGTACATTTTCCATCTTTGTTAAGAACTTCTTTTGCCTGCGAAACATATTCACTGGCATCTTTTTCGCCAATTTCAATTAAGGACATTTCAAAAACCTCCAAGCTATTGTTAATGCTTGGATAAAGCAAAAGATTGGGATTTTAAAAAGGTTTGTTTTATTTGAAAGGATCACAATCAACTGGGGTTGGGAATGGTAATGTTGGTGCCCATATAGTTCCGTCTCCACCATATTCTCTGCCGCCACATAATGCAGGATGCCATAAATTAGCAAGTAATGGTATACCCCCTTTAGTTATTGTCGAGTTACTGCACATATAATTAACTGTATCACAAATAACATCTGCATTATCCAATTGGCTAAAGTGACTGCCTGGGATAGTTAAAACTTTAAAATTAATTAACATTGCTGAATGAGTAACGAGCGGAGAAAATAGGAATCTACCACCTTCACCAATACCAACTGTTGAGGTTTGTATACATTCATTGAAATTTGTACGTATACATGACCAGTGGAAACTTATTGACTTACTCGTTCCTGCTGCTATTATTATTGTATCATTAAAAAACTCCTGGGCCCATTGACCGAGGCTGACACCAAACGTCCCATAAACTGGTTTTTCATATGTAAATGATGAAGTTAGATTAATCGTTTCAGTTACTTTACCATTATTGTAAAGTGTATAAGTAGCTTTTACCCATTTTGCATCTGGGCGAGCTGGGCAGCACCATGCAGCGCCACCATAATAATCTCCGAATGATTTTGAAGCAAATTCTAGTTTAACTGTCTCGAGTATAACTTCACGTGGTAATTCACATTGGCTTGTTATTTTATTCCATACCTGATCCTTGGGACAACATTTTCCTTTTGGTGTCAGTATGTCTCCTTGTATTGTGTTTTTAGTACATAGCAAAGATTTACCTGACTCCTGACATTGTGAAGAACAACCAATATTACAATCCTCTGTTTCCTTGCTATATTTGATGACACATCTTCTCTCATCAGCAAATTCTAGGTCAGTTGCTGAACAAGAAGTGCAGCCAATTTTACAATCTCCCCTGAATTCAGCCGTACTACCTGCAAAACAATCTGAAGCGCATGTTTTACAATTTTCTCCAGCATTTACATCACATACTTTATCCCCACATAGAGGAACTTCTGTATAACATAGACTATCACCTTCGCATGGGCCCACAATTGAACTAACAGTTGGATCATCTGTTAGAATAGTAGTTTGATTATAACCAACAAACATTGGAACATAATCGGTCTTGCTGTACGCAGAAATAATCGCATCGTATTGTATATTCCACTCATATTTATAACGAGTTATGTTTCTTTCATAGCTTGAATCAAGTGAGCTACCACAATCCTTAAGAGTACCGCTCAAAAATCCGTGCAATTCTGTATTATTTGCTAAATCGGGAAGCGAACTGTATGTCTTGCTATCTTCTTCAAATATGCCAAATGTAAAATGTAATGGTAATGAAAGCGAAAACACAGATTCCCACTTTCGTTTAATTGGTTTATCAGTACACCACTCATCACATCCCAATGGGATTGGAGTTCCAAATGCGTCAAAGCATTGTTTAAATGGTGGCCTTGCAACAAGATTTAAAGTTTTATAAGTGCTTCCTTTGTTAATCACATTCGCATAAATATTTCTAGAGCCTAATTCATCTGGCGCTTGGAAATAACAGAATACTTGACCATTACTAATTGTTTGTTCTAAACATAATTCTAAACCTGTTGGAGTACCATTAGTTATCGATAACTTATTTCCATCGCATAATGAAATATTTGATATGAATACACCAACAGTATCATTACCACATGCTCTGTTTTGAGTTAATGAAATAACTAAGCTACTGGTGATGTAGGAAGACGTGCATGTTGGTGGTGTTATTGGTGGAGGTGGTGGAAGTTGCGGAATCGTAACACTATCACTAAGTGTTGGGGTTACATATTGGTCGGTTTCACACCAGAAATCGCCTCTCCATTTTTGTCCTGCAACCAAATTCGCAGAACTGAGTGTATACAACAAAGTATCAACATCCTTTGTTATTGCATTTGATGCGCTACTATACAAAACATCATTTCTGTATATATCAACATGGCCCGTAATTTGATCAGAATAATCATAGCTACATCTTATTGTGAAAGCAATATTATCTGTTGCTGTAGGACTATCAGGAGTTAAATCATATTTATCAAGATGTAGCGGGGCTGTTCCCTTCCCAGCAAAACTTATACTTATACATAAAGTTACTACGACAAACATTAACAAAATCTTGAATTTTTGGTTTGTTTTAATTAAGTTCATAATTTAACAGCTCCCTGGGAATATTCCTGGTGTTGTTGTTGTATAATTCTTATAACTAAATGAATTCGAATTATTGACAGCTCCTTTTAATGAAATGTTTACGTACTGTAAATTATATGTCCACTTAAGTGATGTTGGGAATGGTACATCTGAAATAGGACTATTAAGATTATTGATTACTCTTTTCATCACACATCTCATTGCTATATCATCATTTGTATGATGAGTAAATGCTGAACCATCTCGTTCGCCACAATAACCATAATAATCAAACCATCCAACAATAAACTCTCCATTAGATTTATGTACAACAACCCCACAATCGTGTGGATATTCAGCGCTAACAGCAGTAGTAACTGTACATTCATTTGGTTCATTTGGTAAAGTATTATTAGCGTATTCAACCAGCACCTTGAATGGTTTTGGTGGCTCCATGTTTATGTTTACCGAGAAGTCTTTGTCAATTATTGTTGGTACTATTGAATTTTTACTAAGTGCATTAGCTACATATTTTGGTACTAAGGCAAAACTCTTAGCTTCATTGTAAATACTAAAGAAGCTCGTATTTGAGGTTATATGGACAAATGGTTTAAATGAATATTCAACTATAGGTTCATCTGGTGGTTGCGGCGCAACAATATTTATTACATCTGGGCTCATATAAGCGAACCAGCTGGTCTCTATTGCACCACTTGTTTCATTTACATTATCTAATTGTAATTTGTATTCCATCTCTATTGGTAAGCGTGTTGCAGCACTCAATGCGCCAAGGAGTATCTGTGATGGTTTGGTGAACCTTGAACCAGCAAATTCAACAAAGGTTGTATTTATCACATTATTAAGTGAAGGAATACATGTAGCTTGGATTCCTGTTACGTTATACTTCCATCTGGGCACATACTTTTCACCCATGTATGGGTCATTGTTAACTATGGCTCCGCAATGCTGTGTAGGCGAATCAGGATTAATTATATTGGGAAAACATGTTGAGAACAAACTAGGATTTATAGTGCCACAATTTCCAACGCAACCTTTTTGACATATCAAATCAACATCGGGTGAGTATCCACCAAATGCTCCTGTTATAAAAAGTGATTTATCAACAGTGTACCCGCGTTCCTGATCCATCAATTTTTTTACTATTTCTGCATTTTTTATTGTAATAACAGAGCTGAATCTGTATAATCCGGCTGAAGCCTTAAAATCATATTCTTTTGAAAGGCCGAGAAGACCAACTATTAAAATTATTGCTATGGCGAGCGCATATATGAAAGCGCTAAGTCCGTACACTTGTGATTTTCTATTTTTTCTCATGTTTCTGAAATTAATAATTCTGCAGTTCCTACTTTACCTGCTGGGCTGTATATTGGTATACTACAGAAATCTGTTAAAGGATATTTATCCTTCATCTCTGCTTGTGTTTTATTTCTGAGTTCAACTGCTTTTGATTCTGTTGCAATATACCCATAGATATAATTTATATTAGCTATATAATGATTTATTGAATCATCTTTAAAAACATGTATTGTATTATTAAATTCATAAGACATGTATGAATAATTACTTTCTCCGCCAAAATAATTAACCATTTTGTTAAAAGGTGATATATCAGTAACATTTGCACCTGCTCTTGAATATTCATCTCCTATTAGAGGAAGTAAAATAAAGAAACATCTCTGGTCTATCTCTGAATCAAGTATTGAAAGCAGTCCATGTAACGCAAGCCCATTCACAAATGTATTAAGGAAAAATATTCCACCCAAACCAAGCACAGCTACTAATACAATTCCTACAAGTGCGTCTGGACCAAATTGTCCTTTTTTATTTATGGACATTGAGTACCTCCAGCTGGGGCAGTATATTGGAACTCAAGCATATTCCTTCCAGTATAATTTTGGCCGGATATCAAACAAGTTTTTATGTACATAACTGCTGGATGGATCTCATCTCCAACTTTAAGCATTGTTGGCATAACCATACTCCTTGTGCTATTAACACCCGCACATGTTGTATCAAATTGGTCCCATCTAGTCTGTTTCCATATCGCTGATGTTCTCCCTGAATCCTTTAAATCACCTATTGTCTGGGCTGTACTGTTATCATCAGTAAAATCTGGAACATTAGTATCATCAAATGTGTAATAACAAAGGTCGTTGTATACCTCATCTGATATAATCCAATAAGGTCTTGCACCATCTGGTTGGATATGGGTACTTGACTGTTCTGTGTTCCAGCAACGACCTCTAGCACAGGCCTTGAAATCTTCGGCTACACACCATGCACTTAGACTCCATATGCTACCTATCCTACTACAAGAAAAGGGAAATGATACTTTACAATTAACGGTCCATCTACCTCCGCGAGACATACATTCTTGTGCATTGGCAGCGCCCAGTATATATGCTGCTTCTGATTTATTTATTCTTCCGACAAGAGATGTCGAAAAATTGTTCGAGGCATCGTATTTGTAAACACTCTCATTTGTTTTAAGGTCTACTACTTTTATCATATAGCTGAATACTGCACCAGTAGCATTTGATGCATCCCAATATCCTTGGTATACATCAACTTTTTTATCATAAAAATCTTTACGCATACAATTAAAGTTCTCATAATCCAAAAGTTTATTATAATCTATTAGATTTGGAAAAATTCTTGCAGCTGAGAATATAGTGCCTGTATCATTTTCATACAATACAGTTCTTTCTTCATATGCAAAACAATCTGCAGATGATACTAATCTTCTTCCGGCAAGAAGAAAGGCTGTTCTTTCATCAAATTCATTTATTGTATACTTAACATTTTTGGTCATTGTAAGAAGTGTCAGTAAGACTATCATAAATATCATCATACATACAAGTTGTACTACAAAAAATGGCAAGATTGCCTGGCCCTTTTTTCTCATACCTATTCTTCTCCTATTGGCGTAACTATTATTCTTGTTAATGTATTATAATAGGGGATATTACACCCGCTTTTTTGTTTTGCGCAAGCAATACCTGCGCTACCATCTACACAGCCGTCACATTTCGCTGTCTTTGTATTGTTATCACATAAACTTGTGCATGAAACATTTGTTTCTACAATAAACGAATTACCTTTTGTTTTTGTATAATCTATTGTGATGCTATTGAATGTAGTATTAAGATTAAAAGTACAGTTCTTGTTCAATTTGTTTGTATCTACAGAGTATATCGTTGACCCATTGGTATAATCTAAACCATCACTAATTATATTAAGTGGACTTTGATGAAATCTTGTTAGGTAAATTACTGTTCCACTGACATTCAAATTATAATTATGTGGCATCGTTATTGGTGATGATGATGTTTGATTAATTTCTGTTTTACATGCACTTAACATATTAAATATTGTTGAATATAAAGGATCATACTCATCCAATATGCTTATGGCAGCCAAGCTATCATATATTGGGGTTCTTATCTTCTGAACAATTACTGCATCATTTACTGTTATTGGTAACAATCCAGATGATCCTAAACCTATCATTGATTGATCTTTTATATTAGCATAAGCGGGGTAAGAAATTTTAATTGGCTGTGGCACTGGTTTACCATTTAACGTTGCTGTTATATCATCGGGTAGCCTCGCCATCATAGAACTTTCTAGGCTGTATAGCACATCAGCACACCCACCTTTTATCTGAGATTCTTGTGTTGTAACACCATAATAGAAATTCGACAGATTAAGAAATCCATTTAGGCAGGATATCCTATCTTTTTTATCAGTTGTTGAAGCTATAAACTCACAAGAAGATGGCGGCTGGTAGAATATCTTTATTGTATCAGGGGTTGCGTAAGCTACATCTGCAAGAGTTGCGATATCATAAGCAATAACAGAAGTAAGTTTTGCTGCATCTGTATATTGGCTTATCATAACAAACGCAAATATTAATGACCCAAAGAGTGCTGCCACTGGAATGATTATTGAGCCTATTGTAAGCGCGACATCTACCTGTGATTTTCTGGTTCTTTTATTCATGCTATGTGTGCTCCAACTGTAATAATACAATTTAATCCAGTGAAATCAGACTTACATCCATACCCACTTACTGTGTTGCTACAAAGTTGTGAACAACTAAAACACGGGTCACAATTCATAGACGCACATAATCTATCTGTAAGTAAGCCTACTGAAAGTTGTGGTTTCATTTCAATATAGAAGTTACTATAATCTTTATCCATCTCAAGTGTTTCGAAATCTAGTTTATTAAATGGGTTTAATGGACCAATATAATTCAATAAGTTAGTTGGTCCACCCTGTGCACTAATCCACACAACGGGCTTACCTTGGTAATGTAAAAGACATGGCCATGTAACTCCTGCATTATTCGTCCATTTGCATATTGGTTTAATTAAAGAACACTCAAGAACTTCTATGTGTTCCATGGTATCAAGCGGGAACCTATTGTTCCAATTTACAATATTTGTTTTTTCTGCATCATGTGTAGGCGCACTATCAACTGCAATAAGATTAAACGGCAAATCATCACATGTTATTGACGATAAAAATCCTGGTACTTCTCTATATTTTATACTCAACATACATAGACAAGTATCTCTCAAATCTCCTTCGCATTTGCTAAGAGTGAATTTGGATTTTGTATCAATATCGCTTCTGCTTGTTATGTTTGAAACTAAATCTTGAGTCATATAAACAATTGCATAAACAGAATTATCTCTCCCCATAGACAAGGTCCATGGACTTATGACTTGTGTTCCACTTGTTGTTGCTTTGGACATTGTTTGAACAAATATTTGGAATGAATTAACTGCTGCTGCGTCCTCTATAAATTTCGAAGTTGAAGAGACAGCTACTAAAATTATAACTAGTATTATTACAACTATTATAACACCGCCGATTATTTCAATCCAAAATTTAGTTATTCCTTTATTGTTCATGGTACAAGTGGGCAATTTTCACTCCATATATGAGATGTATCTTGTTTATCTTTGATGTATGCTACTCTAAGATTGGGATTTGATGTAAATAGGATGGACCCGACAAAATTACCTCCGGATACTGGTCTATCAAATGAAATGGAATCTAAAACTAAATCAGAAATGCGGATGTAGAAACCACCTAGCTGCACTTCAAGTATGTTTGGTTGAAGCCAAACAAGATAACCACTATCTACTCCTGTCTTGGGTAATACTGGTATTATTCTTTTGTCAATTGTCGTATTACAGCCAATATCTTTCTGTACATTTGAGCATATAAGTACATCTACTTTCAATACGCTTGGGGAACTCAAATCATTTTTCAATTTTGTGAACCATATGTCATTAAGATTGTCTATCTTACTACTATTTACAGATAAGGCATTGAACGAAGAATTTGCACAGTATGGCGAACTTTTTCCAGTATTCATATATTTAATCTTCATTAAACACCAACAAACACCATCAGTACATTTGTTAGTTAATGCTGCTCTCGATTTTTGCGTGATACATTTTGCACCACTTCCAAACATCTCACAGTCTTGCATTCTTTTAATTGCTGATGCAACATCATTATTAACTAAAACTGTAGCATATACTTCACGAGCAGACTTGAATCCCAAAACAAAATAAGAAACTGTTTCTGAACCTTCTCTACATGATCTACCCATCGCATTTGTGAACTTATTAAAAGATTCAATATTTTTTGAATCAGAAAGAAATTCTAAGAATGGTGCTGAAAATCCAGCGAATAAGATTAATACTAAAGCTACAACTATCACACCACCAATTATTTCAAGTATTAATGGAGTAAGACCTTTCTTGTTCAACATCCTGAAAATCCTCCATGGGATGTATTATTCAGAGTTTCACAGGTAACATTGCCCAAGATTCTTTTGAAAATATCAAAACCACCAAACTGCCATATCAAAACCAATGCAAATACAACTATCAAAATTATAATAAAAATTATTGTGGACATTGGAAGTTCTATACTAGCCTTCATGGCGGACAACTCCCACCACCATAATTAGCGGCTGTACATGAAGCATTCTTTGAAACATTCCCACCAAGATTGAAAAATATCTTTGAAATGTCTGCTCCTTTGCCTGAAACCATCAGAATATATATTAAAACAACAGCGAGAACCACAATACCTAACACAATTACAACTACAGCATAAATTGGAAGTCCTTGGGCTTTTTTGTTTAAAAATCTGGCTAAACTCTTCAAAATATCCATCACACCACCTTATTCTTTTAAAGAAATCGTGATAAATAAGCTTTTTCTATGCAGAAATCATTCATATCTCAGCGCTTCTACAGGTCTAAGCTTAGAAGCATTATATGCAGGAACCACACCAGATATCATTCCTATTGCTATTGAAAACAAAACACCAAATACAAGTAATTCTACGCTAACTACGGGAACAAAAGTAAATCCTGCAGGACCACTTCCAGAACCAAGACCAAGAATCGGAAGTATCAAAGAAACAAGAACACCAAATATTATTCCAAGGACACCACCAACTAAACCAAGCAAACCTGAATTTATTAAAAAAATGAGAAGTATATCTGAATTTCTTGCGCCAATAGCTTTCATAATCCCAATTTCTCTTGTTTTTTCTAATACAGATGTGAACATAGTATTAGCTACACCGACTCCTCCAACAAGAAGAGAAACAGCAGCTATTGATCCTAAAAATAAAATCATTGTACCGGTAATTGTACTAAACCTTTCCTGAATTGCCAAAGCAGATGTTACTGTAAAATCTTCTTTGGCCTTTGTTACATGATGTGAATTCATTAATGCATTCTCAATA